>Ga0153933_1000281_pt1 | contig 21897 bp, 19 predicted proteins | sample TSNJ017MetaG_FD_102275 | JGI IMG/M metagenome (GOLD analysis project Ga0153933, IMG submission 102275) | Attine ant fungus gardens microbial communities from New Jersey, USA - TSNJ017 MetaG | ecosystem: Host-associated > Fungi > Mycelium > Unclassified | place: USA: New Jersey, Wharton State...
CATTGGTCGAAAGCCTGGCAATCTCGCACCGCTCTTCCAGGGAGAGCTGCTTGTAAGTCCGCCCCATGGCAACACCTCCAGTTGGAAGTGTTGCACTTCGTTTGTGAACTCAGGGGACCCATAGCCACCGTCGGTACTTGTTGAGCTCGCTGGAGCCACAGCCTGCCAATCGCAGGACTCTGTGATAATGGGTCCCGGCCTTCGCCGGGACGACAGGCGGAAGGTAATCAGCCCCGCACCGGCAGCGTGATCACGTCATAGCCATGACGGATCTTGCGCTTCAGCACGGGGTCCTCCAGCTCGAACTCGAAGCGGCTGGCGGGGCGGATGCCGCCTTTGGCCGCGAAGGTGCCGCCGAACATGGCGCAGCCGTCGGGCAATCCGCCTTCGCCGAAACCGCGCGCGATCAGATCGTTCACCGGCAGCATGTGGTCGAGCGTGCCCTCCTGGTAGGGCACGCGCTCGCCGCCGATGGTGGCCCAGGAGCGCAGGATCAATTGGTCCCAGTGGCCGATCACGTCCTCGAGCTCCCAGAGCTCGGAAGCAACAGGCTTGTCGCACATCTGCTTGGAGACGGTGACGCTGTAGCCCTCGACCTTGCGGTCGGTGTGATCGGAGCCGCAGCCGACGAAGATGCGGCCCTGCCAGCCGATCAACACGAACTCGACCTCGCCGCTGGAGTCCTCGCCGCAGACCTCGATGGTGTCGGCGAAGGTCAGCCGCCGCGCCGAGCAGCGATAGTAGATCGGCGTCGTTGCAGGCCGCGCGATGCCGATCGCCTCGAGCTCGGCGATATGCTTGTCGCGCGCCACCGGATCGCGGCCGGTCCAGCCGGCGATCACGGCCTGCCTGATTTCGAGCGTGAGCGGGGTCGCCATGCCGTTGTCGTCGATATTGAAGGTGAGATCAAACACGGATGACGGTCTCCATTCCGGCCGCTAGCTCGAAGATTCGACGATCCGCACCACCCGATGCCGCGAGCATCAGGCCGACCGGCGCCTCGCCGTCGCGGTGTGCCGGCAGCGAGATCGCGCAGCCGTCGAGCACATTGATCAGCGTGCAATTGCGCAGCGCGCGCAGGTTCTCGGTCGCAAAGGCCTTGTCGTCGGCGAGATCGGCGATCACAGGCGGCAGGTTCGCCGTGGTCGGCAGCGCAAGCGCATCATAGGGCGCGATGCGCTTGTTGGTGCGCTCGATGAAGGAGCGGCGCGCGTTCAGCAGGTCGATGTAATCGGCGGCCGGAAAGCCCTCGCCACGCAGAATGCGGGAGGCGACGCGCGGATCGTACATGTCGCCCTTGCTCGCGATCAGATAGCGATGCCAGGCATAGCTTTCCGCCGCGGCAAAGCCGCCCTTGGCGTTCATCACGCCGACATCGAGGAATTCCGGCACCTCGATCCGCTCGATCAAGGCGCCTGCCCGCGACAGCGCGGCCAATGCGCGCTCGAAGGTCTTCGCCACCGCATCGTCGAGATCGTCGAGCACGACCGTGGTCGGCACCGCAAGCCGCATACCCTTCACCGGGCGCGGGGCTTGCTTCCTGACCGGCTCGTCGGCAAGCACCGCGTCGAGCACAGCACAGCAGGCCACCGAATTCGCCAGCGGGCCATAACTGTCGAGCGTGAACGACAGCGGCACGCCGCCGTCGAGCGGAATCCGCCGCTGCGTCGGCTTGTAGCCGACGATGCCGTTGAACGCGGCGGGGATCCGGCAGGAGCCGCCGGTGTCGGTGCCGAGCGCGCCAAACGCCATGCCGTCGGCGATCGAGACCGCCGCGCCCGAGGACGAACCGCCCGGCACGTGGCCGACGCTCCGGTTCCAGGCGCCCTTCGGCGTGCCGTAGTGCGGATTGATGCCGATGCCGGAATAGGCGAACTCGGTCATGTTGGTGCGGCCGATCACGATGAAGCCGGCGCGCCGCAGCCGTGCCACCACGGGCGCGTCGGCCTCGGCGGCTGCGGAGTCGTCGAGCGCCCGCGAGCCGGCGCGGCTCACCTGCCCCCTGATGTCGAACAGGTCCTTGATCGAGACCGGAATGCCGGCATAGGGCGACGGCGCGGCCTGCGCTTTGCGCAAATGGTCCATCGCGTCGGCGGCTTCGAGAGCGGCGTGCCGGTCGACATGGATGAAGGTGCGCTGGCCCTCGCCGGCAGGATCGGCGATCCTGGCAATGCATTGCTCGACGAGCTTGCGGGAGGTGATCGCGCCGCTGGCGAGATCGGCTGCGAGGGAGGCGAGTGTCGGATTGTCGGGCATGGCTTTTCACTTCATGGCGGGGCCTGATTGTCGCGCGAACCGGCCGCGATTTCTAGATGGCCTACGTTGAAAGCAGGCCCTGTGCCTATCACTTCAATCCGAAATAGGCCCGGTGCAGCTCCTCATTGCCGCTCATTTCGGCAACCGTGCCCGAGAAACGGATTCTGCCGCCCTCCAGCACGAACACCCGCGTCGCGACCTCGAGGAAGCTGATATTCTGCTCGGCAATCAGCAGCGCCAATCCCCGCCCTTGCAGGCTGGTGAGCGCACGGATCACTTCCTTGACGAACAGCGGCGACAGCCCGGCCGACGGCTCGTCCATGACCAACAGCTTCGGATCGGCCGACAGCGCCTTGGCGATGCCGAGCATCTTGCGCTGGCCGCCGGACAGGCTGGAGGCCGGATCGCGGCGCTTGTCGCGCAGCACCGGGAACAGGCCGTAGAGCTCCTCGACCCGCGCACCCGGATTGGCATGTCCCAGCGCCTGCGCGCCGACGCGGATGTTCTCCTCGATCGACAGATCGGGAAACACCGCAAGCTCCGACATGTAGGTCATGCCGCGCTTCATCCGGTCCGACGACCGCATTTTGGTGACGTCCTCGCCGCCGAGCCGGACATGGCCGTTGCGCGCCTCGATCAGGCCGACCAGCGATTTCAGGAAGGTGGTCTTGCCGGCGCCATTGGCGCCGAGCAGCAACACGGTCTCGCCGGCGCGGACGTCGAGATCGACGCCCCACAGCACCTGCATGGTGCCGTAGCCGGCGTCGACGCCCTTGGCATCCAGAAGCGCCGTTGCATCAGGCGGCATGCTCGCCTCCCAGAAACACCTCGATCACCTGCGGCTCGCGCACCGCGGTCGCCAGCGTGCCTTCGAAAATCTCCTTGCCGGCGTTGAGCACGATGACGCGGTCGGTGATCTGCTCGATGAAGCCCATCAGATGCTCGACCACGATGACAGCCATGCCGGTCGCCGCCAGCGCCTTGATGCGCCCGGCGATCCAGTCGAGCTCGGCCGGGTTGAGGCCGGCCGCGAGCTCGTCGAGCAGCAGCAGCCGCGGGCGCGTGGCGAGCGCGCGGGTGAGATCCAGCATCTTCTGCTGCGCGCTGTTGAGATCGGCGGCGGGGCGGTCGGCGACCTCCTTCAACCGGTACTCGTCGAGCAGTTCCGCCATCGACGGCGGCGCTGCCTGACCGGATGCCTGGCCGTAGGCCAGCGCGACCTGGATGTTCTGGCGCACCGTCAGCGACAGGAACGGCTTTGGCACCTGGAAGGTGCGATTGATGCCGCGGTGAACGAGCTTGTGCGAGGCGACGCCGCCGGCCGTGACGCCGTCGAACACCACCTCGCCGCCATCGGGCGCGTAGAGGCCGGAGATCACGTTGATCGCCGTGGTCTTGCCCGAGCCGTTGGGGCCGACAAGGCCGAGGATCTCGCCCGGCACGACATGGAAGCTCAGCCCGTCGAGCGCATGGAAGCCGCCGAACCGCTTGACCAGCCTGGAGACCGTGAGGATCGGCTTCGTCTCAAGGGACATTCCAGCCCCTCCGCGTTGCCAGCGACACCAGCCCTGCGGGCAGGAACAGCACCAGGCCCATGATCAGGAGGCCGTAGATCAGCTGGAAATATTGCGGCGTCGTAAAGCCGATCAGATTGTAGATGCCGTAGAGGATGAGCACGCCGACGATCGGACCGATGATGGTGGCGACGCCGCCGAACAGCGCGAACACGATCGCGAAGATGCTAAAGTCGCTGGAGAACACGTTGTCAGGATAGAACACCGAGACGTACCAGGCATAGATGCCGCCGGCGAGGCCGGCGACCAGCGCCGAGACCAGCCAGGCGATCACCCGCATCTTGACGACATTGACGCCGGCCATCGAGGCCGACACCGCATCCTCGCGCACCGCCTGCAAGGCGAGGCCGAACGCCGAGTTCTTCAAATAGACGACGCCGCCGAGCGTCAGCGCCAGCACGGCGATGGCGGCGTAGTAGGCGTGATCCGGGTTGAAGGTACCCGTCAGCGACACGCCATACGGCCCCTTGGTGATGCCCTCGAGCGCCGGATTGGCGACGAAATGCAGCACTGCGAGCGAGGCCGCCAGATTGGCGATCGCAAAATACGCACCCGACAGTCGCAGCAGCGGCGTCAGCAGCAGGCCGAGCACGACAGCAAGAACGCCACCGACCAGCACTGCGAGCAAGGCCGGCGTCTGCAGATGCATGACCATGATGGCAAAGCCGTAGGCGCCGGCGCCGAAGAAGCCGACATAGCCGAACGGCAAATAGCCGGTGAAGCCATAGATGATGTTCACGCCCTGGGCGAGGATCAGGAAGATCACGAAATTGAACAGCAGCAGATGGTTCTGATAGACGCCGGGCAGCACCGCGAACAGCACGACCAGCGGCACCAGGATGAACGCGAGGTGTTTCGATGCATTAGGCAACGCGCACCCGCCTTCCGAGCAAGCCGCTCGGGCGCAACAACAGGATCAGGATCAGCAGCACATAGGGCAACAGATCGGCCCATGAGCTGAGATAGGTCTGCACCAGCATATAAAAGACGCCGTAGACAATGCCGCCGAGCGCGGTGCCGAGAGGATTGCCGAGCGAGCCCAGCACGACGATCGCAAAGGACGTCACCGTCGCATCCGCGCCGAAGGCGGGTGTCACCGAGCCGAACATGAAGGGTGCGAACACGCCGGCGACCGCAGCTAACCCAAGCCCGATGCCGAAGGCCGCCGCCGAGACGCGATCGACGTCGATGCCGGTCGCGAAGGCCTCGTCGCGCCGCGACATCACCGCGCGGGTCAAGGTGCCGAGCCGCGTGCGGTAGAGATAAAGATAGACCAGGGCGATCGCGATCAGGCTGGTGACTGCCGCGATCACCCAGGGCGCGGGGAAGCCCCGGCCGAGGATCTGGATCGGCCCGGCGCCACCGGCCTTGCCGCCGAACCATTTGACCTTGATGGTCGTGAACACGGTGCCGAGCAGCCGGCTCTGGATCGACCGCTCGCTGGTGCCGGCGAAGATCGTGGTGATGGCCTCGACCACCTGCGACAGGCCGAAGAACAGGATGATCGACAGCATTTCCGGATTGGCCGAGCCCTGTAGCCGCGGCACCAGCACCCAGTAAAGCAGGAGCCCTGCGAGCACAAAGATCACGAAGGCCAGCGGCACCGCGAACAGCGGATCGATGCCGAAGACGCCGACCACGCCGACCGCGATGAAGGCGCCGAGCATCAGCATGTCGCCATGCGCAAGGTTGACGATGCGCATGACGCCGAACACCAGGTTGAGACCGATGCCGACCAGGCTGAAATAGAGCCCGAACAGCACGCCGGCAACGAGCGCATAGGTCATGCTAGCGCTCGCCGCCGAAGGTCACGTTTGCCGCCCCTGATCGCATCACGGCGCCGGATAGACCGGCTTGCCGGTCGCGGTCTCGTGCGGATAGATCGAGGTGAACTTGACGTGGTCGTGCTCGTCGACGGAGAGCTGGCCGAGCGGCGTCAATTCACCGATCTGCCCGCCTGTCTCGTCGAGCGCGAAGGTGCCGTCGAGCGTCTTGAGCTGGCCGTTGAGCGAGAACACCGCGCGGCGCAGCTCCATCTGGTCGAGGCTGGTCGCAACCGACAGCGTCTTCTCGAGCACCAGCGCGGTGGTGTAGCCGGCCACCGCGTTGAAGCCGAATTCCATCTTGCCGTCGTTGTACTTCTTCTCCCAGGCGGCGCGGAAATCCTTCATGTTCATTCCGAAATTGACGGGATAATCCAATTCCGACGGCGGCACATAGGTCCAGACGTGATCGAGCCCCTTGGCACCGACGTTCTTCACCAGCAGCTCTGTCTCGATACCGGCATAGATCGCGAACAGCATCTTGAAATTGATGCCGACGTCCTGAACGTTGCGCAGGAAGGCGATATCGTTCGGCGCATAGCCGAACGTGACCACCGCGTCGGGGCTGGAATTGTTGATGTTGTTGATGATGACGTTGTAGTTCGTGGTCTCGGTCGGAACGCCCTGATCGTAGACGATCTCGATCGGCGCGCCGGAATCCTTGACGAACTTGCGGAAGGCATTGGCCTGCGTTCCCGTGAACTCGTTGGTCGAGTAGAGCATCGCGACCTTCTTGATGCCGAGGCCGGGGCCATCATGGCTGATGAAATCCGCCAGCGGCTTCGGCCAGATCGTCGACACCGGGTCGGCCATCAGCGCGATGTAGGGATTGTCCTTGGAGAAGAAGCTCGCGCCGGTGCCGGTCTGGTCGAACAGGAACATCTTGTGGTCGCGCGCGATCGCGACCGCGGGCGCCGTCAGCACCGATCCGGAATCGGCGACCAATAAGTTGACCTTATCCTGGGTGATAAGCTGGTTATACAGCGTCGCTGCGGTCGCGGTGTTGCTCTGGTCGTCATAGGAGACGAGCTTGATCGGGAGCTTCTTGTCGAACGCCTTCACATAGACGCCGCCCTCGGCGTTCTTCTGTTCGACCCACAATTTCAGTGAGCTGTAGACCGGCATCGAGATCGAGGCGAAGCGCCCCGACGACGCATAGAGCGTGCCGATCTTGACCTCCGACGGCGCGTCCGCGGCCATCGCCTGTGTGGCAAACGCGAGGCCGGCAGCGAGTGCCGCGCCCGTCATCCTCAGCATGTTGTTTCCTCCCGAATTCTTGGTTTCGAGGGCTCTTCTACGCGGCGTGCCGCAGCGACACAAGCACGGTGGCCTCATCAATTGTGCGCGTGCCGGAATACGCGGCATGCGCGGGGCACAGGCGGCTGCGCAGGGCGCGGATAGACCGTTGACGGCCATTGGTCCGATGGCGCATCAAGACCCTAAAGACATCGGGAGGAAGATCAGAGATGGCCGAGCCCGCGCGCGCAAAACCAAAGCCGACACCGGAAACCCAGCACTTCTGGGACGGCACCAGGGCCGGCGAATTGCGTCTGCAACGCTGCGACGCCTGCGCCAATGTCTACTTCCCGCCGCGCCCGTTCTGCCCCTCCTGCGCCTCGCGCAAGGTCTCCGTCTTCAGGGCCAGCGGCAAGGGCAAGCTCTACAGCTACGTCATCAACCACCGTCCCGCCGCGCCCGGCTTCACACCGCCTTACGCGATTGCCGTCGTCGAGCTCGACGAGGGCCCGCGCATGATGAGCAACATCATCGATTGTCCGCAGACGCCGGAGGCGCTCGAGCTCGACATGCCGCTCGAGGTCGCCTTCCAGGCGCTCGACGACAAGATCACCCTCCCCGTCTTCCGTCCGGCAAAGGGGTAGAGCGATGCGCAGGAACCAGGTTGCCGTCGTCGGCGCAGCCGAGACCACCGAGCTCGGCGTCATCCCCAACATGTCGCAGCTCCAGCTGCACGCGGACGCAGCGCTGAATGCGATCGCGGACGCCGGGCTGAAGCTGTCCGACATCGACGGCTTCGCCACCGCAGTCGAGAGCCCACAGCAGGTCGCCCATTACCTCGGCATCACGCCGACCTGGGTCGACGGCACCTCGGTCGGCGGCTGCTCCTTCATGCTGCATGTCCGCCACGCCGCGGCTGCGATCGAGGCCGGCCTGTGCAAGACCGTGCTGATTACGCACGCCGAGAGCGGCAAGTCGATGATCGGCAAGCAGCCGCGCTTCACCGCAGCCGACAGCCTCAACGGCCAGTTCGAGTCGCCCTACGGCGTCTACGGCCCGCCCAGCATGTTCCCGATTCCCGTGCTGCGCTTCATGAAGACGCACGGCATCACCCATGAGCAACTTGCGATGGTCGCCGTCGTGCAGCGCGAATGGGCGGCGAAGAACCCGCGCGCGACCATGAAGGACCCGATCACGGTCGCCGACGTCCTGAACTCGCGGATGATCGCCTATCCGTTCCGCCTGCTGCAATGCTGCCTCGTCACCGACGGCGGCGGCGCGCTGATCCTGACCTCCGCCGACCGCGCCAGGGATTTCCCGCGGAAGCCGGTTTACATCCTCGGTACCGGCGAGAGCGTGGAAACGCCGATGGTCAGCCAGATGACAACGTTCGATTCATCACGTGCCTTCAAGGTCGCAGGTCCGCTCGCCTTCAAGGAAGCCGGCGTCACGCACAAGGACGTCGATCATCTGATGATCTACGACGCCTTCGCGCATCTGCCGCTCTACGGCCTCGGCGACCTCGGCTTCATGCCCCATGAGGAGACCGGCAAGTTCATCGCCGACGGCCACACCCGTCCCGGCGGCAAGCTGCCGCTCAACACCAATGGCGGCGGGCTGAGCTACATGCACTCCGGCATGTACGGCATGTACGCTTTGCAGGAGAGCGTGCGGCAGATGCGCGGCATCGCCCCGGCGCAGGTGCCGAACGCGAAGATCTCGGTCTGCCACGGCGTCGGCGGCATGTTCGCCGCGTCAGGCACGATCATCTTTACGAACGAGAGGTAAGCAAGCTGCTCGCCTCCCCCTCTCCCCGTTCTTACGGGGAGAGGGTTGGGGTGAGGGGCTGCTTCCACACACTCGGACTCGCGGAAAGTCCCCCTCACCCGGATCGCATCTGCGATGCGATCCGACCTCTCCCCGCAAGCGGGGCGAGGTAAGCAAGACAGGAGAACCCACATGGCAAAAGCACTGCAAGACAAGGTCATCATCGTCACCGGCGCGGGCCGCGGCATCGGCCGCGAGATCGCGCTGCTCTGCGCCGGCGAAGGCGCCAAGGTCGTGGTCAACGATCCCGGCGGCGCGGCCGATGGCGCGGGCTCGAACGCGGCGCCCGCGGAAGAGGTAGTCGAGGAGATCAAGAAGCGCGGCGGCACCGCGGTTGCCAATTTCGAGTCGGTGGCGGAAGCCATTCCGGCCAGCAAGATCGTCAAGACCGCGACCGATCATTTCGGCCGGCTCGACGGCGTCGTCAACAATGCCGGCATTTTGCGCGACATGATCTTCCACAAGATGAGCGTGGAGGCGTTCGAGGCCGTCATCAAGGTGCATTTGATGGGCTCGTTCTATGTCTCGCACGCGGCGGCACGGCTGTTCCGCGAGCAGGAGTCCGGCTCGTTCGTGCACTTCACCTCGACCTCGGGCCTGATCGGCAATTACGGCCAGGCCAATTACGCCGCCGCCAAGCTCGGCATCGTCGGCCTGTCGAAGTCGATCGCGCTCGACATGGGCCGCTTCAACGTCCGTTCGAACTGCGTCTCGCCATTCGCCTGGACCCGCATGATCGGCACCATCCCGACCGAGACCGAGGCCCAGAAGGCGCGCGTCGCCAAGATCCAGCAGATGGGTCCGGAGAAGATCGCGCCGGTCTGCGCCCATCTGCTCTCGGACGCGGCCAAGGACGTCACCGGACAGATTTTCGGCGTGCGCATGAACGAGATTTTCCTGTTCGGCCAGCATCGTCCGGTCCGCTCGGTTCACCGCAGCGAAGGCTGGACGCCGCAGACCATCGCCGAACATGGCATGCCGGCGCTGAAGGACTCGTTCGCCAAGCTCGACCGGTCCGCCGACGTCTTCACCTGGGATCCGATCTGACGGCTTGTGAATTGCTGGTATAGGTGTCGTCCCGGCGAAGTCCGGGACCCATTACCACAGGGTCGAGTTGTTGCGGAAAGTCGACGCCGCTTGTGCCCCTTGCAAGGGCCGCGGCGTATGGGTCCCGGCCTCCGCCGGGACGACGTCGTGGTTAACCGCTATTCCTCAGCCCCGCCGATATCCCGTTGATCGTGATCTGAATCCCGCGCAGCACCTGCTCGTCCGGGTTCTGCGCGCGGTGCTCCTTCAACAGCTCCACCTGCACATGGTTGAGCGGATCCATATAGGGGAAGCGGTTGCGGATGCCGCGCTCCAGCAGCGGGTTGCCTTGCAGCAAGCGCTCGGTGCCCATGATATCGAGCAGTGTCTCGATCGAGAGATGCCATTCCCGGCGGATCCGGCCGAAGATCTGCTCGCGCAATTCGACGTCGGGCACCAGCTCGGCATAGCGCGAGGCGATCGCGATCGAGCTTTTCGCCAACACCATGTCCATGTTCGACAGCAGCGTGCGGAAGAACGGCCATTCCCTGTAGAGCTCCTGCAGGAACGGCATGCCCTGCTCCGGATGCTGCGCGATCCAGGTCTCGACTGCGCTCCCAAAGCCGTACCAGCCGGGCAGCATCAGCCGGCACTGCGCCCAGGAGAATACCCAGGGGATGGCCCGGAGATCCTCGATCTCGCGAGTCTTCTTGCGCGACGCCGGGCGGCTGCCGATGTTCAAGGTCGCGATCTCGTTGATCACGGTCGAGCCCCAGAAATAGTCGGCGAAGCCTTCCGTCTCATAGACCAGGCCGCGATAGGCCTTGAAGGCGAGCGCCGAGATCTCCTCCATCGCCTTCAGATACTCGGCGCGCGGCGCGCTCTGCCGCGGCTGCAGCAGGCTGGTCTCCAGCGTCGCGGCGGCGAGGATTTCGAGATTGCTGCGGCCGACCTCGGCGTTGGAATATTTCGACGAGATGATCTCGCCCTGCTCGGTGATGCGGATCTGGCCGTTCACGGCACCGCCGGGCTGGGCGATGATCGCGTCATAGCTCGGTCCGCCGCCACGGCCGACCGAGCCGCCGCGGCCGTGGAACAGGCGCAGGCGCACGCCGTGGCGCTCGAACACCTCGACCAGGCCGATCTCGGCCTTGTAGAGCTCCCAGCCCGAGGTGACGAAGCCGCCATCCTTGTTGCTGTCGGAATAGCCGAGCATTACCTCCTGCACGCTGCCGCGGCTGTCGACCAGCTTGCGGTAATCGTGCATCGCCAGCATGCGGTCCATGATGCGGCTGGAGTCCTGCAGATCCTCGATGGTCTCGAACAGCGGCACGATGTTGATGGCGCTGCGGCCGGACGGATTGACGAGGCCGACCTCCTTCAGCAGCACCGCAACCTCGAGCATGTCGGACATGCCCTTGCACATCGAGATGATGCATTGGGAGATCACGTCGGGGCCGAATTTGGCGTGCGCCTCGGCGGCGGCACGGAACACCGCGAGCTCGTCCTGCGTTTCATCGCTGTACTTGACGAAGGGCGAGGTCAGCGGCCGCGCGCTGCGCAGCTCGTTGAGCAGCAGGCTGACGCGCGCGTCCTCGGCCAACGCCAGATAGGACATGCCGGGATTGGCGGCGTCGAACAGCTCGGCGATGGTGCGCTCGTGCACGGCCGAGTTCTGGCGGATGTCGAGCCGGGCGAGATGGAAGCCGAAGCAATCCACCGCGCGGCGCAGCAGTCGCAACCGGCCGCGCGCGATCACGCCGGAATTGTTCGCGATCAGCGAGCGGTCGAGCACGTCGAGATCGCCCCGGAACTCGATGACGCTTGCATAGGGCTCGGCCTTGCCGACCGGCGGCCGCCGCGTGGTCTCGACCTCGAGCTTGGCCGCCGTCGCCGCGAGGCGGGCATAGATGCCTGACACCGCGAGACGATAGGGCTCGCCGCTGCGGTGCGGCGAGGTGTCGGGCGAGCGCTCCGCCAGCGTGCGCAGCTCGTCCGAGACGTCGGCGAGATGCGCCGCCAGCGACAGCTCGGCGCCGAGCGCGTGCAGCTCCTCGAGATAGAAGCTGAGCACCCGGCTCGATTGCAGCCGCAAGGTGCCGCGCATCACGTCAGCGGTGACGAACGGGTTGCCGTCGCGGTCGCCGCCGATCCAGCTGCCCATGGTCAGGAACGAGGCGAGATCGCCCTGCTCGCCGCCTTCCTTGTTCAGGCGGTCCTCCAGCGCGCAGTGCAGCCGCGGAACCTCCTGCAGGAAGGTGTAATCGTAGAACGACAGCCCGTTGGCGACCTCGTCGAGCACGGTGAGCTTGGTCCGGCGCAGCAGATTGGTCTGCCACAGCGTCACCACCGCGCGGCGCAGCTGCTCGTCGGTGGCCTCGCCCTCCTCCGGCGTCATCTGCACGCGCTCGCGGCGGTCGAGCAGGCCGGCGATCTCCATCTCGCGGTCCATGGTGCTCTTGCGGCGGACCTCGGTCGGATGCGCCGTCAGCACCGGGCTGACCAGCGCGCCGTGGAAGAAGCGGCGCAGGTCGGCCGGGCCGATGCCGGCTTCGCGGGCGTGGCTCAGCGTCTGCTCCAGCACGCTGGCGCGCGGCGCCCCGCCGGGGCCGCGGCTGCGCATCTGGCGGATGTTGTTCTGGTCCTCGGCGATGTTGGCGAGGTGGGAGAAATAGCTGAAGGCGCGGACGATCCTGAGGGTCTCGGCGATCGACATGCCGTCGAGGATGGCCTCGAGCTCCCGCCGCGCCAACCTGTCCTCGTCGCGGTGAAACCGGACCGAGGTCTGGCGGATGCGCTCGACCAGGTCGAAGACGTCGGCGCCTTCCTGGTCGCGCACGGTGTCGCCGAGGATGCGGCCCAGCAAGCGGATGTCGTTGCGGAGCCGCGCGTCCTCCTCCTGCGCTGCTTTTTCAAGGAGGCTGACCTCCGCGGCGCGGCTGGCCCGGATCTCGGTCTCGGACGGCATGGTCTGGGGAGGCACACTCTGGGAAGACATGGCTGGCTACTCCAGAAGCTCGCCCGGCACTCCCCCGAGTGTGCAATTTTTTTGCCGCAACGCAAGATGAACTTCGTGGCGGTGCACACTCCCCCGTCGGCCCGTCCTGGTGCGGTTCCCAAAGTCCCGAAAACAACCCCATGCAAAGTAGCTAAATCCGCCGCCCGGCCCGCTCCCAATAGGGGTCCCGCAGCCGGCGCTTGAAGATCTTGCCGGAATCCTCGCGAGGCAGGCTGGTCTGGATCTCGATGTGCTTGGGCACCTTGTAGTCGGCGAGCGAGGCCCTGAGCTGGGCGCGGATCGTGGCGATGTCCAGCGCGACGCCCGGCTGCGGCTCGACCACCGCCATCAGCGCCTCGCCGAACTCGGTGTCCGGGATGCCGAACACCGCGCAATCGTGCACCCCTGATACTGCATGCAGCACCGCCTCGATCTCGGCCGGATAGATATTGACGCCGCCCGAGATCACCATGTCACGCTTGCGATCGCAGATGAAGACGTAACCGTCTTCGTCGATATAGCCAACGTCGCCCGAGGTGATGAAACCTTGCCGGTCGATCTCGGCTCGCTTCTCCGGCTTGTTGTGATAGGTGAAGTCGGGATTGCCCGTGATCCGCGAATAGATCTCGCCGATCTGGCCCTGCCCCACCTCTTTGCCGTCGTCGCCGATGAAGCGCAGCTCGGCGCCGGGCGAGATCTTGCCGACCGTGCCGGGCTTCTTCAGCGCATCCTCCGAATTGGCGAAGGTGACCGCGCCCGATTCCGTCGAACCGTAGAATTCATAGATCACCGGCCCCCACCAGTCGATCATCGCGCGCTTGACGTCCGCAGGACAGGGCGCCGCGGCGTGGATGATGTGACGCAGCGACGACATGTCGTATTTCCTGCGCACGTCCTCCGGCAGCTTCATCAGACGGATGAACATGGTCGGCACCATGAAGATGGTGTCGATCCGCTCGCGTTCGATCAGCGCCAGGAATTCCTCGGCGTCGAACCGCGGCATCAACACCAGCGCGCCGCCGAGCCGCCCGGAGCGTAGCCCGAAGGAATTCGGCGCGGAATGGTAGAGCGGCCCGGGCAGGATCGCGCGCGCTCCCGGCTTCAATCCGTAGATCATCGCGCGCATCGCTTCCGCGTTCGCGGTCTGCGCCGGCGTCGGCGCGAAACGGCGCACGCCCTTGGGATGGCCCGTGGTGCCCGAGGTGTAGATCATGTTCTGCGGCTGCGGCACCGCCGGCCCGTCATAGCGCGCCTGTTCTGCCAGCCAGGTTTCGAAATCGGCCGCGAAATCCGGCGTCGCGAGATGATCGGGATCGATCTTGTAGTTCGCGAGAATCTCCGGCGGGGTCGGCACGCTGAGCACGGTGACTTCTGGCGGAATCGCGCCGCGCAGCGGATGCAGCAGGTCGGCATGGGCGATCAGGACCTGCGTGCCCGAATCGGTCAGCACATAGTTGATCTCTTCCGGCTTGAAGTGCCAGTTGACGGGCACGCCATAGGCGCCGAGCCGCATCGCGGCATAGGCCGCTTCGATGAAGGCGATGTCGTTGCGCATCAGCATGCAGACGCTGTCGCCCGGCTTGACGCCGAGCAGGTCGAGGCCGCTTGCGATGCGGTCGACACGCGCGGCGACCGCGTCGTGATCACGCTTGCGGTTGCCGCTGATGATGCCGCGGAAGAGGTTTGGCGTTTCCATTGTCGCGGTCCGATCTTTTGTCGGGTTAAATCGTCATTCCGGGGCGCACGAAGTGCGAACCCGGAATCTCGAGGTTCCGGGTTCGATGCTTCGCATCGCCCCGGAACGACGGCAGAACAAATCACACATCCGCAAACCTCGGCGCGCGCTTCTCCAGATTGGCGCGCACGGCCTCGGTCTGGTTCGGACTGCCGAGCAGCTTTTGCTGCTCGACCGATTCCGCCAGCAGCGCCGCCGCCGGATCGACCGAGAGGTTGTTGAGCATGCGCTTGGCGGCACGGATCGCATCCGGGCTCTTGCCCGCGATCTCGCGCGCCATCTCCAGCGCGGCCGCACGCGGATCGTCGCAGATGCGGGTGGCAAGGCCGTAGCCTTGAGCCTCCTGCGCCGAGAAGATGCGGCCGGTGTAGGTCAGCTCGCGCAGGATGTCGTCGCGCACCAGGCTTGCAAGGATCGGCGTCCCCGCCATGTCGGGCACCAGGCCCCATTTGATCTCCATAATCGACATCCGCGCATCCGGCGCGAGCAGGCGGATGTCGGCGCCGAGCGCGAGCTGGAAACCGCCGCCGAAGGCAACGCCATGGATCGCGGCAATCACGGGAACCGGCAGCTGGCGCCAGCCCCAGACCGCCTGCTGCGGGAAATTGGCCTTGCCGTGGGTGCGGACCGAGAGGTCGCGCTTCTCGCCGCCCGGCACTCCGTTACCGCCGTCCTTCATGGCGGCGAACCGCCCCATGTCGAGGCCGGCGCAGAAGGCCCGGCCCTCACCTGACAAAACCACCACTCGCACGCCTTTTTCCCTGGAAAGCCGCTCGGTTGCGGCCACCAGCGCGTCGAACATCGCGGCATCGAGCGCGTTCATCTTGTCGGCCCGCACCAGGCGCACGTCGGCGATACCGTCCGAAATCGATATCGAAACGCGATCTTCCATTGCAGTCTCCTCCGCTTTGTCCTGTGTTGGCGCTTTACAGAAAGGCCGTTGTTGGCTTTTAGTCAATCGACCAATTAACTGACAACCCCCCGTGGGAGGACACGATGTTCACCGATCAGCTTCTCGTCGGGCGGCGCATTCTCGTAACCGGAGGCGGCACCGGTCTTGGCAAGTCGATGGCCGCGCGGTTCCTGCAACTCGGGGCCGAGGTCCACATCTGCGGGCGGCGCAAGATCGTCTGCGACGAGACCGCCACCGAGCTGATGGCCGAATATGGCGGCCGGGTCGTCAGCCATGGCGTCGACATCCGCAATGCGCTCGCGGTCGACGAGATGATCGAGTCGATCTGGACCACCAGCGGTCCGCTGACCGATTTGATCAACAACGCCGCCGGCAATTTCATCTCGCGCTCCGAGGAGCTCTCCGCGCGAGGATTCGATGCCGTGGCCAACATCGTGATGCACGGCACCTTCTACGTGACACATGCGGTCGGCCGGCGCTGGATCGCAGGCGGCCATCGCGGCAACGTGGTGTCGATCACCGTGACCTGGGTGCGCAACGGCTCGCCTTATGTGGTGCCGTCGGCGATGAGCAAGTCGGCGATCCACGCCATGACGATGTCGCTTGCGATCGAATGGGGCCGGCACGGCATCCGCCTCAACACCATCGCGCCCGGCGAGATCCCGACCGAGGGCATGAGCAAGCGCATCAAGCCCGGCGACGAGGCCGGCGCGCGCACCAGGGCGATGAACCCGATGGGCCGCGTCGGCACCATGGAGGAGTTGCAGAACCTCGCGGTGTTCCTGATCTCCGGCGGCTGCGACTGGATCAACGGCGAGACCATCGCCATGGACGGCGCGCAGGCGCTGGCGATGGGCGGCAACTTCTACCAGCTGCGCGAATGGAGCGACGACGACTGGACCAAGGCCCGCGACTCGATCAAGGCGCAGAACGAGAAGGACCGCGCGGCAAGGGGCTGAAGCCACGACGCGCGCTTCGCGACGGCGCCCACCCCGATCTCCCATGTCGTCCCGGCGAAGGCCGGGACCCATAGCCACCGCTGTGCGTTGATTGCACGCTGTGGCCCCGGCGTCGCGCCGCACAAACATTTGTGGTAATGGGTCCCGGCCTTCGCCGGGACGACGATGTGGAGACGTCACGGCTTCCTCCCCCGTATTGTCTTTGCAGCGGGATGCCGCCACACTCCGCGCAATCAGAACAAGACACCATCACGGGGGAAACATGTCCGCAGCGCTGCCACTGATGAATCTTGCCGACATGGTGCGCGACCGCGCCACGAGCCGCGGCGATGCGCCGGCCTTTGAGTTCGAGGGCCGCCAGACCAGCTTCGCCGAGTTCGACGTCAAGACCAACCGCGTCGCCAACGCGCTTGTTGCGATGGGCGTCGGCAAGGGCGAGCGGATCGCCTATCTCGGCAAGAACAGCGACGTCTATTTCGAACTGTTGATGGGTGCGATGAAGGCCGGCGTGGTGATGGCGCCGGTGAACTGGCGGCTCGCGGGGCCCGAGATCGCCTTCATCGTCGACGATTGCAAGGCGCCGGTGCTGTTCACCGGGCCCGAATTCATCACGCAGGTCCGCAATATCAGGGACAGGCTGCCAAGCGTTCGCACGATCATCACGACCGAAGGCGGTGCACCGGAATGGCCGGACTATCTGGCGTGGCGTGACGCGCAGGGCGGCGATGACCCGAAGATCGCGCTCGCGCCGAAGGACATCGCGATCCAGCTCTATACCTCCGGCACGACGGGCAAGCCAAAGGGCGCGATGCTGTCGCACGCCAACTTCCTCAATCTGGTGCAGACCGGCAACGAGGCCGAGAAGCCTGAGTGGAACAGATGGACCACCGACGACGTCTCGCTGGTGGCGATGCCGATCTTCCATATCGGCGGTTCTGGCTGGGGCGTGATGGGCCTCTATCACGGCGCCCGCGGCGTGATTGCGCGCGAGTTCGATCCGACCAAGGTGCTGGATTTCTTCGAGCAGTCCGGGATTACAAAACTGTTCATGGTGCCGGCGGCGATGCAGTTCGTGGTGCGGCAGCCTCGCGCGCGGCAGGTCGATTTCTCGCGTCTGAAATACATGCTGTACGGCGCCTCGCCGATTCCGGCGGCGCTGCTGAAGGAATGCATCGAGGTCTTCAAATGCGGCTTCGTGCAGATGTACGGCATGACCGAGACCACCGGCACGATCGTGGCACTTCCGCCGGAGGACCATATCGAGGGGCTGGAGCGGATGCGCTCGGCCGGCAAGGCGCTGCCCGGCATCGAGCTCGCGATCCTCGACGCCGACGGCAAGCCGCTGCCGCCGGGCGAAGTCGGCGAGATCGCCACCCGCTCCGGCTCCAACATGGCGGGCTACTGGAATCTGCCCGAAGCGACCGCGCGGACCATCGACAAGGACGGCTGGCTGCGCACCGGAGATGCCGGCTACATGGACCGTGACGGCTATCTCTACATCCACGACCGCATCAAGGACATGATCATCTCCGGCGGCGAGAACATCTATCCGGCGGAGGTCGAGAGCGCGATCTGCGATCATCCTGATGTCGCGGAAGCCGCCGTGATCGGCATCCCCGACGACAAATGGGGCGAAGCGGTGAAGGCGGTGGTGGTGATGAAGCCGGGCAAAAGCGCTGATGCGACCGACATCATCAATTTCGCGCGCGAGCGGATCGCGGGCTACAAGACGCCGAAGTCGGTCGACTTCATTCCGGCGCTGCCGCGCAACCCGTCGGGCAAGATCCTGCGGCGGACCCTGCGTGATCCGTACTGGCTGGGGAAGGACCGGCAGGTGAATTAGCTCCCGTCGCCCCGGCGAAGGCCGGGGCCCATAACCACCGCTGCGCGTTGTTGCGCGACGCTGGGGCCGCATCTCGTTTAGCCAATAGCCTGCTGTGGTTATGGGTCCCGGCCTTCGCCGGGACGACGGCGGAGAGAGTTCGGCGCATCACATCTTCTTCGCCTTCTCCCGCATAATCCGTCGCCGCTCCTTGGCCTCCTCTGACCAGACCTCGTCGATCCTGTAATACTCGGCGAACACCCTTGCGCCCGGCGGGAACGTCACCCAGGGCTGCTTGGTCGAGGTGAAGATGTGGACGTCCGGCGGGCATTGGCCGGGATCGTCCATGGTGCCGACGCGGACGAAGCGCACCGCGGGTCCCGCCCCCGGATAGTTGCTCCAGACCGCGACCTTGCAGACCGGGCAGCGCGCGATCTTCTGGCCCTTGCCGCTCGCCGACGGCGTATCGATGATCTCGGGCTCGGCGCCGAGATGCTCGACCCGCTCGGCCTCGACCATCGCATTGAGCGCATGCACGGTGCCGGTCTCGCGCTGGCACCAGCTGCAGTGGCAGGCATGGACGATCATCGGCTTGCTCGTCAGGCGATAGCGGACGTGACGGCAAGTGCACCCACCTTCCATGAACATCACGGCACCTCCATGCCCGTTGGTCTCAGTGCTTCCCCGCCCCCATGTAGCCGAACAGGAAGCCCGCCACCTTGCGCTTCTGGATCTCCTCGCTGCCCTCGGTGATGCGGTAGCGGCGGTGATGGCGATAGATGTGCTCGAACGGCTTGTGGCGCGAATAGCCCATGCCGCCATGCACCTGCATGGCGCGGTCGGCGGCCTCGCAGCACAGACGGTTTGCCCAGAAATTGCACATCGAGACCCGATCCGACAGCGTGTGCTCGACCTGCGCCTGGGTAAGCTGGTCCATCTCCCATGCGGTCTTGCGGATCAAGAGACGCAACATCTCGGCCTGCGTTGCCAGCTCGACCAGAGGCCACTGGATCGCCTGATTCTCGGCCAGCGCCTTGCCGAACGGCTTTCGTTCACGCGCGTATTTCACGCTCTCATTGATGCAGTAGACCGCAGCACCAAGCGAGCTTGCCGCCTGGCGGATGCGGTTCTCGTGCACGAAGCATTGTGCGAGTGATAGGCCGCGACCGACCTCGCCGAATTGCGCATCCTCGGGCACGAACACGTCGGTGAAAGAGATGCGCGGGTGATCGGTCGGCATGTTGAAGGTCCACATATACTCTTCGACCTTCACGCCTTCCGATTTCGCCGGTACCAGGAAGCAGGTGATGCCGCGCGCGTCGCCGTCATTGCCCGCGGTGCGGGCGAACAGCGCGCAGTGCGTGGCGACATGCATGCCGGTCGTCCACATCTTCTCGCCATTGATGATCCAGCCCTTGACGTTGTCGCGCGTCGCCGGAACTGCTTTGGTTTCCATATGCGTGGCGTCGGAGCCGTGCTCGGGCTCCGTGAGGCCGAAGGTGATGCGATACTTCCCGGTGATGGAGCCGTCGATCATCGCCTTCTGCGCGTCGGTGCCGTAGCGATCGAGCATGGTCACGATCGGCAGGTTGCCGACGATCGAATGCTCGTTTTGCAGATCGTTGTGCAGGCCGAGCCCCTTCGAGGCGAAATGTTCACGGATCACGGCCATCCACAGGTTGGAGCCGTCCTTGCCGCCATAGCGCGTCGGGATCGCGAAGCGCAGATGACCGGCGGCGTCGGCCAGGTTCTTGGCCTTGCGCAGCAGCGCCTCCCATTCATGCCGCGGCAGGCCACCGTTCTCGAAATCGGTGCGCGCCCATTCGCGGCGATGGTCGAAGAAGCGGATGTTGTCGTCGGCCGCTTCGAGCGGCTTGATCTCGCGTTCGATGAAGCGGTCGAGTTCGCCGAGATAGGCTGTGAGGTCAGCCGGCAGATTGAAATCCAAGGCAGTCTCTCCCGAAAAATTCGCTGATCTTGATTTTGTGTTTAGACGCTATCGCGCCTCGCCAGTCGGATCGATTAAGGTGAGAAGCACGCCGCCAAGTCAAGCAGGCGCGTGAGGCTTGCGCGCGCGGTCGCGTTGCGTAATTGAATGGCAGCAGGCGGCGCGCACGCGCTAGGATACCGGCCATATTCTTCGCCACAGAAAATCGACGGGAGCAAACATGGATCTGAAATTCTCCAAGGTGACGCGCAAGGGTCCCATCACCATCGTGACGCTGTCGCGGCCCGAGGTTTACAACGCGCTGCATATCGACGCGCATTTCGAGCTCAACAAGGTGTTCGACGACTTCTCCGCCGATCCCGAGCAGTGGGTCGCGATCGTGACCGGCGCCGGCGACAAGGCGTTCTGCGCCGGCAACGACCTGAAATGGCAGGCCGCCGGGGGCAAGCGCGGCTGGGACAAGGGTGGCTTCGCCGGGCTGACCACCCGCTTCGACTGCGACAAGCCGATCATCGCCGCCGTCAACGGCGTCGCGATGGGCGGCGGCTTCGAGATCGCATTGGCCTGCGACCTCATCATCGCCTCAGAGAACGCGACCTTCGCCCTGCCCGAGCCGCACGTCGGCCTCGCGGCGCTGGCCGGCGGCCTGCACCGCCTGCCGCGCCAGATCGGGCTGAAGCGCGCGATGGGCATGATCCTGACTGCGCGCCATGTCAGCGCCAAGGAAGGCCATGAGCTCGGCTTTGTCAACGAGGTGGTGCCCCAGGGCGAGGCGCTCACTGCCGCCGAGCGCTGGGCCGAGACCATCGCCAAGAACTCACCGATGTCGATCCGCGCCTCCAAGCAGGCGATCCAGAAGGGCCTCGAAGTCTCGCTCGAGCAGGCGCTGGCCGAGCAGCGCGATTATCCGGCGGTGAAGGCGATGGTCGCCTCGCAGGATTACATCGAGGGCCCGAAGGCGTTTGCGGAGAAGCGTCCGCCGAAGTGGCTGGGGCGGTAGGGGCCCTTTCTGCGTGGCGAAGGTGAAGCGAATTGAAACCATCGCTATCCCCACTCGTCGTCCCGGCGAAGGCCGGGACGACACCGAGTTTGTTGCGGTGGGTAAAGCGCAGCTCCACCCCTCCTACTTTCCCAACTCCCGCTTGTAGGACGCGTAGTTCGGCTGGTCGACGGCAAGCTTGTCCATCGTGGTCTGCCAGAGATGCTCCGACAGCCCCGGCGTGGTCAGGTCCGCCTCGCCGCTTGCGATCTTCTGCGACAGCGCGCGGTTCATCTCTATCAGCGAGCCGTCGCTGCCGAGCAGCTGCTTCAACCGCGCGGCCTCGGCTGCATCGCTTTCCCCGGACAGCGCGAGCTGCCGCGTCACCAGATCCAGCGCGTTGATACCGACGCGCAGCTTGAAGGCGTTGTGGCCCTTGATCGCGGGTGTGATCTCGTTGCGCAGGAAATCCGCGACGGCCTTGATCAGCTCGGTGGTGGTCGGTTCATCCTGCATGGTCATTTTCCCCGTGGGGCTAGCAGTCGCAACAGGTCGATCTCGGTCTCCGACGAGCGCCGGCCGATCATCGCGCGCTCCATGGAATGATCGGGGCCACTGCGGAAGCGCTGCATCATGCCGCAGCACATCACGCCCCAGCGCAGCGTGCCCATCACTTCCCAGAACATCACGCGGTCAGGATCGGCCTTGCGTCCAGCCTCCGCATAGCCGGCGAACAAATCTTCGCGCGAGCCGAAGCCGCCGACCGGCCGGTCGATCTCGCCGAAGCGCCAGGAGTTGACG
>Ga0153933_1000282_pt1 | contig 21873 bp, 15 predicted proteins | sample TSNJ017MetaG_FD_102275 | JGI IMG/M metagenome (GOLD analysis project Ga0153933, IMG submission 102275) | Attine ant fungus gardens microbial communities from New Jersey, USA - TSNJ017 MetaG | ecosystem: Host-associated > Fungi > Mycelium > Unclassified | place: USA: New Jersey, Wharton State...
CGAGAAATGGGATGAGCAGGTCCTCCGAAGGAGGCGCAGACTGTTCCCATGAAGAAGCCAACGCACCACCTTATCGCAGAAGCACCCCGGAAGCGTGGCCAGGTAGAGCTGACGATCGGCATCGACCTCGGTGACGTGTGGAGCCATTACTGCACCCTCAACCAGCAAGGCGAGGTGGTCGATCGAGGCCGCTTCCGAACCACAGCGAAGGCGATCGAGAAGTGGTTCGCGCCTGTGCCTCACGCCCGGGTGGCGATGGAGGCCGGTGTTCACTCGATCTGGATTAGCGAACAGCTTGAGCAACTGGGCCACGAGGTAATCGTGGCGAACGTACGAGAGCTGCGAGCGATCTCGCACAGCGACCGCAAGAGTGACGATGTGGATGCGGAGAAGCTGGCCCGTTATGCTCGTCTCGATCCTGAGATTCTTCGGCCTATCTCTCACCGCACGGTCGAGCAGCAGGAAGCGCTGACCTTGATTCGTGCTCGAGAGCTTTTGGTTCGACTACGAACCGCGGCAGTGAACGCAGTGCGCGGACTGACGAAGGCTTGCGGTCATCGTATGCCGGCTTCCTCCACGAAGTGCTTCGCCCAACGAGGTCAGGCCGCGATGCCGCCAGGACTGAAGCTGGCTCTCGGTCCGATCCTCGCCCAGATTGCGGAGATGACGCTGAAGATCAAGCAGTACGATCGGGATATCCAACGGCTGACTCAGACCGAGTATGCCGAGACACAGGCCATGATGACGATTCATGGAGTCGGCCACATCACCGCTCTTACTTTCGTCCTGACGCTCGGAGATAAGACACGATTCGGTCGAAGTCGAGATGTGGGCTGCTACCTTGGCCTCCGACCAAAACGCAGCCAGTCCGGAGAACGCGATCCGCAGCTCGGCATCACGAAGGCGGGCAACGTGTATCTGCGAAGTCTACTGATCGAATGCGCCAACCATATCCTGCGGCCACATGGCAGAGACTCGGCGCTTCGGCAGTGGGGTCTTCATCTCGCGGCCAGAGGTGGCAAACAGGCGAAGAACAAGTCCGTTGTAGCGGTTGCCCGCAAGCTGGCGGTACTGCTCCATCACCTCTGGACTACGCAGGAACCGTACGTCCCCTTCCATCAACAGGTCGCATAGAGTTCACCCGTTGCATCGACACCGCGTTCCGATGACTGCGTGGGCGTTTTGGTCTCACAAGGCCGTCCGATAAATGGCAGCATCGACTCTCCTCTCGAACACCAACCGGCACCGAGCTCAGATCACTCCAAGCTCATCAGAGTGCGAATACAAACCCGGTGGAGAGCAGCAACAACCGCAACGGCAACAGCAAAGGCCCTAATAAGGAGAAAGAATTGACATCTGGGACCTGCTCATACAAAACGCCCTTCTCAGCAGTTGAGGATTGATTCCGACGAGCGGTCGATCTTCTCAACGCATAGCGCCCGAAACTGATCTAGTTCCTTGATGAAGAGAAATTCCCTACTGGAGAGTGGGAACCCATCGACGAATGCGTGAGAACAGCTCATGGGTTACGAACGCCAATCTGAGGCAGATCGTCGCGCGCCCTAGCCGAGCTTGTGTGTAACCGGGAGGTCGACCTCTAGATCATGCCACCGTCTATAGCTTTTTCTATGCGAAAGTTCTGTATCCAGCTCGACTTCGCAGTTTCCTCATGTTCTTGCCTTGCTCTGAATTTGTAGATCGAGGTTATCTCATGAACTACATTGGTGTTTTGGGGCGGCTGTTGGGCCATTCTGATTTGCGTTTACCAACTTGACGTGGAAGTGTCTGCCAGCTCGCAATTAATGTGTCGACGAATGGAATTACTTTCTGAAGCATCAGGGCTGGAATCGGTCTCCGAGACTACGAGGTGAGAGCGCGCAACGACTCTGATGCACCCCTACGCCACTCTTTGAGCATTCCCCCGCCAACATCAGCGAATGCGACGTGATCCTCGATGTAGTTCTGCATTTCCAAGGACGTTTCCTCGATAGCCTCCGCGATGAGTGATAGCACACCTCTCACCTGTGCAGGCGTGCACGCTGCGCGAGTTTCGCCAAGCAGTTGAAGCTCTCGAGCGGTAGGCCAGCGCGTGCTTCCGTTCAACGTCAGAGCCATACCGTCTTTTGGGATGTAAACCGATGTTGTCACGAGGTCATACACAGGAGCGAGACGAGCCTCGCCGAGAACATCGTCATACACGATGCCGAAGTTCTTGAGGTGGGCATCTCCGTTGCGGAGGGCGCAGTTGAGTGCGATAAGGGTGAATAGCTTTTCGAGGTCGGTATTGACATTCGGCGAATTGGCAAATTGTATGAATCGCTTAAGTATTGAAGTCTCATAACTGCCACTGTACTTCTTATCAGTTCCTTTGCCATTGAGGACGCAGAAGTCCTCGAACCCTCGATAGCTGCCGTCGGCCCGAAGATCAAATCGATCCACGACGAGTGCCGCACCGTCTTCTGCTAGTCGATACGACGGTACCTCGAGCCCGCACTTCTCAGCGACTCTCAAACAGAAATACTCGTTTGCTGCGAGTTGAGGATACTCTCGCGCCTCCCAGAACTTTACGATATGTGTAGCGCCGCGATAGCTTTCGGACAGACGCGCTCCATTGAAAGTAGTTTTTGAAAAGGCACCTTCATCACGGATCAAAAACTTTGGCTGAACGCCACTGATGCCCGAGAAGGAAGCGAACTTGTCCAAGAGGTGATGGAAGAGATCACCTCGGCGCCGACGAGCGAGGATTTCGTCCACGGACTGGAAGGGAACATCCTCATTGAGAGATTCTTCCCGCCCGGTGTAGCGAATGCGGCCCACTTGTGATCGGCCAACAATGCCTAGCAGGTCGTAGTCGTCGAACGTTCCAATGGCTTTCGCAAAAGCAAGACGCAGACGTTCTCTCAGTACGCCTTCGGGCAGGTTCATCTCGAAAATGGGTGCTATTCCATAAGAGATGTCCCATGAAGCAAGGCGAACGGGCATCGTCACAGAAACGGCACGTGGCTCAGGGGTTCCGGGTTGGTAGAGAAATGTGGTGCCGCGCTGTCCGGAGCGATCAAGCAAGCCGGCTTCAGCGCCGTCGGTCCAAACCTTGATCATCGCTATCCTCTTCCATCAACTCTTCCAGAGTGGGGCGGCGGTTTGCTGCTTCCTGGATCGTCAACTCAAGGTTGAGTGCCGTAAGGATTCTGGTTATTTTCGAATAACCGAGCTCGCCAATTCGGCCGTTCTCCAATGCGTCGAGTGTCGAATGGCCAACTTTTGCCTGGCCCGCGAGGCTGGCCTGGCTCAAACCAAGCGCTCTACGTTTGGTGGCAATGATTTCGCCGATTTGAAGTAGACTCAGCATCTTCCTAATATACAAGGTTTTATGTCGGAAAGCCGATAATTTACCTTGTATATAAGGTGAAGATCACGTGGTGAGCGCTACCTGAGGCTTCATCTTCGCGCCTATAACCGCTTAGGCCACGATACGTTCCGGATGATCTCCCCGCGCGTATTTGCGAAGGTCTGCCACTGGGATCAGCACTCTGCCCCCTATACGACGCGTGGGCAACTTCCGATTGGCAATCAGGTAATCAAGCCCCCGCTGGCTGATGGAGAGGAGCTGAGCCGCTTCTCCACGGCTAACAAGCAGCTTTTCGTCAGCTGGAATGGTGGCTCGCGTTGATGTCTTTCTCTGCGTTGTGTTGAATGGCTCCATCGTTCGCTCCTATGTGAAAACTCGTTTCTTACAAACCCAATCCGTATCCCATACCCCGTTCGATCACGCGCTCGGACGCAGAGCCGATTTTCTGCGCCGCACCTGCAACTGTCTGTTCTGGCTGAAGGGCGCTCCTATGCGAAACATCGCGGCTCAAAGCCTGCGCCAGCTTATCGCGGTCGTTAGTGAATATCTGCGCGTCCCACTGTCCACGAGAGACGGACACATACGCCATCCGGTCATTCAGCAAGTCTCTGGCTCCAAGTTCAGTGTCCGCGTGGATCAACACTCGTTCTCCGGTTTGCCCCTGGCTTGAATGACTGGTGACAGCGTAACCGTGGTCTATATGCGGAAAGCTATGCGCTCCCACATCAACACTGCGCCCGCTATCCAGCTTCAGGCGCATCGCACTGTTTGCGCCAATGTTCTCGATGCTGCCAAGCTCACGGTTGGCGATCTTAAGCTTTTGATTCGGTGCTGTGAACTGGATGCGATCGCCAACGGAAAACGACTTCTCTTCAGCTCGATACACGGATACGCCCATCTGACGTCGCGGATCGTAAGTTGTCTGTTCCTCGTTGCCACGCAAGACTGTAAGCAAATTCTCCTGACTGTTCACGGCAAGGACACGCGCATACTCTCCTTTGCCGATCCCGGTTTCCTTCGATGTGCGCGAATAACGCAGCACGTCGTTAGGCTGATACCGCTGTGCCCAACTGCGATCCGCGCCGGTCAACTCTTGCCTTGGGAAAAGTACCTGCGTCAGATGTTCCCGCTTGTCAACAATGCCTCGGGCCTGTAGCTCTCGACGAATCGCGGTATTGATCTCAGCACGGGAGCGGTTGTCCGGTGACACGACAAGCGTGTTTTCCGGCGAAGCCGCATACTCACGCGCTATGGCTGAGATTCGCGCTTCACGCCCAGCCACTTCATGCACTCGGCCCTGAATATCGAGGCTTTCGATGGCCGCTGCAATATGGCCGTGCGCAAGCATCTCAACCGCCTCCTTCAGTGCAGGATCGCGCTGTCGCAGAATCTCATCCAGTTTCACAGTGTGCATTCCCGCCTCTTGAAGTTGCGCGAAAGGGCGGCCAGCCTCCACGCCTTCATGCTGACGCACATCGCCAACCAGCAACACTCGATCATTCCGATGAAGCCGCGTCAGGAACCCGTGCATCTGCCGTGTGGACGCAAGAGAAGATTCGTCGAGTACATAAAGACGCTTCTCTCCTGTGTCGGGTCGATCACCTCGGACTAAATGATGCTGAAGCGTCGACGTGGTCATGCCGGCTTCTGCGAGCTTCTGCGTAGCGCGGCTTGTAGGTGCGAACCCTTCGACACGGTAGCCTTGTGCTTCCACGCCTTCACGAATGACAGCAAGGGTCGTCGTCTTGCCCGCGCCTGCGACACCGTCAAGACCAACGATCTTCTCACGCGACCAAAAGATGTCATCTACAGCGGCAAGCTGCGACTTGCTCAGCTCTGGATGCTCATCTTCTATGCGGATGCGCAGGATTGGAGATACCAGCATGGAACTTTCGTACCGGCTTTCATTGCCATTCTTCACTAAGCCGACGATCTCCCGCTCCAAACGAAGCATCTCGGAAGTTGTGTATAGCGGAGCCGCCCTCCCGTCTCCTCGCTCGACCTTTCGAAACTCTCCATGCCGCACACGCTGCTCGAACTCTGTTCGAACCTGGTCGTACGTGGCTTGCCCCATGCTGCGATCCATCGCCGCCTGCAAGATGCTCCGCTCGTCCTGCACGGCGGAACGCTCGAAGACGTGCTTACGAGAATAGGTGATCGACTGCTGAACGCTCTTCTCGGACTGTTGTTCGATTTTGTGCTCGCGCTTTCGTGCCTGGGCCACTACATGCTCCGGCTGATTGCCGAATTTCGCTGCAAGGTCACGATGCTGTCCTAGAATCTCTTCACGCGAAAGCAGGTCTTTGCTATCTCTGGTGCGATGCGCTGCGACCTGGGCAGCTCCCGCACCTTCTCGTCCAATCTCTTGAAGATGCTCCTTGATCTGCGCACGCCGTGGACTCGATGCTTCCAAATATTCCTGGGAGTAGCCCTTGATCTCTGGCTGTCCATGCTGACCACGCTCTACCTCGTAACCGAGACCTTGCAGCCGTAAGGCAAGCTCGGAGCGATATACGCTCGTCGCGTAGTGCTGTGACTGAAAGAGACTGCGCTCCTGCAACGCGCGGGTCTGGCCGTTCTCGCGCTCCGTGATGTTGAAGATCACAGCATGCGTATGAAGCTGGGGAGCTGCGTATCCATCAACAGGACGTGCGGTGTCATGTTCGAATGTCGCCGCTACAAACTTGCCGGTCGTCTCGGGTGCACGAACATTGCCGATGCGAGCCTGCGTGTAACGCTCGAGTTCGTGCAATGCAACGCGAACGCTTTCACGATGCGCGTCACGCACACGTTCGTCACCACCAACGAGCGCCGTCACCGATACTGACTTCGGCGCAGAAAACGTGGCATCCCATCCAGCACGATGTTCCGCGCTCGTGATCTGCTTGCCATACTCGTTCTCATACCTTCTCGCAGGTTGATGCTTCACAAGCTGCGCAGCACTCGCCGGATGCTGACCTTCACTCAACGCCGCGAAAGGCCCATCTGCAACGGAGCCTTGCAAACCCGACTTACTAGCAAGCTGCCCTTGCCATTCGCTGTGCCCCTGCCGGTCGCGGCTCCAGTAATTCTGCTTCTTGGACGTGAACTCCAGCGCATGGTATGTGCGGGCTTGATTGGCCGACAGCGCTTTGGAGAGGGTCAACATGCTTAGAAGCTTCGACACTTGAACTGTAAAATCTCGCGACTACCTGCTGCATAGCGTAACTCCGAATGTGGAAATGTGGGACACAATTCAAAGATTTATTTTTAGGCATAATGATGCGTTTACCCGCATGGATGTTGAATGAAAAGCACTATTGCTCTCGAATTATCTCTCCAATTACAGGCCTAATCGCGCTGCTCGGCATGGCGCTAATTAGCGCCCGAATTCATTGCCTTCACGGAAACAATAAGAGCGATTATCGAGCTCCATATTGGAAGATATTGTGGTATACAAGCACGCACTCGAAGCGATGTCGATAATCACTCGATCCACTGCGACTCATCCCACGGCTGAGATGTTTTATTGCCGCTCTGTTGAGCTTGCGTTCCGGGAAAGATTGATGGACGCATTGCCTTTGCTGAAGAGACTGTTTGAACAGCCGGTTTCCGAGCACTTAAGGGAGAGCTTTCAATCGATCGGAAGTCGTTCTCATGCACTCTTTCGACGGATGCTTGTGCGGCATCTTTTCCTGAGTTCGATGACCCCACTTCAAAAGAGACATTTCTTCCTTCTTTCCACCTCTCGAAGCGGGCGATGAAGCGCCGCTTATGCAGCAGAAGATCGAAGATCAAATCGTCTCCGAAAGGCCCCGCATAAAGCTGTCTCCACTCCTGCGCAATCTCATGCCTTAAATAGATCGCGCCTAAGAGGAAGACGAGGGAAAGAGTGTAGATCAGAAGCATCGGCAGAGGGATCACTTGAAAGAAAGTTCGACCGTCATAGAAATCCCGCTTGAAGAATGCTTCTAACTCAGGTGAAGGCCAAGTCTGAGCAGGCAGCTTCACCAATTGTGTCCAACCCTCCTGCCGTGCGGATGGTGACAGCGCAATGGGCGACAAACCAACCCCGCTGAACTCAACATCGTGCGGAATTACGGGAACACTCTTCCTCCCGGGAGCAGACTTGTAAAGCCACTGAATTTCGGACGTATTACCAGCAGATGAAGCACCCTTAGAGCACTCCCAATAGGCCTTCAAATAGTAGGCCTGAAGCGGTGGCAATTCCCATCTAAACCACATCGCAAAGATCACCAGAACGAAGACTGGAACAGAGCAGACAAGGAGCGCCGTATTCCATGGGAATCCCCTCCCGAACCCTGTTCCTCTCATGGCGTTCAATCCTCCTATTTGCTGGTACTCTTCGACCGTCTTTGCTCAAGGTTTTCAGCAGCTTTCTGATCCTTGATGGAGTCCGCATGCGTGCGCATTTTCTGGATGTCTTCCGTGCTCAAAGACCCCTTGGATACCTGGGCAAATAGGTTGACCATCAGGCTCCGTATCCCGATGATCTCAGCTAGTAGAACCGCATCCGTGGGCACTTCCTGCGGGGCGCGAATGGCGGCAAGAGCGGCGTCCCGGAGCCATTCGGCGACCTTTTTCCCGGCCTGCAAAGCTGCCGCTTCGACCTCGGCAAGCTCCGCTTCCGTGAGCCTGGTAGCTACCGATTTGGTACGGGAAAGCTCGCTCGCAGCCGGGGCCGGGGTTTCTGATACCGCAGTTTGTCGCGGATTGCTTTCAGGAGAAGCCATAAGCAGCGCCACCAATCGGGACATCTCTGGTGTCTGCTTCGATGCACTTTGACCCCGCGCAGTTCCTATAACTGCGTCAGCGGATCACAGTTTGTACCTGCGTCAGCCTGACTGACTGCATGTTTACATCCGTGAACGCGGATTCAGCAGGTACAGCAAATAAACGAGTTAATGAGTCGACGCATCATGCGCTCCACAGAACCCATTTGGGGATGACGTGTCAAATTCCATTCGCTGCGGAGCAGCGAATCTTCTAAGCCGCAAGATTTCGGATCATCTTCTGCGGCCGTAAAACGCACTGCGTACAACTCAAATCTGCTACTGCACTAACTCCATCAGCTTTCCATAGCTGTCTACCACATCGTATTTGACCTGATCAGAGGCGATCTTAGCGAAAAATTTTCGCGCACACTTGATCTTCGCATCCTCGATACCACGCAGCTCCAGACTGGACAGATCGCCCTTGGTTTCAGCGATGAAGTAGATGTGCTTGACCGTGCCTTCTTTAAAGGCAATCGCCCAATCCGGGCTATAGTTCCCTACGGGTGTTGGAATAAAGAAGCTCTTCGGCAGCTTGGCATAGACTTCAACCTCTGCCCCCTTGTCGAGGCGCTTCACAAACTCACGCTCAGTGTTCGCATCCACGAATACATAGTCGTAGATATGGCGCTCGACCTCTATGGCCTTCGAGAAATCGGCTTTCGGCTTTTCCTGCGAAAAGATATCGATCGCGTAGCTTTGCGAGGTGGCGTTGTACGTCAGATGCTCGATGATGACCGAGGCCTTTTGCTCATCGATTAACCGGCCGGCAACACGCAGAAAGTCTTCAGGATTTACGCGGAACAGTGCGAACTGTGACGGCAAGATGCGATGCAAGATCGCACCAACTGTGCGTCTCGTCAACTGGGTTTCCTCAGACAGCTTTCCGAGCAAATCATAAGGAACTTGAGACTGTACTGATGTGCGCAGTAGCGAGGTTTGCGTCTGCGGAGTTGCAAATCCGTCGCCCTTACGAAGCGATTCATATGTCGTCTTTACAGTCTGCTCTCCACGCTCGACCACATATTGCAGCGGCGCCACTTTCAAATCGGCATTGAGGACAGCAACGGACTTTTCGATCAATTCATTCGTATCGAATGAGACGCTATATACAGCCTTGGCATGGATTTTGCTCCACAGCTCACGGAATGCCTTCTTTTCGAAGTTCGTATTCAGCTTGTTCGAGCGTAGATTGCGATCATCTTCAGGCGTAGGAAGGTCGGCAGGGTTGAATACAGAATCCACCAACTTGAACAGTTCTCCAGCATGAGGAGCCAACGACGGTGGCAGAGGCACAAGCGTTCCGGCAGCTTTTGCCTCGTGATACTGCTCTGTAATGACATGCTTGTCATCCGTGTATCCGTTCACCAGCAGCCACGCAGACAGCATCTGCGCCATCTTCTCCGTGACCTCAACATCTCCCGTCGCCGCATGAAGAATCTTGCCCGTAAAAAACGCTGTGTCGGCCTTCCGGGGACGCGCCGAAAGCGCCTCCAGCATGTCCTTTTGCAAGCCGGAAACAAACTCTTTATAGCCTTCGCTGGCGATGACCGTGAGTACGTTGATCTGGTGTACCGTTGCCGGATCGTCCATGCGGTCGCCGTTCTGATTCACCGCCAAACGTAGTCCACGCCCGACCTCCTGGCGGCGCGAGATGTTGTTCTCGCTATGCTTCAACATTCCGATCACGAACACGTTGGGATTGTCCCAACCTTCACGCAATGCTGAGTGCGAAAAGAGAAAGCGCACCGGCTCCTCAAACGAAAGCAGCCGCGCCTTGTTCCGGAGAATGAGGTCGTACGCGGTCTGATCGTCCGACTCATCCGAGTGTGCAGCCGTGCCAGGATTCACCATGCGGCCCTTCTTGTCTTGCGAGAAGTAGCCGTCATGCGTTCGTGCAACTTCGATCTTTTTCAGATACTCGCCGTACGCTCCACCATAGAGACTCTGCACGTCATTCAACTGGCGCGTGTACTCATCTTCGAAGAACTTCGCATACTCGCCCGGCTCTTCCCCCGCATCCCCGTAGACGCGATACTTCGCAACTTCGTCGATGAAGAACAGCGTCAGCACTTTGATGCCCCGCGGAAAAAGCTCGCGCTCCTTCTCGAAGTGCGCCTGGATCGCTTCTCGAATCTGAATGCGGCGCAGTGCAGACTCAGTCACGTCACCCGCAGCGTCACCAGCCGTCAGCACCTGCCCGTTGGTAAAGTGCAGCGTGCTGTCGCGGGCGTCGATCTCAGAGACGACATAGCCGTCGTATTGATCCAGGTCGTTCGATTTTTCGAAGAGGTTGTCGCCCTTGCCCAGAGTCCGCCACTCCTTGCGGATCGCCTGCTTGCCGCGAATCTCCATCTCCACCTTCGCCACCGGCGGTTTGCTTGGCGAGATGTCGATGCGCTCCAGGTAGAGGTAAGCGTTCGTTCCGGCTAGCCCCTTCGCTTTCACGCCACGAACCGCGATCTTCTTCACCAGCTTCTGGTTGTAGGCATCCAGCGCGTCCAGGCGGTAGACCTTGTTATGCTCCTTGCGGTGTGTTGCGGAGTAGCGCAGCACAAACAGCGGGTCGAACTCCTTCAAGCCTTCGACCGTCTTTGCCCCTTCCATCTTCTGCGGTTCGTCCATGATCATGATCGGACGATTGCGCTTCAGCACGTCGATGGGTCGCCGCGATTGGAAGTCGTCCAGCTCTTCATAGATGCGACGAGCATCTTTGCCGCGAGCATTGAACGCCTGCACGTTGATGATCATAATGTTCACGCCGGCGTCCGACGAGAAGCTCTCCAATTCATGCAACTGGCGCGAGTTGTAGATGAAGTATCGCGCCTTTTTTCCGTACAGCTCCTGAAAGTGCTCGGTAGTGTCCCTCAGCGACTGCGCCACACCTTCGCGGATGGCCACGCTCGGCACCACGATAATGAACTTGCTCCAGCCGAAGCGGCGGTTCATCTCTAACGCTGACCGGATGTAGCAGTACGTCTTACCCGTACCCGTCTCCATCTCCACATCGAGATTGATGTTGCTGGCCGGGGTGCGCTCCAGCGCACTTGAAAGCGGGAGGTTTTGCCTCCGCTGCACAGCCTGCACGTTCTTCAGCACGGCTTCGCCTGGCAGCAGGATGTCCTGATTCTTGAAGCCCTCATCGAACTCCATCGAAGCCGTCTGCCCCTTGGCAAGACGGCCTGGATCGAGCCGGTACTTGCGGGCATCGGACAGCGGCTGCCCCTCAAAGCAGTCGGCCACGGCTTCCACGGCATCGATTTGGTATTGCTGCTGTTTGAACCGGAGCTTCATGGCTAGAGGCAACGAACCTCCGTCTCAGGGGAGTAGAACTTGAAGATTTGTTCGACATTGATCTTGGCGGCGTCGGAGCTGTAGCTGGCGTCGCGGAAGATGGCACGCAGGGGCTTGCGCTCGGCAATCTGCTGCACAATCTCATCCGTGAGGCCCGTGTCGAAGCAGGCGGCCAAGGCGTTGCCGTCGACGAAGAAGATTTGCTTGCTACCGACGGTTTCAGACACGATGGGCGAGGCAAGGTCCACCCCCCAATCGAGTAGCACCTGGAAGAGCAGGTCTTCAGGCGTGCGGTCGGGCTTGATGTTATTTACATGGTCGAGCAGGCTTTGCTGCTGCATATCATCGGGTGTGTAGTACACGTCCTGCATGTTGGTTGAATCCATCTTGATGACGCGGAAGCCCGTATCGAGATCGGACGCAGTGAGGCCAGCGGCTAATTTGATCTTCTTTCCGGCACGGCGGATTCTCTCCTTACAGATTTCCGCAATAGTCTTCTCGAGCCCTAGCTTCTCGCAGAAGATAAAACCTGCCTGCTGATTTTTGTCCTCATAATTCAGAGGTTCGTCTAATTGAACGAGGATAAAGCGCGCCTTTAACTGCGATGCAGCGTTCAAATCCATCACTGCTTGCGCTGTAGACCCGGACCCTGCAAAGAAGTCGAGTACGATATCGTCGGACTTCACCTGAGTGATCTCGCAGAGAAATCGGATTAAGGATGAGGGTTTTGCAAAGCTAAAAGGAATGCCTAATTCCCCCAATTCGTGAGAGCTGTTCTGATTGATGTGATCTTCAATCAAGCTATTGGGCTTAGCTGTTGACCCAGCAATCACGTCGTTCAAATAAGTCTTAGTGAAAACATTCCACTTCACCTCACCACCCAAAGAGTCAACCAGATTGGAGCTTCGCACTTTTCGAACGACGATACGGTCACGGTTTACTTTATAAGTCTCTTTAGTCCATCTCCAGACCTTATCTTCACCAGTGGAGGGAGGGATGCTGGCGCCATCTTCCTTTGTATTAGGGAAAACGTTCCCCGGGGGAATCAGTAAAGTACCATCAGGTGCCTCGATAAAATATCGCTGGTTGGTGCATCCACGCATCGGATCGAGACTAGTCATATATAAGCGAACAAGCTGGTACTTCTCTCCAGCTCGGGGGCCTACCGTTTCGACCTGATCGTAAGCTTCAAAGTTGACACCCCCAAAGAATCCGGGACATGACTGTTTGTTCCTGGAATACGTCAACACATAGTCGAAGTTTGGAGACCAATAATCACCCTGATTGTTGGCTTTTTTAGAAACCCGACAAGCACAGCCGAGGAAGTTCTCTTCGCCGAACACCTCATCGCACATTCTTTTCAGTGATGCTTGTTCATCGTCTCCTATCGAAATGAAAATGATGCCGTCTTCGCGGAGCAGATTTCTAGCCAGCCGTACGCGCGACAAGACCATGGTCATCCAGTCAGAGTGAAATTTTCCGTTTGATTCGGGGTTTGGAATGAGGCGATTTCCTATTTCGTCTTGCTGATAGGAACGCGTTAGGTATGCGTCATTTGACTCTGCGAAGTCATCCTCATAAATGAAATCATTCCCGGTGTTGTAGGGAGGATCAATATAGATCAACTTGACCTTGCCGAGGTACGTCTCCTGTAGCAGCTTGAGCGCGTCGAGATTGTCACCTTCAATGAAGAGGTTCTTCGTCGTGTCGAAGTCCACGCTCTCTTCGCGGCAGGGGCGCAGCGTCTTGGCGATGGGCGCGTTTGCTGTGAGGACCGCCTCGCGCTTGCCAGGCCAGTCCAGACGATAGCGCTCCGCAGGTCCTTCGACGATGTGATCGGAGAGTTCCTGGCGCAACTGGTCGAAGTCAATCGCCTGACGCACGGCCCCGTCCTCTCCCCTGGACTCGGTGACGCAGTTAGGCAGCAGCTCGGCAATCTGGCGAATCTTTTCCGCCGTCAAATCAGGGGAATGCATCTTGAGTTTGTCCATTGCAGCTCTACTCGTTCTCTTTCCAAACGGATTTCAAGACCTCTGCGCGCCCCTTGCCTTGGCCGCATTCATCTCTTCAAAGCTCATCACTCCCTCAGGCTTTAGCCCTGCGTCTGCAATCCGCCACAAATCGTCGATTTCAAACCTGGCAGGCTGAGCTGGTGGCTCGGTTTCAACAGCTATTTCCTGTTCTTTCAACGGGTTGGAAGGATGCAGAGGCATGGGAGTGACCTAAGTACAGCATACTAGCGAACAGCTCGTGAAAGTAACCTTTGCCGCAAGCAAGGTCAGCGTAAAAGCTCCTGAAGCTCCGCCTTCGCCTTCCGCAACTCGGCGTTGATCTCCACCTTCCGATTGAACTGGTCTTCCTTACGCATCCGGACTTCGAGCTTGTCGCAAACCAGCCGCTGAGAGCGGATGCGGCTGCCGCGCTCGGCGGTGACTTCGAGCGATTCGCCGCTGCGCGGCGTCAGCCCTGCAGTCTCCATGTGCCGATGCAGCATCTCCTGATAGAGGCTGTCCATATTGATGGCGACCGGCAACACTGCTCGGGCCGTAGACACATCCTGCCACGGCGACCAATAGTAGGCCGCGACAAACTGCTTGCTGCGGTCGGCCTCGCTCATGCGCTTATACGCTGCCACAAAACGAACGCGTCCCTGGAAGGTCAGTTCAAAGAACAACTGCGAGGGGATGGCTCGGTCGAGGGTACGGAGGATCTCTTCCTTCAGCTCGGGCATGCGCTGGGCGATGGAGAAGATTTGAATCTCCTTCACCTCGGCGCCTGCAGGCAGATTGATGGTGGCCGGCGAGAGCTTGTACTGCCAGGTAATTTCCTCCACTTGATCGACAAACTTCTGTCGCAGCGCACGGCTGGGCTGCGTGTGGCCATAGACCTTGTTCTTCGGCAAGACGCGCTGAAAAAGAGCACGTTCAGGGTACGCGAACACGCTATGTCTCCAGAGTTGCTTCGATGACGAGGAAGGCCAGGAGTTCGAAGTCGTCGATGCCATTGCTGGGGCCGGTGAGCGCTGTAGTCTGTTGCCCACCAAAGAGACTGTCGAGGTCGTGCTCCTCCTTGACCTGCACGATGGAGCGAATGGCTGCGTTCAACAGATCGGAGTAGGCCGACATCTCGCGGCCATCGTGCGTGCGCTCATTGAATGGCGTGTAGGCAGCCGGGATAGGCTCAGCATACGGCTTGGCGGAGGCACGGAGCTGGTCGAGCAGCTTCTTGACTTCGGTGTGCGGCATGACCGGATCTCCGGCGACATCGACATAGACCAGGTAGTACGGATGCAGCCGGTTGAGCTTGCCGACGTTCACGCCGTCGTTGCGGTTGCGGAGCGCAAAGATCACACCGGGCACGAGCCCGCGTTCAGGATTCGCTGAAAGTACCGCATGAAGTCCCGTGGGCTGGCGGTTCAGGCTCGGGTTCGCCTTAACGTAGTTGAGCAGGTCCATGCGGAAGTCGTTCAAGCCGAGATCGGTGATGCTGATACCCGCTTTGAGGTCTTCCAACTCGATTACCTCGTCCTGCAGGCGGCGAAGCTGTTCCTTACGGTAGGAGAGATCATTCGACTTGCCATCGAGCGGGTTATCATCCCCGGTGGCGGTCACGTCCGCGATAATCATGCGGCTTTCCACGCGTTCGCGCAGACGAATGTACTCATCAAGCGAGATGTCGGGCCAGTAGTTCACAAGCTGGATCGAGGCGTTCTTCGAGCCGATACGGTCGATGCGCCCAAAGCGCTGGATGATCCGGACAGGGTTCCAGTGGATGTCGTAGTTGATGAGGTAGTCGCAGTCCTGGAGATTCTGGCCTTCGGAGATGCAGTCGGTTGCGATAAGGAGATCAATCTCGCCATCAACCTCGGGATAGAGAAGGGCTTTTTCTTTGGAGACGGGTGAGAAGAGGGTCAGAATCTTCTGGAAGTCAGTAATGCGCAGCAGGGTGGACTTGGGATCGGAAGAGCCAACCACCAGCGCCGAATGCAGGCCGTGCTCCTCAAGCAGAGCCGGAGCCAGATGATCGTAGAGATACACCGCTGTATCGGCGAAAGCGGTGAAGACAATGATCTTCTTATTGCCAGGATTGATGGGTGAGGTGATCTTGTCCAAGATGTGCTTACGCAGATGCTGCAACTTCGCATCATCAGGTGCTGGCACCTTCTCCATCTCGGCGAGCAACGACTGAATGGTACGCAGATCGTCGCGCAAATCCTGCTCCCATGCGGGCAGGTCCATATCAGCGAGACGAATGGCGACCTTGCCCCCAGTTTGCTCCTCCGACGGATCGTAGAATTCGACGTCATCGTTCGGCTCGGCATTCTCGATATCAAGCGAACGGTCGAAGAAGCTGCCGCCTTGGCCTGTTTTGAGATATCGCTCAATGCTCGCGATGGCGTTCATATGGATCTTCTGCAGACGCTGAAGGGTCAGCCGAAACGCCTGCACAGAACTTTCGAGCCGCTTCAACAGGTTCACGGTCATTAGGGACCGCAAGCTTTGCTCACGGTCACGCTGGCGAAGACGACCGCCGCCACCGCTAACCTCCGTGTCATACTCCTCTTCGTATTGCACCATCCGGCTCGGCAGGATATAGCTGGTCGGCGTATACACGCCAAGCTTCAGGAGCGCGAGCTGGGTGAATATTTCGTTGAAGCCGATGACATCCTGACGCTCCGTCAATGGACTGCGGAACGAGAGCGGCTTACGACGCTCCGGGAACTGCCCTATCTCCTTCACGTCGTAAAACGTAGTGATGTGGCGACGCGACCGCGCAATCGTGACAGCATCGAGCAGCTCAAAAAAGTCGAAGTCCAGCGAAGACAGAATTGCCTGGGGAGTGCGCTCTTCTGCCGGGAGCCTTGACCAGACATTGAAGGCAGCTTGCGCGCGGCGGAAAATCTGCTCTACATCGCGGGCTGTTCCCAGCTTTTCGCTGAATTCATCCACGTCGCCTTCATAGGCGAGTGCAAGCTGATTCTTGAGGTCGTTGAATCGGTTGTTGACCGGCGTAGCGGAGAGCATCAAGACCTTCGTCTTTACCCCCTGCCGAATGATGCGGTTCATCAATCTCTGGTAGCGTGTCTCGCGGTTCTTGAAGGCATCGTCGTTGCGGAAGTTGTGGGATTCGTCGATGACGACAAGATCGTAGTTGCTCCAGTTGACTCGATCCAGCCGCAGGCCAAGCGATTCCCCGCGCTCCCGCAAGAGGTCCGTATGGCAAAGCACATCAAAACTAAAGCGATCTTTGTGTAGAGGATTGTTTTTAAGGTTGCCCTTATACGTCGTCCAGTTCTCCGCAAGCTTCTTGGGGCAAAGAACGAGAACCGATTTATTGCGAAGTTCGTAGTACTTGATGACTGCCAAGGCTGTGAAGGTCTTCCCGAGGCCCACACTATCCGCAAGAATACAGCCATTGAAAGTTTCGAGCTTATTTATGATTCCAGTCGCCGCATCCTTCTGAAAGCTGTAGAGCTTATTCCATATCAAGCTTTCCTGATATCCGGTGCGTTCGTTGGGGAGAACATCTTCGCTGACATCCTCCAGAAATTCATGGAAGATGTGAAAGAGCATGAGGAAGTAGATGCGCTGTGGTGAGTTTTCCTGATATACTCCGGCGATATGTTCTCGAATAGCGTCCGTGACATCGGACACCTGCTCAGGGCTGCTCCACACTAGAGAAAAAAGATCAATGTAACGTTGAGTGAATGCAGGCTCTTCGAGCTTCTGAACGAAGTTCGAGACTGCATCGCCACGTTCATAGCCAAGATCTACAGCCGTGAAACCCTGCAGAGGAACATAAACTGCCTGCCTGTCGTCCGCACCCAAACAGGCGAATTGCTGCATCGGCGCTTCCGTTCTATTCGACCGGAACTGCGCCTTACGCCGAATCCAGTCTGCGCACTCCTTCGCGACAGCACGTTGCGTCAGCTTATTCTTGAGGTGAATCTCAAACTCTGTGCCGAAGAAACCCTTTTCGGCTCCTGAGTCCTGAAGCTGGAATTGACGTGGCTGCCGCTCAGCTTTGTCCGTGACGTCACTCGGAACAAACGTCGGCTTAGTGAAGATGAATTGCAGTGAATCGATCGCTTCCAACTCAGCTTTTAGAGCCTCGTAGGCATAGATCGAAAAGGTCGATGCTGCAATAAAAAGCTTAGAGTCCGGGATGATGGAACGCTTGAGATCGTCGCCAAGGAGTTTACTTATGTTGTCGATCACGTCCATACCCTACACTTTCAACCCCTTCTAAGATGGCTGCATCCAATTGCGGATGGCTGTTTTCTCGGATACCCGATTATTCTATATCCGATGGAACTGCCATCAGGAGGCCCGGATGCGGGGTATATACGAGAATCCGGCTGGTAGCGGTATTTGGTGGATTCACTATTACGTGGCTGGCAAGCGACATCGTGAGAAAGTGGGCCGCAAATCGGACGCCATCAAACTCTATCAGTCCCGCAAGGCTGACGCTGCGGCTGGACGGAAGCTGCCAGAACTGCGGAACTCCAAAATCCTCATCCTGAGCGAACTCATTGATGATGCGTTGGAGTTCACTGCCCACCATAAGGACCAGCGCGGATACAAGAGCAAGGGAGAAATTGTGCGCGAGGCGCTTGGCTCTCGCCCTGCCGCTGAACTGACGCCACAGGAGCTGGAGCGCTGGCTGCGCTTTCGCTGCAAAACTGCAGCGACTGCCAACCGCTATAAAGCGTTCATCTCGCTCTGCTATCGGGAGGGCATCCGGAATGGCAAGGTGTCAGTAAACCCCGCTCGCCTCGTTCGCCAGCGGAAGGAAGGCTCGGGCCGCCTGCGTTTCCTGACCCGAGACGACTATGACCGGCTACACGCGGTCATCTCTAAACGCTTCCCAGAACATGTCGCCGAGTTCGTCGTGAGCGTGCACACCGGAATGCGGCTCAGCGAGCAATACTCCTGCACCTGGTCCCAAGTGCATTTTGACCGCAAGACAATCGAACTCACAAAGACCAAGAATGGATCGGCACGGGCTGTCCATCTGAACTCCGATGCGATCGCGGCTCTCGAATCACTCAAGCGCCCAAGACAGCATGCTTCTGATCCGGTGTTCCCTCGTGAAGGCAGCAAAGGCCGATTCGACACCCGTTCGTGGTTCCAGCCTTGCCTTGAGGATGCCGGCATCACCGAATATGTGTGGCACTGCAATCGCCACACCTTTTGCTCCTGGCTGGCTATGGCGGGAGCAAGCATTAAGGAGATTCAGGAAGCTGCCGGGCACAAGACCATCACGATGTCAGCCCGGTATAGCCATCTCTCACCCGCCCACCGGCTGTCGGTCGTGGAGCGGATCGCATCTGGGCCCAGATAGATTCTGGATCACATCCCCGATAGATTGAACCCCGGACACTAGCTGCCGGAGCCACTGAAGTGCGTTATCCGCCACGGCTCTCTTGATTTCCGCTCTCGACGTGTTTGGGGGTCGAGGCAGCGCTCAAGCCCTCTTTCGCTTCGCTAATCTCGACATCAGAGGGCCCTGAGAAGCAGGTTGTTCGTCGATAGACGGCCCTTCCTCGATGAGTGCATTGGCCTGATATCGACAGTTGACATCCGAACCGGTAATGTCGGTACGCTTTGCCTAATTCACGTTGCACGTTAGCAAAGAGGAAGCCACTCGTATGGATTGAGACGATCTGGCGTTGATTCAAGGGCCGATGGGGTGACTGGGTTCAACAATGAATCAGTTTGAAGATGCTTTTTGCCGTCCGCGTGGATTGCGAGGCACCCACATCTTCCTACGAATCTTCTTGGCAGTGTGAGCGTAGAACTCGTTCGCGATCTCTTCCATAGCGGTATTGAATCGCTCGAGTTCGGCCAAAGTAAAACGCACCTCGGAACACACGACGAGATCGGTGTGTGTGCCATCGTTTTCTTTGACGTCGAACTTTTCGACGCCACACGTCTGCAGTGCATCCTTTGTTACCCGCCTGTCATGGTGCTGCACACAGTTTCGAAGCTGGATGTGTTTCTTTATGACGACCAGTGCGGGTTCCGTTGGAGCAAACTCACAAGCTTTGAATAGCAAACCCAGTTTCTGAAGAAATGGCTCGAACTTGTACGAAATCCAGATATCTCGGATGACACCGCGCATGGTGAGCCATCGCGCCCCGTCAACGTCTACCCTGACGTCGTCTTCTTCATCCATGAGGTATCGCTTGGGCTCGAGATTCGCCTTTAGCTTGTTCAACTTGAGATTGCTGCTATTGCCATGCCCAAGAATCTCGTCCAATAGAGACAGGAAGCTGCCGTCTAGAAACTCATTGAATTCCGCTACGAGAGATCCTTGAGCACTCGTCAGAAGCTCGGAGCCAATTTCACTGGCTATCGGCTCTTGCAGTTCTGAGAGCGCGTGTAAGCGTTGTTTAATGACGACCTGTCTATCTCGGAGCTGGCGAACGAGCGACGAGCACTCCAAGAACATGATTCCGGCTTGAAGGTGTGTCTCGTACGGAAGCTCTTCGTTCTGAAACGCAAGCCTCTTGAAACTGAGAGCGTATTTACACGCCAGCCACGACGTGCCATTGTTGTCTTGTTTTACGCACCAGACGTAGGTTCCCCAAGTGTCTTCAATTCCTACATCCGCGAACGGAGGCAGCCAAAAGACTTCAAGCTGTCCATCTCCCTCCCACCCAGCTTCCCGAAGACGAGCTCCTACGGCCTCCTTCAAAACTGCGCGACTGCCCAGTGGTTCATCTTCGAACACAGCTTCCGGAGCTTTCATAAAGGAAATGTCGTCGAGATGTTCGTAGCTATATGTGAAGAAGTCTTTGACCCCCTCTGGATCATCGAGCCTCATGCCGGGAAAACCCTCGTACAGCACTTTCGTACCTCCGCCCTGCTACTCCAAGCTGAAATCGTAAAACCCCGGATCGAACTCTCTAGACGTTCCAAGTCGCCAATTCAAGCATATGCCAGCCGAACAAGCGGAGCTCTCGGTGTGTAGCTCGCCACAATCAGAACGTCCGCATGACGTCGGGTTTCATAGAATCCAACAATCGCCTAATCCTCCATGCAGGAATCACCCCCGCAACCCCGGTATTTGTAGAAACATAGGGTGGCTTGTCCAACACACAGCTCTGCTGAACTTTTGTCTCTTCTGTAACGTGCATCCAGTTGACTCCAAGTACCCACGACTCCACATTCAGTAACGCCTCAGCTCCGCGTGCTGGGTGCGGCATAAAGGCGATGACTGGCGAGCCGCTAAAACCTGCTAGTGACCAGCAATCTACGAGGAACGTCTCTTGGTCATCGCGAAAGGCTGCTTTCAAACCTTCTCCAGGCATCATGGCAATCGAGCCAAAGCGAGCGCATGGACTGTTCCTGATTTTCCCGTCGTGTTCAACAAGACGACCGATCATGGCGATCTGGTCACCGATGCCGATGTTGTAGCGCTCAACTGTATCTGGTCGAATGAAAGCCCGCTCTTCAAGCGCTAGGAGGTCGTGATCTTCCTCGAATTCCAAGAACTCGTATGCGCTTATATCGTCATTCTCGGGATGGTTCACCCAGCGCTGAAGATTCGTTCGGAGCACCTTGGTGCCGCCACTCTTTAGATTGACCCTAAGATGTGGATCCTTTCCCTTCATGCCGTGAATCACATGCCGGTTTGTAACCACGAACACAGACTCCTTCAGCCCGTTCACGTCATACCACTGTGAATGAACAAGAAACCCGCTACCGCCTGCCCAGCGTCCGGAATCTGCCGATTCGTAACTTGGGTAGAGGTACACCGAGCAGTTGAGGTATTCATCCGCGATTCTCACTCGATCATGATAGCTGGAGGTCATACCTAGGCTCGAGGAGGCGTCGAGAGAATCTCCGTGTCATCTGGTCTCCGAAGGAGAAATGTGGAAGCGATTGGGTTCGTGGCGAGGAGCGCCGCCTTTCTGGTCATGAATGACTCTCGGTGAGCACTCAATCGCCAATACGCTCAGCGATCTCATCAAGAGAGAACCTTTCTACGAGGTGTGAGCTGTCGGCCGCGGGGTGGAGCGCGTCCCGCGCGAATTAAGCTTTCGCCTCTTGATGACATTCCCCGGATGTTGAGATGATGTGCCGAGGTTCAGGAGTCGGTGTCAAGGCTCTGCGACCGCGAAGCGGCGCGCGCATGCGCGGCCTTGACTCCGATCCGACCTCGGCTATGCTCCGGGAATCCGGGGAATGTCACTCTCTGCAAACCTTCACGCCGGAAACAGCCATTTGGCCAAATCTGTAAAAACCAACAGCCATCAGAACAGCCACCGACGAAAATTTGCCTCTCGCTCTCGAGAGGCAAATTTTCGATCTAAGCTCTTTGTTTTGTTGGTGCCGGGAGGGGGGGTCGAACCCCCACGAGGTTGCCCTCGGCGGATTTTGAGTCCGCTGCGTCTGCCAGTTCCGCCATCCCGGCCTGAGATGGTCTTGCTCCGCCGGTTCGACCTTCTAC
>Ga0153933_1000284_pt1 | contig 21742 bp, 18 predicted proteins | sample TSNJ017MetaG_FD_102275 | JGI IMG/M metagenome (GOLD analysis project Ga0153933, IMG submission 102275) | Attine ant fungus gardens microbial communities from New Jersey, USA - TSNJ017 MetaG | ecosystem: Host-associated > Fungi > Mycelium > Unclassified | place: USA: New Jersey, Wharton State...
CTGATGCACACCGCGGTGCCGCGCGGCCTGCAGACCTGGGCGTGGCTCGCCTTCTCCGCCTCGTTCGCGGTGAAGATGCCGATGTGGCCGGTGCACACCTGGTTGCCTGACGCGCATGTCGAGGCGCCGACCGCAGGTTCGGTGATCCTGGCCGCGATCCTGCTGAAGATGGGCGGCTACGGCTTCCTGCGCTTCTCGCTGCCGTTGTTCCCGCTGGCCTCGCACGACTTCGCGCCGTTCGTGTTCACGCTCTCGGTCATCGCCATCATCTACACCTCGCTGGTGGCGCTGATGCAGGAGGACATGAAGAAGCTGATCGCCTATTCCTCGGTCGCGCATATGGGCTTCGTTACCATGGGCATCTTCGCGGTGACCACGCAGGGCGTCGCCGGCGGCATGTTCCAGATGATCTCGCACGGCATCGTCTCAGGCGCGCTGTTCCTCTGCGTCGGCGTCGTCTACGACCGCATGCACACCCGCGAGATCGCGGCCTATGGCGGCCTGGTCAACCGGATGCCGCTTTATGCGCTGGTGTTCATGGTCTTCACCATGGCCAATGTCGGTTTGCCCGGCACGTCCGGCTTCATCGGCGAGTTCATGACGCTGCTCGGCACCTTCAAGGTGTCGCTGCCGACGGTGTTCTTTGCCACGTCGGGCGTGATCCTGTCGGCGGCCTACGCGCTCTGGCTCTACCGCAAGATCGTGTTCGGAGCGCTGGTCAAGCCGGCGCTGATGAGCATGAAGGATCTCACCTTCCGCGAAGGCCTGATCCTGTTCCCGCTGGTTGCGCTGACCATCCTGTTCGGCGTCTACCCGAAGCCGGTGCTCGACATGTCGGCGGCCTCGGTGCAGCAGATCGTCAATAATTACAATACCGCCGTGGGTGCCGTGAAGGCAGCCGCGCTGGTCACGCATTAAGGCCCCAGCCCATGAGCTTTTCCAGTGCAGGTTATCAGTTGCAACCGGTGCTGCCGGAGCTGGTGCTCGCGGTCGGCGCCATGGTGCTGTTGATGCTGGGTGCCTATCGCGGGCAGGGGACGACCCGGCTCGTCACCGCGCTTGCGGTCTGCCTCCTGGTCCTGACCGGCGCGCTGGAGCTCATGCTGCCGGCCGGCAAGCTCGTGACCTTCGGCGGCAGCTTCATCGTCGACGACTTCGCCCGCTTCCTGAAGATCCTGGCCCTGATCGGCTCGGGCGCGACCCTGATCCTGGCGACGGAATTCCTGTCCCAGCCCGCGAACCGCAATTTCGAGTTCGCGATCCTGGTGCTGCTGTCGACGCTCGGCATGCTGGTCCTGATCTCGGCCGGCGACCTGATCACCCTCTATCTCGGCCTCGAGCTGATGAGCCTTGCGCTCTACGTGGTGGCGGCGAGCCAGCGCGACAACGCCAAGTCCAGCGAGGCCGGCCTGAAGTATTTCGTGCTCGGCGCGTTGTCGTCGGGCATGCTGCTCTACGGCGCCTCGCTGATCTACGGCTTCACCGGCACCGTCAGCTTCGCCGGGATCGCCGCGGCCGCGACCACGGGCAGCATCGGCATCGTGTTCGGCCTGGTGTTCCTGCTCGCCGGCCTCTGCTTCAAGGTCTCGGCCGTGCCGTTCCACATGTGGACGCCCGACGTCTATGAGGGCGCGCCGACGCCGGTGACCGCGTTCTTCGCCTCGGCGCCCAAGGTCGCAGCACTCGCCGTGTTCACCCGCGCGACGCTGACCGCGTTCCCGGGCATCGTGACGCAGTGGCAGCAGATCCTGGTGTTCGTGGCGATCGCCTCGATGGCGCTCGGCTCGTTCGCGGCGATCGGCCAGACCAACATCAAGCGGCTGATGGCCTATTCGTCGATCGGCCACATGGGCTTCGCGCTGGTCGGCCTTGCCTCCGGCACGGTCGAGGGCGCGCAGGGCGTGCTGGTCTATATCGCGATCTATGTCGCGATGACGCTCGGCTCGTTCTCCATCATCCTCGCCATGAAGCGCAACGGCCAGGCGGTCGAGCAGATCAGCGATTTCGCCGGCCTGTCGCGCACCAACCCGCTGCTCGCCTTCTTCTTTGCGATGCTGCTGTTCTCGCTGGCCGGCGTGCCGCCGCTCGCGGGCTTCTTTGCCAAATGGTACGTGTTCGTCGCCGCGATCAAGGCCAATCTGTTCACGCTCGCGGTGATCGGCGTGCTGACCAGCGTGGTGGGCGCGTTCTACTATCTGTCGATTGTCAAGGTGATGTATTTCGATCAGCCGATCGGCAAGCTCGATCCGATGCGCGTCGAATTGCGCACCGTGCTCGCGGTTGCCGGCATCTTCAACATCTTCTTCTTCGCCTATCCGGGCCCGCTGGTCAGCGTGGCAACGGCGGCGGCGAAGTCGCTATTCTAGATGGCTTTCGCTCTCGGGTTCCACGCCGCATCGGCGGGCTACAAGCTCGCAGCATTCGACCAGATCGGCTCGACCAACGCCGAGGCACTGTCGCGCGCCCGTGATGGCGAGCGCGGGCCGATGTGGTTCGTCGCGGCGGAGCAGACCGCAGGGCGGGGGCGGCGGCAGCGTGCCTGGGTCGCGCCGCGCGGCAACCTTGCCGGCAGCGTGCTCGAAGTGATGGACGTTGCGCCCGCGGTCGCCGCGACGCTGGGCTTTGCCGCGGGCCTTGCGCTTGAGGCCGCGCTCCAGAAGGTCAGCATCGAGGCAGCGCTCAGGCTCGGCCCGGGCAGCCCGAAATACTCCCTGAAATGGCCGAATGACGTGCTGGCCGACGGCAAGAAGCTCTCCGGCATCCTGCTGGAGGCCGAGACGGTCGGCGACCGCCTCGCCGTCGTCGTCGGCATCGGCACCAACGTCGTGGCCGCGCCCGAAGGCACGCCGACGCCGGCCGTGTCGCTTGCGGCCCTCGGGGTCCAGATCGGGGCCGAGGAGCTGTTCGCCGCGCTGTCGGACGCCTGGGTCGAATTCCGCGGCATCTGGGCCAATGGAAGCGGCTTTCCGGATCTCCGCCGGCTCTGGCTCGAACGCGCTGCCGGCCTCGGCGAGCGGGTGGCGGTGCAGACCGGCGCCGCGCTGCTCGAAGGCACCTTCGACACCATCGACGACACCGGCTGCCTGATCGTTCGCACCGCCGACGGCCGGCGTTGGCCCGTAACCGCCGGCGAAGTCCATTTCGGCAGCGCCGCCACGGTGAGGGCCTCCTGATGGCGCGTCCGGACGAATTGACCTTTGCGCCGCTCGGCGGCGTCGGCGAGATCGGCATGAACCTGTCGATCTACGGCCTCGGCAACCGCCATCAGCGGTCCTTCCTCGCGGTCGATCTCGGCGTCTCTTTCGGCGACGAGGAGCATCTGCCGGGCATCGACCTGATCATGCCCGACATCCGCTTCCTCGAGAAGGAGCGCAACAATCTGATGGGCCTGGTGCTGACCCACGCCCATGAGGACCATTTCGGCGCCATCATCGATCTCTGGCCGAAGCTCGGTTGCAAGATCTACGCGACCCAGTTCAGCGCCGCGCTGTTCGAGGCTAAATGCGCCGCCGAGCGCAATGCGCCGAAGATCCCGGTGACCGTGATCCCGTCCGGCGGCCGCGTCGACATCGGCCCGTTCAACGTCGAGTTCATCCCGGTCGCGCACTCGATTCCGGAATCGCACGCGCTGGCGATCAAGACCGATGTCGGCACCGTGCTGCATACCGGCGACTGGAAGATCGACCCGACCCCGATCATCGGCCGGCCGACCGACGAGCGAAGGCTGCGCGAGCTCGGTGACGAGGGCGTGCTGGCGCTGGTCGGCGATTCCACCAACGCGGTGCGCGACGGCCGTTCGCCCTCCGAGACCGAGGTTGCCGCCACCATCAAGAAGCTGGTCGGCGCGGCCAAGGGCCGGGTCGCGGTCACCACCTTCGCCTCCAACGTCGCGCGGGTGAGGGCGGTCGCGGACGCTGCGAACGCCGTCGGTCGCGAGGTCGTCGTGGTCGGTCGCGCCATGGAGCGCGTCGTGCAGGTGGCGCGCGAGTGCGGCTATCTCGACGCCTCGCACAAGTTCCGTAGCCCCGATTACTATGGCCATTTCCCAGCCGACAAGGTGCTGGCGCTGTGCACTGGCAGCCAGGGCGAGCCGCGCGCGGCGCTGGCGCGGATCGCCAATGACGATCATCCGCAGGTGACGCTGAACAAGGGCGACACCGTGATCTTCTCCTCCCGCACCATTCCCGGCAACGAGAAGGCGGTCGGCAGCATCATCAACGGGCTGGTCGAGCAGGGGGTCGAGATCATCACCGATCGCGAGCATCTGGTGCATGTCTCCGGCCATCCCCGCCGTGACGAGCTGCGCGACATGATTTCCTGGGTGCGGCCGCAGCTCCTGATTCCGGTGCATGGCGAGGCGCTGCATCTGGCCGAGCACGCCAAGCTGGCGCGCGCCGCCGGCGTGCCCAAGGTGCTGACATGCCGCAACGGCGACCTTGTCAAGCTCGGCCCCGGCGACCCCGGCGTCATCGGCGAGGTGCCCTCGGGCCGGCTCTACAAGGATGGAACCATCCTGGAGGATTCCAAGTCGCGGGCCGTGGTGGAGCGGCGGCGGATGGCGTTTGCCGGCTGCGCTTTCGTGGGCATCGCCATGACCGAGCAGGGCGATCTCGCCGACGATCCCGAGGTTGATCTCGTCGGGATGCCGGAGAAGAATGCGGCCGGCGAGGTGCTCGACGACATCGTGTTCGATGTGGTGGTCTCGACCGTCGAGGGTCTGCCGAAGCCGCGCCGGCGCGACCCGGATGCGCTGGCGGAATCGGTGCGCCGCGCGGTGCGGGCGGTGTTGAACGAGCAATGGGGCAAGAAGCCGATCTGCCTCGTGCACGTTTTGACGGTCTGACGCGCACCTGCGCATCCAATGACAAGGGAGAGACGCATGCTGGGCCGGCTCAATCACGTCGCGATCGCGGTCAAGGACGCCAAAAAGGCCGCGAAGATCTACGGCTCCGCCTTCAACGCCGAGATTTCGGATGCCGTGCCGCTGCCGGAGCATGGCGTGATCACCGTGTTCGTGACGCTGCCCAACACCAAGATCGAGTTTATCGAGCCGCTTGGCGAGGCTTCGCCGATCGCCAAATTCGTCGAACGCAACGCCGACGGCGGCATCCATCATGTCTGCTACGACGTCCCCGACATCATCGCCGCCCGTGATCGGCTGATCGCCGACGGCGCACGCGTGCTCGGCGACGGCCAGCCGAAGATCGGCGCCCACGGCAAGCCGGTGCTGTTCTTCCATCCCAAGGATTTTTCCGGCGCCTTGGTCGAAATCGAGCAGGCGTGAAGCCGCATGACCTTCCAGATCTCGGCGTACCAGATCTCCACCGGGTTTGCGATCTACTTCGTGCTGTGGTGGCTCACGCTGTTCCTGACGCTGCCGTTCGGGATCCGCAGCCAGCATGAGGAGGGCGGCGGTCCGCCCGGCACCGATCCCGGTGCGCCGGTGCTGGCGCGGATGGGGCGCAAGCTGATCTGGACCACGGTGCTTTCCATCGTGATCTTCGCGATCGGGATGTGGGCCTATTACGCCGGCTATCTGTCGCTCGAGCGGTTGTCGAAATTGATGGGGATGCCGTTCTAGAAAGCGATTTCTGAACTTAAAGTCTCGCTTGAACTTGAGGTTCTACTTGAACTTGACCCCGATGCGCCGCTCTTTGCGCCAGGCGACCTGGCATGGGCGTGTGGTGTGATCGCCCGAGATCACGAGGTTGAAGGTCTCGGGGATGCCGACCGGGCTGGTGACTTCCAGCGCAGCGCCCGTGTCCGAGATGTTTCGGATCACGCAGTCGATAGCGCCGCCGTTGAATTCGATGGTGCCGGCCTTCAGCACGCGATGCCGGAGCGCAGCGCGGTTGTTTTGCAGGATCTGAGTCGCATCCTGGCCGGCCGCTTGAGCCGCTCCGGCGGTTTGCCGCGCCAGTCCTTCCGCATGCCGTGTCGCGACCGCGATCTCCTCGGCGGTCAATGTCGGTCTGATCCGCGCCCACGCAAGCTTGAAGCGGACCTGGCCATCCTTGAAATCGATCGCAGGACCTCTGTCGCCCGTGGTCGGCGGCCGGCCATAGACGTTGCAGCCCCACCACCATTGCCGGCTGTCGTATTGCCGCATGATCCGCCCGATCGGAAGGCCGCGCCAAATCACCTCATAGTCGTCGTCCTGCCGGACGCCATCGACCAGGGTGGGACGCAACGAAATGGTCTCCGTATCGTCGGTCATGGCCCGACCTGCATCACCCCGACCTATCCACGAAGACCGTGTGCCTGCACGACGCTTGTGGACCGGCGGGTCTGGATGCTGCAAATTATATCCGGCTTGACGGCATGCAAGCCCCGTCATCTACGGATCGGACGGGTAATCGGCCCGGAACCCCGGGGGATCGACCAGAGCGTTTTCGAGCGAAGTGGATACCGGTTCAGGTGAAGAAAGCGCATCAAGATAACATTAGGGTCTTTGGGGGAGACGAATGAGTTTCCAGCGGATCGCGATCGTCCTTTTCGTGCTGCTCGCCGCCAGCCTTGCCGGATCGTTCTATGTCTCCTGGAAGCTGTTCACCCGGCTGCGCACCGTGCAGGCCTTTGTCGAGAGCTCGGTGTTCGCCGAGGCGGTTGCGGCCTGCGAGCGGGCCCCGACCACCACGCCGTTCAAATGGAACGGCGGGCAGAGGACGGCGGTGATCGGATTGAATTCGGTCAAGGTCGACAAGGACACCGTCAGCGCGAGCTACACGCTGGTCGCCGACAGCGTCTACTGCGACTATGATCCGATCAGGAAGAAGGCCGACATCGGCTCGAATTTCCTGGAACGGGAGTGAGGACCAACCTCACCCCGGAATAATTGGAGGCGACGACCATGAACCTGCAGGCGCAACCGGCGTCCGGGCACAGCCCCTATCGAATCCTGCGCGAAGCGGATTTGCGGGATCATCTCGCCGGACTACCCGCCATCGTCGCGCGCCTCGGCGGTGCTGCGGCCGAGTGGTCGATCAGCGAGGTCGGGGACGGCAATCTCAATCTCGTCTTCATCGTCAAGGGTCCGCGCGGCGGGATCGCGGTCAAGCAGGCGCTGCCCTATGTGCGCCTGGTCGGCGAAAGCTGGCCGCTGCCGCTCTCGCGCGCGCATTATGAGCATCTGGCGCTGGTGCATCAGGCGCGCCTCGCACCGCAATTGGTCCCGGCGGTGTTGCATCATGACGGCCCGCTGGCGCTGACCGCGATGGAGCTGCTCGAACCGCACATCATCATGCGCAAGGGTTTGACCGGGGCTATCAGTTATCCGCGTTTTGTCGAGGATATCTCGACCTTCCTGGCGCGAACCCTGTTCTTCTCGTCCGATCTGGCGCTGTCGGCCGCGGCGAAGAAGGAGGGGATCGCTGATTTCGCCGGCAACCACGCGCTGTGCAAGATCACCGAGGATCTGATCTTCACCGACCCCTACCGCATCGCCGAGCAGAACCGCTGGACCGCGCCTTGGCTCGATGCCACCGCGGCCGCGTTCCGCGAGGACCTCGACCTGCATGTCGCGATCTCCAGGCTCAAGCTGAAATTCATGGCCAGCCCCGAGGCGCTTGTTCATGGCGACCTGCACACCGGCTCGATCATGGTGACCGAGAGCGAGACAAAGGTGATCGATCCCGAATTCGCGTTCTATGGCCCGATGGGTTTTGACATCGGTGCAGTCATCGGCAACCTCATCATGGCCTATCTTGCCTCCGCCGGCCACGAACGCACGCCCGGTGAACGGGCCTCCTTCGAGGCCTGGGTGCTTGATGCGGTCGAGGGCGTCTGGAACGAGTTCTCCCGGAAATTCCTGGCGCTGTGGCGCAGCGAAGCTGATGGCGACGGCTATCCGCTGTCTCTGTTCGCAGGCGAGGCCGGCGCAGCGCGGCTGGAGACGGAACGGCAGGCCTATATAGCTCGCCTGTTCCAGGACACGGTCGGCTTCGCCGCGGCAAAGATCATCCGCCGCATCCTCGGCCTCGCGCACAACATCGACTTCGAATGGATCGCGGACGCGAAGCAGCGCGCGATCTGCGAGGCGAGGAGCCTCACACTCGCGCGCACCATGATGCTGGAGGCGCCGTCGTTCACGACCATTGGGGCAGTGACCTATGCCGCGCGCGAACTGCGCCACTGGCTGCCGGATTTCGCCAGATAGTCGCACCACACACTCAGCGTCGTCCCGGCGAAGGCCGGGACCCATTACCCCGAATGGTAGTTGTTGTGTGACGCTGGGGCCACAGCGCTCTTCGACAACGCGACCCTGTGGCTATGGGTCCCGGCTTTCGCCGGGACGACGGAGTCAATCCGCCGCCTGCTCCCGCAGCCGCTGGGCGTAAACGTTGATGATCAGCGCGGCGAGCAGGATCAGGCCGCGGATCAGGATCTTCAGGAAGCTGTCGATATTGACATGGTCGAGGCCGTTGTTGAGCACGCCGAGCACGAACAGGCCCACGATGGTGTTGCCGATGCCGCCGCGGCCGCCGAACAGGCTGGTGCCGCCGACCACCACGGCCGCGATGGAGTCGAGCAGGTAGGTGTCGAACTCGTTCTGCTGCGCGCTGCCGAAATGCGCCACCCCGAGCATGCCGCCGATGCCGGAGCAGACCGCCGAGATCACCATCACGCTGCCGAGGATCAGCTTGACGTTGAGGCCGGAGAATTCCGCGGCCTCGCGGTTGCCGCCGACCATGTAGACGTAACGGCCGAACCGCGTATAGGTCAAAACCAGATGGCCGCCGAGCAGCATCACCGCCGCGACGATCACGATCCAGGGGATGCCGCCGACCGAGCCGGAGCCCAGCGTCGCGATCAAGGACGGCACCTTGTAGGCGATCTGGCCGCGCACCAAAAGCGCGGAGACGCCGGCCGCGATCTGCATCATGGCGAGCGTCATGATGAAGGAGGGGATGCCGATCATGGTAAGCCCCAGCGCATTGACGAGGCCGAGCAGCGCGCACAGCGCCAGCGCCAGCAGGATCGCGACCAAGCCAGGCAGCGGGACGTTGGCGATGTTGACGTAGGATTCCTGCAGCGTGAAATAGGCCACCGCAATGCCGGTGACGTTGGCGATAGAGGCGACCGAGAGATCAATCTCAGCGCAGAGGATCACGAAGGTGAGGCCGACGGCGATGATGCCGGTGACCGACACCTGGGTCAGGATGTTGCCGACATTGTCAATGGTGGCAAACGACGGGCTCGCGATGGCGAAAAAGGCGCTGAGGAAGATCAGCGTCAGGAACGGCGCGATGTTGCGCATCTGCGAGCGCAGGAAGGGGGCAAGGCCGCCCGGCCGCTTGTGATCCGCCGGCGTGGTCGCGCTATCGCCGCTTGCCATTACATCTCTCCATCACGCCGCTTGCAGCAGCCGGTCCTTGCTGACCGCTTCGCCCGCGAATTCGCGCACCACCGCGCCGCGCTTCAGCACCAGGATCCGGTCGGCCAGCGACAGCACCGTTTCCGGCTCAGTCGACAGCACGATGATCGCAAGACCCTTGGCGCGGAGGTCGCGGACGATATTGATCACGTCGTTCTTGGCGCCGACATCCATGCCGCGGGTCGGCTCGCACAGCACGAGCAGGCGCGGCGGCCAGGTCAGCCATTTGGCTAGCGCCACCTTCTGCTGGTTGCCGCCGGAGAGCATGCCGAGGTCGAGGCCGACCACCGGCGGCCTGATCTGCAACTGCTCGACCTGGCGCTGCGCGATGGCGCGCTCGGTCATCGGCTTGAGCAGCAGGGCGGAAATCCGATCGAGGACGCTGATCGAGATGTTCTTGTAGACCGGCTCCTGGTGGAACAGCATCGCGCGCCGGCTCTCCGGCACCAGCGCGACGCCGGCGCGCCGCGCGGCCGCCGTGCTGCGGAACCGCTTCGCTGCGCCGTCGACCATCAGCACGCCGCCGTCCGGCTTCAGCTTGCCGAACAACACGCGCGACAGCTCCAATTGTCCGCAGCCCATGAAGCCGTAGATGCCGAGCACTTCGCCCGCCCGAGCCTCGAACGAGACGTCCTGCAGGCTGCGGCCCAGCGAAAGCTTGTCGACCTCGAGCACCACCGAACCGGCGCTGGTCGGCTCCAGCATGCGATCCTCGGTGTAACTGTGCTCCAGCGCTTCGCCGTGGCGGCCGATCATCGCTTCGATCAGCGCGCCCTTGCTGGTGTCGGCGGAGGCGGTTTCCGCGACCTTCCGCCCGTTGCGGAACACGGTCACGGTGTCGGAGACAAGCAGGATGTCCTCGATGAAATGCGAGATGAAGACGATGCTGGTGCCTTGCTCGCGGAGTTTTCTGAGCGTGGCAAAGAGCCGCTCGACCTCGGGCGGGGAGAGCGCCGAGGTCGGCTCGTCCAGGATGATGATGCGCGCGCCGGAGAACAGCACGCGGGCGATCTCGATCAGCTGTTGCAGGCCGATCGGCAAATCGCCGAGCCGGGTCATCGGGTCGACGTCGATGCCGAAACGGGCGAGCTGCTCGCCGGCCTCGCGCGCCATCCGGCGCCATTGCACGAGGCCGAGGCGGTTGGTCGGCTGGTTGCCGAGGAAGACGTTCTCGGCGACGGTGAGATCAGGGGCGACGCTGAGCTCCTGATGCACCATGCCGATGCCGGCGGCGTGCGCATCGCGGGTCGAGCGGAAGCGCGTCTCCTTGCCGTCGAGCGTGAAGCGGCCGGAAAACTCCGGGTGCACGCCGGCGATGATCTTCATCAGTGTGCTCTTGCCGGCACCGTTCTCGCCGACGAGACCATGGATCTCGCCGGCGTAGAGAGCGAAGTCGACCCCACGAAGGGCTTCGACACCGCCGAAGGCCTTCGTGATCTGGTTCAATGCGAGGATGGGGAGGCGTCCCTGCGACATGAGGGGCGCTCAGATCAGGAAGTGATCCTCCATCCACTGCATGCCGGCGGCATTGGCCTTGGTCACGACCGGACCGTCGGTCACGACGTTCTTCGGGATGCCCTGGCCGCTCTTCTCGCCGCCGACGACGGCCGCGACACCCGCGACGATCGCACCGCCATGGATGCGGCAGGACGGATTGCGCACGGTCGCGAACATCCGGCCCTCGCTGACCGCCTGGATCGCCGGCGGCATGGCGTCGACGCCGCCGATCAGGATGTTGGTGCGGTTGTGCGCCTTCATGATGTTGTAGGCGGCGAGCGCCATGTCGTCATTGTGGAAGAACGCCGCGTCGATCTGCGGATATTTGGTCAGATAGGTTTCCCAGAGGCGGGCGGTCTTCGACACGTCCCAGTCGGCGGGCTGGGTGTCGAGCACCTCGATGTTCGGGAATTGCTTGACCACCGAATTGAAGCCCTTGGCGCGGCCCTGGGCGCCGGTGTGGCCGAGCGCGCCCTGGGTCATGATGATCTTGCCCTTGCCGCCCATCGCGTTGCACAGCGCCTGCGTCACCGAGGCGCCCATGAACTCGTTGTCGGGGGCGAGGAACGAGTGGACGTTGATCTGATCGAGCGGCGCAATCAGCGTGTCCATGTCGATGACGGGCGTGCCGGCGTCGATCATCTTCTGCACCGGCTGGGTGAGGGTGCCGATGCCGAAGGCCTGGATCGCGACGAAGTCCCATTTCTGCGACGCCATGTTGTCGATCGCGGCACGCTGCTTGACGGCGTCGAGCTGGCCGTCGAACCAGGTGACCTCAACGTTGAACAGCTTGCCCCAGAACTCGGCGGCCTGCTTGCCCTGTGCGCACCATGTCGCCTGCAGCCCGGCGTTGGAGAAGGCGGCCTTCAGCGGCTTTTCCGAGCGGCCCGTCGCAGCCGCGAGCGCGGGGCTCACGCCCATTCCGCCGAACAGCGCTGCGGCTGCTCCGCCGGCTGCAGCAATTTGCAGAAGATCGCGCCTTGTCGTCGACGAATTGTCCATCCCTGGCATTGTTGCTTGCTCCCTCATTCATTTTTGACCGTCGGCGTCAGTTGCACGCGCCGCGGATGCGGGGAGTGTGTCACAATCGGAACGGCTCCGCTAGTTTGCGTGTTGCTCGACGATGCCAGCGATGTCGCGCAGCAAGTTGTGCCACGCAGCATCAATCTCCACGGACCATTGTTCGCCGATCAGTTCGCGCAGCGTGTCTGCGATCACGTGGAAGAACGCGATGAAGAGCTCGCGCGGTGTGCCATACGCATCGTGCGAAAAGACTTCGGACTCGATCAAACGGAAATGTCCGCGGCGTTCGCCGGCGAAGTCGAGGATGGCTTCGATCGTCAGCGACAGCATCGAGCCCTGCACCGGCGCGCTGCCTTCGGTGCGAAACATCGCCTGCGCTTCGGGATGCTCGCGAAACAACCGCGCATAGACCAGCGGCGTCAGATCATCGCAAGCCGCGGCTGCGAGCTCGAAGCTGCGTTCGATTGGATTCGTTGATGACGTCATTGCCGGTTGCGATCATCACACAAAAATCATCACATAAAAAAAGAGCAGGGCTCCGAGCCCTGCTCCAAAAATTGTGTCGACCCTATTTGCCCCAAAATTCGGTTTGATCTTGATTGATGGGGTGACGCTGCTTCTGCGCGTCGGGCTCCTCCCGAGACTTGGACCACCAGGACACACCTTGCGGCTGGCCTGCGGGCAAATTGGTAGACTATCTTTTTTCGCTTGTCATCATTTTCGGCAACGATTGTTCAAATTTCGAGCATTTTGCGAAATGATTGGGATTTTTCCACTATCGGTTGCGGAGTCGGCTCGAAAACCCGTTATAGGGTAAGGGGATACGGCTGCACGTCATTGCCCGATTGGCCGGCAGTGAAACTTGTCACACCGCGCAATTTTCGTGCGCCGGGAATAATGAGGACAGGATCAACGTCTCGACTTCCGGTAGCCGGGGGGGTTAGGTTCGTTCCGGATGGGTGTTGAGATGCGCCGGCGGCTGAAGAATTTTCTGCCCATAGTTGTGGTTGCGCTGCTGGTGCAGATTTTCGCACCGATCGGCGCCTGCTGGGCGGCGAGCCTTGCCGCCTCGGACCCACTGGCCGCCGCGACCATCTGCCATGGCGTAAGCCCAGGAAATGGGCAATCTGACCAGACCGGTCACCGCGCACATGACGGTTGTTGCTCGGTTTGCAGCGTGCTGTACACGGGAGCCCCGGTCGATCACCCGCAGATCGAGCCTGTCGCCGTCGCTAGCGCTGCGAACCAGGTCGTCTGGCACGATTTCGCAATGGAGCTGGTCCGTTCACGGGCCGGGTCGCACGCGCAGGCGCGCGCTCCACCCGTCCTGTCCTGACCACAATCTCGCTGCCGGCGCCTTGCGCCGGCAAAGTGCCATTGTACAAGCCGGCCCGCAGTGCTGGCGTCAGGACATTTCCATGTTTGGTCATCCCCCCCTGCGGTGGGCAAACCCACTCCTGCTCGGCGCGGCCTTGTCGGCGGTTCCATGCTCGGTCCGTGCGCAGACGTCGAGTTCGCTGCCGCCGGTCACCGTCGAGGCTCCCAAGGAGCACCAGAAACGCGCGGCGCGAAAACCGGCCGTTCACACCGTTCGGGCGCCTCGAACGGCACCAAAGCCAACAGCGCCCCCGCCGCAGAACCAGCCCGTGGTTGCCGGAGGCGAGGGAGCAGGAAAGTACGCCTCGCTGGGCACGCCGCCGGCGGTTGCAAGGTTCCAACTGCCTCAGGAATCTTTCAGCATCACGTCCCGGCAGATCGACGAGACCATCAATCTCAAGGACCCCGAGGACGCGGTCAAATACATGCCGAGCCTGTTCGTGCGAAAGCGCAACGACGGCGACAATCAGGCGGTGCTGGCGACAAGGAGCTGGGGTCTCAATTCGAGCGCGCGCACGTTGATCTACTACGACGATCTGTTGATCTCGGCGCTGATCGGCAACAATAACAGCGGCGCCTCGCCGAAGTGGAACCTGATCTCCCCGGAAGCGATCGGCCGAATCGACTTCCTCAACGGCCCCTTCGCTGCCGCCTATCCCGGCAACTCCATCGGGGGCGTGCTGCTGATCACGTCGAAGATGCCCGACAAGCCGTTCGCCGTGGCGAAGGAGACGGTCTCGGTGATGCCGTGGAATCAGTACGGCACCAAGGACGTCTATCCGACGAGCCAGACCAGCGCCGCTGCCGGCAACCGGGACGGCAAGTTGTCGTGGCTGGTGACCGCAAATCATCTTGAAAGCTATCAGCAGCCACTGACCTACACGACGAACGGGACGATCCCGGCGGGCACCACGGGCGCGTTCCCTGCGCTCAACAAGCAGGGGGTCCCGGCAAATGTGGTCGGCACGGGTGCCCTTGCGTATTCCCAGCAGACGTCAGGCAATCTGCGGCTGGCCTATGACCTAACTCCGCTGGTGCAGGCGACCTATTCGCTCGGGATCTGGAACAACCATCAGGTCTCCGATCCGCAGACCTATCTGCGTTCGACGGCAACGGGCGCGCCGACATTTGCCGGCATCACCGGATTTGCCAGCAGCAAATACGTTTGGGACGAGACGCATATGAGCAACGCGTTCTCGGTCAAGAGCGATACCAAGGGGGTCTACGACTTCGATATCTCGGCCTCCAGCTACAATTATCTCGAGGACACACTGCTCAATCCGTACACGGTCGCTGCGGCGGGAACTGGCTTCTCGACCAACGGCAAGATCACCCGGATGGACGGCACCAATTGGCAGAACGCCGACGCCAAGGGCATCTGGCGGCCGTTCGGCTTTGATGGGCCGCAGGAGATCAGCTTCGGCATTCACGGCGATCGCTACGATCTCGAGAATCCGGTCTATGCATCGTCGGTGTGGAACGCGACCTCCTCGACCGGCACCGGAGCGCTCTATTCGAGCGGCTCCGGTGAAACGCGGACCGGCGCATTGTGGCTGCAGGACGCGTGGAAGCTCACGCCGGATTTGAAGGTGACCTTGGGCGGACGCTTCGAGAGCTGGCAGGCGCTCGACGGCTTCAATCTCAACACCACGACAACCAGTGCCGGGGTCATTACGTCGACATCAGCGATCAACCAGCCCGGGCTCAGCTCGACCAACTTCTCACCGAAGGCATCGGTGTCGTTCGATCCGAACAAGGACTGGAACATCACCGCCAATTTCGGCGAAGCGTACCGCTATCCGACGGTGACCGAGCTCTATCAGAACCTCACGGTCGGCGGCGTCGCCACCTTTGCAAATCCGTTCCTCAAGCCGGAGCAGGATTTCACCGGCGAGCTGAATATCGAGCGCAAATGGGTCGACGGCCGGGTCCGCCTGACGCTGTTCTCCGAGCGGACCAACAACGCGATCATCTCGCAGACCAACCTCGTGACCAATCCGATCACGGGCGCGCAAACGCCGACCACGGTCATCAGCAATGTCGATGCCATCCAGATGCAGGGCGTCGAGCTCTCGGCCGAGAAGGACAACGTGTTCGTCACCGGCTTGCAGCTGTTCGGCAGTGTGACGTACGTGGATTCGAAGATCCTGGCCGACGCAAGCTGGGCGGGCACCAATCCGCTGACCGGCCTGCCGGACACCGTGGTCGGCAAGCGCGTGCCTTACGTGCCGGACTGGCGCGCCAAGGTCGGAGCGACCTATCGGCCCAATGAGAGCTGGGCCTACACGGTCGCAGCGCGCTACAGCGGCAAGCAATACTCGACACTCGACAACACCGACATCATCTCCCACGTCTATGGCGCGTTCGACAATTTCTTCGTCGTCGACATGAAGATCCACTACAACGCGACCAGGAATTTCGCGTTCGATTTCGGCATCGATAACGTCTTCAACGAGCAGTATTTCCTGTTCCACCCGTTCCCGGGCAGGACCTTCGTCCTGGCCGGGAAATACACCTTCTGAGCTGGCCGGCCATCGGCAACAACAAACGGAGATTCAATCATGAAAAAGACACTGGCTGGACTGGCCGCGGTGCTGGCGCTCGTCTTGGTCACGCCTGCCTGCGCCGAGGACGTCAAGGCGGGCGATCTCGTGATCTCGCAGGCCTGGACCCGCGCCACGCCGAGCGGCGCCAAGATCGGCGGCGGCTATCTCACGATCGAGAACAAGGGCAGCGCGCCGGATCGGCTGCTCGGCGGCTCCGGCGACGTCGCCGGCAAGATGGAGATCCACGAAATGTCGATGGACAATGGCGTAATGAAGATGCGTCCGCTCGACAAGGGCCTGACCATCGAGCCCGGCAAGACGGTGAAGCTCGCGCCCGGCGGCTATCATCTGATGATGTTCGACCTGAAGAAACCGCTGAAGCAGGGCGACAAGGTGCCGGTGACCCTCGAGTTCGAGAAGGCCGGCAAGGTCGGCGTCACGCTGGATGTGCAGGCCGTCGGTGCCCAGGCGCCCGCTGGCGGTGACCATTCCGGCCACATGGATATGAAGAACATGGACATGAAGAAGATGTGAGGCGCCAATGAGGACGCACAGTCTGGTCATCGTCGCGGTCGCGACGCTCGCGATGTCGCCGGCGATGGCGCATATCACGCTCGAGGCAAAACAGGCGACGATCGGCGCATCCTACAAGGCGGTGTTCGCCGTGCCGCACGGCTGCGCGGGATCCGCGACAACAAAGATCCGGGTGCAGATCCCAGAAGGCGTGATCGCGGTCAAGCCGATGCCGAAGGCGGGCTGGAACGTCGAATCGATCAGCGGCAAATATGCGACCGAATACGACTATCACGGCCGCAAATTCTCCGAGGGCGTGACGGAGGTGGACTGGAGCGGCGGCAAGCTGTCGGACCAGAACTATGATGAGTTCGTGATCCACACCTTCCTCACCGACACGCTGAAGCCGAACACCACGCTGTATTTCCCGGTGGTCCAGGAATGCGAGCAGGGTGTCAGCCGCTGGATCGAGATTCCCGCCGAAGGGCAGGGCGATCACGGCAGCAAATGGCCGGCACCTGGCGTCAAGCTGCTGCCGAAGTCGTGATGGGGATGCGGTTGGTCGCAGGTCTTGCCGCGCTGCTGGTCGCGGTCTGTCTTGCGACCGCGGCCCATGCGCATGCCGTTTTGATCGGCGCCGAGCCGGCCGATGGCAGCGTGCTGGCAACAGCGCCGAAGCTGGTGGTGCTCCGCTTCAACGAGGCGGTGGCGCCGACCGCGGTCAGCCTGCTCGATGCCGCAGGTAGGCCGCGCGATGTTTCGATCCGCGCTGTCGATGAAAACGTGGAGATCACGCTGCCTGCGGACCTGCCGCAGGGGACCCAGGTCATCAGCTACCGCGTGGTGTCGCAGGATGGGCACCCGGTCGCCGGCTCGCTGCTGTTTTCGATCGGCGTCGAAACCGGCGCCGCGCTGCCATCGGGTGCTGACGCGATCAATCCGCTGATCTGGCTGGCGCGGATCGCGGTCTATCTCGGACTGTTCGCCGGCGTCGGCGGTGTGTTCTTTACCGCATGGATCGGGCGAGGACCGGCCGGTGGGCGCGTCATCCTGGGATCGCTTGGCGCCGGGCTGGTCGGCGCGATCGCTTCGCTCGGCCTGCAAGGCCTGGAACTGCTCAACCTGCCGCTTGCGGGGCTTCTGACTCGTGCGCCGTGGGTCAGCGCGCTTGCCACCAGCCTTGGACCGTCGATGCTGATCGCGATCGCCGCGATCCTGATCGCTGCCTTCGCTGGGCGAAGTTCGGTTCGGATGGCCCGGGTCTGGAGCTCTGTCGCCATCATCGCTGTCGGCCTCGCCCTTGCCGCAAGCGGGCACGCGGCAAGCGCATCGCCGCAATGGCTGACGCGACCTGCCGTGTTCATCCATGGCGTCGGTCTTGCCTATTGGCTGGGTGCCTTGGTGCCGCTCGCCGCGTCGGCGTGGCAGCGAAGCGAGACGCTGCCGTCGACGCTCACGCGCTTTTCGGTCGTGGCTGTGCCAGCCGTCGGGCTGATCGCGCTAACGGGATTGACGCTCGCATTGGTCCAGCTCGACCGTTTTGGTGCGCTGATCGAGACCCGATACGGCAACATCCTTGCCTTCAAGCTCGCTCTGGTCCTGTTGCTGCTGGTGCTGGCGGCGCTGAACCGGCTCGTGCTCACGCCGTCCGTCATCCGCAGTATCAGCAACGCCAAGCCCTTGCTGCGGTCGGTTGCGGCCGAGTGTGTGCTTGCGGTTGCGATCCTGGCGCTGGCCGCGGGCTGGAGCTTCACGCCGCCGCCGCGGGCGTTGGCGATGTCGGCAGATGTTCCGCTCGCGGTCCACATTCACACTGACGCCGCGATGTTCCAGGTGCTGATCGGACCAGGCAAGGTCGGCCAGAACGATTTCGTGCTGCAACTGATGAACGGCGACGCCAGCCCGTTCGCGGCCAAGGAGGCGACGCTGACCTTGAGCCTGCCGACGCGCGGCATCGAACCGATCGATCACAGCGCGACGCTCGGGGCCGACGGCTATTGGCGCGTCAACAAGGTGTCGTTGCCGTTCCCCGGCCGCTGGCACATGCAGATCGGCGCCCTGGTGACCGACTTCAAGAAAGTGACGCTGGAAGACGATTTCGAAGTCAGGTAGAGCGGAGCGCGCTGGGCTTGCGGCTTGCGCGGGGCCGCGAGGGCGATCAAATGGCCGAAAATCGCCTGATTTGGCGGGTCTTTGGCTTCTGGCGGCCTTGTGTTTTCGCACCCGATCCGGTTTCACTGCTCAACTTCCGACGCCCCCCTGATTCCCGAGTAACCCCATGCGATTGTCGCGGTTTTTCCTGCCCATCCTGAAAGAGAACCCGAAAGAGGCGGAGATCGTCTCGCATCGGCTGATGCTGCGCGCGGGCATGATGCGGCAGGAGGCGGCCGGCATCTATGCCTGGCTGCCGCTCGGTTTCCGGGTGCTGAAGAAGATCGAGCAGATCGTGCGCGAGGAGCAGGACCGGTCGGGCGCGCTCGAGCTGTTGATGCCGACCTTGCAGCTGGCCGATCTCTGGCGCGAGAGCGGCCGCTACGACGCCTACGGCCCGGAGATGCTGCGCATCGCCGATCGCCACAAGCGCGAGCTGCTTTACGGGCCGACCAACGAGGAGATGATCACCGAGATCTTCCGCTCCTACGTCAAGTCCTACAAGAGCCTGCCGCTCAACCTCTACCACATCCAGTGGAAGTTCCGCGATGAGCAGCGTCCGCGCTTCGGCGTGATGCGCGGCCGCGAATTCCTGATGAAGGACGCCTATTCGTTCGACCTCGACGAGGCTGCCGCGCGGCGCTCCTACAACAAGATGTTCGTCGCCTACCTGCGCACCTTCGCGCGGATGGGCCTGAAGGCGATCCCGATGCGGGCCGAGACCGGCCCGATCGGCGGCGACCTCAGCCACGAATTCATCGTTCTCGCCGAGACCGGCGAATCCGGTGTGTTCATCAACCGCGATGTGCTCGACCTGCCGGTGCCCGGCGCTGATGTCGATTATGACGGTGATCTGACCCCGATCATCAAGCAATGGACGTCGGTCTATGCGGCGACCGAGGACGTTCATGATGCCGCGCGCTTCGAGCAGGAAGTGCCCGAGGCGAAGCGCCTCAATACCCGCGGCATCGAGGTCGGCCAGATCTTCTATTTCGGCACCAAATATTCCGACACGATGAAGGCGCTGGTCGCGGGCCCGGACGGCGTCGACGTGCCGATCCATGGCGGCTCCTATGGCGTCGGCGTCTCGCGCCTGGTCGGCGCGATCATCGAGGCCTGCCACGACGATGCGGGCATCAAATGGCCCGAGGCGGTGGCGCCGTTCCGCGCCGCGATCCTCAACCTGAAGCAGGGCGATGCCGCGGTCGATGGCGCCTGCGAAAAGCTCTATCGCGAACTGACGGCAAAGGGCGTCGACGTGCTTTATGACGACACCGACCAGCGCGCCGGCGCGAAGTTCGCAGCCGCCGATCTGATCGGCATTCCCTGGCAGATTCTCGTCGGCCCCAAGGGCCTCGCGGAGGGCAAGGTCGAGGTCAAGCGTCGCAGCGACGGCTCGCGCGACAACATGAGCCCGGCCGACGTGGTCGCAAAGCTCGCGGGTTAAGCATAATTCACCACGCGCTTATCCGCGGGGTAATCCGGCCACATTTGGCCCGAATCATGGGATTATCGATAGATGGATGAGACCATGAACGAGCCAGTCCGTACCCCGCCTTTTGCGCCATTCGAATGGCTGCTGTCCGGACGCTACTTGCGCGCACGCCGCAAGGAAGGGTTCATCTCGGTCATTGCCGGCTTTTCGTTCCTCGGCATCATGCTCGGCGTTGCGACGTTGATCGTCGTGATGGCCGTCATGAACGGCTTCCGCAAGGAGCTGTTGGACAAGATCCTCGGCCTCAACGGACACATCCTGGTGCAGCCGCTGGAATCGCCGCTGACCGACTGGAAGGACGTGGCCGACCGCATCAGCCAGGTCCCGGGCATCCGCCTCGCAGCGCCGGTGGTCGACGGGCAGGGCCTCGGCTCCTCGCCGTTCAATGCGGCCGGCGTCTTCATCCGCGGCATCCGCGCCGACGATCTCAACAACCTCACCTCGATCGCCAAGAACATCAAGCAGGGTTCGCTGGAGGGCTTTGACGAGGGGCAGGGGGTCGCGATCGGCCGCCGGCTTGCCGACCAGCTGTCGCTGCATGCCGGCGACATGATCACGCTGGTCTCGCCGAAGGGTGCGGTGACGCCGATGGGCACCACGCCGCGGATCAAGCCCTACAGGATCACGGCGGTGTTCGAGATCGGGATGTCCGAATACGATTCGACCTTCGTGTTCATGCCGCTGGCCGAGGCGCAGGCCTATTTCAACCGCAACAACGACGTCTCCTCGATCGAGGTATTCACCACCAACCCCGACAGGATCGACACCTACCGCAAGCTGGTGACCGAGGCGGCCGGGCGGCCGGTGTTCCTGGTCGACTGGCGGCAGCGCAATTCGACCTTCTTCAACGCGCTCCAGGTCGAGCGCAACGTGATGTTCCTGATCCTGACCATGATCGTGCTGGTGGCCGCGCTCAACATCGTCTCCGGGTTGATCATGCTGGTAAAGGACAAGGGGCAGGACATCGCGATCCTGCGCACCATGGGCGCCTCGCAGGGCTCGATCATGCGCATCTTCCTGATCACCGGCGCATCCATCGGCGTTGTCGGGACCCTTGTCGGTCTGATGGTCGGGCTCCTGATCTGCTTCAACATTGAATCGATCCGGCAATTCCTGTCATGGCTTACCAACACGGAACTGTTCGATCCGACGCTCTACTTCCTCTCCAAGCTGCCGGCCGAGGTCGATTTCGGCGAAACGCTGGCTGTGGTGATCATGGCGTTGACGCTCTCCTTCCTTGCGACGCTCTATCCGTCGTGGCGCGCCGCGCGCCTCGATCCGGTCGATGCGCTGCGTTATGAGTGAGGGGCAGATGGCGGAGGGGGCGGAAGAAGTACCGGTCATCTATCTTCACGACATCAAGCGCGAGTACAGGCAGGGCGAAGCGACGCTGACGATCCTGAACGGCGCCACGCTCGCGCTGTGGCCCGGGCAATCGGTGGCGCTGGTGGCGCCGTCGGGATCGGGCAAGTCGACCTTGCTGCATATCGCAGGACTGCTGGAAACCCCCGATGACGGCGAGGTCTATGTCGCGGGAACGCCGACCTCGCAATTGTCGGACGCCGACCGCACCCAGATCCGGCGCTCCGACATCGGTTTCGTCTACCAGTCGCACCGGCTGCTGCCGGAATTCTCCGCGCTCGAGAACGTGATGCTGCCGCAGATGATCCGCGGCCTCAAACGCTCCGAGACCGTGAAGCGATCCACCGAGATCCTCGCCTATCTCGGGCTCGGCGAGCGCATCACGCATCGGCCGGCCGAACTGTC
>Ga0153933_1000285_pt1 | contig 21717 bp, 19 predicted proteins | sample TSNJ017MetaG_FD_102275 | JGI IMG/M metagenome (GOLD analysis project Ga0153933, IMG submission 102275) | Attine ant fungus gardens microbial communities from New Jersey, USA - TSNJ017 MetaG | ecosystem: Host-associated > Fungi > Mycelium > Unclassified | place: USA: New Jersey, Wharton State...
CGCCGGCCGCCGAGCCGTGCACGCTGGCCAGCACCAGCTTCGGCATCCGCCGCAGCGCGGTGATGAAGGCGTGGTAGTGCCCGAGCATCTCGCCGACGACCGGCGCGATGGTGTTGGCTTCCGCCGCGGCACCGATGGTCTGCAGATCGCCGCCGGCGCAGAAGGCGCGGCCTTCGCCTTCGATGACGAGTACGCGGACGTCCTTGCTGGCTTCGACCTCGGCGCCGAGCTGCTCGAGCTTTTTGGCGATCGACATGTCGATGGCATTGAACGCGGCCGGGCGGTTTAGCGTGATGGTGGCGACGGGGCCGTCGATCCGGAGCAGGGCCGGGTCAGCGGCGGGGGTGGTGGCGGGGTCTGGCATCTTGAGGACCTTGGGCTGGTTGTTTGCCGTCATTTAATGCCGCGGCGGAGCAGGTGGCAATCCGGCCGCTGTTCCAGTCGGGGAGTGCCGGCTCCCGATTCGGCCGGGACCCCCTTGCGTCGGCGCCAGCCATGAGGCCAAATGGCACCTGCCTTCGGTACGCAGACACGAGCGCTGTGGGGACGGGGCAAGCAAAGCTAACATCAATGGTTGAGGAAAACGGCATGGATCACTCCTGCTCGCGCGTATCCGGGTTGAACCGATGACGGCAAACGGGGTCATCATCGTCGGCGCCGGACACGCCGGCTTCCAGCTCGCGGCGTCGCTGCGCCAGGGCGGTTTCGCCGAGCGCATCGTGCTGCTCAACGACGAGGGCCATCTGCCGTATCAGCGGCCGCCTCTGTCGAAAGCTTACCTCAAGGGAACCGGCGGGCCCGACAGCCTGATGTTCCGGCCCGACAAGTTCTATCACGACAACAGGATCGAGCTGATCACCGATCGCGCGCATGCGGTCGACCGCAACGCGCGCAAGGTCGCGCTCGCCTCCGGCTCTTCGCTCGACTACGGCCATCTGGTGTTTGCGACCGGCGCGCGGAACCGGCTGCTCGACATCCCCAACGCGAAGCTCGAGGCAGTGCGGTATTTGCGCACGCTCGACGAGAGCCAGGCGCTGCGCGATCTGGTCAAGCCCGGCATGCGCGCCGTCGTGATCGGCGCCGGCTTCATCGGGCTCGAATTCGCCGCCACCGCGCGCGGCAAGGGCCTCGAGGTCGACGTCGTCGAATTGGCCTCGCGGGTGATGGCGCGCGCCGTGACCGCCGAGATTTCCGAATTCTCACAATCCCGGCACGGCGCGGCCGGCATCCGGATCCATCTCGGCGTGCAGGTCACGGGCATCGAGGCGGACGGCGCCAAAGTCACCGGCGTCAGCCTCAGCAACGGTACGCATATCCCGGCCGATCTCGTCGTGGTCGGCGTCGGCGTGCTGCCGAATGTCGAGCTTGCGGCGGAGGCGGGACTGCCGGTCGCCTCCGGCATCATCGTCGATGAGCATCTTGCGACCGCCGATCCTGATATCTCGGCGATCGGCGATTGCGCGCTCTACGCCAGCAAGCACTTCGGTGGTTCATTGCGGCTGGAATCGGTGCAGAACGCCACCGACCATGCGCGTTGCGTCGCCGCGCGGCTGACCGGCAAGGCCGAGATCTATGACGGGCTGCCGTGGTTCTGGAGCGACCAGGGTCCCGACAAGCTGCAGATGGTGGGCCTCACCACGGGCTATGACCACGTCGTGGTGCGCGGCGACCGCGCGCAGGGGGCGTTCTCGGCGTTCTGCTACAGGGGCGACCGGCTGCTCGGCATCGAGTCCGTGAACCGCGCCGGCGATCACATGTTCGGCCGCCGGCTGCTCGGCGCCGGCCGCTCGATCACGCCGGAGCAGGCGGGGGATCCCGGCTTCGATCTGAAGAGCGCGCTGACATAAGCGGCTCTCGTCCCGGCGAAGGCCGGGACCCATACGCTGCGGCAGTTGTTGTGAACGAGATCGTCGTTCCAGCTTCGCGACAATCGGCATGACTGGTTATGGCCGGCCTTCGCCGGGACGACTCGCTGAAAGAACTGAGCGAACCTCTTCCGCCGTTGGCATCGACGGCGCGGCGCCCATCCGCTGCACGCAGATCGAGGCGGCGATGTTTGCGTAGGCCAGCGCATCGCGCAGCGGTCTGCCGCCCGCGAGCTGCGAGGCCAGCGCGCCGACGAAGCAATCGCCGGCGCCCGTGGTGTCGACCGCCTTCACCGCGCGGCCGGGCACCAGCAACTGCTCACCATCCACCAGCGCCAGCACGCCGCGTTTGCCGAGGGTGACGCAGACGATTCTGCCCCGCGCCAGCGAGCTCGCGGCCTCGGCGAAGCGCGCAGGCGTGTCGCTGTCGGAGAGCTCCGTCCCGGTCAGGAATCCGAGCTCGGTCTCGTTGAGGACCAGGATGTCGACGAGATCGAGCAGGGCGGCGTCGGCCTTCTTGGCGGGAGCCGGGTTGAGCACGGTCGTGGCGCCGGCGGCGCGGGCGCGCTTGAAGAAGGCTGATATCGTCGGCAGCGGGATCTCGAACTGGCTGACCGCGACGTCGCCCTTGGCGAGCGTGGGTGCGGCCACGTCGTCGGCATCGAGCCGCGCATTGGCGCCGGGCACCACCACGATTGTATTATCGGCGTTGGCGATGGTGATGATCGCGGTGCCGGAATGCGCGCCTGATGTGTCCTTGACGAAGCCGAGGTCAACGCCCTGCGCGGCGAGGAAACTGCGCAACTCGCCCCCGAACGCGTCGGTGCCGAGCCGTCCGACCAGCGTGGTCGGCACGCCCTGCTTGGCCGAGGCTACCGCCTGGTTGGCGCCCTTGCCGCCTGGAAAATACAGCACGGACTCGCCGGCCACGGTCTCGCCGATCCGCGGGTGGCGTTCGGCGGTCGCCACCACGTCCATGTTGATACTGCCCGCGACAAAAACGCGTCCCATACCTAACCCCGTCCAGCCATCTCAGACAGCAGCCCTGAATTCCTGCTTGACCGCCTCGATGTCGGCGAGCGTCGGCAGGCCGGCTTCGTTGCCGAGCTTCTGGATCTTGAAGGTCGACGCCGCGCGGGCAAACTCGAAATGCTCATGCCAGGATTTGCCCGGATTGGCGAGGTAGGAATAGACGTAGGCGCCGTGGAAAACGTCGCCGGCGCCGTTGGTGTCGATCACGCGTTTGCGCGGGATCGGCAGCGCCGGCAGGGTGCTGACCACACCCGACTCGTCATACCAGAGCAGGCCGCGTTCGCCCATGGTAACGCCGGCGACCCGGCAACCGCGGCTCTTCAGATAGTCGAGCATCTGCTCCGGCGTCTTGTCCATCTGCTCGCACAGCCGCTCGGCGACGATCGCGACATCGATGAATTCGAGCAGCTCATGGGTGTTGGTGCGCAGGCCGCCGCCGTCGAGCGAGGTCAGGATGCCGGCCTCGCGGCACAGCTTCGCGTAGTGGATCGCGGCATCCGGCTGATGGCCGTCGATATGCAGCGCGCGGCAGCCCTCGATGTTCAGCAGTGGAAAGGGATGGATGTGCTGGTCGTCGCGGCAGCGGACGATGGCGCGCTTGCCGTCATTGGGCATGATGAAGGACAGCGAGGAGGAGTTCACCTTGCGGGGGTGGAACGAGATATCGTATTTGTCGGCCATGTCCCAGAACATCCGCCCCAGCCAGTCATTGGCCATGGTGGCGATCAGGTCGGGCTCGACGCCGAGCTTGGCGCAACAGAATGCCGCGGTCACGGCGTTGCCGCCGAACGACACCGCATAGGCGTCGGCGACGTGTTTTTCGTCGCCAACGGGCATGTGGTCGGTGATGAAGGTGACGTCGATATAGGTCTGTCCGATGAAGAGAGCCTGCATTCGCTTTCCGTCGTGGCTAGGGGTGGTCCCGGCCGGCAATGCAGATTAGCACCGCTGGTCGGTCGAGTTCGCTGAAATTATTCGCAACCCCGCTGGGTTTGCGGCTAGAGATGAGGGGGCGCGTCGCGGGCCGAAGCCGCTCTGGCATGCGGCATAATGGTGGTCCGCTGTCCGCGGTTCCTGATGGGTCCTGAAGGGAGAGCATCATGACGGCAGAATCGGGGAGGCGCCAGCCATGATTACCGGCCTCGATCACGTCGTTGTCCTGACCTCCGACATCACCAAAGCCACCGCCGCCTATGAGACGCTGTTTGCGCGGCAGCCCTCCTGGCGCAACAGCGGCGATGGTGCCGATCGGGTGCTGTTCACCCTCGACAACACGACGCTCGAACTGATGGCGCCGCGCGGCGAGGATGAGGCCGCGCAGCGCGTCCGCAATGCGCTGGTCACCCAGGACGAGGGGCTCGCGAGCCTCTGTTTCCGCAGCCACGACATCGCAAGGCTGCACCGCCGGCTCGACCGGCTCACCTTGAGACCCGAACCGGTTGCCGAGGTCGAGAGCCGCGACGAGACCAGCGGCGCCACGCTGTCGTGGAAGCGCACGCGGGCGGCAACCGAGACGACGCGAGGCATTCGCATGTTCTTTCTGGAGCGGGAGCAGGAGCGGCCCTTGTCGGTGCGCACATCGCCGGCCTCGATCACGGCGATGGACCATGTGGTGGTCGCAACCGCCGATCCGGAGCGCGCTGCCGCGCTCTACGGCGCGCGGCTCGGGCTCGACATGGCGCTCGATCGGTCGCATCCCGACTGGGGCCGCTTGATGTTCTTCCGTTGCGGCGATCTGATCGTCGAGGTGACACACAGGCCGGGCAAGGAAAAAAGCGATGCACCGGATCGGCTGCGCGGCCTTTGCTGGCGGGTTGCCGATATCGACGCCACCCATGCGCGCCTCGCCGGCGCCGGCGTCGAGGTCTCCGAAGTCCGCACCGGCCGTAAGCCGGGCACACGCGTGATGACGGTGAAGAGCGGCACTTGCGGCGTACCGACGCTGCTGGTGCAGCCGTCGCTGGGGAAATAGGCTCGGTGTCTTCACCCGCGCATGCGGGTGATCCAGCATTCAAGAGGCGGCAGTGCTAGAGCCGAGAACCGCGGCGTACTGGGTCGCCCGGTCCATGTGCGCAATTGCGCACAGGCCGGGGGATGACAGCGGTGGATGAGGACGCACTTGTGTCGTCCCCCGTGAAACAACGGAGGCCGTCACCACCACACATTCATTCTCAAACGTCGCGCTACGTGCTAGCTTCACGCATCCAGCATCACCGAGCGATCGATTTGGCCAGGGCGAAGCGAATATTGAAATGGCAGCGCGACCCTGCGGGCATGCGGTTGCGCATCCTCGAGGCCGCGAAGCAGGAATTTGCGGCCCATGGCCTCGCCGGCGCGCGCGTCGACCGCATTGCGGCCAATGCCGATGCCAACAAGCGCATGTTGTACTACCACGTCGGCAACAAGGAGGATCTTTATATCGAGGTGCTGGAAGGCGCCTATGAGAAGATCCGCGCCGAGGAACGCACGCTCGATCTCGAGCATCTCGATCCGCCCGACGCGATCGCCCGGCTGATCGACTTCACCTGGAACTATTTCCTGCGCAATCCCGAGTTCCTTGCGCTGCTGAACACTGAGAACCTCGCCAAGGCGAAACATTTGAAGCGTTCGACCAAGGTCAAGTCGATGCATTCGCCGTTTGTCGAGATGATCCGCGCCGTGGTGACGCGCGGGGTGGAGAGCGGCGACTTCCGCGTCGCCGTCGATCCGGTGCAGCTCTACATCTCGATCGCCGGACTGGCGTTTTTCTACCTCTCCAACAGCGCCACCTTGAGCGTGATCTTCGGCCGCGACCTGCTCAAGAAGGACGCGCGCGACGAGCGCCTCGCGCACATGATTGCGCTGGTGCTGGCGGCGCTGACCGGGAATTCCACCGCCGTGTTCGGCAAGGCCAAGATGTCGGCGCTGCTGTCGGCGGAGCATCAGGCGAACTAGTTGTCGTCGTCCCGGCGAAGGCCGGGACCCATTGCCATCGCTGTTTGTTGTTGCGAGCGATGTTGCCCGAGCGTCACAAAACAATGCACATTTTGGATAATGGGTCCCTGCCTTGGCCGGGACGACGTAGATTATGTGACGTCCGGCTGGGCTACGGAAATCCAGCGGTAAAATTCTCATCTGACGAAAGTCGAAGATTTCCGCGGGATTTTGCGCTGCGCGAGGGGCTGGACAGTATTTATCCAACGGGTTAATTTCTCGTGCGAACAAGAGAGATGCAGGGAGCGTGACGTGGCGGAGGCGAAGAGCCGTTCCGGTGTGTCGAGGGTGCTGAACGCCGCATGGCTGCGGCCGTTCCTGTTCCTGGTCGTCATCGTGGCAGCGTGGGACCTGTCGATCCGCCTGTTCCACATTCCCCCCTACCAGATCCCGTCGCCGGGCGATGTCGTTGCGGTGCTGTGGAGCGACTGGCCGGAACTGTTGCAGCAGTCCTGGCCGACCACCTACGCGACGCTTTGTGGTTTCCTGCTGTCGGCGCTGTTCGGCATTCCCGTTGCGATGCTGATCGCGGGCTCCAAGACGGTGGAAAGCTATATCTATCCGCTGCTGGTGTTCTCGCAGTCGGTACCCAAGATCGCGATCGCGCCGCTGTTCGTGGTGTGGTTCGGCTTCGGCATCGTCCCCAAGGTGATCTCGGCGTTTTTGCTGGGCTTCTTCCCCGTCGTGGTCTCGGCCGTGCAGGGCTTCAAGTCCGTCGACCCCGATATGGTCGATCTCGCGCGTGCCATGCAGGGCAGCCGTTTCCGGGTGTTTTGTGCGGTCAATCTGCCGCATGCGATGCCGGCGATCTTCTCGGGCCTGAAGGTCTCGGTGACGCTGGCCGTGGTCGGCGCCGTTGTCGGAGAGTTCGTTGGCTCCAATTCCGGCATCGGCTATGTGATGCAGCGCTCGATCGGCACCTTCGACCTGCCGACGATGTTCGCGGCGCTGGTGATCCTGGCGCTGTTAGGGGTGATCCTATTCTGGATCGTCGACCGCATCGAGCGGCTGGTGATCCCCTGGCACGTCAGCCAACGCGACGACATCATCTTCGCTTCGTAGGGTTCATGCACAAAAACAAGAAATGATCGTCATTGCGAGGCAAGCGAAGCAATCCATCGCTCCACAAGTGGAGGCATGGACTGCTTCGTCGCTGTCGCTCCTCGCAATGACGGAAGAGCAGGGAGATACATAATGCGATTGATCGTTGCTGTGGTTGCGACGCTGGCCTGGACTGTATCAGCGGTGGCACCGGCCGCCGCGGCCGACAAGGTCGTGCTGATGCTGAACTGGTATGTCTATGGCGAGCACGCGCCGTTCTATTATGGCAAGGCCAAGGGCATCTACGCCGCCGAGGGCATCGACCTCGAGATCCAGGAAGGCCGCGGCTCGGCCGCGACCACGCAGGCCGTCGCCGCCAAGACCGCCGATTTCGGCTATGTCGACGTCCCCACCATGATGCGCGCTGCGGTGAAGGGGGCGCCTGTCATCGCGACCGGCGTGCTGCTGCAGACCAGCCCGATGTCGGTGATGGGGTTCGTCGACAAGAACATCAGGAAGCCAGAGGACATCAAGGGCAAGACGGTGGCGATCACGCCGGCGGATTCCATGACGCAGATCTGGCCGCTATTCCTGAAGAAGAAGGGGCTGAAGGAGAGTGACTTCCACACCGTGGCCGGCGACGGGCAGACCAAGCTCAACGCCGTGATCAACGGCCAGGCCGATCTGTTGCTCGGCTATGTCATGGACCAGTCGATGAAGATCAAGGATGCGACGGGCAAGGACGTCTATCCGATCAAGTTCGCCGACTACGGCATCAACATGGTCTCATCGGGCATCATCGCCAACACCGATTACGTGAAGGCCCATGCCGATCTGGTCCGCCGCTTCATGTCGGCGACGACCAAGGCGGTGGAGGCCGCCGAGAAGGACCCCAAGGCTGCGGCACAGTCGATCCTCGACGCCAACCCGAAGGGCGGCAAGATCGATACGCTGACGCAGGGTTTTGAGTTGACCATCCCGCTCTACCGCACGCCTGAAACCAAGGCCAAGCGTCCGTTCCAGGTCACCGACCAGAACATGACCGACTCCGTCAAGCTGATGGTCGAATATGGCGGCCTCGATGCCAAGGCCAAGGACAATCCGAAGGCGTTCTACACCAACGACTATCTGCCGAAGGGCGACTCGTGAGTCAGCTCTATCAACCGTCGTCCCGGCGAAGGCCGGGACCCATAACCACCGGCCTTGATTGTTGCGGAAGGTCTCGCCCCGCGTGCTCGAAGGAGCAGCCGCGGCGTATGGGTCCCGGCCTTCGCGACGGGGGGAGAGAGCTGTGATGAACTCAGCGACCAAGCCTGCGACAATCAGCCAGCCCGCCGCCCATCTCCGCCTGGTGTCGGACCGCGCCGATAGCGCTACCGCCGGCATCACGCTGTCGGGCGTGTCGAAGACCTATCGCACCCGCGACGGCGACGTGCCATCGCTGCGGCCGCTCGACTTCACCATCAATGACGGAGAGTTCTTCGTCGTGGTCGGTCCATCCGGCTGCGGCAAGTCCACGCTGCTGAAGATGATCTCGGGGCTGTTGCCGCCGACATCAGGCGAGGTGCTGGTCGACGGCGAAAAGGTGACGAAGCCGCATGGCAATGTCGGCATCGTGTTCCAGAACGCGCTGCTCTTGCCCTGGCGCAACATCCTCTCCAACGTGATGCTGCCGATCGACATGAAGGGGTTGCCGCGGGACAAGTATCTCGCGCGCGCCAAGGACCTGTTGAAGCTGGTCGGGCTCGAGGGTTTCGAGCGCAAGCTGCCCTGGCAGCTCTCCGGCGGCATGCAGCAGCGCGCCTCGATCTGCCGGGCGCTGGTGCATGATCCCAGGATCATGCTGATGGACGAGCCGTTCGGCGTGCTCGATGCCATGACCCGCGAGCGCATGAATGTCGAGCTGATGCGGATCCAGCGCGAGACCGGCAAGACGGTGCTGCTGATCACGCACTCGATCCCGGAAGCGGTGTTTCTCGCCGACCGCGTGCTTGTGATGACCGAGCGGCCCGGCGCGATCGCCGCGATCTACGACGTGCCGCTGCCGCGACCGCGTTCGCTGGAAGCGATGTCAGACCCGGTCTTCACGGCGCTGGTGCAGCAGATCCGCAAGCATTTCTTCACGCAGGGGACACTGGACTAGGCCAGACCATCGATGTCGCTTCGCCTCGCTGTCAGGGATATCGCCCTGTTCGAACGTCCGGTCGGCTTCGCCCGGCCGTTCCGCTTTGGCGCGGTCACGATCAACGCCGCGCCGCAGGCGTTCGTGCGGGTTGAGATCGAGGTGGAAGGCCGTGGCCGGGCTGTCGGCGCCAGCGCCGAGATGCTGGCGCCGAAATGGTTCGACAAGCGGCCGCATCTGACGCCGGACGAGACGGTCGACGAGCTGCGCCGCTCGCTGATGATCGCGCGCGAGCTTTATCTGGCGAACACCGGCCTTGACAGCGCATTCGGCCTGCACGCCGGGTGCATCGCTGCGCAGGTGGCGGCTTGCGCGAGGGAGGATATCCCGCCGCTCGCCGCGGCGCTCGGGCCGGCGGAGGTCGACAAGGCGATCCTGGATGCGTTGTTGCGTGCGGCCGGCGTTGATGTCTTCGACGGCATGGCGGAGAACATCGCCGGCATCGACGCGCGGCTGACGCCAGATATCGAGGATGCAGCGATCGCGCGCTTCCTCGCCAGCCGCCGGCCGCTCGATCGCGTCGCGGTCAGGCATACGGTCGGCATGGACGACCGGATCGAAGGCGAGGGCGGGGTCGCCGACGCAAAAGAAAACGCCGGCGCGCGCTACTTCAAGCTCAAGCTGAACGGCGATCCCGCGCATGACGCGGCGCGGCTGGCGCGGATCGGCAAGGAGCTCGTGACGCTGCCTTACGCCTTCAAGGTCACGCTCGATGCCAACGAGCAATATGCCGATCTCGAAGCGCTGAATGCGTTGATCGATCGGCTCGATCACGACGCCGCGCTCGCGCCGATCGCCGCGAACCTGCTCTATGTCGAGCAGCCGATGCCGCGCGACATCACCAGGGCATCGCCGCTCGGCCGGCTGGCCGCGGGCAGTTTCATCATCGACGAGGCTGATGATTCCTATGACGCGTTTCCGGCGGCGCGGACGCTCGGCTATCGCGGCATCTCGTCGAAATCCTGCAAGGGCCTCTACAAGTCGGTCATCAACGCTGCGCGCGCGGCGGCATGGAGCGCGGACGGCGGCCGCACCTTCATCAGCGGCGAGGACCTGACCTGCCAGGCCGGGCTCGCCGTGCAGCAGGATCTCGCGCTCGGCGCGCTGATCGGCGTTACTCACGCGGAGCGCAACGGGCACCACTATGTCGATGGCTTTGCTGAGACGCCGGCCGCGGAGGCCGACGCCTTCCTGTCCGCGCATCCCGATCTTTACCGGCGCGACGGCGCAAAGGTCCGCCTCGCGATCCATGACGGTGATCTGCTGACGGGATCGCTGACCCCGCCGGGATTTGCCAGTGCGGTTCATCCGGACTGGTCCACCATGCGGCCGCTCAGGCGGCCAACACAACGCGTTTCGCAGGAGCAAGTGTTATGACCACCAAACGCCTCGGCCTGATCATGAACGGCGTGACCGGCCGGATGGGGCTCAACCAGCATCTGATCCGCTCGATCGTCGCGATCCGCGAGCAGGGCGGCGTGCAGCTTGCGAACGGCGACCGCGTCATGCCCGATCCGATCCTGGTCGGCCGCGACGCGGAGAAGGTCGCCGCATTGGCAAATCGCTTCAACATCGAACGCCACACCACCGATCTCGACCGCGCGTTGGCAGACAAGGGCGACACATTGTTCTTCGACGCCGCGACCACGCAGGCGCGGCCCTCGCTGCTGACGAAAGCGATCAACGCCGGCAAGCACGTCTATTGCGAGAAGCCGATCGCGACCAATCTGGAAGAAGCCGTTGCGGTGGTGAAGCTTGCGAATGCAAAAGGGCTCAAGCACGGCACGGTGCAGGACAAGCTGTTCCTGCCGGGCCTGAAGAAGCTCGCCTTCCTGCGCGACTCCGGCTTCTTCGGCCGCATGCTCTCGGTGCGCGGCGAGTTCGGCTACTGGGTGTTCGAGGGCGGCTGGCAGGAGGCGCAGCGGCCGTCATGGAATTATCGCGCCGAGGACGGCGGCGGCATCATTCTGGACATGGTCTGCCACTGGCGCTACGTGCTCGACAATCTCTTTGGCGAGGTCGAGAGCGTGGTCTGCATCGGTAACACCGATATCCCGGAGCGTTATGACGAGAAGGGCGGCAAGTACCAGGCGACCGCTGACGATTCCGCCTACGCCACCTTCAAGCTCAAGGGCGGCGTGATCGCGCATATCAACATGAGCTGGGTGACGCGGGTCTATCGCGACGACCTCGTCACCTTCCAGGTCGACGGCACCCACGGCTCCGCGGTCGCGGGCCTGACCGACTGCATGATCCAGGCGCGCCAGGCGACCCCGCGGCCGGTGTGGAATCCGGACGAGAAGCGGCTGCATGATTTCTATGGCGACTGGCAGAAACTGCCGGAGAACGTCGTCTACGATAACGGCTTCAAGGAGCAGTGGGAGATGTTTATCCGCCACCTCTGCGAGGATGCGCCGTACAAATACACGCTGCTCGAGGGCGCCAAGGGCGTGCAACTCGCCGAATGCGCGCTGAAGAGCTGGAAGGAACGGCGCTGGATCGACGTCGCGCCGATCGTGGTCTGAGGAGGACGTTGCGATGAACAAGCCGGTCCTGCCGACCTCCTCGCTGTCGCTGAGGCTGCCGACCGCTGATGGCGGCCTCGAGACCTATCGCCTCGCGGCGTCGCGGAGCTTTCCGGCCAAACTGGAGGGGACGCTCAACCGCGTCGCCTTCTCCGCGGCGCATGTGGTGGCTGACGTGCGCGCCGATGTCGATCCGTGGCTGACGGCGGCGATCGACTGGGACCGCACCATCGCATTCCGCGAGCATGTCTGGGACCTTGGTCTCGGCGTTGCGGAGGCGATGGACACCGCCCAGCGCGGCATGGGGCTGGACTGGACGACCTCGCTGGAACTGATCCAGCGCTCGGTGAGGGCCGCGAAAGCAAAGGGCAACGCACTGGTGTTCTCCGGCGCCGGCACCGACCATCTCGCCGTCGAAGATGCGAAGAGTATCGACGACGTGATCCGCGCCTATGAGGAGCAGATCGCGGCGGTGGAAAAGGCCGGCGGCCGCATCATCCTGATGGCCTCGCGGGCATTGGCAAAGCTTGGCAAGTCCGCGGAGGACTATGCACGAGTTTACGACCGCGTGCTCTCGCAGGTCCGCGAACCCGTGATCATCCACTGGCTCGGCGACATGTTCGATCCCGCGCTGGCGGGCTATTGGGGCACGGCCGATCTCGACAAGGCGATGGACACCGCGGTTGCGATCATCAACGCCAATGCCGCCAAGGTCGACGGCGTGAAAGTCTCGCTGCTCGACAAGCAGCGCGAGATCGACATGCGACGGCGGCTCGACGCGCGCGTGAAGATGTATACCGGCGACGACTTCAATTATGCCGAACTGATCGCCGGCGACGAGAAGGGCTATTCCCACGCGCTGCTGGGCATTTTCGATGCGATCGCGCCGGCGGCGTCCTACGCGCTGTCGCGGCTGGCGGCCGGCGATGAGGCCGGCTTCCATGACGTGCTCGGCCCGACGGTGCCGCTGTCGCGCCACATTTTCAAAGCACCGACGCGCTTCTACAAGACTGGCATCGTGTTCATGGCCTATCTTAACGGCCACCAGGATCACTTCACGATGGTCGGCGGCCAGGAGAGCGCGCGCTCGACCTTGCATCTCGCCGAGCTGTTCCGGCTTGCCGACAGGGCCGGGCTGCTCGCCAATCCGGAACTCGCGACCCGGCGAATGGCGGCGATCCTCGCAACGCGCGGCATCGACGCCTGATGCGCGACTTCTCCAACGATCACCGCTGGCTGTCGCTGAACACGGCAACCGTCCGCAAGCAGGGCAATCTCACGGCCATCATCGAGGCCTGCGCGCGCCATGGCATTCGGGCCATCGATCCCTGGCGCGATCAGGTCGCTGCTGTCGGCCTCGAACGCGCCGTCCGCGCGGTGCAGGACACAGGGCTCGAGCTGTCAGGCTATTGCCGCGGCGGCATGTTCTCAGGCGATGCCGCGCACCGGATTGAGGCGCGCGACGACAACCGCCGCACGGTCGATGAAGCCGTAGCGCTTGGGGCACCGTGCATCGTGCTCGTGGTCGGCGGCCTGCCGCAATATTCGCGGCCGGGCAGCGCAGCGTCGAAGGACATCGCGGCGGCGCGGAGCCAGGTGCATGACGGCATCGCCGAGATGCTGGACTATGCGAAACAGGCCAAGCTTCCGCTCGCGATCGAGCCGCTGCATCCGGCCTATGCCGCCGACCGCGCCTGCGTCAATACGACGAAGCAGGCGCTCGACATTTGCGACGCGCTCGACCCTGACAGGACCGGCGCGCTCGGCGTCGCGCTCGACGTTTATCACATCTGGTGGGACCCGGAGCTGATGGGCCAGATCGCGCGCGCCGGCCGGGATCGCCTGCTCGCATTCCATGTCTGCGACTGGCTGGTGCCGACCAAGGATATCCTCAACGACCGCGGCATGATGGGCGACGGCGTGATCGACATCAAATCGGTGCGATCAGCCGTCGAGGCGCAGGGCTTTGCCGGTTACTCGGAGATCGAAATCTTTTCCAACGACTGGTGGGGCCGCCCGATGGATGAGGTGCTGAAGACCTGCATCGACCGGCACCGGACGGTGGTGTAGGACACCGCCGTCATTGCGGGGAGCGTAGGGTGGGCAAAGCGCAGCGTGCCCAACACATCTTGCGCGGCGCTTGATGGTGAGCACGGCGCAAGCGCGCCTTTGCCCACCCTACAAATCTAACCGCCGTCACGAATCCTGGTCGCGATGCGCAAGCTCCAGCGTTACCAGCCGCGCCAGCAGCGTTGCGGGATAGAGCTGGCCGAAGATCGCCTCGACATTGCACAGGCTGCGCGCGATCGGGTGGAGTGGCGCGAGGTCGCCATAGCCCGTCGTCGTCATGGTGGCGAAGGAGAAATAGATCAGCTGGCTCGCGAGCTTGGGGCTGTCCTCGACCTTCATGCCGGAAAAGGCCGTCGGCACCAGCGTGCCGATAAAGGTGTAGAGCGCCGCGAAGATCACCGCGACGGTGAGATAGAGCAGGATGGCGCCGATCACGCGGTGATAATTGACGAGCCCCGGGGCAAACGTCGCGCGCGCCACGGTCACGGCCATGGTGATACCGACGATCAGCCAGGAGCCGGCGAACAAATTGAGGTCGAGGATCGAGGGGGAACGCAGCCGCAAAATGCCGCCGGTCACGATCATGACCAGCGCAACCAGCAGCGCGACCACGGCGAGCGCGCTGCCCGACATCAGGAACACGCCGCCGACCAGGAAGATGGCGAGCAGCAGCTCGAAGACCTGGAATTCGAACAGGCCGAGCGCCTGTAGCGGCGCCACCACGAACATCATGACCATGATCAGGACGGTGAGCACCGTCAGCAGCGAATCGCCCCAGCGCTCGCGCAATTGATCGAGCTTCATCGAATCATCCTGCCCAGCGTCGCCAAGATCAAAGATTGATGCGCGGCGGCGGCAAAGGCAAGACGGCCGGTTCCCTCATGGGATCTCCTGCGTCAGCACGGCGGCGATCCGCTCCAGCGCCCAGTCGACCTCGTCGCTCGTGATCACCAGCGGTGGGCCGATGCGGATGGTATGCTCATGGGTGTCCTTGGCGAGGATGCCGCGCGGCTGCAGCGCCTCGCAGTAGCGGCGGGCGCGGCCCGCCTCCGGATGCAGCTCCACCGCCAGCATCAGGCCGCGGCCGCGCACCTCGCGGACCACATTGGCGCGGATGTCCTTGAGCCCGGCGAGGAAGCGCGCGCCCTGTTGCGCGGCGTTCTCGATCATCCCTTCCTCGACCAGCACCCGCAGCGCCGTCCGCGCCACCGCGCAAGCAAGCGGATTGCCGCCGAAGGTCGAGCCGTGCTGGCCGGGCCGCAAGGTGCCGAGCACGTCGTTGTTGGAGAGCACTGCCGACACCGGATAGAAGCCGCCCGACAGCGCCTTGCCGAGCAAGGTCACATCGGCCTCGATGCCTTCGTGCTGCTCGGCGAGCAGCTTGCCGGTGCGGCCGAGCCCGGTCTGGATCTCGTCGAGCACCAGCATCACATTATGCGCGGTGCAGATCTCGCGGACGCGAGCGAAATAGCCGGGCGGGGGGATGATGACGCCGGCCTCGCCCTGGATCGGCTCGACCAGGAAGGCGGCGGTATCAGGCGTGATCGCCTGTTCGAGCGCCGTGGCGTCGCCGAACGGGATGATCTTGAAGCCCGGAGCGAACGGTCCGAAATGGTCGCGCGAGGCCGGATCGGTCGAGAAACCGACGATGCCGAGCGTGCGGCCATGGAAATTGTTGGCGCAGACGATGATCTCGGCCTGCCCGTCCGGCACGCCCTTCACCTCATAGGCCCATTTGCGCACCGACTTGATCGCACTCTCCACCGCCTCGGCGCCGGAGTTCATCGGCAGCACCTTGTGCGAGCCGGTCAGCTCGGCGAGCTCGCGATAGAAGGCACCGAGCTGGTCGTTGTGGAAGGCACGCGAGGTCAGCGTCAGCTTGCGCGCCTGCTCCACCATCGCCGCCAGGATCTTTGGATGGCAGTGGCCCTGGCTCACCGCCGAATAGGCCGACAGGCAGTCGAGATACCGGTTGCCGTCGGTGTCCCACACCCAGACGCCTTCGCCGCGGGACAGCACGACCCCGATCGGCTCGTAATTGGTGGTGCCAAAGCGCGCTTCGGTTGCGAGGAAGTCAGTGACCGATGGGTTGTTCATCCCGCGTCACTCCTGCTGCAGCGCACGAGATATTACATCAACTCGCGCCTCCAGTTGATTTGGGCACCAGCCCGTCCACAGGGAAGTGGTCCGGACGGCCAAATCGGCCCGCGCGGAGAGGTCATGCGTTCACGCGGCACGGCACGCTTAAAAAGCCGCGGAAACGCACGCGGCCGCCGCGCAGCGGCGCGCCGTCGAGCCCGTATTTCGGGAAGCGCGCAAGGAACCGCGAGATCGCGATCGCGCCTTCGAGCCGCGCCAGCGCCATTCCGGCACATTGATGCGCGCCGGTGCCGAAGGCGAGGTGCCGGTTCGGCGTGCGCGCGACGTCGAAGCGCTCAGGCTCGGGGAACTGCGCGCCGTCGCGATTGGCGGCGCCGATGCACAGCGTCACCAGCGTGCCCGGCGGCATCGTGATGCCACCGAGCTCGATGTCCTCGACCACCATGCGGTTGCCGAGCTGGTTCGAGCTCTCGTAGCGCAGCATCTCCTCGACCGCGGTCTTGATCAGCTCGGGCTGCGCGATCAGACGCTGCTTTTGATCGGGGAACTCGCTCAGCGCCACCAGCCCGTTGCCGATCAGATTGGTCGTGGTCTCGTGGCCGGCATTGAGCAGGAAGATGCAATTGTGCAGCAGCTCCTTCGCGGTCAGCCGCTCGCCATTGTCTTCACCCTGGATCAGCCGGGTCAGCACGTCGCGCTCGGGGTTGCCGGGCTTGGCGCGGCGCCGCTCCACGAGGGTTTCGAGATAGGCGAGAAAGTCCTTCACGGCGTTGTTGCCGCGCGCAAAGGCCTCGGCGCTGATCACGGGCTCGAGCGCGCCCAAAATCGCCAGTGACCAGTCGCGCAGCGGCTCGCGCTCGTCATGCGGCACGTCGAGCAGGTTGCCGATCACCTCGACCGGGATAGCGGAGGCGAAATCGCCGATCAGCTCGAAGCGGTCGCGGGCCTCGATGCGGTCGAGCAGGCTGTCGACCAGCGCGATCAGGTCGCCCTCCATGCTGGCGATGGCGCGCGGCGACAGTGCGCCCATGATCAGCCGCCGCACGCGGGTGTGCGCCGGCGGATCGTTGAAGACGAGGCTCGTGGTGTGGTGCTCGTAGAGCAGGGAGTTGCCGTATTTGGGCAAAAACTCCTTCCTCTTGTCCGAGGAGAACGCCTTGGTGTTTTTGTAGGCGGTAACGAGGTCGTCGTAGCGGGTCAAAAAATAGCAGCCGTTCGGCATCAGCTTGACCGGCGCGGTCTCGCGTAGCGCCCGATAGGTCGGATAGGGATTGGCGTAGAAATCCGCCGACAGATGCTCCAGGTCGAAACCATCAGCCAGCTCTCGCGCGTGCCCGCTCATGCCGGAGTTCCATCCCTAATTAGTTTCACTTGCAACTATCTTAAGCCCGAGACGGCCGCCGCGCAATACAATTTGCAAGGTGTGCGGATGCGGGCGCGACAGCCGGAAATCGCAGGGCCACATGCACCTTTTGCGCTTTGATGAAACGCGCCGACGCCTCTACAGTCCCGCCAAACAAATCTGTGACTGGAAACGCCGATGCACGCCCGTGCCGACACCGCGGCCTCCTGGCCCGAGGAGATTTTTTCGATATTGCAGCGCTTCGGGGTGCGGCAGGTGCCTTATGTGCCGGATGCCGGCCATTCAGAGCTGATCGAGCGCGTGCTCGGCTCGTCCTCGATGCGCGGCGTCGCGCTGACGACGGAGGAGGAGGGCGTGGCGCTGCTCGCCGGCGCCTGGGCCGGAGGTGAGCGCGGCGTGCTGCTGATGCAGTCGAGCGGGGTCGGCAACTGCATCAACATGTTCTCGCTGGTGCAGATCTTCCGCCTGCCGTTCTTCACCCTGGTGACGATGCGCGGCGAGTGGGGCGAGTTCAATCCCTGGCAGGTGCCGATGGGCTCGAACACCCAGGCGGTGTTCGAATTGTGCGGGATCAAGGTGCTGCGCGCCTCGCATCCGGACGAGGTCCGCGAGGTGGTCGAGGCCGGCGCAGCCCAGGCCTACAACGCCTGCACGCCGACCGCCGTCCTGCTCTCGCAGCGCCTGATCGGGGCAAAGGTCTTCACCAAATGAGCAAAGCCAACCTCCTCGACCGCCGCGCCGTCGTTGCGCAACTGCTCAGGGATCGCAACGGCGCGATCGCCGTCGGCGGCCTCGGTGCCTCGACCTATGACATCGCCGCCGCCGGCGACCACGATCGCAATTTCTATCTGTGGGGCGGCATGGGCGGCGCCGTCATGATCGGGCTTGGGCTCGCGCTGGCACAGCCGAACTTGCCGGTGGTTGTGATAACCGGCGACGGCGAGATGCTGATGGGCATGGGCAGCCTCGCCACCGTCGGCCTGCAGCAGCCGAAAAACCTCTCGATCATCGTGCTTGATAACGAGGCCTATGGCGAAACCGGCGGTCAGGTCAGCCATACTGCCGCTTCCGCCGATCTCGTCGGGGTTGCCAAGGCCTGCGGAATCAAGGACAGCAGGGCGGTCAGCACCATGGCCGAGGTCGAGGCTTTTGCCGCGTCGTTGCAAGACGTTACGGCTGGGCCGCGGTTCGCCAGCGCCAAGATCGACGGCGCCAATTTGGAGCGCGTGCTGTCCAGCCGCGATGGCACCTACATCGTCAACCGCATCCGCGGGTCGCTCGGACACACTCCGATATAAACTGACCTTCGCGGTGCAATATAACCTTGACATTGGGTAAGGTGAGTGATTACTCACGACCCCAAATGTCGACCTTACGCATGACGAGTGACTTGCGGCGTCAGTTGATCCTGAGCGCCGCCAAGCGGTGTTTCGCCCGCAACGGCTTTGCCGGCACCACGACAAAGAGTGTGGCGGCCGCGGCTGCCATTTCCGAAGGGCTGCTGTTCAAGCACTTCCCGTCGAAGGCGGCGCTCTATGCCGAGATCCTGGCCGAGGAATGCGAGGCCGATCCCGATCTTGCTCATCTTCTGGGTCAGGAGCCATCTACCGCGACGCTGGTCGAGCTGCTGCAGGGCATGGTCGGCCACTTCATGGAGCTGCGCAACGCGCCGGACCAGGAAGAGACGCAGCGGATGCGGCTGATGATGACAAGCCATCTCGACGATGGCGAGTTCGCACGGTTGCTCTACGACAAGGTCGGCAAGCTGATCGGGCCGACCTTCGCCGCCTCGATCGAGAGCGCGATCGCAGCGGGCGATGCCTCGCCGCTCGGCGGCGATCCGCTCAACCTGTTCTGGTTCGCGCACCACACCGTGCTGATGGCGGCGCTGACGCAGCTGCCTATGACACCTTGTCTCGCCTATGGCGATGCCGTTGCCGCGGAGCGCCAGCTTTGCCAGTTCATCCTCCGCGGTATCGGTTTGACCGAAGCCGCAATCACGACCCATTTGGACCGCCAGCCGTCGCCGACCGAGGGACCGTCGGTAACTGCAGAAAGTGCATGACATGAACATTCAGACCGAAAGCCATATCGCCGGGCAACCGATCAAGGAAAAGCAGGCCAAGCGCCCCGTCCGCATGGTGCGCTGGTTCATCATCGTGGGTCTGCTGCTGGCCGTGCTGGTCGGCGGCCTGGTCGGCTTCAATGCCTTCCGCAGCCACATGATCGCGCAGTTCTTCGCCAACAACAAGCCGCCGCCGGCAAACGTCACTGTCGCCGAGGCGAAGTCCGAGGTGATTCCGAACCTGTTGACCGCGGTCGGCGATCTCGCCGCGGTGCATCAGGTCAACGTCACGTCGGACGTGTCGGGCCGCATCACCGATATCCTGTTCACCGCGGGCAGCCACGTGAAGGCGGGGACACCGCTGGTGCAGTTGTTCGATACGCCGGATCAGGGCGATCTCGCCAACTTCAAGGCGCAGGCGGTCGTGGCCGAGCTCCAGCTCGAACGCGCAAAGCAGCTTGCGGCGCGCCAGTTCGGGCCGCAGTCCACCGTCGACCAGGCGCAGGCGACCTTCGACCAGGCCAAGGCGGGCATCGCCAAGACCGAGGCAATCATCTCGCAGAAGCTGGTGCGCGCTCCGTTCGACGGCGATCTCGGCGTTCGTCAGGTCGAAGTCGGCCAGTACCTCACCGCAGGGACGCAGATAGTGTCGCTGACCGACCTCTCGGTGCTGTACGCGAACCTCACCGTGACCGAGAAGCAGAGCTCGCAGATCAAGGTGGGCCAGACCGTGCGCGTTGCGGTCGACGCCTATCCGGGCAAGACCTTCGAGGGCAAGATCACGACCATCGAGCCGCAGATCTCGACCGACACCCGCAACATCCGCGTTCAGGCGACGATCCAGAATCCGGACAGCATCCTCAAGCCGGGCATGTTCGCGACCACCACGATCGTGCTGCCGGAGAAGCCGGCTGTCGTCACCATTCCGGAAACGGCGGTCGACTACACGCTGTACGGCGACTCGGTGTTCCTGATCACGGAGAAGAAGGGTGATGACGGCAAGACCAGCCTGACCGCGGTGCGCACCTTCGTGAAGACCGGCAACCGCGTCGAGGGCCGCGTCGAGATCCTGAAGGGCCTGAAGCCCGGGGACAGGGTCGTGGCCGTCGGCCAGATCAAGCTGCAATCGGGCGTCGCGGTGGCGATTTCGGCCGATCCGGCGCCGCCGATTCCGGCCGAGCCGCCGCGGTATTGATCCGCCTGACCTGAATCCGGAGGGCCGATTGGCCCTCCGCCATGAATTGCCTGACACGGCAGACAACACGAATCGAGTTGGCGATGGCCTTCACTGATATTTTCATCAAGCGCCCGGTGCTGTCGATCGTCGTCAGCCTGCTGATCCTGCTGATCGGCCTGCGCGCGGCGATGGTGCTGCCGATCCGGCAATATCCGAACCTGTCGAACACCGTGGTGACGATCACGACGTCCTATCCCGGCGCGTCGCCCGAATTGATCAACGGCTTCATCACCACGCCGATCGAGCAGGCCGTCGCCTCGGCGGAGGGCGTCGACTACATGACGTCGAACTCGGTGCTCGGCACCTCGACGATCCAGGTGTTCGTCAAGCTCAATCATGATCCGAACCAGGCGCTGACCGAGGTGCTGGCCAAGGTCAACTCGGTCAAATATCTGATCCCGAAGGAAGCCTTCGACCCGGTCGTCAGCAAGGCGACCGGCGACACCATCGCGGTGATGTATCTCGGCTTCTCCAGTGAGGAGCTGACCGGATCGGCGATCTCCGATTACCTGACGCGCGTCGTGCAGCCGGTGCTGTCGACGGTCGACGGCGTCGCATCCGCCGACATCCTCGGCGGCCAGACGTTTGCGATGCGGGTGTGGCTCGATCCGATCCGGATGGCCGGGCGCGGCGTGTCGCCGAACGACGTTTCGGCTGCGATCGCCGCCAACAACTTCCAGGCTGCCGCGGGTCAGACCAAGGGCTTCTTCATCGTCTCCAACGTCTCGGCCAACACCGACCTTCAGAATATCGATCAGTTCAAGCGGATGATCGTGAAGTCGAAGGACGGCGGCTTCGTGCGCATCGAGGACATCGCGACGGTGGAGCTCGCGGCGCAGAGCACGGACTCCAGCGTCGCCTTCAACGGCGAGCATGCGATCTTCATCGGCATCAAGGCGACGCCACAGGGCAACCCGCTGTCGCTGGTCAAGGGCGTGCGCGCGCTGTTCCCCGACCTCGAGCGCAATCTGCCGCCGTCGATGAAGATGAAGGTCGCCTACGACTCCACCAAGTTCATCCAGTCGTCGATCGACGAAGTCGAGAAGACGCTCGGTGAGGCCGTGCTGATCGTCGTCATCGTGATCTTCCTGTTCCTGGCGTCGTTCCGCTCGGTGATCATTCCCGTCGTCACGATCCCGCTGTCGCTGGTCGGCGTCTGCATCCTGATGCTGGCCGCCGGCTTCAGCTTCAACCTCTTGACCCTGCTCGCGATGGTGCTGGCAATCGGCCTCGTGGTCGACGACGCCATCGTCGTGGTCGAGAA
>Ga0153933_1000286_pt1 | contig 21709 bp, 19 predicted proteins | sample TSNJ017MetaG_FD_102275 | JGI IMG/M metagenome (GOLD analysis project Ga0153933, IMG submission 102275) | Attine ant fungus gardens microbial communities from New Jersey, USA - TSNJ017 MetaG | ecosystem: Host-associated > Fungi > Mycelium > Unclassified | place: USA: New Jersey, Wharton State...
CGAACAACCGAGGCTGTCTACGATGCTATCGGGCCGATCCTGCAGATGGTCTCGCCGGCCGAATGCGCCAATTACTTCGCCAACGCAGGATATGGTCAAACCTAAACCCATCCCGCTCTAGGAGGAGGTAAACGAGGCCGCAGCGAACCGAACCAAAACTCAGCGCGCTCTAGCCTGACCGCCGGCCCATCGTCGCCAGCACGATATCGGCGGCGCGGACGCTTGGCGGCTGGTCGCCGGTCGACATTTTCGCGTCCAGCGTTGCAAACGCCACGAGCTGCCGCAGCCGCTCCGGCGTATCCGTCAGCACTTCGGCGAGCGCCTGTGCGAGATTGTCCGGGGTGCAGTTCTCCTGCAGGAACTCCGGGATGATCTCGCTGCCGATCACGAGATTGGCCAATATCACCGACGACACCCGGATCGCACGGCGCAGGATGAATGCTTCGGCAGCGCCGACGCGATAGGCCGTCACCATCGGAATGCCCGACAGCGCGAGCTCCAGTGTCACCGTGCCCGACTTCGCCAGCGCCGCGCGCGCGCGGCGGAACGCAGCACGCTTCTCGATTTCGCCGACCGCGATCCTGGGCACCACCGGCCAGTCCGCCACGCCCTCGCGCACCATGCTCTCGAGATGCTGCATGGTCGGAAGCACGAGCTCGAACGTCATCTGCTTGTCGAGTTGGCCGAGCGCGGCGCCGAACAGCGCCAGATGATGCCTGATCTCGCTGCGCCGGCTTCCCGGCAACACCAGCAGGACCGGTGGGGTGGCATCGCGCCGCGCCTGCTCCGGCGCATTCGGCCGCAGCGAGGCCAGCTGCTCGGTCAGGGGGTGGCCGACATAGCTGCATGGCGGCCCGCCCAGCTTCTGATATTCCTCCGGCTCGAACGGCAGCAGCGCGAGCACGTGATCGACATAGCCGCGCATCGCCCGCGCCCTGCCCGGCCGCCACGCCCACACCGACGGTGATACGTAGTCGACGATCGGGATGTCGGGATTGCGCGCGCGAACCCGGCGCGCGACGCGATGGGTGAAATCGGGGCTGTCGATGATCACCAGCATGTCGGGCGCATCATCCAGCACCGCGTCCGCGGTACGGCGGATCAATTGCAGGATCTTCGGCAATTGCTTCACCACCGCGGCAAAGCCCATGATCGACAGCTCTTCGATCGGAAACAGCGGATCGATGCCCTCGCGGGTCATGGCACGGCCGCCGACACCGGAGAATTTCACGGCATCGCCGAGCCGTTGCCGCACCACTTTCATCAACGCGGCGCCAAGCCGGTCGCCGGACTCTTCCGTCGCGATGAGGAATATCTTTCGTACCGCGGTGGGGTTATGCGCCGGCATCAGCTGGCCAGACCAATGACAAAGATGCGCTTGGCGTCGGCCGCCTCGATCAACGCCTGCGGCTCGGCCGCCAACGTGTTGCCGGCGATCACGGCGATGCCGGCGACACCGGCCGCTGCCGCGCCCTCGACGGTGCGCGGACCGATGGTCGGCAGGTCGAAACGCAGGTCCTGCCTGCTCTTCGGCGCCTTCACCAGCACACCGCGGCCGGCCTTGGCGCGAATCCGCCCCTCGGCGCGCAGGCGCGCCACGCGTGCCAGCAGCCCGTCGGTGCCTTCGATGTCCTCGACCGCAACCACGTGACCGTCGATCACGACGGCGGCCTGGCCGATGTCGAACGGACCGAGCGCCTCGAGCACGCCGCGGCCGCGCGCGATGTCGGCGAGTGCGTCGCCGTCAGGAACCGCACGCGTGATGGTCCCCTCCGGCATCAAGAGATCCGGCGCGACGTCCTTGATCCCGACCATGCGAAAGCCTTGGCTCTCCAGGATACGGCCGACGCCGGACAGCAGATGATCGTCACCGCCGCGAAACGCCCGCACCACATGGCCGAGCGCGCGCAGCGTGCCCCAGTCGATCCGGATCTCGGACAGCGCGGGACGCACCAAGGTGCCGATGAAGATCAGGTCGCGGCAGCCCTCGTCGCGGAACAGTCTGGTGGCGCGCCCGAGCTGGCCGACCGAGATCCAGCGGTGACGAAAGCGCTGCGCCCGCGCCGGATCGCAGGCGCCACGCAATGCGAACAGCACCGGCGTCATGCCGCGCGCAACCAGCGAGTCCGCGACCGCAAACGGCATGGCGCCGCCGCCGGCAATCACGCCGACCGGTGAGGAAATCGAGGGAGCCGCTGACGTCATGCTGGCGGCCATGCTGAGGTCAGTGCGTATTGGCGGGAAGGCACAGCGCGCGGTGCTTGCCGCCATCGATGAAGGCGAGAATCTCCGCGATCGCGGCATCCTCGCCGGCGAGCGACTGCGCTGCGGCCAGCCGCTCGGCGAAGATGCCGGGACCGTGGAACAGCTTCTGGTAAAACGCGCGCACGGTGGCGAGCCGCTGCTTGGTGAACTGGCGGCGTTTCATGCCGATGATGTTCAGCCCTTCGAGCACTGCGTACTGGCCGTTGGCGAGCCCGAACGGGATCACGTCGCCGCGCACGCCGCAGACGCCGCCGATCATCACCTGCGGCCCGATCCGGGTGAACTGATGCACCGCCGATAGCCCGCCGATATAGACGAAGTCGCCGATCTCGCAGTGGCCGCCGAGCGTGGCTGACGTCGCGAAGATCACGTTGTTGCCGACCGTGCAGTCATGGCCGACATGGCTGTTGTTCATGAAGAAACCGCGATCACCGACCCGCGTCAGCCCGCCGCCCTTGACCGTACCGACGTTCATGGTGACACCCTCGCGGATGGTGCAGGCCTCGCCGATCTCGAGCCTGGTCGGCTCGCCGCGATAGCTGAGGTCCTGCGGCGGACCGCCGAGGGCTGCGAAGGGTGAGATGACGCAGCCGGCGCCGATCCTGGTGTGCCCGCTGACCGTGACATGCGCGATCAGCTTGCAGTTCTCGCCGATCACGGCATCGGGGCCGATGATGCAGTACGGACCGATCTCGGTGCCGGCGCCGATCATGGCGCCATCCGCAATCCGCGCGGTGGGATCGATCATGCTCATAAGGGTACGGGTCCGGGATTCGCTAACCGCGCCGAAGCGCCAAGTGTCTGGGTTTTGCGGTCGTTAGCGCGACTTTGCCCGGCCTGTCCAGTGACGTATCCTAACGCCGTATTGCAACGCGAAGACCGCGCCGGAAGCGAGGATCCCGCGACTCAATCCGTCAGCATGGCCCCGACATCGGCCTCGGCGACGATCTGCCCATCGACCTTGGCATCGCCGTGAAACCACCACATCGCCTTGCGGCGGCCGATCGAGCGCATGTGGTACTCGATGGTGTCGCCGGGCAGCACGGGTTTCCTGAACTTGCACTTGTCGATGGTGAGGAAATAGACCGCACGCGGCTTCTCGGTGCCCTCGACCGATTTGATGCCGATCACGCCTGCGGTCTGCGCCATCGCCTCGATCATCATCACGCCGGGATAGACCGGCCGATCCGGGAAATGCCCCTGGAACGCCGGCTCGTTGAAGGTGACGTTCTTGATGCCGATGCCGCTGTAATCGGCGCGGATCCTGACGACCCGATCGATCAGCAGCATCGGAAAGCGGTGCGGCAATGTCTTCAGGATATCGTTGATATCCACGAGCTCGAACCTGACCGGTGACTCCTCCATCACTCCTGCCCCTCACCCTTAACATCACTCTTGGCGTCCGCGGCGTTATCGCGCACCAGGCGCTCCACCGCGATGATCTCCCTGAACCACTGCTTGGTCGGCTTGGCGAAATGCCCGCCCCAGCGGCCGTTCGGCGGGATGTCGTCCTTGACGGCGCTCATGGCCGTGACCTGGGCGCCGTCGCCGATGGTGAGGTGGTTGTTGATCCCCACCTTGGCGCCGAGCGCGACATTGTCGCCGATCGTGAGACTCCCCGCGAGCCCGATCTGGGCCGCAAGCAGGCAATGCCGGCCGATGGTCACATTGTGGCCGATCTGGACCTGATTGTCGATTTTGGTGCCCTCGCCGATCACGGTGTCGCGCAGCGAGCCGCGGTCGATCGTCGAGCCGGCGCCGACCTCGACATTGTTCTGGATCAGCACGCGCCCGGTCTGCGGCACCTTGATGTGCCCCTCCGCGCTGAAGAAGATGAAGCCGTAGCCGTCCTGGCCGATGTTGCAGCCGGGGTGAATCAGCACGTTGTTGCCGATCAGCGCGAACTGGATCGTCGTCTTGGCGCCGACATTGCAATCGCGGCCGATCTTGACGTCAGCCCCGATCACCGCGCCGGCCCCGATGATGGTGCCGGCGCCGATCTCGACGCGGGGCCCGATCACGACCAGCGGATCGACGATGACGCCGTCCTCGAGCTGGGCGGTGGGATCGATGATCGCCGACGGCGCGATGCCCTCGGTCCCGAACCAGGACTGCGGCCGTAGCGAATCGGCGTGCCACTCCCGCGCGATCTGGACGAAGGCGTGGAACGGCTTGGCGGCCCGCAGCACCGCAACGCCCTTCGGCACCTTCGCCTCGAAGCGCGGGCTCACCAGGCACGCGCCGGCCCTGGTCGCAGCCAGTTGATCGGAATATTTGAGGTTGTCGAAGAAGGCGAGATGCATCGGACCGGCTTCGTCAAGCGAAGCCAGCCCTTTGATCTGCTGCGCACCCCTTTCGGGGTCGACCAAATGCGCCTTCGTCAGCGCGGCGATTTCAGCCAGCGTTGACGAAGGAGAACTCTTGTAGAAGATCGGCTGCGCCATTCCATCCGTCGCAGTCCGGCCGACAAACGATCTTAGAACGTTGTACCGCCGCCAAACCTGAATTCTTGCACGCGGTCATACGCACCCTTGGTGAGCGGGACAGCGTAATCGAAGCGCAGCGGACCGAACGGCGACTGCCAGATCAAGCCGACACCGACCGAGGTACGGATGACCTTGCTGTCGTCATACTGCAGGCCAAGGCAGGTGCCCGGAGACGGCGGGTTCTGCGTCGGCGGCTTACAGCCGGGCGTGTTGACTTCGCCGGTCGCCGCCCACGAGGTCGGTCCCTGGTAGTCGTACAGACCACCCGCGTCGGCGTAGACCGCGCCCTTGAGGCCGACTTCCTTCGGCAGGAACCAGAACGGCATCTGCACTTCCGCCGACAGACCCCAATACTTGGTGCCGCCGATCGCGTCCTGCGTGCCGTAGGGGTTGATGTCACGCGGACCAATGCCGTTCGGCGCAAAGCCGCGGACCAGGTTCGGACCCATCTGGAAGTGATCGAGCATGCGCAGCTCGTCGCTGCCCATCTTGTTCAGGATGCCGCCCTGGCCGTGGATCACGCCGACGATGTCGGCAACCAGCGGGGTGTAGTACTTCAGATCGGCCGTGGTCTTGATGTAGCTGACGTCGCCGCCGACACCCGCGAAGTCCTGCTTGAAGTCGATGTTGAGGCCGTCGGTCGGGTTCTTGTTGTTGTCGAGGGTGTTGTAGTTCAGCGAATAACCGAGCGCCGAGGTCAGGCTCGTACCCTGCGACAACTCCTTACGAACCGGCAGCGAGGCTTCGCCGTCGGAATAACACCAAAGGCCCTGAGCGCTGGCGTCGGTCGCGGTCGAGCCATTCGGCCCATTCGCGATGCCGCCGGCCGGGATGCCGTTCAGAGCCGCATAGGCCGGGGTCGGATTGAACGCCAACAGCCCGTTCGCCGCGCTGGGGCCGAGGTTATTACAGTTCGCCAGCGTCGACGGCAGGGTGATTTCCTGCTGATAGATCGAGTAGCGCAGTTGCAGCGACAGGTCTTCGCGCAGCTGGAAGCCGAGCCGCGGGCTGAAGCCCAGCGTCTTGGTGCCGTACGAGATGTAGCTGTTGGACAATTGCTGGCGCTGGTAGAAGTCGAGGCCGAGCGCAACGCGGTAGTCGAGCAGATAGGGCTCGACGAACGACAGCGAATAGCCGCGCGCATACTGGCCGTAGGTCACCGACGCCTTCGCGAACAGGCCCCGTCCAAGCAGGTTGCGCTCGGAGACGCTGACCTCGGCAAGCGCACCGTCGGTGGTCGAGTAACCGCCCGAGACCGAGAAGTCGCCGGTCGACTTCTCCTCGAGATCCACGATCAGGATCACGCGATCGCTGGAGGAGCCGGGCTCGGTCGTGATCTTGACCGTCTTGAAGAAGTCGAGGTTCTTCAGCCGGCGCTCGGCGCGATCGACCAGCGCGCGGTTGTAGGCGTCGCCTTCGGAAATGTCGAACTCGCGGCGAATCACGTAGTCGCGGGTCCGGGTGTTGCCGCGGATATTGATCCGCTCGATGTAGGTGCGCGGGCCCTCGTCGATCGCGAAGGTGATCGACACCGTGTGATTGTCGAAATTGCGGTCGCCACGCGGCCGCACGACTGCGAACGCATAGCCGCGACGCGATGCCTCGATCTGCATCTCTTCGACCGACTTCTCGAGCGCCTCGGCGTTGTAGAGCGATCCGACGCTGACGCGCGAGAACGAGCTCAGTGAGTTCGGGTCGAGCGTTGCGATCGTCGACGTGTAGTTCACGGCCGCGACGCGGTACTGCTGACCTTCCTCGATCTTGAAGGTGACCTGGAAGCCCTTCTTGTCGGGATCGTATTCGGTCAGCGCCCCCACGACCTGGACGTCGGCATAGCCGTTCTTGAGATAGAACCGGCGAATCAGGTCGCGATCGGCCTCGACGCGGTCCGGATCGTAGACGTCGTTGCCGCCCAGGAAGCTGAGCAGGTTCGATTCGCGGGTCTTGATGATGTCGCGCAGGCGCGACGAGGAATAGGCATTGTTGCCGACGAAATCGATGGTGCGGACGCCGGTCTTCACGCCTTCATTGATCTCGAACACCAGGTCGACGCGGTTGTTCGGCTGCTCGATGATCTGCGGATTGACGTGCACGTCGTAGCGGCCCGAATGGCGGTAGATCTCGACGATCCGCTGCGCATCCGACTGCACCATTGGACGCGAGAAGGTGCCGCGCGGCTTGGACTGCAATTCGGCGGTCAGCTGCTCGTCCTTGATCTTCTTGTTGCCCTCGAAGGCGACGCGGCCGATCACCGGGTTCTCGACCACGACCACGACGATGTGCCCGCCCCGCTGGTCGATATGGACATCCTGGAACAGGCCGGTCTCGATCAGCGCCTTCAGGCCGTCGTCGATCTCAGCCTGGCTCAGTCGCCCGCCCGGGGCGGCATGGAAATAGGAGCGGATGGTTTCGACTTCGACGCGCCGATTGCCCTCGACGGTGATCGAATCGACGGTCTGAGCGACCGCAGGCGCAGACATAGCTACGGCCGCCAAGGTGGCAGCCACCGGCACGGCGAACATGACCAAGGCGGCGAACAGGCCCCCCCTCACTCGCATTCCAAACATCATGCGCAACGCGCCCTTATCCTTCCATGCCGGACCGTACCCCTACGTCCCGGCAGATTCCCAACCTGCTGCACAGCTTGTAGCCAACTTTGCCATGGGGGCAAACTTACTACGGCAGTGCAATTCCATTTTCGTTCCAAGACGTTGCCCATTAGCAACGTCACAAAAAAGCCTACTTCAGGACGCTGCCAGATGCAGGATGTCGTTGTAGGTCGCAAACACCATCAACATCAGCACCAAACCCAGCCCGATTCGGAACCCCATTTCCTGCGCCCGCTCCGACAATGGGCGACCGCGGATGGCCTCCACGGCATAGAACAGAAGGTGTCCGCCATCGAGCAGCGGAACCGGGAACAGGTTCAAGAGGCCGATCGAGATCGAAAGCACCGCCGCCAGGTGGATCAGGGCCGCCATACCGATGGTGGCGACCTGCCCCGAGATCTGGGCGATTCGCAGCGGCCCGCCGACCTGGTCGGCCGCCTCCCGTCCCGTGAAGATGCCGCCGATATAGGCGATCGTCCGGTCGATCACGAACCAGGTTTCCTTGACGCCCAGCCAGAGCGCGGTGGCGGGATCGACCCGCTCGGTGACGGCATCGCCGGGCGCGGTCGCCCGGGTGATGCCGAGCACACCCAGCCGATGGGCGTTGCCGAACGGATCCTTGACCTCGCGCAGCTCGGGCGTGCCCTGCAGCTGCACGGTCGAATCACCGCGCTTGACCGTGAAGGTCAGCTTGTCGCCGGCGTGGATGCTGACGATCCGCTGCATGTCCGAAAAGCTGTCGATCCTGGTTCCATCGATCGACGTCACGATGTCGCCGATCTGGAAACCGGCCGCCGCCGCGGCGCTGTTGGCCTCGACCTTGTCGACGCGCGCGCTGGTGCTCGGCTTGCCGAAGAAGGTGAACAGGCAGGTGAAGATCGCGATCGCCAGCAGGAAATTCGCAAACGGGCCGGCCGCCACGATCGCCGCGCGCCTGGCCACCGATTTGTGGTGGAAGCTGCCCGCGCGCTCCTCCGCGGTCATCGCCGCCAGCGTTTCCATCGCCGGGGTGGACGCCTCGGTATCGTCGCCGAAGAACTTGACGTAACCGCCGAGCGGAATCGCCGAAATCTTCCAGCGCGTGCCGTGCCGGTCGTTGAAGCCGGCGAGTTCAGGTCCGAAGCCCAGCGAGAAGGTCAAAACCTTCACGCCGGTCCAGCGCGCGACCATGAAGTGGCCGAGCTCGTGGAAGAAAACGACAATCGTCAGGACGAACAGGAAGGGAATGATATAGCCGACGAATCCATGGCTCAACGTATTGAAACTATGGATAAAAAACTCAGACATCGAATTCCCCTCGACAAGAGCCAAAGGCTCCGTCCCCAACCCTCTAGGATGCCTTTAAGGCAATTTGAGGCAATAGGGCGGCAGCTTTATTTCGCGCGTTATGGTCAACGGAAATCGTCTCATCCGCCGAGGCCAGCGGTGCCTGATTCCCGGACCGCATCCAATCATTGATCGTCGCCTCGACGAGGCGCGCGATCGCACCGAACCGGATCTTGCCGGCGATGAAGGCTGCGACCGCAACCTCGTTGGCGGCGTTGAAGACCGTGGTCGCACCATTGCCGGTCCGCAGCGCCTCATAAGCCAGCCGCAATCCCGGGAAACGCTCGAAATCCGGCGCCTCGAAGGTCAGCTGCCCGATCTTGGCGAGATCGAGCTTCGCCGACGGGCCGACAATCCGGTCGGGCCAGCCCAGGCAATGCGCGATCGGGATGCGCATGTCGGGCGTGCCGAGCTGCGCCACCACCGAGCGGTCGGAGAATTCGACCATGCCATGAATGATCGACTGCGGATGCACCAGCACATCGATCTCGTCCGGCGAGAGCGCAAACAGATAGGACGCCTCGATCACCTCGAGGCCCTTGTTCATCATCGAGGCGGAATCGATCGTGATCTTCTGCCCCATGCTCCAGTTCGGGTGCTTGAGCGCCTGCTCCAGGGTCGCCTGCTCGATGTCGGCCGGAGCCCAGGTCCGGAACGGCCCGCCGGAGGCGGTGATGATCACCCGCTCCAGCTCCTCACGGTTGCCCGAGCTCAGCGCCTGGAACAGCGCGTTATGCTCGGAATCCGCCGGCAGGATGCAGGCGCCGGCTTTCGCGGCGCGTTCCATGAAGAAATCACCGGCGCAGACCAGGCACTCCTTGTTGGCCAGCGCCACGGTTGCACCGCGATCGACCGCAGCCAGCGCCGGCTTGAGGCCGGCAGCGCCGCTCACGGCCGCCATCACCCAGTCCGCCGGCCGCGCCGCCGCCTCGATGATCGCGCTCTCGCCTGCCCCGCATTCGATTCGCGTGCCGGCGAGCGCGGCTTTCAGCTCGTTGAGCCGGGCCGGATCGGCGATGGCGGCGAATCGCGCGCCGAACTCCCTCGCGAGCTTGGCCAGCGCCGGAACATTGCTGTTGGCGGTCAGCGCCTCGACCCGGTAGCGGTCGCGGGCACCGCGCAGCAGATCCATGGTGCTGTCGCCGATCGAGCCGGTGGCACCCAGGACAGTCACCGACCGCACGGCGGATGCCGCGGTCTTGTTGTTACGCAATGGAACTGCGCTCATCGCCTCACCAAACCATAAGACCGCGTCCGACGCCATCGGCGCCGCCGCGGAGAAAGCCGAAAATCGCCGCCACGACGACGGCTGCAACAAATCCGTCCAGGCGGTCCAGCAGGCCGCCATGGCCGGGGATGATGTGGCTCGAATCCTTCACGCCAAACCGCCGCTTGACGGCGGATTCGAACAGATCGCCGAGCTGCGACACCACCGACAGCACGGCTCCGAGCACGAGCAGCGGCCCGGTCGCGCCGATTTCGAAAGCGGCAAAACCGGCCGCGACAAGCAGGCTCGCCACGAAGCCGCCGATTGCGCCGGCCCAGGTCTTCTTCGGACTAACGCGCACCCACAGCTTTGGTCCCCCGATGCTGCGGCCGGCGAAGTAACCGCCGATATCCGTGACCCAGACCACCAGCAATACGAACATCAGCGCGGCAAAACCCTTGACCGCATCGAGCCGCACCAGGACCGAGGCGATCTCGGCCGCCGCCGCATAGAGCAATCCCGCCGCCGCCCAGCCGCGCCGTTCCCCGGATAGCAGGGCCAGCGCAATCACGCCGACGGCGAGCACGATCAGAGCTGCGTCGATCCGGCCGGCCATCAGGCAGAGGCCGGCGATGAGCAGCGCCGCGATGCCCGGCGTCGCCACGCGAATCTGGCGCGCAAGGCCTGTGACCATCAGCCATTCCGCGAACAGGCCGATCGCGGCTGATGTCACCAGGATGGCCCAGGCGATCCCGCCGGCATAAGCGAGCGCGATCGCGATCGGCGCCAGCACGACCGCCGCAACCACGCGCATTGCGAGATTGCGCGGCTCCTGCCCGGTTGCCGCCTGGGGTGCGGCTTCCGCTGCCGCCGGTGCGGCTTCGCCCTCGGTCACGAGCCGGTTTTCGCAGCAAGGCCGCCGAAACGACGCTCGCGCCGGCCGTATTCCGCGATCGCGCCCTCCAGCGCCGCCTTGTCGAAATCCGGCCAGTGGATCGGCACGAACACCAATTCGCTATAGGCGGCCTGCCACATCAGGAAATTCGACAGGCGCTGCTCGCCGCTGGTGCGAATGATCAGATCGGGATCGGGAATATCAGGCGCGTCGAGATACTGCCCGAGCGTGTCGGCATCGATCGTATCAGGCTGGCGCTTGCCCTCGGCAACCTCGCGCGCGAGACGACGCGCCGCCGCGGCGATCTCCGCCCGCGAGCCATAGTTGAAGGCGACCACGAGGTTCAGCTTGGTGTTGGCCTTGGTCAGTTCCTCGGCCTCGTTGAGCAGCGCACAGATGTCGGCATCGAGCCCCTCGCGCTCGCCGATCACCCGCACCCTCACCCCGTCGCGATGCAGCGTCGCCAGGTCGTTGCGGATGAAGCGGCGCAACAGGCCGAACAGGTCGCCGATCTCGGTCGCGGGCCGCGACCAGTTCTCCGAGCTGAACGAGAAGATCGTCAGATAGAGGATGCCGAGCTCATGGGATGCCCGCACCACGCGGCGGAGCGCCTCGACGCCGCGGCGATGCCCTTCGGCCCGCGGCAGGCCGCGCGCGGCAGCCCAGCGTCCGTTGCCGTCCATGATAATGGCCACATGCAACGGATGACCGGGGCTATCCGGTCCATCGGTTGCAGGGGCGGCGGCTTTCGACATCGGTTGTTTTTTTCCGTGGGCGCAGTCAGGCGAATGAGAGGCCGGTTCGCACGATGAAAACGCGTCAAACCAGCGATCGCCTCAGACCGTGAGGATTTCCTTTTCCTTGGCGGCCAGCAGCTGATCGATCTCCGAGATCACCCCGTCGGTCGCCTTCTGCACCTCGTTGGACAGGCGCTCCTGATCGTCCTCGGAGATCTCGTGGTTCTTCTCGAGCTTCTTGATGATGTCGAGCCCGTCGCGGCGCACGTGGCGCACCGCGACCTTGGCGGCTTCGGCGTATTTGTGCGCGACCTTGACGAGCTCCTTGCGGCGCTCCTGGTTGAGCTCGGGAATGCGCAGCCGCAGCACCTGCCCTTCGGTCGCCGGCGACAGGCCGAGATTGGAATCGACGATCGCCTTCTCGACGGCCTTCACCATCGACTTGTCCCAGACCTGCACCGAGAGCAGGCGCGGCTCCGGCACGCTGATGGTCGCGACCTGGTTGAGCGGCATGTGCGAGCCGTAGGCTTCGACCTGGACCGGTTCGAGCATCGAGGCCGCGGCGCGGCCGGTGCGCAGACCGCCGAGCTCGTGTTTCAGCGACTGCGTGGCGCCCTGCATGCGGCGCTTCACTTCGTTGAGGTCAAAACCAGGGGTGGCCATGACGTTCTCCCTTTTCAAGAAACCGGTTGCCGGCGCCGCGGGGCGCCGTGTCAGCCGGCGACGACGGTGCCGTGTCCGGACCCGCGCAGGATAGCTCCGATCGAACCGGGTTCGGCGATCGAAAACACGATGATAGGCAGCGACGTCTCGCGGGCAAGCGCGAAAGCGGTCGCGTCCATGACCTTGTAGCCGCCCTCGATCGCCTGCGAATGGGTCAGGCGGTCGAAGCGCTTGGCCTTGGGGTCCTTCTTCGGATCGGCGCTGTAGACGCCGTCGACATTGGTGGCCTTCAGCACCGCCTCGGCGCCGATCTCGGCCGCGCGCAGCACCGCGGTGGTGTCGGTCGTGAAGAACGGATTGCCGGTTCCACCGCCGAGCAGGACGATGCGTCCCTCGGCGAGATATTTGTGCGCCGCACTGCGGGTGAACAGCTCGGAAATCTCCGGCATCACGAACGCGGACAGCGTCCGCGCCGGGGTCCCCTTGCGCTCGATCGCCGCCTCCAGCGCGAGGCAGTTCATCATGGTGGCGAGCATGCCCATGGTGTCGCCGGTCGGGCGTGATACACCGCGCGACGAGACCTCGACGCCGCGGACGATGTTGCCGCCGCCGATCACCACCGCCACCTCGATGCCGAGCTGGCGCGCCGCGATCAGGTCGTCGGCGATGCGGTCGACGGTGGGCTGGTCGATACCGAAAGCGTGGGGACCGGCCAGATATTCGCCGGACAGCTTGATCACGACGCGACGATAGACCGGCTCAGCCATGATGCGATCGCTTCCTTCGTCCACGCAGGCAAGCTTCCGGCGCGTGCACCGGAAGCCCGACGTCAGCGGTTACTTCTTGCCGCTGGCGGCCGCGACTTCGGCGGCGAAATCGCTTTCCTGCTTCTCGATTCCCTCACCGAGAGCATAGTTCACAAAGCCTGTGATCTTGATCGGCGCGCCGACCTTGCCCTCGGCTTCCTTCACCGCCTGGGCAACGGACTTGCCGCTGTCGTGGATGAAGGCCTGATCCAAGAGGCAGACCTCCTTGTAGTAGGTCTTCAGGCCGGAATCGACGATCTTCTCGATGACGTTCTCAGGCTTGCCCTGCTGGCGGTACTTGTCGGCCAGCACGTCCTTCTCGCGCTTGACGGTTTCCGGATCGAGCCCGGCCGGATCGAGCGCCAGCGGCTTGGCCGCGGCGACGTGCATCGCGAGCTGGCGGCCGAGCACGGCGAGCTCGTCGGTCTTGCCGGCGGACTCCAGCGCCACGATCACGCCGATCTTGCCGGCGCCTTCGACGACGGCGTTGTGGACGTAGCTCGATACCACACCCTTGCTCACCTCGAGCGAGGCGGCGCGGCGCAGCGTCATGTTCTCGCCGATGGTCGCGATTGCGTCCGAGATCGCCCGCTCCGCGGTGAAGTCACCGACCTTGGCGGCCTTGATGGTTTCGACGTCGGCGCCGTGATGCAGCGCGACCTGGGCGATCATCTTGACCAGGCCCTGGAACTGCTCGTTGCGCGCGACGAAATCGGTCTCCGAATTGACCTCGACCAGCACGCCCTTGGTGCCGTGGGTCAGCGCGCCGATCAGGCCCTCGGCTGCGACGCGGCCGGCCTTCTTGGCGGCCTTGGAGAGGCCCTTCTTGCGCAGCCAATCCTGCGCCGCCGGCATGTCGCCATCGGTCTCGGTCAGCGCCGCCTTGCAATCCATCATGCCCGCGCCAGTCGACTCGCGGAGCTCCTTGACCATCGCTGCTGTGATCGTTGCCATCGTTCAATGCCCTTCTTGCCTGTAGGAAAACCGCGGCGCCCGATGGCGCCGCAGTCAGCGACAGGAGATCGTTGTTCTTGGAATAGAAGCGGCGGCCGGACAGGCCGGCCACGCCGCGTAACTTTTATTCCGCTTCGGCGAGCGTCTTGGCCTGGGCAACCCAAGCGTCGGCACGGCTCGGCAGACCGACTTCTTCGCCGATCTTGTGTGCGGTGTCGTGGTTCAGCTCGGCGAGCTGCCAGTAGTGGAAGATGCCGAGGTCGTTGAGCTTCTTCTCGATCGCTCCCGACACGCCGGTGAGCTTCTTGAGGTTGTCGGCGGTGCCGCGCGGACCGGCCAGGCCCTGGAAGCCGGACGCCGCAGCCGCCGGAAGCTCTTCCTGCACGGGAGCCGCCGAGGCGCCGATATCGATGCCGGAATCGCCTTGCGCGCGCGAGATGCCGTCGATGGCGGCGCGCGCCACGAGGTCGCAGTACAGCGAGATCGCGCGGCCGGCGTCGTCATTGCCCGGCACCACATAGGTGATGCCCTTCGGGTCCGAATTGGTGTCGACGATCGCGGCGACCGGGATGTTGAGCCGCTGGGCTTCCTGGATCGCGATGTCTTCCTTGTTGGTGTCGATCACGAAGATCATGTCGGGCAGACCGCCCATGTCCTTGATGCCGCCGAGCGAGCGGTCGAGCTTGTCGCGCTCGCGCTGCAGCGTCAGCCGCTCCTTCTTGGTGTAGGAGTTGGCCTCGCCCGACGACAGCACGTCGTCGAGATGACGCAGGCGCTTGATCGAACCGGAGATCGTCTTCCAGTTGGTCAGGGTGCCGCCGAGCCAGCGCGAATTGACGAAGTATTGCGCCGAGCGCTTGGCCGCCTCGGCGACGCCGTCCTGCGCCGAGCGCTTGGTGCCGACGAACAGGATGCGGCCGCCCTTGGCGACGGTATCGCTGACCGCCTGAAGCGCACGGTGCATCATTGGCACGGTCTGCGCGAGGTCGATGATGTGGATGTTGTTGCGGGCGCCGAAGATGTAATCCTGCATCTTCGGGTTCCAGCGGTGAGACTGGTGGCCAAAGTGGACGCCAGCTTCCAGCAGCTGACGCATATTGAATTCGGGCAGCGACATAGGTTCAATTCTCCGGTTGGTTCCTCCGGAAACGTGTGAGCAAACGAGCCTGACGGCCCGGTTGCCACCGGACGGCCTTTGAGAGCCATGTTTCCGTGTGAGATGGCGCGCTGTATAGCGCGATTTGCGCCAGAAGCAAGGAAATATGGCCGGTTCGACTGCCCAAAAGGGCTAGATTCCGGCCAAAGCGGCCCTTGTTGACCGGATTTACAACGTTTGCACGTCGACGACGCCGGCCACCGCCTTGATCGCGCCGGCGATCTGCGGCGAGACCTTGTAGCGTCCGGGCAGCTTCATCTCCACCTCGGTCTCGAGGTCGAGCATCATCACCAGCGAGACGTCGCCGTCGGCGCCGGCGAGCGGTGCAGGCGCTGCGGCCGGCTTGCCGGCGGGCGGTTTTGCAACCGCCCCCGGCGCGGGCGCGGCCTCCGGCATGTTGAGCCGGCGCGCGATCGAGTCGAGCGGCTTGGTGTCGCGCACGAAGATGCGCAGGCCCTTCTGCGTCTTGGCCGCGGCCTGATCGAGCGGCTCGGCGTGCAGCACCCTCGCCCGCACGTCCTCGCCCTGCAACTCGGCGCCGAGTTGCAGCAGCACGGCAGCACCCGGCTCCAGCACGTCGCGATATTGCGCGAGCCCTTCGGAGAACAGCACCGCCTCGAAATGGCCGGTCGGATCCGACAGGCCCATGATACCCATCTTGTTGCCGGTCTTGGTGCGCCGCTCCATGCGCGACACCACGGTCGCCGCCACCTTGCCCGCGGTCGCGCCGGTCTTCACCGCGCGCGAGAACTCCGCCCAGGACTGCACGCGCAGCCGCTTCAACGCCGTCGCATAATCGTCCAGCGGATGGCCCGACAGGAAGAAACCGATCGCATCATATTCGCGGCGCAGCCGGTCGGCCGGCAGCCACGGCTCGACCGCCGGCAGGATGACGCTCGGTGCATCCGCAGCCCCACCGAACATGTCGTTCTGGCCGGAGGTTGCGGCCTCATGGCTGCGCTGGCACGCGGCGAGGATCGCATCCGCGCCGGCGAACACGCGCGCGCGGTTCGGCTCGAGCGTGTCGAAGGCGCCGGCGGCAGCCAGGCTCTCGATGATGCGCTTGTTGATGGCGCGCGGGCTCACCCGCGCCGCGAAATCGGCGAGCGAGGTGAAGAGGCCCTTCTTGCGTTCCTCGATGATCTGCTCGACGGCCTGGATGCCGACGCCCTTGAGCGCGGCCAGCGCGTAGTAGATCGTCTTGTCGCCGACCTCGAAAGTCGCGCCCGAGCGGTTGATGTTGGGCGCCTCGACCTTGATGCCGAGCCGCTGCGCCTCGGAACGGAATTCGGAAAGCTTGTCGGTGTTGTTGAGTTCGAGCGTCATCGACGCCGCGAGGAACTCGACCGGGTAATGCGCCTTCATGTAGGCGGTGTGAAAGGACACCAGCGCATAGGCCGCCGCGTGGCTCTTGTTGAAGCCGTAGTCGGCGAACTTGGCGAGCAGCTCGAAGATCGTCTCCGCCTGCCCTTTCGGCACCCCGTTCTTCATCGCACCGGCAACGAAGATATCGCGCTGCTTGTCCATCTCGGCGCGGATCTTCTTGCCCATCGCGCGGCGCAGCAGGTCGGCATCGCCGAGCGAATAGCCGGCCATCACCTGCGCGATCTGCATCACCTGTTCCTGGTAGATGATGACGCCGAACGTCTCCTTCAGGATCGGCTCCAGGATCGGATGCAGATATTCCGGCTCCTCGTCGCCGTGCTTGCGCGCGCAATAGGTCGGGATGTTGGCCATCGGGCCGGGGCGATACAGCGCCACCAGCGCGATGATGTCCTCGAAGCGGTCCGGGCGCATATCGATCAGCGCGCGCCGCATGCCCTGGCTTTCCACCTGGAACACGCCGACCACATCGCCTCGTGCCAGCATCTGGTAGCTCGCCGGATCTTCGATCGGCAGCGTCGCGAGATCGACATGGATGTCGCGCTGCTTGAGCAGCTTCACCGCGACGTCGAGCACGGTCAGCGTCTTCAGGCCGAGGAAGTCGAACTTCACGAGGCCCGCGGGCTCGACCCATTTCATGTTGAACTGGGTGACCGGCATATCCGATTTCGGATCGCGGTACATCGGCACCAGCTCGCTCAAGGGCCGGTCGCCGATCACGATGCCGGCCGCGTGCGTCGAGGCGTGGCGGGTCAGGCCTTCGAGGCGCTGCGCGATGTCGAAGGCGCGCGCCACCACCGGGTCCTCGTCGCGGAACGCCTGAAGCTTCGGCTCGCTCTCGATCGCCTGCGCCAGCGTCACCGGTGCTGCGGGATTCTGCGGCACCAGTTTCGTGAGCTTGTCGACCTGCCCGTAAGGCATTTGCAGCACGCGGCCGACGTCGCGCAGCACGCCGCGCGCCTGCAAGGTACCGAAGGTGATGATCTGCGCCACCTGGTCGCGGCCATAGCGCTGCTGCACATACTGGATCACCTCGCCGCGGCGATCCTGGCAGAAGTCGATGTCGAAGTCCGGCATCGACACGCGCTCGGGATTGAGGAAGCGCTCGAACAGCAGCGCAAAGCGCATCGGATCGAGGTCGGTGATGGTGAGGACCCAGGCGACCAGCGAGCCTGCGCCGGAGCCGCGGCCCGGTCCGACCGGAATGCCCTGTGCCTTGGCCCATTTGATGAAGTCGGACACGATCAGGAAGTAGCCGGCATATTTCATGCGGGTGATGACATCGAGCTCGAAGGCGAGCCGCTTGGCGTAGTCCTCCTCCGTCATGCCCGGTGACAGGCCATGCACCTTGAGGCGCCTCGCAAGGCCCTCCTCCGCCTGACGCTTCAGCTCGGCTGCCTCGTCGGCTGCGGCATCCGAGCTCTGCGCGGCGCCGACGGTGAAGAACGGCAGGATCGGCTTGCGCGTCCTCGGCCGGAACGAGCAGCGCTCGGCGATCTCGACCGTCGAGGCCAGCGCTTCCGGGATGTCGGCGAACAGCACCGCCATTTCGGCGCGAGTCTTGAAGCGGTGATCGGGCGTCAATTGCGCGCGATTGGTCTCGGCGATCAGATGACCGCCGGCGATGCAGAGCAGCGCGTCGTGCGATTCGTAATCGTCGCCAGTCGCGAAATACGGCTCGTTGGTCGCGACCAGCGGCAGGCCCTTGGCATAGGCCAGATCGATCAGACCACTTTCGGTGCGGCGCTCCTTGTCGACGCCATGGCGTTGCAGCTCGACATAGAGGCGGTCGCCGAACAGGCTGGCCAAGCGGTCGCAGCGCTCAGCTGCCAGCGCCGCCTGGTCAGCGCCGAGCGCCAGCGCGATCGGGCCGTCGGGGCCGCCGGTCAGCGCGATCAGACCTTCGGCATTGTCGTTGAGCCAGTCGAACTTGATGTGCGGGGTCTGGTTGACCGGGGTCTCCAGGAACGCCCGCGAGTTCAGCCGCATCAGGTTCTGGTAGCCCCGCTCGCGCGCCGCCAGCAGCACGATCCGCGCAGGCCCCGCCGCCAGCACGCTGCGTGCATTGGGGTCGACGTCGCCGAAATCCAGCGCGAGCTCGCAGCCGACGATCGGCTGGATGCCGTAGCCCGCCATCTTGTCGGAGAATTCCAGCGCACCGAACATGTTGTCGGTGTCGGTCAGCGCCAGTGCCGGCTGGCGGTCGGCTTTCGCCAGCTCACCGAGCTTGGCGATCTTGATCGAGCCCTTCAGCAGCGAGTAGGCCGAATGGACGTGAAGATGAACGAATCCGGCGTTCGACATGGCTGCTTCTTGGGAACTCTGCGTCAGGGATCGAGCGAGCACCAACCCCGACGACAGCAGCGCCTCAGGTCCGACTCGCCCCACCATGGTGAGGCCTGATCCCCCTCAAGTCCACGCGGAACGCCGCATGGCGGCAAGCCCTCCCGCTTATCCCCAGGGGCAACTTAGATCCCTGTTTCGGCTGGTACATTCCTAGAACTGGGTGAACAGCTGGGCCCAGACCGCGATCATCCCGACGAACAGCGTGATCGACGCGAGCGCCGCCGCCTCTTCCACGAAAGTCTTCAACATGGCCGCCTCCCTGAGATGGAACATATGTAGAACAATGTTCCTTTTTCGTTCTCAGGAGTCAAGCGGCGGTCGTGGGTCAGATTGAGAAGCCGCGCCGAAATGAAAGGCTTGGTTAATCCGAGATCGGGAGAAGTGGGGCCGCCCGTATGACCGGGAAAGGCCGAGCGGCCCCAGCCGGCTCAAGATGACCAAATGAAGAAGCGGGCCGGCGTACCAGATACTGCCGACCGGCTGTTTTGGGTTCAGGGGACTTTGCTGTTTGCGCCGTGGACCGTCGCAGTGTGCCAATTGCCCCGATCGTCAAATCGATCATTCAACAAAAAAGCCCCGGGCCGAGGCCCGGGGCTTTCGATGCCGCTTGAGTTAAGCGAGCGATCGGTAACTTGACTTAGTAGCGGGCGACGACCGGGCCACCGAACTTGTAGTTCAGGCGGACGGTGACGAGGTCGACGTCCTGCTTGATGTTGTCGGTGCGGCTGTTGACGCCGGCCGGGGTGACCAGGGTGTAGTTGTTGTTGCCCATGAACAGATGGTCGTACTCGACCGCAGCCGACCAGCTCGGAGCGAACGCCCATTCCAGACCGACACCGACGGTGCCGCCCCAGCGGGTGTCGGACGCGCTGTCGACCAGCGCGCCGGTTGCCGCGGTGTAGCCGTTGTACTTGCTGTCGGTCACCGCAGCACCGCCCTTCACGTAGAGCAAGGTGGTGTTCCAGGCATAACCGATCTGACCGGTGAACAGGCCGAACGAGTCGATCTTCGTGCGGTTGTTGACACCAGCGAAGGCGAGGCTGGCGTTGGAGCCGCTGAAGTCAGCCCAGTTGCCCTGAGCTTCGAGGCCGAACACCCAAGCAGCCGACTGCCAGCGGTAGCCGACCTGGCCACCAACCGTGCCGCCGGTCGCGTCATGGCTGCCTTCGCCGAGCGGAGCGAAGGGAACGCCGCCGACTGCGTTGTTGGTCCAGCTGTTGTGGCTCGAACCCCAACCGCCGTTGATACCGATATAGAAACCGCTCCAGTCATAGGCGGTCTGAATCATCGGCGGCGCCTTGGTGTAAGGCCGAGCCGCGAGATCAGCCGCGGAAGCCGGCGCAACCGCGCCGAGCGCGATCAGACTAGCCGTGACAAGCAAAACCTTTTTCATTTTCCCGTTCCAACTTTTCTACTGGCCCCCAAGGCCGCGTTACAGGCTCATAGCAGCCTCGGACGAAATTGCTGTAACTTCACTGCAACAGAGAGCCCCAAACGGCTTTGTTCAAATTGTAAGTTAATGCTGTGTTACAGGCACTTCTCGCACTTTTCGCCGCATGTTCGCCGCAAAGATTTCACAATTCAATTCTGCGTGCGCACATTGCGGCGAGATGGTGTTGACGGGAACCCGCTTGTCCGATTTGGATCATCGCAGGCGGTCGTTTTGTCGCAGTGGAGCAGTGCAGATGCGGACGATGATTTTTGCTGTGGCGTCGGCGATCACGCTCTCACTCGCGGCGTTCGCCGTCACTCCCGCAGAGGCCGTTGGCGTGCGCTATCCCTTCTGCATGCAGGGCGACAGGTATCCCGGTCTCAGCTATTGCACGTTTGAGACCTATGAGCAGTGCAAGGCCACCGCGTCCGGCATCGGACAAGACTGCATCGCCAATCCCTACTACGCCGGCGACAACGACCCGCGCTCCTACATCAACGTCCCTCCGCGGGAGCACCCTGACTACGGTTTCTTCAACCTCTTCATCCACTGACGCAGCTCCGTACCGGCCGCGCGGACACGTGAGTTGACGCAGGCCCGCATCGCGGTGCCTGTTCCGTCCGCGCAAGCGCGATCGACCAGGAATCGCGCGCGCTCGATCGACGGAGATTTCGGATGCGTAGCTTGATGCGGGCACTCTCGGTTGCACTCTCGGCCGCACTTTTGGCCACGGTCGCGACCACGCCGGTAAGCGCGCAGAAGTACGATTCGACCTCTCCGGTCTGCAAAACCAACTATCGATGGGGCGGCGAGGATACCGATTGCGGCTATACGTCGCTGGAGCAGTGCCGGGCGACGGCGTCCGGCCTACCCGCGATGTGCTTCGATAATCCCTATTACGCCGGACCTTCGAGCGATCGGCCGAAGGCACCGCGGCGAAAACGCTTGCCTCACTAGAAGCAAGATGAAGTCAGCTTGAATCGATCTTGCCGCAGACTGGCTGAACCTCTCCCGCTTGCAGGAGAGGGAGCATACCGCCGTCGTGGCAAGCAATGCAGCGCCAGCAAAACTTCGGAATATTAGAAATATACGGCTGATTTGCCCGACGTGTCAAGTTGCCTGATCGAACTTTGCCTGATCGAACTTGAACGCCGTCCGCCGCAGGCTACTTTGCATGGGGTTGTTTTTCGCGGTTTAGGTATCGGCCTCGCTCGAAGGCGCGATAGGCCCTAATCCATCTCGACGACCTGCCCGTTCGACAGCGAGACGCGGCGGTCCATCCGCGCGGCGAGATCCATGTTGTGGGTCGCGATCAGCATCGCGACCCGCGTCGCCTTCACGAGCTGCGTCAGCGCGTTGAAGACGTGGTCGGCGGTGACAGGATCGAGGTTTCCGGTCGGCTCGTCCGCCAGCAGCACCCGCGGCGCATTGGCAACCGCGCGCG
>Ga0153933_1000287_pt1 | contig 21681 bp, 16 predicted proteins | sample TSNJ017MetaG_FD_102275 | JGI IMG/M metagenome (GOLD analysis project Ga0153933, IMG submission 102275) | Attine ant fungus gardens microbial communities from New Jersey, USA - TSNJ017 MetaG | ecosystem: Host-associated > Fungi > Mycelium > Unclassified | place: USA: New Jersey, Wharton State...
ACATCGATGCGGTGAAGGTGGCTCGCCTGAAGCAAGGGCAGATGCCAATCTATGAGCCTGGGCTGGAGTCGCTGGTCACGCGTAACTATGCCAACGGGCAACTGGATTTCACCATCGACGCGGCCTCAGCGATCACGCACGGCGCAGTGATCTTCATCGCCGTGGGTACGCCAGCGAACGAGGATGGCGGTGCCGACTTGAGCAGCGTGCTGGAGGTGGCTCGCACTATCGGCCGTCTGCTTGAGAACTATGCGGTGATCGTCAACAAGTCGACCGTACCTGTAGGCACCGCCGACTGCGTTCGCGAAACGATCGCCGAAGAACTGGCCTTACGTGGCGTCGCAGTGCCCTTCGACGTGGTGTCCAATCCGGAATTCCTGAAAGAAGGTGATGCGGTGGCGGACTGCCTGCGCCCAGATCGCATCATCCTAGGCAGCGCCAGCGCGCACGCGATCGATGTACTGCGCAAGCTGTATGCGCCGTTTAATCGAAACCACGAACGCACACTGGTGATGGATGAACGTTCGGCCGAGTTGACCAAGTATGCGGCCAATACGATGTTGGCGACGAAGATCAGTTTCATGAACGAGATTGCCAACATCGCCGAATGCGTCGGTGCCGATGTGGAACTAGTTCGTCGCGGTATGGGTGCGGATCCGCGCATCGGCTATGACTTCATTTATCCCGGTGCAGGTTTTGGCGGATCGTGCTTCCCTAAGGACTTGCAGGGTTTGCAGCACATCGCGCGTCGAGCCGGTTACGAGGCGTGTCTGCTCGGTGCGGTCGAGGCGGTCAACCATGTGCAGAAGGCGAAGTTGTTCGATCTGATCAGCCGCCACTATCACGGACACCTTGCGGGTAAGACGATTGCGCTATGGGGCTTGGCGTTCAAGCCAAACACCGACGACATGCGCGAAGCGCCCAGCCGGCGGTTGATGGAAGCATTGTGGGCGGCGGGTGCGTGTGTGCGCGCGTGCGACCCCCAAGCAAGCGAAGAGGCAAGGCGCATCTATGGCGAACGCCCCGACCTCGTGCTGTGTGCGCAGCCATACGAGGCGCTGGATGGTGCCGACGTATTAGCGATCGTCACCGAATGGAAGGCATTCCGCAGCCCGGACTTCACACGCATTCGTGCGGCGCTGCGTGAGCCGGCAATTTTTGACGGCCGCAACCTGTATGACCCAGTGACAGCGGAGGAGGCAGGGCTAGCGTATTACGGCATCGGCCGCGGACGTTCGCTCCGTGCACCAGTAGTGCTCTCGCCGCCTCCTTCCGTGGCGGGTGTACACACGGCGGTCGCTGCGTGAGACATGCTATGTCATCCCTTCCGACAAGCAGCCGTCTTTCGAGCTACCTGCCGCAGGGCTGGCTTCGCGCGTTTAGCGCGATTTCAATATTGTGGATCACCACGGCCGTAGGTGCCGTACTGGTCTTTCTCACTCAAGTCCTGCTCGCGCGTGAACTGGGGCCAGCGAGGTTTGGCTTGTTCACGTCATCGCTCGCGACCATCACCATGGTTGCACCCTTGGCAGGTTTCGGGCTGTCGCAATATTGGCTGCAGGTTTACGGTGTGGAAGGGTGGACAGCCAATCGTTGGCTGCGTCCGTCGCTGCGCTTTATTGCGGCGAGCACGCTGTTGACGTTATCGATCATCGTGGTGTGGTCATTAACCGGTGCCCCACCGGATGCCAAGAGTACGCTGCTGCTGCTGATGCCCGTGGTGTTGGGCATCTTGGCGGTGAATTTGCTCGGTAGCCAGCAACGATTGGAGGAACGCCATCACGCACTGGCTCTATGGCAGTTGATGACGCCGGGCAGTCGATTGATGGTTGCACTCTTATTGTTATTGATTCCAACGCTGGCAGTACGTATCGTAGCAATAGGTTTTGGTGTGATCTCGCTAGGTGTCGCCTTGCTAGCGTTGCCACCGCTGCTCACGATGTTACGTGGCGGTATGAAACTGAAGGGGCACGGGCTTCAGCCGGCAGCAGCTGCGGCCGGCACTTCACCAACTGTTCGGCATCTGTGGTCGCAGGCGTGGGCCTACGGTCTTCAAGCCGTGCTTTATCCGATTTTTTTTCAAATCAGCACCGTGTTGCTCAAATACCTTAACGGCAATACGCAGGCCGGCATCTTCGGCGTCGCGTTAGGCGTAATGACAGCGATTTATTTGATCCCGGCGACGCTCTACCAAAAATTTCTTCTTTCCAAGCTACATCGTTGGGCCGTTCACGACCCGAAGAAGTTCTGGATGGTTTATCACCATGGCAATATCGCGATGCTTGTGTCCGGCGTGCTGATAGGCGGGTTTCTGGTGGTGGTTGCACCGTGGCTGGTACCGGTTGCCTTTGGCGAGCGTTATATCCCAGTGGTGAAGGTCCTGTTTGTGCTTGCTCCCTGTGTGCCCATTCGCTTTCTTTCTACCTCAGTCAGCTCGGCGCTGCTTAATGAAAAGCATATGCGCTACCGAGTTTATGTGATGGGACTGAGCGCCTTGCTCGTCATTGTGCTCAATGTGTTGCTCATTCCAGCGCATCACGAGATCGGTGCGGCTATTGCCACTGTCATTGGCGAAGCAGTGATGTTGCTGGCTTTTTATATCGGCGTGCAGCTATTCCATGCGAATAGGGGAGGGCTGGATTGAACATGACGTTGCACATTAAGGGCTCAGTACAGCCGTTACACCCCATGGCTGGAGTTAGGTATATACGCAGCGGCAGCCATCCGCGGGGACCACCCGATTTTCGGATGTCTTTGCCATCGGGCCAGGGGCACAGGCGCGTGGATACCTTGGGTACGATGGGAAGCGAGCAAGTGATGGCGCGGCCTATGTCGACCGCGCCAAGAATCGTCCACGGTGCTAACGGGATCGATGTTGGCGAGAGAGCACCGGTGAGCGTAGTGGTGCCATGTTTTCGTTGCGCAGACACCATAGACAGTGCAGTGGCTTCGGTCGCCGCGCAAATGGTGCTTCCGAATGAAGTGCTGTTGGTTGATGACTGCAGTAGCGATGGCACACTGGAGCGGCTGAGGGAAGTCGCACGATGTTATCCGGACGGATGGATCAAAGTCCTCGTGATGCCTCGCAATGGTGGACCTTCAGGCGCCCGCAATCTGGGCTGGGAGCATGCCACTCAACCCTGGATTGCTTTTCTCGATGCTGATGACAGCTGGCACCCGCAGAAACTGAAATTGCAGATCGAGGCGCTGACCGACGATCCAACGATTGCGTTGCTAGCCCACAGAATGAATGTGCAAGCACGTTCCGATCCACCACCTGCACTGCGTTACCCATTGAGGGTGAGCGTGTCTCCAGGGCACTTGCTAATGCTGCGCAGCCCGTTCCCAACTGCCTCGATCGTGCTGCGCCGCGATCTGCCTTTCCGCTTCGACGAAAGCCGCCGCCGCGCGGAGGATTTCCTGTTGTGGGCGCAAATCCTTCTCTCCGGCTACCGCTGCGCCAAGATCAACCAAGTGCTGGCCTCATGGCATAAAGCGCCGTTTGGCGCGGGTGGCCTCAGCGGTGACGTGGTGGCGATGTACAAGGCGGCGGTGGATACACGCAAAACATTGTACGCACAGGGGCTCATAGGTCGTCCACAGATGTATGTCGCACATGCGATCAGCTTCGTGCGCTATACGCGGCGGCGCTTGTTGACGTTCGCACGCCATCGTACCGGCGCATTCGGCGCAAAACGCCGCCATTGACCCAGAGCCGGTGACCATGACCTCAGCCACTTCGTACTCCGACAACTCCATTGCATTGGGCTCGCGCACGATGCTAAGTCTTATGTTGCTTGCAGCGGCTTGCCTCTTTGCCGATGTACTGGTTGGCATGCGTGGTGTCGACGTTGGCACTGATACGTATAACTACGCCATGTACTTCCTGTCATCACGCGATGCCATCGCGCCAACACGCTTCGAGCCGGGTTTCGTTCTGGTAACACGCGCGCTCAGTGCTACGGGAATGAGTGTGAACGGTTATCAAATCTTTTTGTTCACTATCTTGTTGATGACGGCAATTGTAGCGGCACGTCACTACTACCACTATCTGGATAGTGAGCGTGGCTTTCTTACGTTCCTCACTGCCGGATTGATGTTCTTATTTCTGTCGCCGATGTTCGTGAATGCATCGATCAATGCGGTGAGGCAGGGTCTGGCTGCGCTATTGGTATTTACGGCATTGCTCGCGTTTCACCGGCGGCAATGGCGTAACTTTATCGTGTACGGCGTTCTGGCTAGTAGTTTTCACTATTCCTCATTGTTGTATCTCGCCTTCGCCCCGATGCTTCTACTCAATCTCCGCCTGTTGCGAATTGTCGCTGCAGGGGCGTTTGTGGCTTATTGCACCGGACTAACGCTGATCGTAGTGCGGTCGGCAGTTCCCCTGGTTTACAACGCGGTGATGGACTATAGCCTTAGTGCCACTTATCGCTCTGGGATTCGTATAGATTTCGCTGTTTTTTCGATCTTCTGGTATCTGCTGCCTTTGCTGATGTCAGGGCTGGTGCGTGAACCGTTTAGCACACGCATCAAGGACAGCACAGCTGTCTATATGGTGATGCTGCTACCGTTCTTTGCGCTTGGCTGGGGTAATTTCTCCAACCGCTACCTGTTGCCTGCGTATTTGGCGACATCACTGATTGTGGCCGCGATCTTCTGCCACAGCCGCATTTCCTTGCTACGCAATCCGTTGCTACTCCGTGGAGGGTTAGTGATGTCCTGTGCGTTCTTCTGTTATTACGTAACTCATCAGGTCATCGTATGAACGCGTCGCTCTGGGACTGTCCGGATACGCCCATCGACGCAACGACGGTCAAGCGGATCCAAATCAATGCGGCGCCGAGCGCAGGCGAGGTGGATTTCTCGCCGCTTGGCGGGCAAGGTTTCGGTTTCGCGTCGCTCGATCCGGTATCCATTGCGGACCTACTGCGAAATGCATTCGTCTATCCGCCGCATTCAATCTATCGGGATGTGAAAGTCGCCATTTCCGGGTTCAATCCGACGCAGGACCTTCACGGAAATCCGCAATTTCACTTTTCCTATCAGTCTTCCGCGGCATCGGCACGTCCTTCGACGCATGGCGCCAACGGGGCGGCGTTGCTGGAAAGTTACCATCGCTTGCTGTGCGATGCGGTATCGCGATCGACAGCGGGTATGCAATCGCCCTGGTTTCTGCAGAGCGGCGGAAAAGACTCAACTTCGATGGCAATCGCCCTTGCAGAGGTCAAACCACAGACCACTTGCATAACCTATCTCGGTGGTCGTGAGGAGAACGAAGTCGACTCCGCACGATTCGTTGCACATCAACTGGGTCTTCGCCATGAACTACTGGTTTGCGACCCTGGACGCGCCTACGACCGGTATCTAGCACTGGTGCCTCGAATGCCCTTGCTGACCGCGGATTTTGCGACGCTGTCCTATGTTGATCTGGCGACCGAGATTGCTGTGAACGAGGGTGACGGCATCGTCGATGCGCTGGGCTCAGATACGTATTTCGGTCTGCCCAGCCATTGGCGGCAGCTGCTGGTGGCGTTGCTGGCGAATGGCTTGCGGCTACCACGGGGCATTCTGGATTCCAGTTTGGTCGGACGCAACTTCAGGCTCTGCTACGTCCTTGGCACGTTGCAGATGAATAGGTTCGAGCGTTTCTATCCCGGATCGCGCTTCACCGACGCGGAAGTGGATGCGCTGCTCGGGCGTGACATATCGGCCCAGTCCCGACAGCGACTTGAAACCTTCCGTGCGGACATCTCGGCGGCGGGATCAATGGAGGCCCGTCGCAGGGTCGCGGCGACCATTGTCGAAGCGGCCACGTTCGGCAAGGGCATATATGCCGCGTTCGCCTTGGCCCTACGGCTGGTTTATCCGTATTGCGATGTGCGGTTGTGTGACTGGATTTTCCATGAGGTGCCGGATGACCTCCTAATCGGCCCGGGTGGCGTCAACAAAGTGCTCGTACGGCAGCACATCGCCCAGCGCTTCCAGCACTTACCATATGTGAAAGCCAAAGGATGCTTCCGCTTTGATCTATGTGGTTTGGCGCAGCAGCGCTTCGAACAGGTGCATGCATTCGCTGTACAGACGCAGACCTTGCTGCCCGGAGTGCCGCGTTGGTTGGAGGTGCATCGCAGTCGGCTGGACAACAAGTACTTCGCTTCAAAGTTCTATCTTCTCGCGATGACGCTGCCATGGCTACTCAGCCGCTTGAATGACGCTCCAGTCCCTGCAGAAGCGGCCGCTGACGAAGGAGCGTTGTCATGACGCGTGCGTATTTGATGATGCTATGACATCCACCATGTTGCCAACGAAAATGCAAAATTCTGCGATCCGTTCTCACATCCAGGTCACTACGTCGCCGTATCAGGACGAGGTGGATTTTTCGGCACTCGAAGGACTAGCACATAGCAAGGCTGCGCTGGACGCGGTGTCGATTGCTGATCTTCTGCGAAATACTTTTGTCTATCCGCCTCATTCCATCTACCGAGACGTGAAGGTCGCAACATCGGGCTTCGACCCGCGGCAGGATATGCATGATCATCCGCAATTTCATTTCGCTTTCCAATCGGCGCTAGCACCATCGCGACCACCGGCTCATGCTGTCGATGACAAAGTTCTCCTGCAAACTTACCATCGGCTGCTATGCGATGCGGTGTCACTTTCCACCGCTGGCATGCAGTCGCCGTGGATGCTGCAGAGCGGGGGAAAGGACTCCACCTCGATGGCCATAGCAGTGGCCGAGGTTCGTCCACAGACTATTTGCCTTACCTATCTTGGCGGAGACGAAGAGAACGAAGTTGCTTCGGCGCGTTTTGTGGCTCGGCAACTTGGGCTGCGCCACGAGTCATTGGTCTGCGATCCGGGCCGTGCTTATGACCGCTATTTGGCGATGGTGCCGAGGATGCCTTTGCTGACGGCGGATTTTGCAGCATTGTCCTACGTCGATCTAGCGACGGAAGTAAGCCTCCATGATGGCGATGGCATCATCGATGCGTTGGGATCGGATCAGTATTTCGGTGCGCCGTTGCATGGACGACAACGTTTGCTTGCGATGCTAGCGCGTCGTCTTCGACTGCCACAGAGCCTGTTTGAGTCACGGCTCGTCAGCCGAAGTTTTAAGCTTTGCTTCGCGCTCTCCACGTTGCAAATGGATGGATTCGAACGTTACTTTCCTGGTTCGCGATTTAGCGATGCCGAAGTGGATATGTTGTTCGGATGGCCCATTGCGATCCGTTCGCGACAGCGGTTGGAAACCTATCAAGCCGACATCGCTGCCGCCAAATCGGCCGAAGCGGTGCGCCGGATTTCAATCATTCTTGCCGAATCGGCCGCTCTTGCTAAAGGCATGTATGCGGCCAGTGCGATGTCGCTTCGACTGGTTTATCCGTATTGCGACGAGCGGCTTCGCGATTGGATCTTCAACGATGTCCCAGATGATCACCTGATCGGGCCGGGGGGGGTCAATAAAGTCCTTGTGCGCAAACATATCGCCAAGCATTTCAAACAGCTGCCTTATGTGAACGCGAAAGGAAGCTTTCGCTTCGATCTCTGCGGCCTCGCCAAGCAGCGCTTCGAGCAGGTGCATGCTTTTGCGTTACGTACACAGGCGCTATTGCCTGGCGCACCACGCTGGCTGGAGGAACATCGTAGCCGACTGGACAACAAGTACTTCGCCTCGAAGTTCTATTTGCTCGCGATGACGCTTCCATGGCTGCAAAGCCGTCTGCAAGAGACGCCACAGTCTACCATTGAGAATCCGCTGTCATGAGAGACAAGATATCTGCGAGTCACACATCTATTGCACGACGCTATTTCGTGCGTCGTTCGCTGCTGCTGAGCATGCCATTACTCGTTCTGCCAGTCATGACTGGGGTAGCAGAGGATCAAAATGCTCCAGGTTCGGCAACGATAAGCGTACGCGACAAGGGAGCGGTGGGCGACGGTGTGCACGACGATACCGCGGCATTTCAAGCAGCCATCGATGCACTGCCAACCACCGGTGGCACTGTCACGGTGCCACCCGGAAATTACATGATCAATGCGGTACGCGCGATCAATATACGTTCGAACATGCTTCTGCAGATGGCACCTTCTGCCCAACTCAGCGCCATTCCCAACAACCTCCCGCGTTCGCACGTCATCAAAGTCTGGAGAGTAAGCAACGTGCAGATTACGGGTGGCCGCATTGTCGGCGAGCGTAACGGGCACCTCGGTACAACCGGTGAGTGGGGCTATGGTCTAAACATCGAGGCTTCGGACAATGTCAGCGTCACTGATATGCATATCTCCGATTGCTGGGGCGATGGTATCTGGATCGGTGCGCTTGGGCCCGATGGCAACGCTGTACCGGCGACCCATGTGACGCTGACTCGTGTGATCTCCACTAACAATAGGCGCCAGGGTCTTTCTATCGGGCCTGTGAATGGTGTCATGGTGGTGGATTCGACTTTCAGCAACAGCAATGGCACCAAACCCGAGGCTGGCATCGATATCGAACCACAGGCGCAGGGGAGGGCTCAGAACATCACCATCAGTCATTGCACTATCACTGGCAATCATGGAACCGGTTTTGAGATGCATGACAATGTCGCTGGTGTTATGGTGAAAAACTGCTCGATCCAAGACAACAACGGTTATGGCGTGCTGAGCGTGGGAACGAGTCAAGTCACTATCGCCAACAATCGCATCACTGAGAATGGTTTGGTCGGTGTGACGATCGCGGGTACTACGAGTAATGCCCAAGTCACCGGGAATACCTTGACGGGTAACAGTACTCGATATTTTCATCGTCCTTCTTCGTCCACGGCGTCGACAAGCGCGAGTGAACACCCCCATGAACTGCGCGAGGATGACTCGACCCGTAATGTCACCGTCTCTGGCAACACGTTCTCGCCTTAGTGTGAACGCTATGTTTCCGCGCTGAGAACGCGGTCGGCTTATTGGAAGTGCGGCATCGTCAAGGACTCCGACTGCATGAAATTCGCATTCTTTGCCAACACCGATTGGTATCTCTACAACTTCCGGCTAGCGACAGCTCTGCGCTTACAAGCCGATGGACACGACGTAGTTATGCTATCGCCACCAGGTGAGTTCGGTTCGCGCTTTGCCGCGCATGGACTACGCTGGGTTACGTTGCCTATGGATCGTGCCAGCCTCAATCCCTTTCGCGAAGCGGTAACGCTATGCCAGCTAGTGCGCGTGCTTCGACAGGAACAGCCGAATCTTCTACACAGTTTCACGTTGAAATGTGCGATCTATGGTGCATTCGCCGCACGACTCGCTCGCATTCAATTCACCATCAACGCGGTGGCTGGTATGGGTTATGTGTTTACCAGCAATAGCGTCAAGGCGCGCGTACTTCGTCCCTTGGTCAAGGCCATGTTGCGCGTCGCCCTGGGTAGCGACCGCTCGTTATTGATTTTGCAGAACCCCGATGACGCAGTGGCTTTCATCGCCGAAAATCTGGTGGCACCACAAAAGATCCGTGTCATCCTGAGTTCTGGCGTCGACACCGCGCGTTTCCATCCGGTGGAAAGACAATCAAACGGCCGCGAACGTCTGCGTGTACTACTTGCGGCCAGGTTGCTATGGGAAAAAGGCATACAGGAATTCGTCGAAGCAGCCGTCCTGCTTCGGGAGCAGGGTAGGGACACGGAATTCATCCTTGCGGGCATGCCGGATGCGGGCAATCCGCGATCGGTTACGTTGGCGCAAGTGCAGCAGTGGGCGGATGCTGGCCTGGTACGCTGGCTCGGACACGTCGAAGACATGCCTGCGTTGCTCAACACTGTCGACCTGATGGCGTTGCCCAGCTATTACCGTGAAGGTGTGCCGAAGAGCTTGGTTGAAGCGGCCGCCTGCGGGCTCGCCATCGTCACTACTGATTTGCCCGGTTGCCGCGAAGTGGTTAAGCAGCATGGGGTAGATGGCCTGCATGTTGAACCACGCAATTCACGCGCATTGGCGGAACGAATCATCCAGCTCGACGATGATCGCGAACTGTTATTGCGACTAGGGCGTTGTGCGAGGCAGAAGGCGCTGACCGATTTTGACGAGCGATTGGTGATCCAACGAACGCTCAATGTCTACGCTGAACTCTTGCGTCCACGCGTAACTACGACGCCTGTCATGCGTTCGGTGCCATGAAATAACGTTCATAGGCGCAAATGTTTACGCTTGAACAGCGACGCTATGTTCGCTAGCGTACCAACTATGTTCGATTGCGTACCAAACTCTCCGATTACACGCAATAGCTAATCGAGGCTGAATAAAATGTAATTCTCGATAATGTGACTCAATTCACGCTATTAAGGGTTGCCAGCCCACATCAAAGTGAAGCACCGTAGGCGCGTTTTTGACGCCAAGAGAATGCATCACTGATGAAAAGTAAGAAATTGCTGAAAAGCGAGACAGTGAACAACGGAGGCTCACACGCGAATAAACGGAATTTTAACCTCAACCCACCACGCAAGTCACTGATGATTGCGGTTGCGTCCCTGGCTCTATCGGCCGTGGCGCTGCCTGCTTCAGCGACGAACTGGTGGACTCAGACGCCGACCTTATCGATCGGTTCCACTGTAATCAATGTACAAAACATGGGGGCCATAGCTAACGGCGTTACCGACGATACCGCCGCCTTCCAAGCTGCTTTCAATGCGTTACCCGCCAGTGGCGGTACGGTCGTGGTACCGAATGGCACTTACATGATCAATGCTCTGGTTGGGATCAGCATGCCCTCCCACTCGCGTCTATCGATGGACGCATCGGCGGTGCTTTCCGCCATTCCCAATAACGCAGAGCGCTCATGGGTAGTGAAAGTCTGGAATGTGAACAACGTTGAGATCCTTGGCGGCCATATCGTCGGCGAGCGCGTTGGGCACACAGGTACGACAGGCGAATGGGGATATGGGATCGATGTCGAGGGCTCGAGCACAGTCAGTGTGCATGATATCGGCCTCTCCAATTGCTGGGGCGATGGCATGGTAGTCAGCGCAACCGGGAGCGGCAGCACAGCAGTGCTATCGACCGGCGTAACCATCAACCGCGTTACGTCCACCAACAACCGACGTCAGGGCCTGACTATTGGCCCATCCCAGCAAGTCTACGTGGTCAATAGCAGCTTCACCGACTCGAACGGCATCGCACCCCAGGCTGGTATCGACATTGAGCCAGCGACTCAGGGCTCGACTTCGCAGGTTCGTATCGAAAATAGTGTCTTGTCGAACAATGTGGGGAACGGCCTGGAGATGCACGCTAACGTGTCCGGTGTTGTCCTGACGACGACCACGGCGGAGAACAACCAGGGTTACGGCGTGTTCGATGACGGTGCTGACAACACGCAGATCACGAGCAATCTGCTTAGCGAAAATTATTTGTTCGGCGTGGATATGGCCGGCACAACCACCGACGTGCAGATCGACAACAATACCATCACATGGAACGGTGATGCCTGGTTCTACGCACACAACGAGTCCATCTTCACCGAGGGCTGGGATCCGAGGGATATAACCATCGAAAGCTCCACATCGGATATTTCGTTGGCGAATAACACGATCTCTCCGCAACTTTGATAAGGTCGCCGCGCGAGTTGCTATGACAGCGGCCCGCGCGGCGATGATTCATGGCAGGAAATCGTCAATCGTCTGGACACGACGGTACGCGCTTCTTTGCATCGTGTCTTTCATGCAAGCCACAGTCCAGACGACTAAGCCGCAGCGCGCTTGGCCTCATTGTCATGCTGCTCATAGGCGAAGCCGCGGATCGGTGACGCATGCAATGGGATAACGACTGCCATGCGTTGTGCAAACGCCGTTTGCGCCAACGTGGCAACGATGGCCCGGCGCACTTGCTGCTCTTGCCGGACACGGCCAATCACGGCGATATAGGTGAAGGTAAGCGCGCCAAACGCCAGTAGATTGCTGCCGGGGGCCAGCCCACGGCGGGCCAGCGCCCCGATAATAACCAACGTGACCGCCAGTCCGACCAACGCGACCAGGGCATTGCGGGGAGTTAGTCCCGCATCCAGCAACACGTGGTGGATATGACCGCGGTCCGGTTTGAATGGCGACTTGCCTTCGCGCATACGACGGATCATTACGGCAAGCGTATCCATGACGGGAAGCGCAACGCACCAGAGCACATCGACTGTAGATAGCTGCGGCTGCCTACCCTGACTGAGATGAATCAGAGTCCAGGCGAGAAGGTAGCCCACCACCATGCTACCGGCGTCGCCGAGAAAGACCTTGTGTCCCACCAGGCCAAGGTTGGCGGCAAGATGAGGCAAGAGCGCCGCTGCCAGCAGCAATAGCAAGACGACGCTAGGCCATTGCGACGGACCCTGGAACAAGACGATCGCGCCTATGCTCACCAGAGCCAGCATGCCAGCCAAGCCGTCGATACCATCCATCATGTTGAAGGCATTGAGCAGCCCGATGACGGCCACCAGCGTCAGCGGGATGCCGAGCACTCCCAGCTCAAGTTCGTAACCGAACAGGTGTCCGAGCGTGTGGATGTATACACCGGTGCACATCACCATAGTCAGCACAGCTCCGGCTTGCACCAGCAGGCGAGAGCGGACACTCAGATCGAAGCGATCGTCCAAGGCACCGATCAGGGTGAGTACAGACGCGGTAGCAAGGAGGATATTCGTAAAAGAATGAAACTGGCCATCGAAGTACGCGCTGACGAGTACGCCAAAGAACGCAGCAAGGCCGCCGATTAGCGGAATGTTGCCGATGTGCTGTTTGCGATCGCTTGGCCGATCGACCAATCCGATCGATTCAGCGTAGGGATACAGGAAGACCAGCGCTGCCGTGGAAGAAAGGATGGCCACGACGCATGAAAGGAGCAATCGGTACTGCATGGAATAATCCCTATTCAATCGCACCGATATGAACGCGACGAACACGTCAAAACGGAACGGTCTGCCCCATGCGGCTTATCGCCGATGCGACTACGGATTACCCCTATTCCTAAGCAACGCGACAGTACACTTTGCGTAAAACGGCAGTCTGTTCGGTAACGCACTCATAAAGAGTGTTTTATTACCGAGATTTGCGTCACAAATTGAAAAGATAAATAGGCAGGTTTGGGCAAATTTTTGCGATGCCATTGGGGATGGAAACGTCCAGCCTGGATATCAGACGTTTAAGGTTCATCGCAAAACACGCCGGAACTTATGTCCGGTGGTTCAAATAAGATGGCGCAGCCACTGCACAAGCGGGTTCCAAAATGGCCCGCGCTCAAGCCGCGACCACAAAAAAATGGCTAGGCAGAAGACGAGTATGGCGGAAATAACAGCGCTCTCTATGGTCTTACCGAGCACAAAAAGAAAACGATTCATACGTTAACCTAACTGACCGTATAGGTCTTCAACACGCCAGCTGCGGGCATGGATTTTCGGAAGATGGAGTCGATAGGCTTCCTGCTTGTGATTGCTCGGTACTCCAATGTGAGTCAATGTGCATGACTCGCATATCATCGTCAGTACGGTACCGAACAGATCAAGGCTGAAATGTAGAGAGCAGCCTAACGGCGGTCGCAGCTGTAGATGGTCACCACCCGGCCTGCAGTTGGCCTGTAGAGACTCGATAGGCGTTCCGCGGTGCGGTCGGTTAAGCTAATTCCGCCTACCATCACGTCATCGTCATGAAACGCCCCTTGGGAATCATCAGACGGACCATTGTATCGGCGATATCCGGGTTTAGTGACGGGGAGCTGATGACGCGGGCGGCTGCGCTGGCTTTCTATTCTGCACTATCTTTTGCGCCGCTACTGATTCTTCTGCTGTGGGTTCTCTCCGTGCTGCATAGCGGCTGGCAGCGCAATCTGACTGATTCGCTGACCAGTGTTATCGGGAAGGGAGCTGCGGATGCTGTTACCGATGTGATTAACAACGCGAAGAGTCGTCCGCATATTGGCAACGTTGCCGGCATCATTGGCTTAATCGTTATGTTGTTCACAGCGTCGGCTGTATTTGCGCAGCTGCAGGCAACGTTGAATCGTGTGTGGCGGGTTAGGACAAAGCCCGGAGCAGCGGTCAGTGCATGGCTGCGTGCCCGGGCTCATGCCTTTGCGTTGCTCGTGGGCCTCGCTTTTATGCTCATCGTGTCGTTTGTTGTCAGTGGCGTCATCCACTTCGTCGTGCCAAGGCATACGCTGGCCTGGCAGATTAGTGAGGATATTGTTTCATTGCTGATATTCGTGCTTGTCTTCGGCACGATGTACAAAGTTCTACCGGATGCGAAGATCGATTGGTTGGATGCATTGAACGGCGCCGTATTGACCGCCGCGCTGTTCATGGCCGGCAAATTCGGGATCAGTTTTTACGTTGACCATAGTTCCGCAGAGGGCGCTTATGGACCGGCGGGCGCCTTCGTTGTCGTACTCACATGGGTTTATTACTCGTCGATCATTGTGCTGGTTGGTGCCGAGTTGACGCGCGCGCTCGCCGATGCACGGGGTAAGCCGATTCAGCCTGACGACCATGCGATAGTGATTGATGATGTATCGCAGGGATTTTCACCCGAAGAAGATGCGAAACGGGATAACGACCTACATCGCTGATAGAGCTAACGGGTCTGCAATAACTTGACCAGATGATTGAATGACTCGGAAAAGCGAGGATGCTTCAGATTATCGGTGATTCCATCCGCCTGGAAATACACGATCACACTAGCCACCGAGCGGTGCTCCGTCATCGCCATCAAGGCGGGCAGGACGATGCCCTGGCGCCTGCCTTCGGTGGCGAATTCCGAACTTAGGCTGTGACAGGCCACCCACGATCTACTGCTTCCATAGGCGGCAAAAGAGATGAGAAGTGTGCGTCGACGTACGGAGCCGTCACCGGTTTGCATGTAGATTGCATGTCGCATACCACGCACATCGCAATTCAGCGATGGGAGATTGTCATGGATAAGAATCGAATCGAAGGTACAAGCGGGTAAGCTCGAGAAGCAGATAGGAAAAATTCAGAATGAATTTGGCAAGGCGCGTGACGAGTACCGTAAACAACCGTGATTGACATGATCGCATACGCGTCAGTTCTTGTTTACGCACTCGGGGACGCCGTTACAAGAAATTAGGGTTAATACAGCTGATGCACTCATATTGGAGATCGGTATGCTTTATTGGGCCACGATCTCTTTTCGTCATCACACGTCGACACGGCCCAGGCAGCTAAGTTCCCACGGCTCCGGTGAGGAGGTGAGGAAACAAATTCGATAGAGGACACGCCAATTGATAGCTATGCTGCGACGTAGAACCGTTATAGCAGCGCTGGCGATCATGGCGCTTATGCTGTGCGCGTGCTCGGATCTGCGTACTGACTTCGTCAAGAAACCGTCAAATGCCTTGCCTCCGGCAACGAGTACAGCTAGCGCGAAATATGTGCATGCTAAGACGGAGCAGCATCCCGACGAGTCGGGGTTTCGCTTGCTGACGAACAGCACCAATGCGCTGATGAGTCGGATCGCACTTGCTGATCGTGCAAAAAACTCTATCGATCTTCAGTACTACATCTTCAACAACGATGCGACGGGGCGGTTTGTTGCGCAACGTTTGCTGGCTGCAGCGGATCGTGGCGTGCGTGTTCGCATACTGATCGATGACATTGGTGTACATAACGAGATCGACATGCTCGATGCACTCAATGCGCATAAAAATATAAAGGTTCGATTATTCAACCCATTTCATACACGTAACCCTTCTTTCTTATCTAAATTGACGCAATTTCTGTTTGACGAGCATCGACTCAACCGCCGCATGCACAACAAGTCATACATTGTGGATAACAATGTGGCAATCGTCGGTGGCCGCAACATAGGCGATGAATATTTCGATGCCGCCAATGACACCAATTTTCGCGACCTTGACCTGATCGCCATCGGTCCGGTCGTGAAAGAAGCATCGCGCGCTTTCGACGAATACTGGAACTGCGATGCCGCCTATCCGGTCACAGCGTTTCGTGGCGGCCGCGCCAGTCACTACGATCTCACACAGCTGCGTAGCAACCTCGGCAAGGACTCGCGCGCATTCGCCCAATCCGACTATGCGCAGGCTGCGTCAGATGAGTTTCCAAGTGGCCCCTCGGCAGATCGCCCTGGTGTGTGGTTCTGGGGGGACGCCACGCTGGTGGCCGATCAGCCCGACAAAATAGAGACCACCAAGGACGATCCAGCATTACGCATCGGGCCACAAGTTAGGGCAATGATTGACCAGGCGCATAAGGATGTACTGCTGATATCTCCCTATTTCATTCCAGGAGACAGTGGCACGCATTATCTTACCGGTCTCACTGCGCGCGGTGTAGCTGTGAAAGTACTTACGAATTCGCTCGCGTCCACCGACGAGACAGCGGTGTACGCGGGGTACTCACGCTATCGGCGCAAGCTCCTCGAGAGCGGTGTGCAGCTCTACGAGCTGCGTCCCGCTCCAGGTTCAAAGCAATCGGTGACAAGGAGGGGGACATCTTCCGGTGTCAGCCTGCATGCCAAAGCAATCGTGGTGGATAAGCAATGGGTCTTCATCGGTTCGATGAACATGGATCAGCGGTCAAAACTGCTGAACACAGAAATGGGAATTGTTGTCGATTGCCCGCCACTGGCGGCGGCTGTGACGCAGTTCTTTGATACCGCGACATTGCCGGCAAATGCTTATCACGTCGTGCTGATAGCAGCCGGTTCTTCAAGCGAAAAGTTGCAGTGGCGGGCGAGCGATGCCGGCAAGGTTATGGTCTATGGACATGCCCCTGATGTCACCGCGGGGCGCCTGATGGCAGTGTTTATTTTCAAGCTGATGCCGATTGAGGGAATGCTCTAAAGAGGGACGCGGATAAGTGGCGCGGGCGGGTGCAGCGCCGCACTATTACCTCGTAGGTAATTGAGGCGCTGCATCTATTGGCGCACATTTACAGCCACTCGGGACACATAGATCCGAGTAAGCCAACCTTCCCCCATTCAATCAATTTCACTTGAGAGATAAAGCCATGGCTAACTACCCGGTTCATACGTTCAAATCCGCTCCGGAAGCGTCCAAGCAATCACTTGAAGCTCTGCAGTCGGCATTCGGATTTATTCCTAACATCGCTGCAGCGATGTCGACGTCTCCGGTTCTGATCAACAGCCTCGTTCCCGTCTTCGGAAATGTTCACGGCGGTAGCTTCTCCGAGCCGCAAATTCAGACGGTCCTCCTCACCAATGCTGTTACAAATGCCAGCACTTACCCCGCCGCGCTCCACACCTTCCTGGCACTCCAGAACGGTGTCGCGGAAGCCGACGTTGAAGCTATTCGCAATGGCGACCTGCCGAAAGATGCCAAGCTCGCTGCGCTGTCCAGGCTCGCAAAAACGTTGATCGAGAAGCGTGGTCGTCTTAACACTTATAGAAAATGTGTTTAAGTACGTTGGCGAGATGTTGTCATCTACGGGCATATTGCCGCTGACTACCTCATTTACGATGCTCTGATTGACCATGCATTAAGGGTCACAGCACTCGAACTGCTCGGGGTGAAGATAAAAATGCGATACCAAGCAAAACGAACGTCACAGCGTCCACATCGCAAGTAGACGGCGCGGTAGACGGCACGAAGGACGAAAAGCTATACGTTTTTTTTCGAATTTGGGTGTAGCCTGTGTTGGATGAGACTGGGAATGCATGTCTCGCTAACTGCCGCCCAATGGTTTTACTTTCACATCGGCAACAGCCTGGGCACCGCGGTCGTATCCTGGAATGAGGGAAACGTCACGGTGAGTTGACCGGAGGATGCATGTCTAAGAACTCAGGTAAGCTTAAGCACTCAACACCGCTGCGCCATCAGGCTGAAGAGCGGATAAGAGAGGGCGACCATCCTCAAGCTCCGCATAGCTGGTCCACCGGTGTGGAAGCATTGACGCTGCTGCATGACCTTGCCAGTGCGCCGGCGAGCGCTGGCGATGCGCTCAAGTTGTTGCATGAGTTGCAAGTCTACCAAGTGGAGCTGGATCTGCAGTACGAGCAGATGGAATTGAGTCAACGCGAACTGGCCAAAGAGTTACATCGTTACACCGAGCTCTACAAATTTGCGCCGGTCGCCTACTTCATTGTTGACAGGGAAGGCAAGATCATCGAGGCCAATCTTGCCGCCGGCCAATTGCTTGGTGTCCATCGGGATGACTTGATCGGCAAGCGTGTCAACAGCCTCCTGAAGCCCGAAAGCCATCCTGCGTTGTCCGGATTGTGGAAGAGGTTACGCCATGACGGCTTCAGGGAAACCTGTGAGGTACAAGCTGATAGTGGCGGACACGGTTTACGCCCACTGCGGGTCATCGCAAATGTCTCTCCCGATGGTCAGTCCTTCTTATTGGCTCTTATCGATCAGGCCCAGTCCTAGTCGTTGGCCACAGCCATAGGGAACCGGAGGCCGCAAGCAATAGCGGGTAGGTGCCCTAACAATCTACCCGCCGTCCCACGTGAGGGGCATACTCGCCCATGGTCGATTTGGTCACGCCCCATCCGTCCGACGCCCCTTCGGCGGCGACGCGCATCGTAGGCATCGGCGCATCGGCCGGCGGCCTCGCGGCGCTCGAGCAATTATTCAGTCAGATTCCGCCGAGGAGTGGTTTGGCTTACGTCGTCGTACAGCATCTCGATCCCACGCAAAAAGCGATGTTGGTGGATTTGCTGCAACGGGTGACGGCCATACCTGTGCGACAAGCCGAAGAAATGATGCGCGTTGAGCCCGACTGCGTGTACGTGATCCCACCGAATACCGAACTCAGCGTGGTCAACGGCATACTGAACCTGAAAAGGCCCGCTGAGCCGCGCGGCATGCGTTTGCCGATAAATGTCTTGTTTTCATCCCTGGCTCGGGACCAGGGTGAGCGCTCGATTGCGGTCATTCTATCCGGCATGGGTTCGGACGGCACGCTGGGTTTGCAGGAGATCAAAGCGTTAGGCGGTTTAACCGTCGTGCAGCAACCCGAATCCGCGCAGTTTGACTCCATGCCTAGGAGCGCAATCGCCACTTGCAGTGCCGACATTGTCGCGCAGCCTGCTGAAATAGCTGCCCGAATTCTTACTTACGTCGCCCAGCAGCCTATGCAGCCGGAGCCAGTGCCTAACGTCGATGGCGCCGTCGAATCCTCTTCGGTTGATCCTCTGCAAAAAATACTCCGCGTATTGCAGCAGCAAACCAAGCACGACTTCTCGCTCTACAAATCCAATACGGTCCATCGCCGAATTGAGCGGCGAATGGCCATTCATTCCATTGATACACTGGAACTTTATGCGGATTTCATGCTGGAGAATACGCAGGAGGTGGAATTACTTTTCAAGGAATTGCTGATCGGTGTGACCAGCTTCTTTCGGGATGCGCCGGTGTGGCAATACCTGACGGATGTCGCTCTGCCGGACCTGTTGGCGCAGCGGCCAAACGAACATCAGTTACGTGCATGGGTCGCCGGCTGCTCTACCGGGGAGGAGGCGTATTCGCTGGCTATTGTATTCGCCGAGGTAGTGCAGCGATGGCCACAGCATCGGGGCCGTACCTTGCAAATATTCGCCTCGGACCTAAGTGCGGACGCCATTGCGGTAGCACGCCGCGGCCAGTATTCCGATTCAATCTGCGCTGATGTTTCTGCGGAAAGACTGGCCCGCTTCTTCACAGTGCACGACGGATCGTATCGGATTGGCAAAGCTATCCGCGACATGGTGCTTTTTGGGGAACAGGACGTTGTTCTCGATCCGCCATTTACCAAGCTCGACATTCTTTCCTGTCGCAATCTCATGATCTATTTCGATACGGAACTCCAGCACCGGCTGTTGCCTCTGTTCTACTACAGCCTTCGTTCAAGCGGGGTATTATTGCTTGGAAGTTCGGAGACGGTGGGGCAATTCAATCGGCTGTTCATTCCGATCGACTCGAAGTTGCGAATGTATCGGCGACAAGATAGTTCCATCGGCGTCATACCCGACTTCCTGTTCAAATCGTTTCCCCCGCTGTCTGGCATGAAAAAGGAGCTTCCTGTGTCCTCTCCCGCTATCCCGCCCCAGTCGGCCGAAAGCCTTCAAAAAGCCGCCGATCACCTGTTATTACAGGTGTATGCGCCGGCCGCTGTAGTGGTCAACAACGCGGGCGACATCATCTACATCAGCGGACGCACGGGAAAGTATCTTGAGCCGGCCGCGGGCAAGGCCAACTGGAACTTCCACGCCATGGTGCGCGATGGCCTGCGTGCATCCATCGCGAAGGCATTGAAACAAGCGGTTACACAGAGTGATCCGGTGCAGTTACGCGGTCTGCAAGTACAGACGCAAATGGGTAAGCAGATCGTCGATATAACCGTGCAGGTGGTCCAGGAGCCCGGCGCCTTGAGTGGCATGACGATGATCGTATTTCGCGATGTTCCGGCGCCACCAGCAAGACGCGGTCGCAGCAAGATGCAGAGTGTCGTGGAAGCATCCCATGCGGCCGAACTACAGCAGCTACGGGATGAAATCCAGAGCTTGCGTGAGGCGGCGCATACGTCCCAGGAGGAGTTGCAGTCGGCCAATGAGGAGTTACAGTCCATGAACGAAGAACTGCAGTCGGCTAACGAGGAACTCACTACATCGAAGGAAGAGATGCAGTCGATGAATGAAGAACTTCAAACGGTCAATGCTGAGATGCAGACCAAGTTAGATGATCTCGCCCTCGCTCAAAGCGATATGAAAAATCTGCTTAATAGCACCGATATCGCTATGCTGTTTCTCGATCAGGAATTGAATGTCAGGCGCTACACCGATCGAGCATCGAAAATTATCAGTCTTCGGGAAAGCGATATCGGCCGGCCGCTCAGCGACCTTACCACCAGCTTGCAATACCCGACATTGAATGACGATGCGACTGAGACCCTGCGCACGCTCGTCTTTTCCGAGAAACAGATCCGCACCAATGACAACCGCTGGTTTTCGGTGCGAATCCTGCCTTACCGCAGACTGGACAATGTAATAGACGGAGCCGTGATCACCCTCGTCGACATTACCGCAACGAAGGAGCTTGAGTCCAAGCTCCGACAAGCTTCGGACTCCTAACCGACCCGAAATGGATTCAAATTGATAGAGTTGCTGGTTGGCGACGCCTCCAAACCTCTTTTCCGCATTCGACGTCGAGATGTCGTTTTTTCAGCCGTTTTTTTAATTCGCAGATGCGGCTGGTCATTTGGAACACACCAGAGCTGACTGCGAAAACTACAAGGACGCCTTCCCGGGAGTTAAATGGCTAATCCGCGAATTGTATCGGGAGAAGCCGGTCATATTCCAATTTGACCACCTCATGACACTCGCACACACGCTGCTGCAGTCCCTTCCGGTCTAATACCTTGATGCGGCCGCGCGAGTAGCTAATCAGCCCTGCCTTCTGCAACTTGAGAGCGCCTTCTGTTACACCTTCGCGACGCACGCCAAGCATCTTGGCGATCAGTTCCTGCGTCATCATGAGTTCGCTACCCGGTAAGCGGTCCAGACTCATCAGCAGCCAGCGGCACAGTTGCTGGTCCAGCGAATGGTGCCGGTTGCACACGGCAGTCTGCGCCATCTGGGTGATAAGGGCCTGGGTCTAACGCAGAAGCAGGCGTGCCACTGGCCCGGCTCGGTCGAACTCGTCTTTCAATATCTGGGCTTTCATCCGAAAACCTCTGCCGCCGCTTTGTACAACGGCGCGGCTTGG
>Ga0153933_1000288_pt1 | contig 21673 bp, 16 predicted proteins | sample TSNJ017MetaG_FD_102275 | JGI IMG/M metagenome (GOLD analysis project Ga0153933, IMG submission 102275) | Attine ant fungus gardens microbial communities from New Jersey, USA - TSNJ017 MetaG | ecosystem: Host-associated > Fungi > Mycelium > Unclassified | place: USA: New Jersey, Wharton State...
ACTCTCGAACAGTTGTGCCAGATGATGGTCGAGGCGGACATCCGCCGTAACGAGGCTGGCACCTCGTTCTGATATATGGCAAAGGTTTTTATCACCGGCGCTGACGGCTTCACGGGCCGCTATCTCGCGAAAGAACTGATCCGCGACGGCCACGAAGTATGCGGATTGGCTCGCAAGGCCGATTCGAGCGTTTCGTGGCGCTTGCGCGTCTGTGACCTGCTCGATCGTGAGGCGTTGACAGAAACCTTGGCCATCGAGAAGCCGGACGCAGTCGTTCACCTCGCGGCAATCGCTTTCGTGGGGCACGGTGACGTAAGTGAGGTTTATCAGACCAACGTCGTGGGTACTCGCAACCTGCTCGAAGCATTGACGAAGTCCGGTTGCAAGCCTCAGTCGGTGCTGCTCGCGAGTAGCGCCAATGTGTACGGCAACACCGACCGTGAAGTAATTGACGAGTCGGTTAAGCCTGAACCTGCAAACGACTACGCAATTAGCAAACTCGCTATGGAGTTTGTCGCACGTCTGTGGGAAGGAAAGCTCCCCATTACCATCGCACGACCGTTTAACTATACCGGCGTGGGTCAAAGCAGCAATTTTCTGTTGCCGAAAATCGTGTCTCATTTTCGTGATAAGGCTCCAGTTCTTGAGCTGGGTAATCTTCACGTTATTCGCGACTTCTCTGACGTGCGAACGGTCGTATCTGCATATAGCCGACTGTTGATGGGGAAATTCGCAGGTCGCACGTTCAATGTCTGTTCTGGAGTTGGCTACTCGTTGCTTGATATCATCGGCATCATGCGCGGTCTTACGGTGCACCATCCAGAAATACGCGTGAACTTCGATTATGTTCGTGCAAACGAGGTCCACAAACTCATTGGCAGCAACAACGAACTTCGCACTGCAATCGGGGCGCTTCAGCCCATTCCACTTCGCGAAACGCTACGGTGGATGTTGGAGCATCCCACGGAAACCTAATTACAGAAACTCTGTACTGAATCCGATCAGGCGAAAGGCAAAGGTTGGTTCTCACGCGGTTACGTCGCTGGATTCGATCTTCGATATAGGGAGGAGTTGCCTGTCTTATGTCATCCGTTCGCCTTCTCGTGCAATTGGATCAAAGCTCATCCGGAGGGAGTCGCATAATGTCAGTAGAGGGCGATGAGGGATTTTACCTGGCCTTTGAGAACCGCTTCCGCGGCTCTCGGGAAACCATAAAGTCTCGACTCGAGGTTTATCTGCCCATCCTTGATCCCTTAAAGCAATTCACGTCCCGCCCGGCCGCGCTGGATCTTGGTTGCGGGCGAGGTGAATGGCTGGAAGTGCTCACAGAAGCTGGTTTTGAGGCGCAAGGCGTAGATCTGGACGAGGGGATGCTCGAAGCCGCTCGCGCAGGGGGCTTCAATGTTAAGCACGGCAACGCAATCGACTTTCTCCGCCAACTCGGCGACGAAACCCTATCGATTATTTCCGGCTTCCATATCGCCGAACATCTGACGTTCCCTGATCTTCAAACCGTGGTCAAGGAGTCGTTGCGAGTGCTGCGACCTGGCGGCTTTTTGATCCTTGAGACGCCCAATCCGGAAAACATGATGGTTGGGACTTCAAGTTTCTATCTTGACCCGACTCACGAGCGTCCTCTTCCCCCGGCGTTGCTGTCGTTTTTGCCGGATCACTACGGGTTTGCACGGGTCAAGATTCTCCGGCTTCAGGAAGCGCCGCACCTGATCGAGGCGCAAAGCGTGACGCTGTTGGACGTGCTGACACAAGTAAGTCCGGACTATGCGATCGTGGCACAAAAGGCCGGTGACGATGCCATCATGACGGCAACCCAAGCGCCTCTTGAGAAGGAGTACGGATTGAATCTGGAACGTCTTGCCGGTAAGTTTGACGCGACTCATGCTGCGACTGCCGCTTCGTTGACTGAATCGGCCAACATCATTCGAGACTTCGTTACGAGGCAACTCGAACAGAACGAAAGGCAACTTGAACAGAAAAATCAATTGCTGCTACAGCGGCAAGGCGAAGTAGAGGGTTTGCGCAACGAGATCGCAAATCTGATGGCGTATCAGCGCGCTGCCAAAGAGCAGATCGACAATCTATCGCTGGAAAACGAACGTTATCGGCAGTCGCTGTCCTGGAAAGTCACAGCGCCACTTCGTACCATTCGTTCAATATTCAGTAGACGTTCTTGATGACGTCGCCCTAGGACTATCATGACTGTAGAAGCTGCACTGCAGAAATCCCTGCTCGCCATTCCGTCGATCAACGGCGGGAGATTGCTCGAGCGGATGCTGCCGACCCTCAGAATCCCTGGTGAACTGGTTGTCGTGCTCGATCAGGGAAGCACGGACAATACGGAGGAGGTATGCCGCAAGGCCGGTGTTGGTCTCCGACAATTGGGACGCCCCCACACCTACACAGAGGCATGCAACATCGGCGCGGAAATCGCCAAAGAGCGCGGATGCGATTTCGTCTTTGTGGCGAACAACGACATCACATTTACCACCGATGTGATGCGAGAGCTCCTCGCCGAATTGCTGCGGGACCCGCATCTCGGTATCGTTGCGCCGGCGCAAATGCTGATCGACCAGGCGGCTTCTGTTAAGACGCTTGCCTATCGCGTTTACTGGGATCTCGAAACGCTTACGTTCGCTCACGACTTCACTCCGCCGGCTGGCAATACGCATCGCCTCGAAGCGGATTTCTGCGAGCTGACCTTCGCTGGCATGTCCATGGCCACCATTGACGAGATCGGCTTTCTTGACAATGACTACGGCTTTTATCACGAGGATGCGGATTTCGGGTTTCGTCTGCGCGAGGCCGGTTATACGTGTGCGTATCTTCCGAATTCGCAGATAGAGCATTGGACGAGTTCGACTTTCTCGTCAAGACCGAGTCAGTTAAAGCTGGATTATCTCGCAAAGAACAAGCGCTTATTCGCCAGTAAGTTTCTCGGCCGCTACGTTGCTCATCAAGATCACAAGTCCAAGGAGACCAACTCTTGGAATATCGTCAACAAGAATCTGCACCCGTATCTGAGGAAATATGGTCTCGTTCACCCGGATGCGCCGGAACTCATCTTTACGCATCCAGGGATCGAACCGTTCGACTACCTTTACACCGTTTGGGAAACCTCGCGCTTGCCGGAACAGTGGCTTGAGTTCAAGGACCGCTACAAGATTGTGCTTACCACCTCGCACTGGGGTGTAGATGTATTAAAGCAGGCTGGGTTTGGTCGAGTTCATTACGCCCCGCTAGGCATTGAGAGCGACGTTTTTCAGCCTTGGGGATCGACGCAACGCTTTGCAGATGGCAAAACGTTTCTATGGTTTTCGCGCAACCAATACCGCAAGGGCCTTGATGTCATGCTCAAGGCGTGGCGGTTATTCCATCAGGCCCGACCGAATGCTCGGTTGATCCTGATGGGGGGCGGCATTCTGGAAACTATGCCGGCGCCGGATAGCACCCGCATCTGGAAGCAGTTTCGCATTGCTGAGTATCTCGCCGAAGGAATCTCTGTATATGAGAGCATCTCCGCGATGGACGAGGAGTCATTGGCGACTGTGTATCGGAGCGTGGACTTTACTGTTTGCTCATCGCGTTCGGAGGGCTTTGGTTTCAGCATCGCAGAGTCGATGGCATGCGGCACCCCGTCTATCTTCGGAGACTTCAGTAGTACATCTGATTTCACGATTCCGGGAGCGTTGTTGCTGAATGGGACTCCGACCCCGGCAGACTATTCCGATAAGGGCTTCGGTGACGTCGGCTCTTGGTGGGAGCCCTCGGTCGAACACTTGACGGCACGCTTGTTCGAGGCGAACGATCTGGACGCGCAACAGTACCGCGCGCTCTCGGAATCGGGTGTGCAGCTGATCCGGACCAAGTTTTCCTGGCGCGAGAGCAGTCTTGCGATTCGTCGGGCTTTAATCGCAGAAGATGAAGGTAGGCTCCCCGTCACAGCAACAAAGTCTGCGGCCACGATATCTGTACTCAATTCGAAAGAAAGCGGCCTGCTGCTTTCGTCCCCTCCGCTTGCGCGTCAGCACATTCCACGTGCGGCTGGCGCGGTGCGCTGGAGGGGTATCGTGGTGCGAACGATTCGACGGATCGCCTTTCTGTCGGGTTTTTTTGCTGATCAACTGGAGCAACAAGGATTGAAGTATGCGATCGGCGCATGCTCTAGAGCGATCGTCGGTCCTTTTTTCCGCTCGCGAACGCGCTGGTTCAAGCAAAAAATTACACCAGCGAAAAAGCAACGACCGCCCGCCTCACCTGCCTCGACAGTGCCCCAGGAGTTGAGCCATGGTGTGCTATTCATCGGTTATGCCGAAGGTGCATTGGGTCTCGGCCAGGCTTTTCGAGCAAACTTGACAGGCGCGGAAGCGGCCAAGATTCCGTTTGCTATCTATCCGTTTAGCGGGGGAATCGAAACTCGATTAATTGCTCCGTACATGCAGCATCGGTACGACAAGAGTCATCCCCATAAGATTAACGTTATTCAGGTAGCCGCGGATTGGGTGCCCCAAGTCTTCGAGACGCTCCCGCCCGAGCTAACGGCAAGCTCCTACAACATACTCTGCACCTACTGGGAGCTTCCCAAGGCGCCGGAGGAATGGCGGGAAAAACTGGCTAACATTGATGAGATCTGGGCTCCAAACGAATTCATTGCTGACGCGTTTGCCCATATCTTTACCGGCCCCATCACCATCATGCCTCCAGCAATGGAGGACACGAGCGGCGATCATCCTGGTCGAGCGTATTTCGGACTCGAAGAGGGGCGCTTTTACTTTATGTTTAGCTTCGATTACTACTCCTCGCCGTTCCGGAAAAATCCACTCGGCGTGCTCGACGCATTCCAGCGCGCGTTTCCACGCGGCGATGAGAACGTCGGCTTGGTAATCAAATCGACAGGGGCAGCTGGTCACTATCCCGAGATAAAGGCGGTCATCGCCGACGCGATGGCACGTGATCCTCGCATTGTGAATTTCGACCGAAACATGCGCCGCGAAGAAGTGCTCGGTTTGATAAGCGCTTGCGACTCCTACGTATCTCTGCACCGCGCCGAAGGCTTCGGCCTGGGAATGGCCGAGGCAATGACATTTGGGCGTGTTGTTATCGGAACCGGTTACTCCGGCAATACCGATTTCTTGACCGATGAAACTGGGTATCCGGTCCCCTTCACATTGCGCCCGTTGCAGTCAAATGAGTACCCTTGGTCTGAAGGGCAGTATTGGGCTGAGCCGGATCAGGACGCTGCTGTAGAAATCATGCGACAGGCCGTAGCAAGTCCGACTGAGGGCAAGCAGCGCGGAGAGAAAGCTCGCGATTACGTGCTGCATAGGTATAGCCCAGCAGTTGTGGGAGAGGCGATGCGCAAGCGACTCGATGTGCTATTTGCCGAAGGCGAGACCGGAAAAACTCCTTAAAGACGGCGCTCTCCTTGAGATCCGGACTGTGTGGGGGCGGCTGTTAAATCTGCATCCGCGACCGCATCTCTTGCGCTATTGAGTGTCTCGAACGTGAGGCTAGCAAAATAGGTGCGCGCCCACTTACCACCTTGCCTCACCTTGTACGAGATTGGGTTGAGCCGGTCCGGGGTGCTACCTCGTGGCATGTTGCTTCTGGAGGATACTTCATTCGCAAACGCTCGGAACTTCGCGCATTGGTTACTGGACGGGGAACGGTACGACGTTTGCAGCGTCGGCCAACGATTAATTCCTTACCAGAGGTTATTGTCGCCGCGAACGACATGTGCCATGCTCGGTGCTAGGGCATGCGCCGTAGATATTGAACCTTTCGGAAATTCTACAAATGTCATATTCGCAGAGAAAAATAGCAATCGGCCAGAGAGAGTACTGGATCTCTATGGATCCGGACTATGGGAAGCATCTTGGGGAGCGGTTCGAGCCGAATACGGTGGCCCTTCTGGAGTGCTTGAGCAGCCCTGATTCTAGGATTCTGGACATTGGAGCCAATATCGGGATCACCGGGGTTTTGTTGGCCTAGCTTTCTCCGGATGGCAGCGTGACGGCAATCGAGCCAGTTCCAGCCGCGTATAAGCTTTTGAGCAAAAACGTAGGCATTTCCGGCCACAAAAACATTCGTACTTGCAATTTCGCCCTCGGGAAGACCGAGGGTGAAGTTGTGATGCAGGGAAACCCGAATAATCTTTCTGGCTCATTCGTCTCCGACATCCACAACATCGATGACGGACTTCACCTCAAGGAAGTCGTAAGGCAGCATGCTCTCGATGACGTGTTCGACAGTCGGGGCTTTGAGCGGCTCGACTTAATTAAGATCGACGTGGAGGGTTACGAGCTGGACGTTCTGGAGGGCGCCAAGTCGGTACTCGCCCGCTATCAGCCGATCGTTACGCTCGAAATGAACTACGTGGCGTTGAATCTGTGGCGAAACATGTCGGCCCCGGAGTTCCGCACGCGTCTGCTAGATATTTTCCCGTTTGTATACGCGGTAAACGAAGGGGGGTATATCAATTTTCGGGATGAAAAACTAAGCCATGACGTCCTCTTTAATCATCTGACAAAGTGGGCGTTCATGGACATTGTTGCCGGATTTGACGTCGACGCCCTGACGAACAGGCTAGAACGTCTAGAGTATATCCGGCACAAAAATGAAATCGAATATGCACGACCGCGCGAGCCGAATGAGTCGGTGAGTCGGGTGGCTGAACTGCAGGCCGTCATAGATCATCTGGAAGAAGACTTAAACTGCGCGAGAGAGAGCAATGCGGCCCGTGACAGAGAATTCGCTTTAGCGAGAGAGCGTATTCATGCAATTGAAGGCTCCCACAGTTGGATGCTTACTGCGCCGCTGCGTGGACTGATGAGGTCTTTTCGCAAACGTTAATAATGAGCAAGGTCAACAATAAGCAAAAATTCATGTAATAAGATTTTATCTAATCTATTATTTACTACAATAATGGCGACAGCAGGCCGCTACCCATGGTGACCGAACGGTGTATCCGGATCCCGGGATGCTCGACACCAATAGCTCACTTTGGGCGGCGGTTTTTGCATCTGCTAGTTATCCCGGATTCTGCCCTTCCGGAACCTGCATACAGTTAGCTTTTCATCGTTGCGGGTGCGCCTCGCGGTCCCACCGGAAGTTTCCGCAGCAACTTCTTTCCAGGTAACTCGATGAAACGGTAGGTGAACGACGCCAAAGCAATAGTCGTTAATAGGAAGCCAACGAGAAAATATGAATGATCGTACGGCATCTCGACATTGGTCGCAATACTTACGAGGTGCACCGCGAGCTGCAATGGGAAATGAACCAGATAGATTGAATATGAAATCATTCCCATGTACACGAGGGGTTTCAATAACAGCAATGATTTGATGAATCGTCCATGAATCACTCCAAGGATGAGTGTCGGGAAGCAGAGCATATCCATCGTTAGATTGCCAAGCATCCCAAACTGACCCTTGGCGCAGTAGTATAGAATGGAAATGACTGATGCGACTGCCATCGTGTCGGCGACGCCAGGTTTTGAATTCAGTAGATTACCATTGGTTTCATTTAATCGATTCGTCGCGATGCCTACTGTAAAACCGAGGGCCGTTCGAAAAATGTCGTTGTCAATATATACAAAAGATGCATGCGCGATCAGACCATTTCGTAGGACTACGCCGAGAGAGATTAGAAAAAGTAATGTCAACATCGTCTTCGCCGCTGTCCGTGATAATGTTATCGAAAGCAGGAAGATTATATTAATGACGAATTCTGTAGAAATAGACCAGGCCGGTGCATTGAACGAAAATCCGCGTTCTAGCCCGGTCATGTTAAGGAGGAGCAGATTGAGTACGAAATCTTGTTTATCATTAAATTGATATATGAACGGCGCGCTTCTCAGTTTGTGAACAAGCACCCATTGCATCAATGCAACAAACAATAGCGTTGTGAGATGCAAGGGATAAATACGGGCGATCCGGTCACGTAAATTCAGAGCAAATCTTCCTGAACGATCATCTGTCCAATAGGTTCGCGCAAGCACGAAACCAGAGAGCACGAAAAAAAAGTCAACCAGAATTAGGCCGTATCGATAGAACGGCAACATCAGGGTGTGAAATGGCGCAGCACCAAAATGATTGGTGTAATGCCATCCCACAACCCCGATTGCGGCCAAGGCTCGAAGGCTGTCCAGCTCATGAAGTCGAGAGAGGCGTTCGGTCATATTTGCTGGAATGTAATAATAGGTAAGGCATAGATTCTAGCGCGACTGCACTTCGGGCGTGTTCCCTAGGGCATCGATGCGTCACCAAAGGTGGGTTGGTCTTGGCGTCAATGTGGATACTTCAACGATGTACGTGCGCGTCTTCGAAATCCGCGAGTATTGTTCCGACGACACGGCTGGTAGCCTGGTTTGCTGACGAATCGTTGTGGCATCGATCCGGTTGGGATCACGAGACCACTTCGCACTTTGGAGCAGTTCCGGCATCACCGACTCGTCTTACGCGCCTGATGGCCGTCCAACCACCTGCTCCTGATGACTTGCAAATCTGTGTCGATACAATCTTCACGTACCTTGCTAGCAACTCGATAGCTGCCGTTGCCGACACGCCATTGACCGAACCGATGATGCTCTTCGTGAACTCACGAGAGTGGCTGGCCCGCTATAGTATGCGATGCATATGCACCAGCCCTTCGGGGACTGTATCAAACTAGGCGGCCCGCGGGCGGCCATCTCGCACGTTCGTACAGAGCCGGTGCTCGAGGTTTCGCCGTTGCCGGAGCCTTTTTCTTGGCCACGAGGAAAAATGGGCCGAGTGCATAACCTCCGTGTCTCGACGCTCGCTCGTCGAAAACCGCATTTGCCGGCTCAAGACGCCGATCGGTAGTCACCTGTGGCTGCGCCGTATTGGTTCGCAGGCGACGAAGTTGCGATCCGTATGCGAAATTGCGGGACCGATATTGCTGCTACGTCGGGCGTCGGAATAGAAACCGCCTGACGGCGGCTTGTCGAATTTATCTGCTTATGCCGATCGGTGGTGATCCACATACCAGATCCCGCGGGCCGTCCTTTTGAATTACTCGGACGGTAAAATTCTGCCCCATCCCAGTTGTATCAATCAGCGCGCTATATCCGACATTCGCGGCCTCTGGATGATGGAAATAAGCAGCAACATCATCGCGTACCATCGATTGGGTTGAGAAGACCTTGATGTTGCCGTCTGCTGAAGTTAGAGCGACAAAAACGCCGTTGTTCTTTCTTCCTTCCTTGCCGGAGAGCATTGCCCATCCGCTTACGTTAAGCAGCGCATTGTGAATTCTGATCGGCGATCCGGTAACGCTATGACCATTCACCGCATCAGTGCTGCAATCACCCCCAATCGCCGCATCAGCAACAGAAATATTGGAGACAGGCTGATTAAGCATCATATCGTCTACGCCAGGCTTGGGTTCGATAGTGATGGGCGACAGACGAACCGCGTATGCGATTTTCCACAGGAATCTGGTTCCACTCGAACCGACGACGCCGAATGACGACGGATATTTTCCGTCCATCAGACCCGCGGAGAAGCGTGACGTCAGCGCGACGAAATCTTTTTCGGTGGAAATCGTTGGTGATAGCAGGAAGCCGTTTTTCGCCATCCCCGGGATGAATCTGTATTTTTTCGACGACCCATCTGGATATTGAACTACCAGATAAAGGAGCGGATTTTTGTACAAGGCGGAAACAAGTTTGCCCGCAGCCGTTTTCTCAACATCAATTTCAGCCCACACGGCGCCCTTGGATAAGATTGGTACCATCTCTCCAAGCTTGGCGATGGAAGAATAGAATGGCTGGCCGATTGCCACGCCTGATGGAGTTCCCCGGTCGAGAATAGCATATTCTCCGACAAAACCTGACGCCCGATAATCGGAGAGAATTTTGGGCCAGCTTGCGCCATCCTCGAGCGCCGGGTATCGGTAGTCGGTTGTTTGTCCTATGCTGAAGAATATTCGCGACGGCGCATCGCCCTTCAGATGCTCAAGATTGAGGTCTGCGAGGCCCGGTGTATAGGCTGAATAACTCTGCAAGACAGGCCGGCCGTCCCACTTCAGGCCATTCGCAAATATCGCGGAAAGCTCGGTCGGATATAAGTCAGTTGACACAGTGGAATAGGGTAGCGTCAGATTTTCTCTAATTTGCTGATTCGCCGCATCGTACTGGCTATCCAATGTTGCGTGGTGAAAACGTGCCCGGATACCCTCAATGGCCGATAAGGCAGCATCACTAACTCGATACACAGCCATTTCCGGCTGAAAACCCTCTATCTCACGCTCGACAGCGGTCCAGCCTGCTATAGCGAACAGCCCCACGATGAAAGCATTCCGTGGCCTCAACATGGGAGATACTGCGAAGCACGCGAGAACCGTCGAGCAGATCGCAATTCGCGGGTGCGCATCCTGTCGGACAAATCCCGACTTGAATGCTATGAATAGATAGGCGGCGACGCCTGCCGTCGCGATTAGGCCGTCAATTCGCCTGTGCCTTGCGGAAATGTAGAAGACTGCGACACAAAGTATGGACGGTAGGGCCCAAGAGACCACCGAACCGCGATCCCCGTCCAGCGACATCGCATCTGTGTAGCCGGAAATAATTGGCGCCTGGGCCAGAAAGAAGCCCGGGAGTGCCAGGGCAGGTTGGCCGGCCATCAACCATGCCGCGCACATGGATACAATCATCAGCCCCGCGAGAAATACAGCTAGCGCTGTCTTTCCGGATCGAACGAGCATCACGAAAGACAGCAGACACAGCAATATGACCGTCCCCGACAGGCTTCCCTTGATGAGGGGTAGAATCCCCATTCCGCAAGCCAGTAGCGTCAATAGCCCGACGATCCGCGCGTTGATTTCTAGGCTATACGAATCTCCGGCAGGCGCCGAGACCCTGAAAGTCGCGAGCAGAAAACATAGTGGTAACGCCATCAGATCCGCATCGCGAGAAACCCCTATTACGACAATTAACGGCAGCACGACCAGCATTTTTGAATGCCGGTCTAGCATAAGCAACGCAAAACCAGCACAAAATCCGACTGCCACCACAAGACTGCTTGCCATCATGAGGGCATCAGTCGCCGGATGATAAAGCCATGTATACGCAGACCCCAGAGGACCGAAAGTGAATATCAGATCCCGACCAAACACAAGATGTCGCGCTACCGCGTCATTCAATGCGTAGGCCCATGATGTATCCAATCCCGGAGTAGGCATCAGGGGCTTTAGCGGCAACATCACCAGCACCGTCAATACAATTGACAGACTTGCAATCAGGCTAGCAAACAACTTTCCGCCGCTGGTCTTGGCTGTTGTGATATTGTCGTCGGTCTGCATTGGAGTTGCGCGATAGATTGGATCGCGCGAGTATGCCATATTAGGCGGCCCGTTCGCAGGCCTTCGGCACTCCTTGTATACCGTGCTTGACGCAGATGTATAGGCTACGTGTGAGCCCAGAGCATTTCTTGAAATGCTTTCTTGTCCAAAACTTCACCGCAGCCAGACCCAGTAACAAACCCTCGGCGTTAACCACCAGACTCGAATGCTTGGGGATGGCACGTCAGTACGCTTGAGTTGTTAAACCGGTCGCGCTTGTGTTCGCTGACGCGATCGTTGACAGAAATTGGCAAGCGGCCTTAGTCGACGCCCGGTCTTGGCTGACGAAGGGAATGGTCTGCTCTATACCGGTCCAAAGCTTCTCCAGCAGCAGGATAGCGAAGCGCCGACGCAGACCGGCGTCTTGAAAATTGCTTCGCCAGATCCCGGATCGAACCATGACTAATCATCCGCTCGCCGCCCGTCTCACCCGCACACGAGAAATGAGGATTCCAAAATACTAGGTTCCGCTTAAATGGATTGGGCATTTGCAAGCGTGGTCGGACGGTTACCTTACAACCACACAAGCAGCCAGAGAATGGCGTTTCCTTTTCGGGGACAGCACGAAAACCAACAGTTTTCCCCCTCTGGGCTTATGAGGTACTTTCGGGTGGCGGTGGGTTAGAGGGGGTATAGCGCGCCATCGATTTTAGGAAAGGCTCGGGCGCCTTCTAGTTGCGCGTGGCTTAGTCGTAGTTGACTGGGCGTGAGGTAAGCGAGCAATCGACACGTTGCGGGCGTCACTACGCTCGTACCCATGGACTGCAACTAGCCACGCATTCGTAAACGAAAACAGAATGATCGACTCTTCAGAACTCGGCGGGGTCCATCCCGAGCGTATCCGTGTCACTAATGCTTGAAACTCCACCTTTTGTGTCCGATATAACTGGTAAATACGGGCACGGCGACCCCAACCAGATGTGCAATATCCCGCGGGTGCCAATTCATCGCCATCCAGGGAAACATATAGTAAGCAAGTCCGACACTAACGCCCCAGGTTTGCAGTACGGCCACCAGGTTTACCAGCGTAAAAAAAAATATTGAATGCGCCGTCGATTGCGTGCTCTTTGTGAACACGAACAGCTTCGCCAAAATGAATGCCGTAATCATCCCCGTGATGTAAGCGACGACGATTGCCGCAGAGTACGGCATCCAGATGTTGTACACAATCCGGCTACCCCAATTGACCGCGGCCGCGAAACCGCCGGTCAAAAGAAACATCAGGAAATCCCTCGAGACAAAGGTCCGTTTGGCTACCGCATGAGCTCGCGTCATACGAGCCTCGCCATCTTGCGGCCCAGATCAATGCTCTCCGAGATTCCACGGTCCTCGGGATAGTAATAAGACGTATCCGCGACCAGTAGCCCCTTGATCGGCAATTCAAGCGGCGGCAAGTGGTCGAGAAAACCTGGATCGCACACTGGTTGAGCGTAGCGGTACCGGCTGGCACGGACGTCGATGAAGTCGTCCAGAGTCAGATCAGGATTGATCTTCATCAGATAACGCTTCACCTTGTCGATGAACACTTCGTTCGGCTCCTGATACTTCGGATGCTCGCCGGGGACGTAGAACGGGACGTACACGACGTGCTGATCCAACGGACGTAGATTCGTGTATTCGACAATACCCGGAATATCCATATTCGGGTCGTTCGTATTGAGCCAAAAGTTAGCGGTGACGGCACGCTTTAACTTCGCGATAACACAGACCACCGCGACGTAGTTCACGCGTTTGTATGCGTTAAGCAGAGCCTGCGGCAGGTCCGGCATCAATCTGGGCACGTATGGCAGCGGAATCGTGCTGATGACTTTGTCGAAAGGAATGAACTCTCCGTTCGACTCAATACCTTTGACGACTCCGCCTTCCATCACAACCTTCTGCGCCGGTGTACTCAGACGTAGATCGCCGCCGCCGGCGACGATCGCGTCGCGCATGGCGTGCAACAGTGTGTCGGAGCCGCCGTCGAGATAGCCTAGCTTCTCGCGGAAAATGTTGTAGCGCGAGCGCCCGATCCGGCGGATGCGACTCCAGATCCATGCCGCAGACAGATTGTTCGAGTAATCGTAGAACTTGTAGTCGAACAAACGGCGCCATAATACTTCCCAAGCCTCCTCCCCGACCCAACGCTTGATCCACCCGCTGGCCTCCACATTGTCCAACGGCTTGTAGTCGTTACGTTTGGTCGACAGGAATGCGTGCAACCCGTAGCGGAATTTCGCGCTCAGGCTGAGCCCGCGAAACTTCAATAGTGCAACCGGATTTCCCCAAGGCTGCACTTCACCTCGGTAGTAGTAGCCCATTTTTGTCTCGACCCACTTCATCCGCTCCTCGATTCCCAACTCCTTCAACATCTGGAAGAAAGCGTGGTCGGAGATTGCGTGAAAGTGGTAGTAGCGCTCAATCGACAGGCCGCCGAAATCGAAGCAGGCGGCCATGCCGCCAACCCGGTCGTCGGCTTCGAAGATGACCGGCTTGCGGCCGTCCTTCACCAGTTGATACGCTACGGCGAGTCCCATTGGACCTGCACCGAGTACGGCAATTCGTTCGTTATCCATAACCTAGAAATCAAGTGCGATGTGGCTGTACGTCGGATCGTTGAAGGTCTCATCCATCGCCTTCGCGAACGGTGTCGCTCGGATCTTGAAGATACCTTCCCAGTCGATCACTTCAAATTCGTCGCCTGCCGTCAGTGCTTTTAGCTGGTCGGCAGTGAATGGCGGATTTTTACTGAAGAGGGCGTACACCTTCAGCAACACGTAGAACAGACCATATGGAATCCGGACGATCGCGCAGCGGGCACGCGTGGCGCGTTTGATCTGCCGGATGATGTCGATATAGTCGACTCGTTCGAGTCCGGTAATGTTGAACGCCTGGCCTTTCACTCGCGACTCGATGCAACTGATGATCACGTTGCAGAAGTCGCCGACGTACAACGGCTGGCGCATGTATTTTCCGCTGCCGGGAATCGGAAAAACGGGTACACGATGCATGAAGCGCGACAGCCAACCTAGATGCTTGCGGTCGAACCAGCCGAACATCAACGTGGGCCGCAAGACGACGCACTCGATGCCGGAGGCAAGAACGATCTCTTCCTGCTCGCGCTTCGTGTCCGTATAGAAATCTTCGCCCACCGAGTTTACGACCGATGAACTGATGTGCACGGTGTAGGGGATCTGATAACGCTTGATCACATCAAGCACATTGCGGGTCGCCGTAATGTTGTTCCGGATGAAGGGCTCAAGCGTTGGCGCGCCAATCTGCGCCTGCAGCATAACTACGAGATCGGCACCGTCAAAATGTTGGGCCCAATCGCCGGGCTCTGCAAGATCCGCGAAAATCGCTGTCACGTCCGGATGGACTTTTCGCAGAACGTCGATGTTCGTCCTGTGCTTGTCGAGCACCACAATATTGTTATACCCACGCGCTTTCAGTCGCGCGACGAGGTTCTGGCCGACTAGGCCGGCGCCGCCTGGAAGTAGGATGCGGGTCTGATTCATGCGTTCACTCGGTGAAAATAGAGACTAGGTGCAAGTCATAAGGGCTAGATGATACAAGCAAGCGGGTGCCGGTCCGAAAAACCGGCTGTCGCATGAAGCCGAAGAGTTAGCTTGGCTGATTATCGAGGTGACGCATCGTGCGCCGAGGGCATCGATCGTTCTCCTGGCATCGCGCAGTAAGTGTTTGCAGCGAGTTGCCCTGCGATCGTGATGCCACCTTCCGTCGGCGGTTTGAAATATGCAGTCCAGCCGCTGTACCTTGCGGAGTGACCGAACCGCGTCTCAATGTTGTTTCGTTCGCCGCCGCTGACACCTGTGCCCAGCGATGTACCTGAGGCGTCGGTGATGACGATGGCCCGCGGAACACGTTTTTCTGCCGTTTCGTAGATCCACCCGGAGGCGCGATCGATGCCAGGCGTTGTCGTGGCCGATATGCTATCGATTCCCCCATCGCATGCCACTGCCGCGCTGATGCGATTCGGCGGTACCAGATAGTCGGGCTGATCTGGTGCGAACAGCGAGAGCTGGGCGGCTTCGGCCTGCTTGCTGATGGGTATTAAGAGGTCGGGAAAGGGGTAGAGCGCTCGGGTGACAGCCGGGTCATAAACATGCGCCCGCAGAGCCAGGCCGGCGACGAGATGCGCATATACCTCGTCGTGGGCGCTCTTGAAGGCAAAGCGTTGGTCCGAAGCGACCAGAGCGGTTGCAAACATCGCCACCATGCAGGCGCGCCTACGTTGCTTCTGCATATCGCTGTTCAGCACAGCAAAGATGATCAGCGCCAGCCATGCCGCCAACGACGCTGTTGTGTATCGCGAGAACAACGCGGTTTCCACCCCGTACCAGAGCCGTCCCGTAGCGGTCAGCAAGGCATTTCCGGCCACAAACAGAGCTAATGCAAGCAGCGCCGTCGCAACTGGACGCTTTTCCTGTGATCGCAGCGCCTTGATACAACTCGTCAGCAGCACGGCCAGGACCAACACTCCACTCGCGTAAGCGCCGGGCAGGCCGAGCCGTACGTGGGAGGCGGGGGCGCCGAGGTACAGCAATACAAAGCGTGCTGCGATAAATGGATGCTCGAGTAATCCGTTTTCGAGGCTCCCGCTACTAGGAGGTTTCTGCCAGTCGATGAAGTAAGTGAACCAGACGGCGCAGGTGACGCTAGCGAGCACTAGTAGCGTCCACGGTTTCACGCGCAAATAGAGCGCCTGGACGATCATGACTGGCAACACCAACACGCCGCTCGCCATTGAACAGGCCGCCGCGCATGCGCTAGCTATAGCGGCGAGGAACCACCCTAGGGACCTGGCCGGCTGCTTGCGAGCGTCGGCTTCAGCGTGAAGGTCGATCGAATGAAATGCTAGCAGCGCGAAGAGATAGACGGCGAACCATTGACTTTGAAAGCCCCACGTAAAATTCTCCTGTTGGATCCACGAGAAATTAAATACCAGTGCAGCGCCCGCGAGCCCAAACCGCGTAGCGCGCGAAAGCGCGGTGCTGTGGTGTTGTGCGATACGGTAGAAAGCTGTCGCGAGCGCGCCGGCCAGTATCAGATTGGCAATCAACGAAAATACGTTTCGTCCGCCAAAATATCGGACATCCGCGAAAAATATTAGTCGCGAAAACGCGAGGCGGTGCTCGTTGTGCTGTTCAAAAAACGCTTGCCATGGGTCTTGCATGGCTCGCAGGTAGAAGCCAATCGTGCCGTCCCATGAATCGCCATAGGGCAGCGGCGAGAAGTGCTGCCATACGGCAACAACAGTGGAGGCGAAGGTCAGGATGCCTAGCGCAAAGATGGCATAGCTCGCCGCTGTCACTCGGCGATTCGTGGGCATGCTTTGCATTACAACGACGCGCGCTTGAACAGAAACCGCGGCACAGAGCGAATGATCAGCATTATTATTGCCCAGAACCAGCGCGTATACAGCACATCCTTGCGCTTCTCGACCGCCCGGACAATATCGGTTGCCACCTGGTCAGGCGTCGCCACCAGGGGGCCCGGCAACGGCAACCCAGCAGTCATGGGCGTGGCGACAAAGCCCGGCTTGATCGTCACCACGTGCACGCCGGCCTTGAAAAGTCGAGCATTTAGACCCTCACAGAACGCGGAAAGCGCCGCCTTCGCACTGCCGTATAGATAGTTGGAAGGGCGTCCGCGATCGCCGGCAACCGAGGAGATCACCGCCAGTGCGCCACGCTTCTGCTCTTCGAGTATGTTGGCGATCGGTGTCAGCAAAGCAATCACGGAAACCGCGTTCGTATTGAATTCGCGCACCGCTACAGCAGGATCTGATTGGCATGCCGCCTGGTCAGGTAGCGTGCCGGGCGCCACCAGCACGATATCGAGCGCGCCGAGTTCGCTTGCGCAACGTTCGAGCATGCCTGAGTGGCGGTCCAGACTATCGATATCAAGCTGATGACAAGCCGCGAGTTGCGCGCCACGCGCGGTCAGGTCGTCCGCTACCTGCTTGAGACGTTCGCCATTGCGAGCAACCAGAAAGAAGCGTGCGCCGTCTTTGGCCCATTGGCGGGCACAGGCGATGGCGATTGCTGAAGTGGCGCCGACGATAAGAATGTTTTTCATGTTCGAGTTGTCCGTTCCCAGAAGCGCGACAGTAAGGCAGGGTCCCGTAGTGCTTCGAGTTGCTGCCATTGAGGGTAGGCGGTACGAAAGTCGGCACCCGGCATGTGAGCGTCCTTGGCCGGATAGATACGACCGCCTGCTTCGCGCACGATTGCATCAAGCTGGGCAAAGAGCTTTGCGTTCAATGCATCGCGCTGCGGGAAATCGAGCGCTAGTGATGTGCCTTCCAGCGGAAACGACAAAAGACCGGGCGATCGCACGTCGCCGCATCGCTTGAGCACGGCCAGAAACGAGCCGGTGCCGCTGTGCGCAATCGCGTCAAGGATCGCACGGGTTGCGTCACGTGCCGCGCCGGGAGGGACGACGCACTGGTACTGCTGAAACCCCGCGCGTCCGTAAATGCGGTTCCATTCCAGCAAACTGTCGAGCGGATAAAAGTATGCGTCGTAGCTGACCTTCGAGCGTATTTCGTCGCTTTGCTGCTTTTGATAGTAAAGCTCGTTGAAGACGCGCAGAGTGGCCCGATTGAAAACCGGGATCGGCAGAGTAAACGGCACCGTGTGCTTCTTGCGGCTCGAGACCTCAAGCGGGCCGTCCTTGGCGTGGTCGCCTACCATGAAGATGCCGCGTCCGAGTGCCGAGCCGCGGCTCTGGCAGTCCACCCAGGCCACGCTGTATTCGTGCAGTGGGTCGAGTCGCTCCGAGAGAGCAAAGAACTCGTCGAGATTCGCAAAACGGATGCTCGTCACGTCGATCATGCTCGAACGAATCGGCATCAACTGAATTTCCGCCCACAGGATCATGCCAGTGAGTCCGAGGCCGCCGATTGTGGCGGCGAAGAACTCCCTCCGCTCGTCTGGTGCGCATTCAAATTGTGTACCGTCGCTGCGCGCAAGCGAGAAGCGCCGTACGTGTCGCCCAAAGGTGCCGCGCACGTGGTGATTCTTGCCGTGAACGTCGTTGGCGATTGCGCCGCCCAAAGTGGCGTACTTGGTGCCGGGCGTCACGGGCAGCATCCAGCCGCGCGGGATGGCGACGTTCAAAATCTGTTCAAGCGTGATGCCAGGCTCGGCGCGCAACACACCGGTCTGCCAGTCTGCCGCGATCAGGCGATCGAGCGGCAAGGTCTGGACAACATGGCCCGAAGCAGCGAGGCAACTGTCGCCGTAACTGCGGCCATTGCCGAAGACGAGGCTCGTGCCTTGTTCGCGGCTGGCCTCGAGCCACGCGTCACGAGCCGAGTCACGCCATGCGACGCCGTGAACTTCTTGCGGCAAGTTGGGGTAGCGCCCCCATGACAGCACGGTGCTCATCGTTTAGATGGCCGCCCAGAAAACCAGGCCGACGAGAGCGACTACGGCGAGACTGACGCGGTCACGTGCGGCGAACACGATCGGGTCGTCGTGCATCAGGCCACGGTGCGCAATGACCCAGGTGCGGCTGACCCAGTAGAGTAATAGCGGACAGGCCAGCCAGATCACTTGCGGATGGCGGTAAAGGCTCGCCGTTTTGCCGTCCTGGATGTACAAGGCGAGCACCAGCACGGCCAGATAACCCGACGATGTACCCAGCGACGATAGGAGCGGCAAGTCGCTTGCCACGTAGCCTCGGCCGCGTGTCTTGACCAGGCCTCGCTCCCTCATCGAGTGCAATTCGGCGTAGCGTTTGACAAGCGCCAGGCTAAGGAAGATGAACATCGAGAAAGCCAGCAGCCAAAAGGTCAGGAGGCCGTGTATTGCCGCGGTGCCTGCCACTATACGAATGGTGTAAAGCATCGCAAGAACGACAACATCGACCATCACCTGCCGCTTGAGGTACATCGAATACGCCAGTGTCAAGACGTAGTAGCCGAGTAGCACGATGCAAAAGCGCCACGGCAGGAATGCCCGGGCTCCGACAAATGCGCCAACAAGCAAGATAGGGAAGAGCCCGATCCCCCACATGAGCGGCAATGCCCCTGAAGCTAGCGGGCGCCTGCGTTTGACCGGGTGATGCCGGTCGTCTTCCAGATCGAGTAGATCGTTAAGGAGGTACACGCTCGAAGCGCATAGCCCGAACGTAAAGAATGCGATGATCGCTGCGACCACGAGGTCCGGCGACGTCAGTTTGTGTGCAGCCAGCAGCGGTAGGAGAATCAGCAGGTTCTTCAGCCACTGGTGCAGGCGTAGCGATTTAGCCCAGGTTCTGACGCTTGGCGGACGCGACTCGATGACTCGTTCCACATTGCCAATCTTGCGAGCTGCGCGCTCCACGCCGCTGCTGGGGTTGACTACATAGGCCCGTTCGGCGGATTGCCAGACCGCGATATCGTCGCGCGAGTTGCCGGCGTAGTCGAAACCTTTCTCGCCGTATTCAGCGACAAGCCTATCGCGCTTTTTATGCGAGGACAGGTTGACGTCGCGGTTACTCGCGAACGTCGTGTCGAACAGACCCAGATGGTCGGAGATTGCCTGGGCGTAGCGTTCGTGGCTTGCGGTTGCCAGTACCAGCGATCGGCCGGCGTCTCGCTCTGCCTTCAGCCATTCGAGTACGGCCGGGTCATAGGGCAGCACGGAGACGTCGATATTTGTCGCCGCGGCGAGACCAGCCTTCAATCCGGGTTTGCCATCGCGCGCGAGCCAAACCAGCGGCGCATAAAACCGGTGCGGTGCAGATTTCAAATAGGCGAAACCCGATTCGATCAGAACATCCGAGCGAATCAAGGTGCCATCCAGATCGACAACTAGCGGTCTGCTGCGCATTCGGTCTGCCCTGCGGGCGGGTGTAGTAATAACAAGCGGCAACGGCCATGACTCAAGCGCTGCCGCCTCTATGTGGTGGAATTCCGACGTACGGAATTTGGCGGCGCTACTTTACTATTTGACGATACTGCGCACAACCTTACATGCGAAAGTTCATTGATTTTGCAGCACATTAGTCGCTTCAGGCAAAATAAGTGGGGTTTGATGATGGCGCCGCGAGCAGTAACGAAAGGAAAGTGGAGTTGCTGAAGTGGGAAATTTTGAGCAAACTCCGTGCTTGTTGCGGCCACACAACGAAGTGTCGTACATAAGGCACGCAGTTCTCATCTCATATGAATGCTACAAGCGCGCCGCGTTCCGAAACTGAAGGGTTGTCTGTCTCCGTCGTGGTCTATCGACCGGCGCTTGCAGAATTGGTTAGTACGCTTGCCACCCTGGGCTCCGCCTGTGAGGCGCTGCGAGCCAGGTGGCCCGATCTTCCGGTTGCGCTTTATCTCGTCGATAACGGCGGTTTGCCTGACGTCCATGCTGCGCTCGACTCGTTAAGGTCTCATCAGGTCACGACGACGATTCTCGCCGGTCATGGCAATGTCGGCTACGGTCGCGGCCACAATCTGGCTATCGAGCGTACGGCTAGCCGTTATCACCTCGTGCTCAACCCGGACATCGATCTGGACCGCGACGCACTGCTGCGCGCAGTCGACTTCTTCGAAGCGAACCCCGAGGTCGGTCTTTTGACGCCATGGATCGGCGACGAACAGGGCCATCAGCAGTTTCTGTGTCGTCGCTACCCAACCTTGCTCGACCTCTTCGTACGGGGCTTTCTGCCGGGCAGCGTGCGCCGTCTGTTCACGCGCCGTCTTGCCCGTTACGAAATGCGCGATGTGATCAACGAACGCGACATTGTCTGGGACCCGCCCATCGTGAGTGGCTGTTTCATGTTGTTCCGCACTGGCGTGCTCAAGCAACTGGCGGGTTTCGACGCGCGCTATTTCCTGTACTTCGAGGACTACGACCTGAGCCTGCGGGCGCATGACGTAGCTCGCGTCGTCTACGCACCGGCCGTGCGCGTACTGCACCATGGCGGCGGCGCCGCGCGCAAAGGTTCGGCCCATATCAAGATGTTTATGGCGTCGGCGTACAAGTTCTTTAGCCGCTTCGGCTGGAAGTGGCTATGAGCCAGATCCTCGTGACCGGCGCAAATGGTTTTGTCGGACGGGCGCTGTGCCGTGTGCTCGTTGACGGCGGACACGCAGTCACAGGCCTCGTGCGGCAGGCAGGCGGTTGTCCTGATGGCGTGCACGAGTGGGTGAGCGCCGGGAAGGATTTCGAGGACGTGAAGACCGATTGGCCGCAAGGCCTGCGACCCGAGAGCGTAGTGCATCTGGCAGCGCGCGTGCACGTCCTCAATGAGGATGCTGTAGACCCCGATGCGGCCTTCAACGCAACCAACGTCGACGGTACGTTGCGGATCG
>Ga0153933_1000290_pt1 | contig 21571 bp, 12 predicted proteins | sample TSNJ017MetaG_FD_102275 | JGI IMG/M metagenome (GOLD analysis project Ga0153933, IMG submission 102275) | Attine ant fungus gardens microbial communities from New Jersey, USA - TSNJ017 MetaG | ecosystem: Host-associated > Fungi > Mycelium > Unclassified | place: USA: New Jersey, Wharton State...
ATCCGAGCTTAAGACTCTGCACGTGTCCGAATTGATCGAGATGGCCAATGGCCTCGAGATCGAAAGTGCGAACCGCCTGCGCAAGCAGGAATTGATGTTCGCCATTCTTAAAAAGCGCGCCAAGACTGGCGAAACGATTTTCGGCGACGGCACGCTCGAGGTGCTGCCTGACGGCTTCGGCTTCCTGCGCTCGCCGGAAACCTCGTATCTGGCCAGCACGGACGATATTTATATCAGCCCGTCGCAAATCCGCCGCTTCAATCTGCACACCGGCGACACGATCGAAGGTGAAGTGCGTACGCCGAAAGACGGCGAGCGTTATTTCGCGCTGGTGAAGGTGGACAAGGTCAACGGCCAGCCGCCGGAAGCCTCGAAACACAAGATCATGTTCGAGAACTTGACGCCGCTGCACCCGAACAAGGTGCTGCTGCTCGAACGTGAAATGCGTGGCGAAGAAAACGTCACGGGCCGCATCATCGACATGATCGCGCCGATCGGCAAGGGCCAGCGCGGCCTGCTGGTCGCCTCGCCGAAGTCCGGCAAGACCGTGATGCTTCAGCACATCGCTCACGCGATCAAGCAGAACCATCCGGATGTCATCCTGTTCGTGCTGCTGATTGACGAGCGCCCGGAAGAAGTGACGGAAATGCAGCGTTCGGTGGCCGGCGAAGTGATCGCGTCCACGTTCGACGAACCGGCTGCGCGTCACGTCCAGGTCGCCGAAATGGTGATCGAAAAAGCCAAGCGCCTCGTCGAAATGAAGAACGACGTGGTGATTCTGCTGGACTCGATCACGCGTCTCGCACGCGCCTACAACACGGTGGTGCCGGCTTCGGGCAAGGTGCTGACGGGTGGTGTGGACGCGAACGCGCTGCAACGTCCGAAGCGCTTCTTCGGCGCCGCACGTAACATCGAAGAAGGCGGCTCGCTCACCATCATCGGTACGGCGCTGATCGAAACCGGCAGCCGCATGGACGACGTGATCTACGAAGAGTTCAAGGGCACCGGCAATATGGAAGTGCACCTTGAGCGTCGTCTTGCTGAGAAGCGCGTTTATCCGTCGATCAACCTTAACAAGTCCGGTACGCGTCGCGAAGAGCTGCTGATCAAGCCTGAGATCCTGCAAAAGATCTGGGTGCTGCGCAAGTTCATTCACGATATGGACGAAGTCGAGGCGATGGAATTTTTGCTCGACAAGATCCGCCAGACGAAGAGCAATTCGGAGTTCTTCGACATGATGCGGCGTGGCGGGGGGAGTTAAGCGCTGTTGTATGCACTGAGGGCGCCGCTCTCGCGGCGGCCGAGAGACTGCCCGCCTTTGCGCGGGTTGTCTCGCTGAATCCAACGACCGCACCCTGCCCTCACACGGGCATCTCTTTGGCAAGAACGTTGCTAAGTTCGCCGCGATTCTGCTCGATCGAGCGCAGTACCCTGTCGGCCTGCTGATCGGGCATCTCGACGATTTCTTTCAGTGCGAGCCGTGCTTGCGCGTGACTTCGGAGGTAACGCGACTCCTCCCGCATCTGCTCCTTGAGCGTGCGCCCGATGATGCCGGAAAGAAAAACGACATGTGGGCCCAGGTCGGGATAGCACCACAAAGGCCGGAGATTGTCGGATGCCGAAATGCGCCAGTGTGATCCTGTCGCCCAGAATCCCACGCTGCAATTCAGCGAGGAACGTATTGGTCAGCGACGGTTCGCCCTGCCCGGTGCGTCGGGCCATCACATCCGCGAATCGCTGGATTCGTGTCGCCCGCTCGGCCTCATCCTCGATGGCGAAGCTCGCCTTGCTTTCCCGCAGCGTCATCTACGCGGCCGCACGCATCAGCAAGTCCTCGCCGAACTCCGCGGTCAGGTCCCCAAATAAACGTCGCACGTCCAGATCTGCAGCCGCGTTAAGAGCCTCAGTCTTCACCACGGTTGGGCAGAAATGCCGTGTTCCAGGCAGATTGTCTCCGCCATCACCCATGCATGGGCGAAGTCAGGACCGGTCCGGGCGAACAATCTGGCCAGGAATTCCAGATGCGGCTCTTCATGGCGCAGGTGAAATTGCAGATGTGCCGCCGCTTCGGGCACTGGCCTCATAGCCTCGAGATAGGTTTCCAGTCGGAATCCATCGCTGGTTTCCGTGGCATGCCGCCCCCCCCACCTGACTCAGTACAGGCAGACGTCCCATGGGCATGATGTCGAAGGCGCACCAGCCACGCCGCGCTGATGGGATCGGAAGGCAGGTCGTTCATCTCGCCGGATCCTGTTCGGGTCGTTTCGCTCGTGCGAAAAACGGTGATAACTCGGGTTGGGCGCTTTCGGTCGATTAGATCTGCAAGAAAACGATTATAAAATCGCTCATTTGCTCAAATTCGATTATTCCTTGGCTGGCGGCGTTGTCAAAATGTCCCTGATGTGTTGAAAGCCACGTGAGCCCGAACGACAACGCGGATCGCGTCGGCAACGTCTTGGGCTAGGGGGAGGAGATTGGGCCGGTCGTTGTGGCCTTCGAATGATCTCGATCCCGGTTCGGCGGAGCTCTACAAGGACAACAACGTGTTTGATCCCATGGCATCCTGATCGGCCGTTAGCTTCATGGCGGCGCATCCCAGCTTTCAGCCCAGGTTGAGGCAAGCGCGCTTGCAGCAACCCGGGGACTCGCGTCGTCACACGCAATCTGATCCCCGCAAACCTATACGTGTACGTTCACGTTGCACTATACTACCCACTCCCTTTCACTGCTTCACGCCCCATGTCAAAGGACCGCCCCACCCTGCTCACCGTACGCGACGCCGCCGATCGTCTAAACGTCACGCCGCGCACGCTCAAGTACTACGAGGAACGCGGCCTCGTCTCGCCCACGCGCAGCGAAGGCCGCTACCGGCTCTACGACGAAGACGACCTGGAGCGTTTCGCCCGCATTCTGCGACTGCGTTCGCTCGGCTTTTCGCTGCAAGGCATCACCGAGATGCTGAAGCGCCCGCTAGAGTCCACTGAAACCGGCAGCAACCGCTTTTCCACCGAGTCGCTGCAGGCGATCCGCGACGGGCTCTCGCAACAGGTCGACGCACTCGACGCGCGCATCGAAGCGATGCGTCGCGAACTGAAGGAAGCGCAAACGCTGAAGGCCGAACTCAGTCACGACCTCGACTACGTCGTGCGCCGTCTCGCCGGCGAAAACGCCGATACGCTCCTCAAGCAACGCCGCGAAGCACAAGCCGCACGCAAGTCGAAGAAGTCCAGGGCGCGGGACGAATCCGCATGAGCGCCGCCACATCCCGCGTGCCGCTCTTCAGCGTCGAAAAACTGCGCGGCGACTTCTTCCCGTGGGTGCTGGCGGTCGTCACCGGCCTCGACTATTTCGACAACGCCATCTTCTCGTTCTTCACGAGCTACATCGCCGGCGGGGTCAACGCGTCGCCCGACGAACTGGTGTGGTCGTCGAGCGCCTACGCCGTCGCGGCCGTACTCGGCATCCTGCAACAGCAGTGGTGGGTGGAGCGCTTCGGTTACCGGCGCTACGTCGCCGGCTGCATGCTGCTTTATTCAGCGGGCGCACTCGCGGCGGCGCTATGCGAAACCTCGTTCGAACTGGCGTTCGCGCGCGGCTTTCAGGGTTACTTCATCGGCCCGATGATGGGCACCTGCCGCATCCTGATCCAGATCAGCTTCACCACGCAACAGCGCCCAGTCGCGACGCGCGCGTTTCTGCTTCTGATCGTGCTCAGCAGCGCGCTGGCGCCGCTGGTCGGCGGTCAGCTCGTAGCGAATTTCGACTGGCGCGCGCTGTTCGCCTGCACCGCGCCGGTGGGTGTCCTGTTCGCCGTATTGGCCTTGCTCGCCCTGCCGAATTCCGGCGATCGCCAGCCGGAAGAACGCGGCTCCGCACACTTCTGGCCCTACGTGATTTTCGCGTTTGCGCAAGGCGCGTTGCAGATCGTGATGCAGCAACTGCGCTTCCAGTTGTTCACGGGATCCCCCGGACTGATCCTGCTGACCCTGCTGGGCATCGGCGCACTGGCCTGGTTTGCCTACCAGCAATGGCATCACCCGAATCCGCTGGTGCGGCTGCACGCCCTGCGCGAGAAGACGTTCCAGGTGGGCCTCGTGCTCTACATGTTCTACTACTACCAGTCCACCGCTTTCAGTTATCTGATCTCGCGTTTCCTCGAAAGCGGTCTCGGTTATCCGGTGGAGAACGCCGGCAGGCTCGTCGGCGTGACCTCGCTTATCTCCGCCAGCGCGTTGTTCGTCTACCTGCGCTATTCGAAGCTGCTGCCGCGCAAGAAGTGGATCATCGTGCCGGGCTTTGCGCTCGCCGCGTTCGCCGCGGCGTGGATGACGCGCATGGAACCCGGCGTCGGCGAGGAGGCGCTACTCGTGCCGTTGCTGCTGCGCGGTCTGCTGTTACTGTTTATCGTGCTGCCAGTCGCCAATCTGACGTTTAGAATCTTCGCTATCGAGGAATTCACGCACGGCTACCGGTTGAAGAACATCGTGCGGCAATTGACGATCTCGTTCGCCACCGCGTCCATGATCATCATCGAGCAGCATCGCGAGGCGCTGCATCAGGCGCGTCTTGCCGAGTTCGTGAATCCGTTCAATCCGGTGTTCCAGAACACGCTTGCCACGCTGACGCGAGGCTTCGCCGCAACCGGCCGTTCGCTCACCGAGGCGCACGGCCTGGCCATGGCGCAGATCGCGCGGATGGTCGCGCAACAGGCGAGCTTTTTGACTTCGCTCGATGGGTTCTACTACCTCGTTGGGGTAGCAGTGTGTGGCGGCCTTTTCGCCGCGTGGCAAAAACAGATCGACTGAGCGATGCTAGCGAAACTCACCCACTGGTTCGATGCGCGCCGCCGCGAGCGGGCACTGCGCAACCATCCGATTGACGACGCGCTCTGGCAGGCAACGCTTGCCGGTCTGCCGTTCCTCAACCATCTCGAAGCGGCGGACCTCGCGCGGCTGCGCGAACTGAGCAGCCTCTTTATCGCGCAGAAGGAGTTCTCCACCGCGCACGAACTCGAGCTGACCGATGCGATGACCGTGGCGATCGCCGCCCAGGCTTGCTTGCCGGTGCTGAACCTTGGGTTGGATCTCTATCGCGGCTGGGTCGGCGTGATTGTCTATCCGGGCGAATTCGTGATCCGCAAAACCGTCGAGGACGAAGACGGCGTGGTCCATGAAGTCGAGCACGACGCCAGCGGCGAGGCCTGGGAAGGCGGTCCGGTGGTGCTGTCGTGGGAAGACGCGCAGATGACGGACGGCACGGACGCCTATAACGTGGTGATTCACGAATTCGCGCACAAGATCGACATGCTGAGCGGCGAGGCCGATGGCCACCCGCCGCTGTTTCGCCGCTGGCACGCGCCACTCGATGCAACCGCCTGGGGCCAGGTATTCGACCACGCCTACGACCACTTCTGCGCCAGGGTGGATGCGGTACCGGACCGCCGCTGGACGCGTTTCGAGCGGGAATCGCTGATCGATCCCTACGCGGCGGACCATCCGTCGGAATTTTTTGCCGTTTGCAGCGAGGCGCTGTTCGTCCAGCCGCACGCGTTCGAAGCCGAATACCCGGAGCTCTACCGGCTGCTGGCCCGCTACTACCGGCAGGATCCGGCGCGGGTGGGCGCGCTGCAGGCCTAAGAAGCGGCACGGAACCCGGCGGCATAAAGGCCACGGGCATGAGACCCGGCCTGGAACCGCAACCGGCGGGCAGCCAACAAACCAGTCAACCCGCCAACCCGCCGGCCGCGAAAAAACCTCCGCAAAGTTCGTCAACCGTCTGATTTTCTGGCATAATCGCCGTTTTTCGACCTTAGGCAAGTGGCTCGCGCCAAGATGCTTCCGCATAAGCGGCTGCACGCGGGTTGGCTACCGCCAGACTAAAGGAAAGACCATGAAAGAAGGCATTCACCCGAATTACCGCGAAGTTCTGTTCGTCGATATGTCGATCGACTTCAAGTTTGTGACCCGTTCGACCATCCAGACGCGCGAAACCGGCGAATTCGAAGGCAAGACCTACCCGCTCGCCAAGATCGAAGTGTCGTCGGAATCGCATCCGTTCTACACCGGTCAACAAAAGATCATGGACACGGCAGGCCGCGTCGAGAAGTTCAACAAGAAGTTCGGCTCGCGCGCTACCGGCAAGGCAGCGAAGTAATAGCCAGGGTGTATCCGCCCCGTCACTGGCTGCAGGCCGGACGGGGCGCTCAAGCACCAGCACAGGAGGGCAGCGTAAGCTGCCCTTTTTTGTCGCCTGGCGCCGCTGCTTTCCCTGCGCCGTATCGCGCCGCTCAACGCCCCGTTACGGGCCGGTGCGCCACGTTGCCGCCTGTTACTGACCGTGACGCGCGCAGTGCGCCACGTCTACAATGCCGGATGCTGCGAATCGGCCATGCTGCCGGGCACCCTGCCCGGCGCCGGTCGAAGCGTTTATCCGAGATCAACATATCCGCATGAGATCCGTCGTTCGCCTCACTGCCTCCGCCACGAGCGCCCTGCCGCGCTGGCTGTTGCTGGCCATCAGTATTGTCTACGCGTCGTTCGGCCTGTTCGGCCGCGACCCGTGGAAGAACGAAGATGCGGCCGGCTTCGGCGTCATGTGGACCATGGCCAAGGGCAACGCGCACGACTGGCTGTTGCCGAACCTGGTCGGCAAATATCTGACCGACAACGGTCCGCTCGGCTACTGGCTCGGCGCCAGTTCGATCCGTGCGCTGGCGCCCTGGGTCGACGCGAGCAATGCCTCGCGCGTCTTCACCGGTCTGCTGTTTTGCGGCGCCTGCGCCTTCGTCTGGTACACCGCCTATCTGCTCGGCCGGCGCCCTGAAGTCCAACCGTTCAAATACGCCTTCGGCGGCGAGCCGGAACCGCGCGATTACGGCCGCACGCTCGCGGACGGCGCACTGCTGATTCTGCTCGCCTGCTTCGGCCTCGCCGAGCGCGGCCACGAAACCACGCCGCAACTCGCGCAGTTCGTCTGCGTTGCGATGCTCCTGTACGGCCTTGTGCGGATGATCGACAAGCCGGTGCAAGGCGCGCTCGTCTGGGGCTTCGCGCTCGGCCTCGTGGCCTTGGCGAGCAACCCCGTGCTGGTGGCCGCGCTGCTGGTCGGCACGCTCGCCATGACGATCATCGTGCCCGCGGCGCGCACGCGCTGGCTGCTGCTGGCCGGCTTGCCGGTCGCGCTGGTGGTGTCGCTGTCCTGGCCGATCGCCGCGCTCTCCGCCTACCCCGACGACGCCGTCTGGTACCTCAATCAGTGGGTGAGCACCAGCATCAACACGTTTGCCGGACCGCCCGGCTCGGTGGCCCGCTATGCGCTGAAAAACCTGCCGCTCTTCACGTGGCCCGCCTGGCCGCTGGCCATCTGGTCGTGGTTCAGCTGGTCCGGCTTGCGGCGCGCGCCGCACGTGGCGATTCCATTGTCGGTGATCACGCCGTTGCTGATCCTCGTCGTGCTGCAGAGCCATCAGACCAACCTGCTCTTCATGCTGCTGCTGCCGGCGCTCGCGGTGCTCGCCACTTTCGCGCTGCCCACGCTCAATCGCGGCACCATCAACGCCATCGACTGGTTCGCCCTCCTCAGCTTTACGATACTCGGCAGTACCGTCTGGCTGTTCTGGATCGCAGGCCTCACCGGTTTTCCGGCGCCGCTCGCGCGCAACATGGCCCGGTATGCGCCGGGCTTCGTGCCGCAGTTCAAGATGCTGTCGTTCATCTGCGCGGTCGCCGTGACGGTATGCTGGTTCGTGCTGGTCCGCTGGCGCCTCGCGCGCCATCCGAAAGTGCTGTGGCGCAGCGTGGTGCTCTCCAGCGCCGGCACGACGCTGATGTGGGTGCTGGTGATGACGCTGTGGCTGCCCATCATCAACTACAGCCGGACTTATAAGGACGTGGCCGAACAGATCGCGACCCATCTGCCGGACGACTACAGTTGCATTTCGCCGGTGCGCCTCGGCAATGCGCAGATTGCGACGTTTGCCTACTTCGGCCACATGCATTTTGCTTTCGATCAAGACTGCGACGTGATCCTGCGCCAGGACACGCAAGACTACGGCGAACCGAGTTCGATGTCGGACTTCGTCTGGAAGATGGTGTGGGAAGGCCGCCGGGTCGCCGACCGCGACGAGCGCTTCCGCCTGTACGTGCGCATCGACCGTCCGAAGCCGCCCGCCAGACACCGCGCCTGGCGTCCGAGGCAAGCCGCGCCGGCCAGCACGGACTGATCATGCTCGCTGACGTACGGAAGATCGCCGCGCTTGCCTGGCCGGTATTGATCGGCCAGTTGGCGATCATCGCGTTCGGCGTGATCGACACGGCGATGGTCGGGCGTTATTCGGCCGTCGACCTCGCGGCGCTTGGCCTCGGCTCGTCGATCTATATCTCGGTCTATATCGGCCTGACCGGCATTCTCACCGCCCTGCAGCCGATTGCCGGCCAGCTCTACGGCGGGCGTCACTACAGCCAGATCGGCGAGGAAGTCCGCCAGTCGTTCTGGCTCGCGCTGGCGCTGATGACAATCGGCTTCCTGATCCTGTACTTCCCCGAGCCGATCCTGCGCGTGGCCCGCGTGCCGGCGGCGCTGCACGAACGCACGGTCGCTTACCTGCAGATCCTGGCGTTCGGCCTGCCGGCCGGCCTGACCTTTCGTATCTACAGCTCGCTGACTAACGCGGTCGGCCAGCCGCGGCTCGTGATGATCCTGCAGGTCGGCGCGCTGCTGATGAAATTTCCGCTCAATCGCTGGTTTGTCTTCGGCGGCTTTGGCATGCCAGCGCTCGGTGGCCCGGGCTGCGCGCTCGCCAGCACGACAATCAACTGGACGCTGGCCATCGTCGGCATTCTGTTGATGACGCGCCTCGACGTGTTCCGGCCGTTCGCGATCTTCTCGCACTTCTGCTGGCCGGTCTGGCGCCGTCAGGTTGCCCAGTTACGCCTCGGTATTCCGATGGGGCTCTCGTATCTGATCGAGGTCACCTCGTACACCTTCATGGCGCTGTTCATCGCCCGCTTCGGCACCACGACGCTCGCCGGACACCAGATTGCCGGCAACGTCGGCGCGGTGCTCTACATGACGCCGCTGTCGATCGGCATTGCCACCTCCACGCTGGTGGCCCAGGCGCTCGGCGCGCATCGCCACGAAGCGGCGCGCACGCTGTCGCGGCATGGCATCCTGATGGCCGTGACGATCGCCTGCTGCTATGGAGCCATTGCGCTCGCGCTGCGGCCGCTGATCATCGAAGGCTATACGCCGAACCCGCTGGTCGCGGCGGCCGCGATGCCGCTGGTTCTGATCGTGGTGTTCTATCACGTGTTCGATTCGCTGCAGGTGACGACGGCCTTCGTGTTGCGCGCCTACAAGGTGGCGGTCGTGCCTACGGTGATCTATGCCATCGCGCTGTGGGGTGTGGGGCTTGGCGGCGGCTATCTGCTCGGCTTCGATATCGGCGGCGCCATACCCGTCTGGTTGACCGGCGCACGCGGGTTCTGGGTCGCCAATATGGCGAGTCTCGCGATTGCCGGATCCGGGTTATTGCTTTACTTGCAATCGGTCAGCCGGCGGTATCTGCAGGCTGGTTTTGACGGGCAGGCGGATAAGGCCGTGTAGGCGGCGTGGGCGGCAAGCGATGATGCGGGTCACGGTGTTGTCGAAGGCGCCTTGGCTGCTTGACCGTTAGTTGCATTTCAGGTCTTAGGCAGCCGCTCTGCAAACCTCGCCGCGCCCCTGCTCCGCCGCCTCCTGCCGCATGGTCTCCCTTAGGCAGCCTCCCCCGCCGCCTCGCCGCACGCCTCCTCCACATCACGCCGCTCGAACACCTCCCGGGCGGCAAACAACGCGTTCAGGGCCGCCGGAAAGCCTGCGTAAAGCGCCATCTGCATGAACACCTCGACGATCTCGTCGCGCGTGCAGCCGACATTCAACGCCGCTTCGATATGCACCTTCAGTTGCGGCTGCGCGCACCCTAGCGTCGCCAGCGAAGCAATTGTCGCAATCTCGCGCGAGCGCAGATCCAGTTGCGGCCGGCTATAGATATCGCCGAAACCGAACTCGATCAGCAGCCGCCCGAAATCCGGGGCGATCGGCGCAAGCGCGGCGATCACCTTCTCGCCGGTGGCCCCGTCGATCTCCTTCAGCTTGTTCCAGCCCCGGGTGTAGCGGTCGTTTTGTGCGTGTTCCATGGTGAGTCCTTGTCTGATTGAGAGGGGTCGACCTGTCGTGTCACCGTGCGCTCAGCCGCCTCGTAGTAGGCAATCTTGTCGACGATTGCTTCGAGGTTGATCTGCAACTCCGCGATATGCGCGAGCACCGTGTCGCGATGCGCCGCCAGCATCTCGCGCCGCGCGCCGATCGTGGCCTCGCCTTGCGCCCGCAGCGCAGCGAAGGCCTGCATCCCGGCGATCGGCATGCCGGTCGCCTTCAGACGCATCACGAACTGCAGCCAGTCGAGGTCGCCGGGCGCATAGAGACGATGCCCCGCCTCCGTGCGACCGACCGCCCGAATCAGGCCGGCCTGTTCGTAGTAGCGCAGCGTGTGTGCGGAGACGCCAGTGCTTGCCGCGACCTGGCCAATGGTGAGTGCTTTTGACATGACGGAACTCAGGTTAGGACTTCGAGTGCACTCTAAGTCAAGCGATTTGCATTGTCATCGACCATCGGGATTTTCCGACGCTTAACAAGGTTGGGGATACTGATGATCGTCCGGTAGAATCGCCAGCATTCTGTAAGCGAACAGGAGCGCGGTCGATGCGAAGCGGCACCCTCAGATGGACGTGGATGTGGGCAACGATAGCAGCGCTCGCCTTGCTGGCCGCCTCGTCGTGGCGCGCCGATGCAGCACGCATCACCAGCGTGTCGCCGCAAGGCAAGGTGGCGCAGGTTCGGCAAGTGGTCGTCAAGTTCGACGAAGCGATGATCGCCTTCGGCTCGGCCTCGGCCGCGGCGCCCGCCCAGGTGCATTGCAACGACGCAGCCGCGAGCGGCGGCGAGGCGCACTGGATCGACGACAAGACCTGGGCCTGGGACTTCACCGCAGACCTGCCGCCGGGCCTCAGTTGCACGGTCGATCTCAACGACGGGTTGAAATCGTTTGCCGGCCACGCCATCACGGGTCCGCACCGCTACGCGTTTCAAACGGGTGGCCCATTCGTCCAGGAGATTCATCCTGACAGCGGCGAAATCGAGGAAGACCAGGCGTTCGTCCTGCAGTTGAACGGACCGGCTACGGACGCCTCGGTGCACGAGCATGTCTGGTGCGAATCGAGCGGCCTCGGCAATCGCATCCCCGTCAAGAATCTCGACGACGCTGCACGCGCGGCGCTGCTCAAGCACTTCCGCCTGAAAAAAGATGCCGCTCGCATCCTGACGCTCCAGTGCCAGCAGACGCTGCCTGCCGCCACCAAGATGCAACTGGTGTACGGCGTGGGCGTGGCGGGCCCGAGCGGTCTCGCCAACGACGTCGAGCGCCGCTTCGACTACACCGTGCGCGAGCCCTTCGCCGCCAGCTTCTCCTGCGAGCGCGAAAACGCCAAGGCGCCGTGTACGCCGCTGCGTCCGGTGCAAGTGCGCTTCAACGCGCCGATCAGCCGGACCGACGCCGAAAAGCTCACGCTCAAGGGCCCCGGCGGCACGATCGCACCCACCTTCAAACCCGATGACAAGGATTCCGAAACGTCGACGGTGGAATTCGCGGCGCCGCTGCCCGAACACGCCGAACTCACCATCGACATCCCCGCGAACCTGAAGGACGTCAGCGGCCGGGCGCTCACCAACACCGACCTGTTCCCGCTCAAGACCACCACGGCGCCGATGCCGCCGTTGGCCAAGTTCTCGTCGGGGACGTTCGGCATCATCGAACGTTTTGCGGAACCGGACATGCCCGCGCTCGTGCCGGTGACGCTGCGCAACGTCGAAGCGGATCTGCATGTGGCGGGCCTCAATGCGGGCAACGCGCAGTTCACCACACTGCGCGTCGATGCGGACACCGACATCCGCAAGTGGATGCGCCTCGTCGACCAGTTCGACGGCTATTCGATGAATCGCTCGGGTATCGACTCGCTGATGCCCGGCTTGCTGCAGCGCTCGAAGAACCCGGTGTATGTGCCGCGTTCGCCGGACGAATCCAGCGACGACAACAAGAAAGACCCTGAAATCGACATCCGCTCGCTGTCCCTGCTCGCGGGACAGCGAGGCGTCGAAACCCTCGCCTTGCCGAAGGAAGATCCGAAGGCGCTGCGCCCATTCGAAGTGGTCGGCGTGCCGGTGACGAAACCGGGCTTCTACGTAATCGAACTGGCCTCGCCCGCGCTCGGCGCGTCGCTACTCAGCAGGAAAGCACCCATGTACGTGCGTACTGCGGTGCTCGTCACCAATCTCGGTGTGCACTTCAAGCAAGGGCGTGAAAACAGCGTGGTGTGGGTGACCTCGCTCGACAAGGGTCAACCGGTACCGAACGCCGCCATCCAGGTGAGCGACTGCAACGGCGCCCCGCTCGCCGAGGGCAAAACGGATGCGCACGGCGTGCTGACCATCGACAAGCCGCTCTCCCCTGTGAAGGAATGCGGCGAAGGGAGCTTCGAAGGCTTCTTCGTCTCGGCCCGCGTCGACGATCCGAAGACCGGTTCCGACATGGCCTTCGTGCGCTCGGACTGGAACCGCGGCATCGAGGCCTGGCGTTTCAACGTGCCCACCGACACCAGCATCGAGCAGACCGTGCGCGTGCATACCGTCTTCGACCGCACGCTGTTGCGCGCCGGCGAGACGGTCTCGATGAAGCATCTGATCCGCGTCGAAACCTTGCACGGCTTCGCGTATCCGCAAAAGTATCCGACCCGGGTCACGATTCGTCATCTCGGCAGTGGCCAGACCTATCATCTGCCGCTCAAATGGGCCGCCGACCATAGTGCCGATTCGACCTTCACGATTCCGGTCGCGGCGAAACTGGGCGAATACAGCGTCACGCTAGACGATGGCGATCCGAACGCGACGGCGTCTTCCGGCGCGGCGAACGGCAGCGGTGGTAGCAGCAATGGCAACGACGGCGACGACAGTGACGCCTCCGACGATAGCGACAACAACGCCGCCGGCAACAGCTCGCCGTCCATGAGCTACGAGTCGGGTAGCTTCCGTGTAGAAGAATTCCGCTTGCCGGTGTTCAAAGGCACGATTGCCGTGCGCGACGAGAAGACCCATCCGCTGGTGGCTGCGAAAGAAGCGCCGCTTGCGCTGCAGATCGACTACGTCTCGGGCGGCGCGGCCTCGAACCTGCCGGTGCAGGTGTCCGCCTTGCTCAAGAGCACGACGCCCGGCTTCACGGACACGTTTCCGGACTTCAGCTTCACGCCCTATACGCCGCAAACAGGCGACGACACCTCGTCCTCGGACGACGAAGACAGCGACAGCGACGCCCAGCAATCCGCCGACGACGGCGCCAAGCTGATCGCCGACAAGCAGGCGGTGACGCTCGATCGCAACGGCTCCGGCGCCTTGACGCTGAAAAACCTGCCGCACGTCGACGCGCCTAAGCGCCTCGCGCTCGAAGCCACCTTCGCCGATCCGAACGGCGAGGTGCAGACGCTCTCCGGCGGCGCGACGCTGTGGCCTGCCGCGGTAGTCGCGGGCATCAAGTCGGGGCAATGGGTGTCGGTCGGCAACACGGTGCCGGTCAAGGCCCTTGCCGTGGACCTGCAAGGCAAGCCGCGCGCCGGCGTGGCGCTCGACGTGCACGGCTATGCGCGCATCACGACGAGTTCGAGAAAGCGCATGGTCGGCGGCTTCTATGCCTACGACAACCACACCGAGACCAAAGACCTCGGCTCGCTGTGCAGCGGCAAGAGCGACGACCACGGCCTCCTGACCTGCGACGCGAAGCTGCGCGACGCGGGCAACATCGACCTCGTGGTCACGGCCAAAGACGGCGACGGCAACGTGTCGACGGCGAGCAGTTCGGTCTGGGTCACGCGCGAAGACGAACTGTGGTTCGGCGGCGAGAACACCGACCGCATCGACGTGCTGCCCGAGAAGACAGCGTATGAGCCTGGCGAGACCGCGCGCTTCCAGGTGCGCATGCCGTTCCGCTTCGCCACGGCGCTGGTCGCGGTCGAACGCGAAGGCATCCTCGAGACGCACGTCGTCCAGCTGGACGGCAAGGATCCGACCGTCGAACTGAAGGTCAACAAGGCGTGGGGGCCGAACGTGTACGTGTCGGTGCTGGCACTGCGCGGCCGGGTCCACGAAGTGCCGTGGTATTCGTTCTTCACCTGGGGCTGGAAGGCGCCGCTCGAGTGGGCCCGCGCGTTCTGGTACGAGGGACGTCAATACGAAGCGCCCACGCCGCTCGTCGATCTGTCGAAGCCGGCGTTCCGCTACGGCATGGCCGAAATCAAGGTGGGCACGGCGGCGCACAAGCTCGCTGTGACGGTCACGCCGGACGCGAAGTCCTACACCGTGCGCGGCAAGGCCCACATCAAGCTGCACGTGCAGATGCCGGGCGGCAAGCCCGCGCCCGCCGGCACGCAGATCGCCGTGGCCGCCGTCGACGAGGCCCTGCTCGAACTGATGCCGAACGAAAGCTGGGACCTGCTCGACGCCATGCTGGAACGGCGCGCTTATGGCGTCGAAACATCGACCGCGCAAATGGAGATCGTCGGGCGCCGTCACTTCGGCCGCAAGGCCGTGCCGGCCGGAGGCGGCGGCGGCCACAGCGCGACGCGCGAACTGTTCGACACGCTGCTGCTGTGGAATCCGCGCGTCACGCTCGACGCCAACGGCGACGCCTCGCTCGACGTGCCGCTCAACGACGCGTTGACGAGTTTTCGCATCGTCGCGATTGCGGCGGTCGGTCCGGGCACCTTCGGCACCGGCAGCACGTCGATTCGCAGCACGCAGGATCTGCAACTGATTTCCGGCTTGCCGCCGCTCGTGCGCGAAGGCGATGTCTTCCGCGCCCAGTTCACGGTGCGCAATACGACGGCCCGGGCGATGAAAGTGGTGGTCACGCCGAACGTGCCGGGTCTCGCGCTTGCAGCGCAAACGGTGGACCTCGCGGCCGACTCGGCACGCGAAGTCGCCTGGAACGTAACGACGCCCGACGGCCTCGCCGATGGGCCGTCCGGCGCGCTCACGTGGAGCGTGGCCGCCGCCGAACAAGGCGGCCCGCACGCCAGCGACGCCCTGAAGATCGCCCAGCGCGTCACCGCCGCGCTGCCCGTGACCGTGCAACAGGCCACGCTTGAACAGGTCGACGGCACGCTGTCGTTGCCGGTGGCCGCGCCGCCGGACGCGAGCACGACGCAAGCCGGCGTGCTGCGCGGCGGCATTGCGGTGTCGTTGCAGTCGAAGCTCTCCGACGGCATGCCCGGTGTGCGTCGCTGGTTCGAACGCTATCCGTACAACTGCCTCGAACAGCAAACCTCGCGGGCGATCGGTCTGCGCGACCCCGCGCAATGGCAGGCGGTGGTGGCGAAGATGCCGGTCTATCTCGACCGCGACGGCCTCGCCAACTACTTCCCGCCGAGCGACGACAGCGGCAGTCACGGCAGCCCGACACTGAGCGCGTATCTGCTCGCCGCCAGCGACGAAACCGCGAAGCTCGATCCGCGTTTCGCGCTGCCCGACGACGTGCGCGGCAAGCTCGAAGCCGGCCTCGTGAGCTTTGTGCAAGGCAAGATCCAGCGCGATGTCTGGGCGCCGCGCAAGGATCTCGATCTGCGCAAGCTCGAAGCGCTCGAGGCGCTGTCGCGGTTTGGGATGGTGCAGCCGGGCATGCTCGAGTCGATCGAGATCGCGCCGAACCAGTGGCCGACTTCGGCCGTGCTCGACTACTACGCGATCCTGTCGCGCGTGGCGGATATCCCGCAGCGCGACGACAAGCGCGCGCAGCTCGAACAGATCCTGCGGGCACGGCTCACGTATCAGGGCACGCGCCTCACGTTCTCGACCGAGGCCGACGACGATCTGTGGTGGTTGATGACCAGCACTGAAGACAACGCCGCCCGCACCGTCCTCACCTTCGCCGACGCCCCCGCGTGGAAGGACGAGATGCCACGCCTCGTCGCCGGCCTGCTCGCGCTGCAACGCAACGGCGCGTGGCAGACCACGACCGCTAACGTGTGGGGTTCGCTCGCGGTCGCGCGTTTCTCGCAGGTGTTCGAAAGCACGCCGGTCGCCGGGCAGACCCGGCTGCAGCTCGGCACGTTCGACAAGACGATCTCGTGGAGCCAGGCCGCCGCATCCCCTGCGGCGAGTTCGGCGACACCCGCCACGCCGGCGAAGGACACCCGTAGCCAGCTCCTGCCATGGCCGCCGGTGAATCAAGGCGCAGCGGCGCAGTTGACGCTCACGCAAGACGGCACCGGCAAGCCGTGGGCGACCATCGAAAGTCTCGCCGCCGTGCCGTTGAAAACGCCGTTCGCGGCGGGCTACCGCATCACCAAGACGATCACCGCGCTCGATCCGGCTGCGAAAGGCGTCTATACGCGCGGCGATGTGGTGCGCGTGCATCTGGACATCGACGCGCAGACCGACATGACCTGGGTCGTCGTCAACGACCCCGTGCCGGCCGGCGCGACGATTCTCGGCTCGGGTCTGGGACGCGACTCGGAGGCGGCCACGCAAGGGGAAAACAGCGGCGACAATGCCGACCGTGGCGCGTGGCCGGCATTTATCGAACGCGGTTTCGATGGTTATCGGGCCTACTACGATTATTTGCCGAAGGGGAAATTCTCGGTCGAGTACACGGTGCGGCTCAATAACGTCGGCACGTTCGGTCTGCCACCGACGCGTGTCGAAGCGCTCTACGCGCCGTCGACCTTTGGCGCGGTGCCGAATGCGCCTTTGGTGGTGGTGCCCGCGGCGGGTACTGTGCCGGCGGTGTCGAAGTGAGACGTGCGGATTGTCCGGCGTGGCTCGCCCGCGCAACGATCTGCATCAGCCTGCTCGGCACCTCGCTCAGCGCCTTCGCGCTGCCCTCGTTCGACGAGGTCCACGCCCGCTGGCACAGCTCGGACTGGGTGCTCCTCGCGCGCGACGGCGAGCCGCTGCAGCGCACGCGCATCGATCACAGCGAGCGGCGCGGCGACTGGGTCGCGCTCGCCGACGTCTCGCCCGCGTTGCGCCAGGCCATCGTCGTCTCCGAAGACAAGCGCTTCTACGAACACAGCGGGGTCGACTGGCGCGGCGCAGCGGGCGCCGCCTGGGCCAATCTGTGGAATACGCGCACGCGCGGCGCGTCGACCGTGACCATGCAGTTGACCGGCCTGCTCGACGACGACCCACAACGTTCAGGACAACGTTCGATCGCGCAGAAGGCCGGCCAGGCCGTCAATGCATTGTGGCTCGAGCGCTCCTGGCGCAAGGACCAGATCCTCGAAGCCTATCTGAATCTGGTGCCGTTCCGTGGCGAAACGATCGGCTTGTCGGCCATCTCGATGACGCTGTTCGGCAAGGCGCCTTCGGGACTCAACGACCGCGAAGCGGCGGTGGCCGCTGCGCTGATCCGCGCGCCGAACGCGCCCTACGCGAAAGTCAGCGAACGCGCCTGCCGGATTCTGCGCGACATGCAAGCGGCCGGCCAATGCGCGAACCTCGGCGGTTTCGTGCAACTGGCATTCGCCCGTCCTGCGCCGGCCACCCTCTCCCTCACGCCGGATGACGACGGCCTCGCGCCGCATTTCGCGCGGCGCATCGCGGCTCAAGTGCATCCGGTCGCCGGCACGCGCGTGCGCTCCACGCTCGACGCCAGGCTGCAGCGTTTCGCACGCGACACCCTCACCCGTACGCTGCTTGAACTGAACGCCCGCGCGCATCCGCGCAATGTGCAGGATGGCGCCGTGGTAGTGCTCGATAACACCACCGGCGAGGTGCGCGCGTGGGTGGGTTCGTCGGGCGCGCTGTCCGGCGCCCGCGACGTCGATGCGGTGCTCGCGCTACGCCAGGCCGGCTCGACGCTCAAGCCGTTCCTGTATGCGCAGGCCATCGACGAACGGCGGCTCACCACGGTGTCCCTGCTCGACGACGCCCCGCTCGATCTCGCTGCCGGCGGCGGCCTCTACATCCCGCAGAATTACGACAAGGACTTCAAGGGCTGGGTCAGCGTCCGCACTGCGCTCGGCTCGTCGCTGAACGTGCCGGCGGTGCGCACGCTGGTGATGGTGACGCCGCACCGCTTTGCGAAGACCCTCACGGCGCTCGGTCTGCCGCTCACGCAAAGCGGCGATTACTACGGCTATAGCCTCGCGCTCGGCAGCGCGGACGTCACCCTGCTTGCGCTGACTAACGCCTATCGCGCGCTGGCCAATGGCGGGGTCGCCGGATCCACGGCCGATCTGCCGCGTCGCCAGGCGGCACCCGGCGACACCGCAACCCGGGCGGCGCAGCGCGTCTTCAGCGCCGACGCCAGCTTCATCATCACCAGCGTGCTGTCGGACAACAACGCGCGTACCCGCACCTTCGGCTTCGATAGCCCGCTCGCCACGCGCTTCTTCTCCGCGGTCAAAACGGGCACCAGCAAAGATATGCGCGATAACTGGACGGTCGGCTTCACCTCGCGTTATACGGTGGGCGTGTGGGTCGGCAATGCGGACGGCACGCCGATGTGGGACGTGTCCGGCGTGAGCGGCGCGGCACCGGTGTGGGCTGCGATCGTCGGCTATCTGCACCGTCGTTTGCCGAGCACGCCGCCGGCCGCGCCACCCGGTGTGATGCAAACACGCGTCACGTTTGAAAACGGCGTCGAGCCCACCCGTGACGACTGGTTCCTGCGCGGCACGCAGACCCCGCTCGTCGCGCTCGCAGCGGATGCCGGTGCGGCCGTGCAACGGGTTTCGACGCGCGGCGCGGTGCATATCGGCGCGCCCACCGACGGCACGATCTTCGCGCTCGACCCCGACATCCCTGCCTCGCGACAGCGGATTTCATTCGAACGCGCGAGCGAAACGTCGACCTTGAGCACATGGCGTCTAGACGGCAAGACGCTCGGCCACGCGTCGCGCGTGCCCTGGCTGCCGTGGCCTGGGCATCATCTGCTGGAACTGGTGGATGCCGACGGCAGCGTCGCCGATGCAGTGCACTTCGAAGTGCGCGGCGCGGTAGCCCGCACGCCCGGCACTGGCACTGGCACTGGCACTGGCACTGGCACTGGCACTGGCACCATCGCAGCACCGATCACCTCACAAAGGCCTACGAAATAGGCAAAAGCTTTAAATAGTATCCACGATGATTTACTTGTCACGAATCGATCGGTATAAATCGGCGGTTTTCATCAGAAGGCCGCGCGATTTATCCTATGCTTAAGCGCAGCGCGTGCTGACCGAATGCGTCGTCCGTTCCCGGCTAACTTTTTGTGCCCTCAATGGAGTGCTTGCCATGCTGAAGAAGCTGCTTATGCTTTGCGTTGCCTTGGCCCTGTCGCTGTCAGCCACCTTCGCCTCTGCGGTGGAAGTCAATTCCGCCGATCAGGCGACGCTTGAAACCGTCAAGGGCATCGGCCCGGTTCATGCGAAAGCGATTATCGACGAACGCACCAAGAACGGCCCGTTCAAGGATGCCGACGATCTCGCCGCACGCGTGAAAGGCATCGGCACGAAGTCGGTGACGAACCTCGAAGCAGCCGGTCTCACGATCAACGGCGCGTCTACCCCGCCGACCGGCGCCAAGGCGGCCGCGAAGTCGAGCACGACGGCCACCAGCACACCGGCAACGAAGACCCAGGTCGCCACGTCGACGAATACGACGGCGGCCACCACGACGCCGGCCGCGACACCCGCACCGGCGACCGCCGCCGCGAGTGCGCCTGCGGCCGCATCGGGCGGCAAGGCTTCGAAGTCGAAGAAGAAGAGCAAGGCGGCGGCATCCGAAGCAGCCGCTGCCTCCGCCCCGGCCGCAGCGGCGGCAAGCGCGCCCGCGGAAGCCTCGGGCGGCAAAGCCTCGAAATCGAAAAAGGCGAAGAAGAGCAAGGCGGCATCGGCTGCCGCCGCTTCGGGCACCTGATTGTCGTCAGGCGAACGGGGTAAGCTGTTCGCCTGACGTGATTCATCTAACGTGTTTCACCCGAGCGCATCCGGTATCGGCCACGCCCTGCTTTCCATCCAACCGGTGCCGCGCAACCGCGCGGCGTTTTCACCCGCCGGCGTCTCTACGGAACGCCGGCATTCAAGAGAGACCGTCATGAGCCTACTCGACACCTTCGGTTCCCTGCTCGGCCAGTCGCCTGAAGGCGGCGGCGGCCAGCAAGCCCTGATCAGCACCGCGCTTGAATTCGTCAACAACCAGCCGGGCGGCCTGAACGGCCTGATCCAGCAGTTCAAGGACAAAGGGGCCGGCGACATCATCAGTTCGTGGGTCAGCAACGGCGAGAATCAGCCGATCTCGGCGGACGCGCTGCATAGCGTGCTCGGCTCGGACACCGTCACCAACCTCGCGGCCAAGGCCGGTGTACAGCCTGACCAGATCACGGGACTGCTGTCGCAGATCCTGCCGCATGTCGTCAATGCCGCCACGCCCACCGGTGAAGTCCCCGCCGAAGGCCAACTGAACGCGACGAGCGTGCTCGGTGCGCTCGGTGGTCTGGAGTCGCTGTTCGGCAAGGGCAAAGCGTAACGTTTGAACGTGGGTCCCGCGCGCGGCCGTTTCAGTCACGCCGCGGGAACCACACCCTACGCCGAGGCAAATAAAAAGGGCAACGAATCGAAATTCGTTGCCCTTTTGCATGGCGGGCAAGTTCGCGGCTCAACCGCCGCGACCTTGCAGACCGTACCGCTTAATGCACCACGCGGTCGAACACCAGCTTGCCGTCTTCCACTTCGACGGGAATCACATCCTTCGGACCGAACTTGCCGGCCAGGATCAGCTTCGCGACCGGGTTCTCGATCTCCTGCTGGATCGCGCGCTTCAACGGCCGCGCACCGAACAGCGGGTCATAGCCGACCTTGCCGATCAACTCCAGCGCGTCGTCCGAGACGACCAGTTGCATGTCGAGCTTCGCCAGCCGCTCATGCAGCCGTTGCAGCTGGATCTTCGCAATCGACTGGATGTTCGAGCGATCGAGCGCATGGAACACGACGACATCGTCGATCCGGTTGAGGAATTCCGGGCGGAAATGCAGCTTCACTTCTTCCCACACCGCATCCTTGATCGCGTCCTGCGGTTCGCCGACCATCGCCTGGATCACCTGCGACCCGAGATTCGAGGTCATGACGATCACCGTGTTCTTGAAGTCCACGGTGCGCCCCTGGCCATCGGTCATGCGGCCGTCGTCGAGCACCTGCAGCAGCACGTTGAACACGTCCGGGTGGGCCTTCTCGATCTCGTCGAGCAGGATCACGCTGTACGGCTTGCGACGCACCGCCTCGGTCAGGTAACCGCCTTCCTCATAGCCCACGTAGCCCGGCGGCGCGCCGATCAGCCGCGCGACGCTGTGCTTCTCCATGAACTCGCTCATGTCGATGCGGATCAGATGATCTTCCGAATCGAACAGGAACGACGCCAGCGCCTTGCACAGTTCGGTCTTGCCCACGCCCGTCGGGCCGAGGAACAGGAACGAGCCATACGGACGATTCGGGTCCGACAGCCCCGCGCGCGA
>Ga0153933_1000291_pt1 | contig 21513 bp, 17 predicted proteins | sample TSNJ017MetaG_FD_102275 | JGI IMG/M metagenome (GOLD analysis project Ga0153933, IMG submission 102275) | Attine ant fungus gardens microbial communities from New Jersey, USA - TSNJ017 MetaG | ecosystem: Host-associated > Fungi > Mycelium > Unclassified | place: USA: New Jersey, Wharton State...
CACCCGGCCAGTGTCTTCGTCTTCACCAATATGTTCTACGCCGAAGCGCCCTGGCTGACGCCGAAGTCGCAGGCGGCGGCCGCCGGCATGATCTGGCACGAAGTGGCCCTGCGGGGCGCCGCCTCGGGCGATTTCGAGACCCAGATCGCGGAGCTTGGCCCATTCCTGGAACAGAACTGGCGCGCCAATGTCAGCCCGCGGACCGCGATGCCGATCTATGAGCGGCCGGTGGCTCTCGTCGTGTACCGGGACGATCACCGGTTCCTGCTCGATTCCATCATCCCCCGGGCCGGCCGGACCGAGGCCAATTTCGATCTTGTGATCGCCTCGCAGCCCTACCGGGCCAAATCTTCGGTGAATTTCCGCGCCAAGCGCATCATCGCGCCGTTGGCGCGGGCTTTGCGGCCGGGCGGCCGCCTGATCGGGATTCACTCCCACGGTCACGATCCGGCACTGGAAATCATTCAGTCCGTGTGGCCCGGAGAAAATCCTTTCGCCGTCAGCCGTCATGAGATACTGCGCGCCGTGAAGTACGAGCTGGGCGCTGCCGGGCGGGACCTCAACTTCAACGCCTACGCCGATAACCGGTCGATCTTCCGCTATGATATGGAAGCGCTGCCCAATGAGGTGACGGGCTCGATCGGGACCTCGACGGCCTTTGCAGCGTGGAATGCGGCAGTGTATGTCGCGCAGGTCGAGGACGACCGGCTGACCGAAACAACCGAAAACGGACGCGCTCTCGAGGCCACGCGCGAAGTTCTCCGCAAACATAATGGGCTGTGGTTTTACGACGAATCCTACGTCATCTCGCGGCGACGAGACTGACATCCCGGGACATATCCACCAACAACCGTCGGACTTCGACGAAACTAAGGGGTTTGCTTGATGCGCGCATCTTATCTGTTCACCAGCGAGTCGGTCTCGGAAGGTCATCCGGACAAGGTCTGCGATCGCATCTCGGACGAGATCGTCGACCTGTTCTACCGCGAGGGGCCCAAGGCGGGCATCGATCCCTGGCAGATCCGCGCGGCGTGCGAGACGCTCGCGACCACCAACAAGGTGGTGATCGCCGGCGAGACCCGCGGGCCGGCCTCGGTCACCAATGACCAGATCGAGAGCGTCGTCCGCGCCGCCATCAAGGACATCGGCTACGAGCAGGACGGCTTCCACTGGGAGAAGGCGGACATCGAGATCCTCCTGCATCCGCAGTCGGCCGACATCGCACAGGGCGTCGACGCGCAGCAGCCCGAGAACAAGGAAGAGGGCGCCGGCGACCAGGGCATCATGTTCGGTTACGCCACCAACGAGACGCCCGACCTGATGCCGGCTCCGATCTTCTACGCCCACAAGATACTGCGGCTGATCTCAGAAGCCCGCCACTCCGGCCGCGAAAAGGTGCTCGGCCCGGACTCCAAGAGCCAGGTCACCGTGCAGTACGAGAACGGCAAGCCGGTCGGCGTCCGCGAGATCGTGGTCTCGCACCAGCATCTGGTCGAGGACATCTCGTCCACGCAGATCCGCGACATCGTCGAGCCCTATGTGCGCCAGGCGCTGCCGAAGGACTGGATCAGCGACAAGACGATCTGGCACATCAACCCGACCGGCAAGTTCTACATCGGCGGTCCCGACGGCGATTCCGGCCTGACCGGCCGCAAGATCATCGTCGACACCTACGGCGGCGCGGCTCCGCATGGCGGCGGCGCGTTCTCCGGCAAGGACCCGACCAAGGTCGACCGCTCGGCGGCCTATGCCGCACGCTACGTCGCCAAGAACATCGTCGCGGCCGGTCTCGCCGACCGCTGCACGCTGCAGCTCGCCTACGCCATCGGCGTGGCGCGTCCGTTGTCGATCTACATCGATACCCACGGCACCGGTAAGGTGACGGAGGATGTGCTCGAGCGGGCGGCTGCGAAGGCGATGGACCTCACCCCGCGCGGCATCCGCACCCATCTCGATCTCAATCGCCCGATCTACGCGCGGACCTCGGCCTACGGTCACTTCGGCCGCACGCCGGACAACGAGGGCGGCTTCTCCTGGGAGAAGACCGATCTCGTCGAACAGCTGAAGCGCGCGATCTGACGCGCCTACCTCGCCCCGCCTGCGGGGAGAGCATAGGCCGCCTTCGGCGGCCGTTCTTGAAGAGAACGCCGAAGCAAAGCTTCGGCTATGCACGAAGTGGCGGGTGAGGGGGACTCTCCGCGAACTCAGTGTGCGGATAGAGCCCCCTCACCCCAGCCCTCTCCCCGTAAGAACGGGGAGAGGGGGAAGATTGGTGCCGCGAAGCGCTGCACTTGCTTTGTTGCTGACACGCTCGATTCATCGATAGGAAACAGACATGAACGCCCCCACGAAGCCCGGCTTCACCGACTACATCGTCAAGGACATTTCGCTGGCCGAGTTCGGCCGCAAGGAGCTCTCGCTCGCCGAGACCGAGATGCCGGGCCTGATGGCCACCCGCGAGGAATACGGCCCCAAGCAGCCGCTGAAGGGCGCGCGCATCGCGGGCTCGCTGCACATGACGATCCAGACCGGCGTGCTGATCGAGACGCTGGCAGCCCTCGGTGCCGACATCCGCTGGGTCTCCTGCAACATCTATTCGACCCAGGATCACGCCGCGGCTGCGATCGCCGCCGCCGGCATTCCGGTGTTCGCGGTCAAGGGCGAGAGCCTCACCGAATACTGGGACTACACCGCCAAGCTGTTCGACTGGCATGGTGGCGGCCACCCGAACATGATCCTCGACGATGGCGGCGACGCCACCATGTATGTCCATCTCGGTCTGCGTGCCGAGAACGGCGACACCAAGTTCCTGGATAAGCCGGGTTCGGAAGAAGAGGAAGTCTTCTTCGCGCTGTTGAAGAAGCAGCTCAAGGAAAAGCCGAAGGGCTACTTCGCCGAGATCGCCAAGAGCATCAAGGGCGTTTCCGAAGAGACCACCACGGGCGTGCATCGTCTTTACGACATGCAGAAGGCCGGCACCTTGCTGTGGCCGGCGATCAACGTCAACGACAGCGTCACCAAGTCGAAGTTCGACAATCTCTACGGCTGCCGTGAATCGCTGGTCGACGGCATCCGCCGCGGTACCGACGTGATGATGTCGGGCAAGGTGGCGATGGTCGCGGGCTTCGGCGACGTCGGCAAGGGTTCGGCCGCTTCGCTGCGCCAGGCCGGCTGCCGCGTCATGGTCTCCGAGATCGATCCGATCTGCGCGTTGCAGGCGGCGATGGAGGGTTACGAGGTCGTCACGATGGAAGAGGCGGCACCGCGCGCCGACATCTTCGTGACTGCGACCGGCAACAAGGACATCATCACGATCGAGCACATGCGCGAGATGAAGGATCGCGCCATCGTCTGCAACATCGGTCACTTCGACAACGAGATCCAGATTTCGTCGCTGCGTAACCTGAAGTGGACCAACATCAAGCCGCAGGTCGACGAGATCGAATTCCCCGACAAGCACCGCATCATCATGCTGTCGGAGGGGCGCCTGGTGAACCTCGGCAACGCGATGGGCCACCCGTCCTTCGTGATGTCGGCGTCGTTCACCAACCAGACGCTGGCGCAGATCGAGCTGTTCGCCAACAACAAGGACGGCAAGTACAAGAAGGAAGTCTACGTGCTGCCGAAGTCGCTGGACGAGAAGGTCGCCCGCCTGCACCTCGCCAAGATCGGCGTCAAGCTCACCGAGCTGCGCAAGGACCAGGCCGACTATATCGGCGTCAAGCAGGAAGGTCCGTACAAGTCGGATCACTACCGCTACTGATCCGCATCTGTTGCGATCGACAACCGAAAGCCCCGGCATCGTCCGGGGCTTTTTGCTGGGACAGCGATGCGCTGCATGCGTTGTTTCGCGTATACGCGGCGGGTGCGGAATCGGCGATCGTGGCGAGGTGGTTAACGCCGGATTAACCGGCGGTGCATAGGCTTCCGGAGCCGGGGCTGCAGCAGAGGATTTGGTCCCATGGAAGCCCAGAGGATTGCGGTCGACGCCGTGGTTGCGCTGACCGATTGTGACCGCGACGCCGTCATCGCCTTCATCCGCAAGCTCTATCTCGCCGGCGTCCACGATCCCAAGCGCCTGACCTTCAAGGGATTGCAGGCGCTGCGCGGGTGAGGGGCGATTCACCTGTCAAACAACGCGGTGTCGTCACCCGCGAAAGCGGATCGCCCGGTCAAGCCGGGCGACGACAACTGTAATTGGAGACGCAGTTTCACCAGATGAGTCGCTTTGATTTGTCACGTGAATTTCGATTTCGCGCGCATATCTCACCGCGTCGTCATTCCGGGGCGTGCGCAGCACGAGCCCGGAATCCATCCGGCCACAGGCCAGGTGGATGAATGGATTCCGGGTTCTCGCTGCGCGAGCCCCGGAATGACGGCGGGAACTCGGGCAGCCCTTCACTTTCGGTGAGCAAATGCTTACAAGGTTGCCAATACGGCACCACGGCCGGGGGTCCGATCCGGATCGTGCCGCGGAGCCAATTTGGGACCAAAAGGGGAATTTCGCGGACATCGATGCGCTCCACCTCCGGCATCCCGGGATGTGGGACAGCATCGACCGGCTGCGATTTGAGATCGACATGTTGAGACAACTCTTTGCGCCGCAGCTCGTCATTCTGTACGTGCTGGTGGCCTCCACGCTCTACGTTCACTTCCGCGGCAAGCAGCGGCTGCGCTTCGCGCGCCAGCTCGGCGACCACTCGACCTACCTCGCGCCGTACAATGTGCTGATGTATGCGGGCTCCGCCGTGCCCAACACGCCGGTGATCCCGGTCGAGCAGTTTCCCGAGCTGAAGAAGCTCTCCGACAATTGGGAGACGATCCGCGACGAGGCGACGCGCCTGTTCGACGAGGGCTTCATCCGCGCCGCCGCCAAGAACAACGACTGGGGCTTCTATTCCTTCTTCAAGAGCGGCTGGAAGCGCTTCTATCTGAAATGGTATGACGACTTCCTGCCGTCAGCGCGCACGCTGTGCCCGCAGACGGTCGAGCTTCTGAACTCGATCCCGAACGTGCATGGCGCGATGTTCGCGATGCTGCCGCCGGGCGGCAAGCTCGGGGCGCATCGCGATCCCTTCGCCGGCTCGCTGCGCTATCACCTCGGCCTCGTTACGCCGAACTCGAACCAGTGCCGCATCCTGGTCGACGGTGTCGAATGCGTCTGGCGCGACGGCGAGGCCTTCATGTTCGACGAGACCTTCATCCACAGCGCCGAGAACAAGACCGACGTCAACCGCATCATCCTGTTCTGCGACGTCGAGCGGCCGATGAAGTACGGCTTCATGACGCGGATGAACCGCTGGGTCAGCCACAACATCGTCAAGGCTTCGGCCACGCAGAATGTCGACGGCGAACATGTCGGCGCGCTGAACAAGGTGTTCGGCAAGCTCTACGAGGTCCACCTCGCCAGCCGCAAGGTCAAGGAGTGGAACCGCAACGTCTACTACACGCTGAAATACTCGGTGACCGCGCTGATCCTCGGCCTGATCGTGGTGTCGGCGCTGCGGTGATTGCGGCGGCCTTGCCGCGCCGAAAAGCGCAAGGCCCGGCGTGAGCTCCGGGCCTTGCATTCTGTGCGCATTCCAGGGCTAGCGCGAGATGCGCTCAGAATCTGAGCACCGGCGTTGGGAGTGCGGAGCGCCGCTGCTCAGTCGAATCGGTGACCAAAAGTCCGCTTCGCGCCGATGCGCGAACGGCGAGGCCTGACGGCAAAAATCAGTCGCGCTCGAAGACCTTGGCGCCGGGGTAGACTCGCCTTGCGTAGGCGACGACCCACTCCCGGTCTTGCGTCTCCAGGAACGGGGTTCGGATCCTGCACGATCCGACGATGAGGTGCCACAGCCCGTTAAGCTTCTGAATGTTGACGATCACTTCAGTGCTCCTCGAAACCCGTGTTCCAGTAGACACTCGGTGCTCGTGACAAGTCTTGCAATTTGCTTGCACGAGCTGTGATCCTGATCACAGGTTTGGACTGCAACTCCGCCTTAGACCAGGATCACCTTCTTTGGTCGCGTCTCCGGAGCGGGAGGTTCGGGACTGACCGCACATCCCATCCGAAGTAGCCCCGATCATAATGGCCGTTCGCCATCGCTCAATTGTACGCGCGTCGACGTGGGGTATGACAAGGTACAGGGAAGCCATACCAAGGTATGTCAGTGTTTCTCCGGACTTGTGGGTGTCCGGTGGTGTTCAACTTTGCGTAGCGCAGTGCCTTCACGCTCCGATCCGTCAAACTCCGGTGTTACAGTCTCGCCAGGCATTCCGCACTGAAGGGACCTCATCATGTCCGAGACGTCTGGAGCTTTTGCGACCACTGCGCTGAGCGGCTACGAGTTGCTGGCGGATCCGCAATTCAACAAGGGCACCGCCTTCTCGGAAGCCGAGCGGGATGCATTCGACCTGCACGGCCTGCTGCCGCCCAGTGTCCTGACGCTGGACGAGCAGGTGTCGCGCCGGCTCCAGGCGCTGCGCGGCTACGAGACCGATCTCGAGCGCTATGCCTTCCTGCGCGAGCTGCAGGACACCAACGAGACGCTGTTCTACGCGCTGCTCGTCTCCAATCTGGAGGAGCTGCTGCCGATCGTCTACACGCCGACCGTCGGCGAGGGCTGCCAGCACTTCAGTCGCCTGTTCCGCAAGCCGCGTGGCCTGTTCCTGAGCATCCCGCACAAGGGGCGGATCGATCGCATCCTCTCCCATCCGCGCTTCGACAAGGTCGAGGCCATCGTCGTGACCGACGGCGAGCGGATTCTCGGCCTCGGCGATCAGGGCGCCGGCGGCATGGGCATCCCGATCGGCAAGCTGGCGCTCTATACCGGCTGCGGCGGCCTGCATCCCGCGACGACGCTACCGATCCTGCTCGACGTCGGCACCGACAATCCGGACTGCCTCGCCGATCCGCTCTATATCGGCTGGCGCAACGAGCGCGTCCGCGGCCAGGAGTATGACGACTTCATCGAGGCGTTCATTTCGGCCGTGGTGAAGCGCTGGCCGCGCGTGCTGCTGCAATGGGAGGATTTCGCCAAGAACAATGCGACGCGGATGCTCGATCGCTATCGCGACCGGCTCTGCACCTTCAACGACGACATCCAGGGCACCGCGGCGGTCGCGACCGGCGCGCTGCTGGCCGCGATCAATGTCACCGGCGTGCCGCTCACCGAGCAGCGCGTCGCCGTGCTCGGCGCGGGCTCGGCCGGCTGCGGCATCGCCAGCCTGATCCGCGCCGCGATGCGCGATGCCGGCCTCTCCGAGAGCGAGGCGGCGACGCGCTTCTTCATGGTGGACCGTGACGGGCTGCTGCTCGAGGGCATGACCGGGCTTGCCCCGTTCCAGCTCCCCTTCCTGCAGAAGAAGGCTGTGATCGGCGACTGGAAGCTCAGCCATCCCGACAAGATCGGGCTGCTCGACGTCGTGCGCAACGCGCGGCCGACGGTGCTGATCGGCGTCTCCGGCCAGGCCGGCGCGTTCTCCGAGCCGATCGTCCGCGCGATGGCCGAGGCCAACAAGCGGCCGGTGATCTTCCCGCTGTCGAACCCGACCTCACGCGAGGAGGCAACGCCTGCCGACATCGAGGCCTGGACCGAGGGGCGGGCGCTGATCGGCGTCGGCAGCCCGTTCCCGCCGATCACACGCGACGGCGCGCGCTTCAAGATCGACCAGACCAACAACTCCTACATCTTCCCGGGTGTCGGCCTCGGCGCGCTGGCGGTCGGTGCCAACAGGGTCAGCGACGGGATGTTCATGGCCGCGGCGAAGGCGCTGGCGAGTTCCTCGCCGGCGGCCGACAACCCCAGGCACAATCTGCTGCCGCCGGTCAGCGCGCTGCGCGAGGTAGCGGAGCGCGTCGCGCTCGCAGTCGCACTCCAGGCCCACAAGGAAGGACTGGTCACCGGTGTCGCGATCGACCAGATCGAGCAGCGCATCCGCGCCAAGATGTGGACGCCGCGTTACATCCCCTATCGCCGCTCGGCTTGAACGGTTGCGGCGGCGCCCGCGTGGCAATGCGCGGGCGCAGTCGATCAAGCGGTGGATCACGACGAGTCCACCTGGCTCACCTAGAATAGACCGATCAGCGCGAAGACAGTGACCTCGATCAGGAAGGCGACGCTCATAACCGCGACGGTTAGAAAAACCTCGCCGGTCGAAAGGCTGCTCATGACGTGCCTCGCGAGTTTGCGAAGCCCCATTTGGCAATTCACATAAGTTAAAAAGGTTCAGTTCCGTCACTGCCGGTCGCATTGAACCAGGCCTCGATGCAGCGCCGGGCGGCTTTTGCATCGCGCGGACTCTTGGGCCGGCAGCGCGTCGGCCGGCACGTTTGGTCGAGGACGACGCGCGGTCGACTAAAGTTCTAGCTGCTGGTTCCGGTTCCGTTGGAACCGTCGGACACGCCAGATCGTTTGTAATCAAACGACCTGACCAACTGACATCCTCGTGGGGGCCTGTCCGAGGGAGATCATCCCATGGCAACACTCGGCCTCGACGCCACCCGACTCACCCCGTCAGAGCATCAGCTCCAGCTTCGTCGCGCCGTGATCGCCTCCACGGTGGGCACCGCGATCGAATGGTATGATTTCTTCCTCTACAGCACCGTCACCGGACTCGTGTTCGCAAAGCTGTTCTTCCCGCATTCCGATCCCTGGGTCGGCACGCTGGAGGCATTCGCGATCTATGCGGTCGGCTTCATCGCGCGCCCGATTGGAGCTGCGATCTTCGGGCATTATGGCGACCGCATCGGCCGCAAATCGACGCTGATCGCGACGCTGCTGCTGATGGGCCTTGCGACCGCGGCGGTGGCCGTGGTGCCGACCTATTCCAGCGTCGGCATCTGGGGCGCCGTGATCCTGACCGCGCTGCGCTTCATCCAGGGCATCGGCGTCGGTGGTGAATGGGGCGGCTCGGTCCTGATGTCGATGGAATGGGCGCGCAACGACCGCTCGCGCGGGCTGATCGCCTCATGGCCGCAATTCGGCGTGCCCTGCGGGCTCTTCCTCGCCAACCTCGCGGTGCTCGCGTTCAGCCAGATGTCGGGTGAGCAGTTCCTGGCATGGGGCTGGCGCATTCCGTTCGCGCTCAGCCTGATCCTGGTTGCCGTCGGCCTCTACATCCGGCTCGGCATCCTGGAAACGCCCGTCTTCACCCGGCTGCTCGCCGAGCGTCAGGTCGAACGCACGCCGATGCTGACGGTGATCAGGCAATATCCGAGGGAGATCCTGCTCTCCGCCTTCGCGCGGATGGCCGAGCAGGCGCCGTTCTACATCTTCACCGCCTTCGTGTTTTCCTACGGCATCGGCACGCTGCACATGTCGCGCGACTTCCTGCTGACGGCGGTGCTTGCGGCGTCGGTGGTGTCGTTCGTCTCGATCCCGGTGTTCGGCCATTTGTCCGACCAGTTCGGTCGCAAGAATGTGTACATGATCGGCGCGATCGTGACCGGCGTGTTCGCCTTCATCTATTTCGCCATGCTCGATACCGGATCGGCGCCGATCGTGTTCCTCGCGATCGTGCTGTCGCTGATCCCGCACGACATGATGTACGGGCCGCAGGCCGCCCTGATCGCCGAGAGCTTCACCGGCCGCCTGCGCTATAGCGGTTCCTCGCTCGGCTATCAGCTCGCCTCCGTAATCGCCGGCGGTCCCGCGCCGCTGATCGCGGCCTGGCTGTTCGGCACCTACAGGTCGGCGACCGCGATCGCGGTCTATATCGCGATCTGCGCGATCATCACCCTGATCGCGACGGCATTGATGACCGACTTCACCGGCAAGGACATCGACGCGGCGGATGCGCATCCGCACCGGGCGTGAGATTCAATGGGAGGAGACGACATGATGAAATGGCGGAATGAATCGGCGCTCGATCTCTACAATCTCGTGGTCGCGATCTTTCTGATCGTCTCGCCGTGGCTCTTTGTGCACGCCAACCGGACGGCGGCGATCGACCTCAGGATCAGCGGCGCAGTGGTCGCCGTTCTGTCGCTGGCGGCGATGGTCGTGTTTTCGATCTGGGAGGAGTGGATCAATCTGCTGGTCGGGTGCTGGCTGATCGTCTCGCCATGGCTGCTCGGCTTCCCGCACACCCGCGCGATGCATTTTGCCATCGCTGCAGGCGCCGTGGTCACGTTCATGTCGCTGCTCGAGCTGTGGCTGGAATACGAGAAGACGCATCTCGGCCCGGCGGTGACGCGGGTCACCGAGAGGCATTAGAGAGCCGGCACAAGAAAGCAGGCCGACACAAAAAAGCCCCGGACGCGACGTCCGGGGCTTTTGCTTGTCCGTGAACTTGTTGGCCGGCTTACTCCGGCTTGCCGATCGAGACCTTCAGCGTGCCGACGCCGTCGACGCCGCATTCAAGCTTGTCGCCGGGCTGCAGCTGCGACACGCCGGCCGGCGTGCCCGTCATGATGATGTCGCCGGCGGCGAGCTTCACCTGCTGGGACAGCTGCCAGATGATCTCGGGCACGTTCCAGATCAGCTCGGTGAGGTCGCCCTTCTGGGCTTCCTTGCCGTTGACGGTGAGCCAGATCTTGCCGCTGGTCGGGTGGCCGATCTTGGACGCCGGCTGGATCGCGGAGCAGGGCGCGGAATGGTCGAACGACTTGCCGATCTCCCACGGCCGCTCCTTCTTGCGCGAGGCGAGCTGCAGGTCGCGGCGGGTCAGGTCGATGCCGACCGCATAGCCATAGACATGCTCCAGCGCCTTGTCGGCCGGGATATTGAGCCCGCCGCTCTTCAGCGCGACCACGAGCTCGACCTCGTGGTGCAGATCCTTGGTCAGCGGCGGATAGGGGATGGTGGCGCCATCGGCGACCAGCATGTCGGCATGCTTGGCGAAGAAGAAGGGCGGCGCGCGCTCGTCATTGCCCATCTCGCGGATGTGCTCGAGATAGTTGCGGCCGACGCACCAGATGCGGCGCACCGGATAGACGCCGGTCTCCCCGACGACGGGGAGCGAAGCTTGCGGCGGAAGCGGAATGACGGTGGAGGCGGCGTTCATGAGGAGGTCTCGCTGCTCGTGAGGTGAACTTGGTTCTAGCCGGTGGCGCTGATCGGGGCCAGCACCGGCGGGGTGGTGTCGTGATGGTGTTGCAGGCGGAAGAACGAGGCGTAGCGGCCGCCGCGGCGTAGCAGATCCTCGTGGCGGCCGCGCTCGACGATCTCGCCGCCCTCGACCACCAGGATCGCATCGGCATGCATGATGGTGTGCAGGCGGTGCGCGATCACGATCGTGGTGCGGTTCTGGCAGAGATGCTCGATCGCTTCCTGCACCGCCTTTTCAGATTCGGAATCGAGCGCGGCAGTCGCCTCGTCGAGCAGGATGATCGGCGCGTTCTTGATCAGCGCGCGGGCGACCGCGATGCGCTGGCGCTGGCCGCCGGACAATTGCGTGCCGTGCTCGCCGACCGGCGTGTCGTAGCCGAGCGGGAAGCTCATGATGAAGTCGTGCGCGCAGGCGGCCTTTGCCGCCTCGACGATCTCGGCCTCGGTGGCGCCATCCTTGCCGAAGGCGATGTTGGCGCGGATGGTGTCGCGGAACAGATAGACGTCCTGCCCGACATAGGCGGTCTGCCGGCGCAGCGATTTGCGCGATACCTCCGCGATCGACTGGCCGTCGATCAGGATCGCGCCATCGGTCGTCTCGTAGAAGCGCAGCAGCAGCGCCAGCACGGTCGACTTGCCGCCGCCGGAGGGGCCGACCAGCGCCGTGACCTTGCCCGGCTCGGCGATGAAGCTCATGCGGTTCAGCACCGGCTCACCGGCGCGATAGGCGAAGGAGACGTCGCGCAGCTCGATCCGCGCGTCGGAGAGCTTCAGCGCCGGCTTGTCGTCGTCGGACTGCTCGCTGGCCGGGCTGTCGACCACCTCGAGCAGCATCCGCGCGCCGACCAGCTGGCTGTTGAGATCGATGTTGAGCCGCGCCAGCCGTTTTGCGGGCTCGGTCGCCATCAGGAAGGCGGTCAGGAACGTGAAAAACTGGCCCGGCGAGGAGCCGAGCGCCACCACGCGGTAGCCGCTGTACAGCAGGCAGCCGGCGACTGCGAAGCCGCCGAGCATCTCCATCAGCGGGTTGGAGCGGTTGGCGACCCGCGCCATCTTGTTGGCATTGTTCTCGACGGTTGCGATGTGCGCGTCGATCCGCTGCTGCATCGTCTCTTCGAGCGTGAACGCCTTGACGGTGCGGATGCCCTGCAGCGATTCCTGCATCGTCTCCATGATGTCGGCGGTGCCGGTGAACTGGTTGAAGGCGAGACCCTTGATGCGCTTGACGAGCTTGCGCAGGATCAGCATCGCCGGCGGCACCGCGACCAGCCCGATGATCGACATCAGCGGATCCTGCCAGATCATCACCGCAAGCATGCTGATCAGCATCAGGAAGTCGCGGCCGATCGCATTCACCAGCATGTTGAGCACATCGGTGATCGACTTGGCGCCGGCCGTCAGCCGCGCCAGGAACTCGGACGAGTGCCGCTCGGAGAAGAAGCCGATGCTCTCGCTCATCAGCTTGGCGAACAATTGGCGCTGGTTGTTGGCGAGGATGGCATTGGAGATCTTGTTGAGGATCACCATGTGGCCGTAGGTCGCCACGCCCTTGATGAACAGCAATATGACCGTGATGCCGGCGAACATCGCGATACCGCGGACGTTCTTGTCGACATAGGCTTGGTTGATCACCTGGCCGAGCACATAGGTCGCGCCGGCCGTGGAGCCCGCCGCAACGGCCATCCATGCGAACGCCGTTAGATAGCGCCGCCAGAAGGTGATTCCCTGTTCCATGACCAGGCGGCGAATCAGGATCGCTGCGCCGTAGGGATCGTCGGTGATTTTCTTTGGAAACTGAGCCATCCGCGTTCCATTGACGGCATGGCGCGGCCAGCCGTCAGGTTGCGGAGACTCTGTGCCCGCTTGGCGGGGCTTTTTCAAGCCCAATAAACGCTTGATCTTTAGGCCGATTCTGCCTGCAACGGCAGCCCGCCGCGGTCCCGGAACAGCTTCTCCTCCCAGGCCAGCGCGTGGGTGGCGATGGTCTCGAGATCGGCATAGCGGGGCGTCCAGTCGAGCAGCGCGCGGACGCGCGTCGTGTCGGCGACCATGGTCATGATGTCGCCGGGCCGCCGCGGCGCGTAGGACACCGCGAAATTGCGCATCGAGATGCGGCGCACCGCCTCGATCGTCTCCAGCACCGAATAGCCGCGGCCGTAGCCGCAGTTCAGCGTCGCCGACTGGCCGCCGCCGCGCAGATAGGACAGCGCCGAACGATGCGCCTCGACGAGGTCGCTGACATGGATGAAGTCGCGCACGCAGCTGCCGTCAGGGGTCGGATAGTCGGTGCCGAAGATGTCGATCTTGGCGCGCTGGCCGGTCGCGGCCTCGACCGCGATCTTGAGCAGATGCGTGGCGCCGACGGTGGCGAGCCCGCAGCGGCCTTGCGGATCGGCGCCGGCGACGTTGAAGTAGCGCAGCACGACGTAGCTCATGCCGTGAGCGGACGCGACATCATGCAGCATGATCTCGGTCATCAGCTTCGACGAACCGTAGGGCGACAGCGGCCGGGTCGGCGCGATCTCTGGCACCGGCACCTGGTCCGGATTGCCGTAGACGGCTGCGGTCGAGGAGAAGATGAAGCGGTTGACGCCGCCCTTCACCGCCGCGTTGAGCAGGCTGCGCGTCGTCATGGTGTTGTTGCGGTAATAGCCGAGCGGGTCGCGCATCGAGTCCGGTACCACGACCGAGCCGGCGAAATGGATGATGCTCTCGACGCGGTGTTGCGCGATCACGCCCTCGACCAGGTTCTCGTCGCCGGCATCGCCGATGAACAGCGGCACGCCCTCGGGCAGGAAGGCGGAGAAACCCGTGGAGAGATTGTCGACCACGACCACGCTCTCGCCGGCATCGACCAGCGCATGAACCATGTGACTTCCGATATAGCCGGCACCGCCGGTCACGAGCACGGTCATGGTGAGAGCTCTCCCGATATCCTCAGAGCGTTTTCCAGCGAAGTGGGCATCGGTTCGCGTGGAGAAAACGCGTCAAAGCCAAGATCTAGCCGGCGATGCTAGCGGTAGTGGGGTGAAGAGGGGGTTTCGTCGCGGCCGAACTGGCCACTATGCTTAATGTTGCGTATAGGAACTGGCGCGAAACGGAGACTTGCGTGCCGCTCGAGAACGAATCCGTTGATGCCTTGCAGCTCATCGTGCCGAATCTGCACAGGCGCTATTCCGGCGTCACCGCGACCAATCGTATGGTCGCGCCGAAGCTCGCAAACTTGTTCCGCGCGGCGTGGCTCGGCTCGCATCGGCCCGACGGCATTGCCGCGATGGGATTGTCCGATCTGCTGCGTCTGTGGCGCCGCGCGACGCCCGTGGTCTGGCATGCGCGGCGCAACGACGAGATGATCGCAGGGCTCGTCTTGCGCGCGCTCGGCTGGCCGTTGAAGCTCGTCTTCACCTCGGCGGCGCAGCGGCATCACACCTGGCTGACGCGCTGGCTGATCCGCAACATGGACGCGATCATCGCCACCAGCCCGCTGTCGGCGTCCTATCTGAAACGCGACGCGACGGTGGTGATGCACGGCGTCGATACTGTTAGTTACGCGCCGCCGGCCGATCGTGCCGCGGCGTTTGCCGAAAGCGGATTGCCGGGGCGTTATGCGATCGGCTGCTTCGGTCGGGTCCGCGCGCAGAAGGGCAGCGATTTGTTCGTCGATGCGATGTGCAGATTGCTGCCGCGCTATCCCGACTTCACCGCCGTGATCGTCGGCGCCGTGGTGCCGGAGCAAATGGCGTTCGCCAATGAGCTGAAGCGGCGCATCGCCGCGGCGGGCCTGCAGTCGCGCATCATCATCACCGGCGAGCTCGACATCGAGGACGTCGTGCGCTGGTATCAGCGGCTGACGATCTATGCCTTCACCTCGCGCAATGAAGGTTTTGGGCTGACCCTGATCGAAGCGATGTCGGCGGGCGCGGCGCTGGTGGCGTCGCGCGCGGGCGCGGCTGAATTCGTGGTCGATGACGGCGTGACCGGCGTGCTGACGCCTTCAGGCGATGCCGATGCGCTGGCGGCCGCGCTGGAGCCATTGATGCGCGATCCCGCCGCGGCAAGCGCGATGGGGGCGCGGGCACGGGCGCAGGTTGTGGATAAGTTCAGCCTCGATGCCGAAGCCAACGCGATCGCCGCGGTCTATCGCACCTTGATCTGAGCCAATATGCGCTGGGCGGTGTCGACGATGTCGACGGCCGCGATGTCGCGCATGCAGCGATGGTCGTTCATCGTGCAGACGGTGCGCTGGCACGGCTGGCACGGCAGCTTGCTTTTGGTCTGCCGCACCGTCGCGGCGAGGCCGTTCAATGGGGCCCAGAGATAGGGATCGGTCGGCCCGAAAATGCCCATGGTCGGGGTGCCGATCGCGGCCGCGATGTGCATCAGCCCGGAATCGTTCGTGATCGCGACGCTGGCCGCCGCCATCGCCAGGATGCCGTTGCGCAGATCGGTGCCGGTGAGGTCGCGGACCCGGGCGCCGCCTGAGGCCGTGATCTCCTGTGCCAGCGCCTTCTCGGCCGGGCCGCCGACGACCCAGACGTCAAAGCCGCGTTCGGCGAACAGCCGCGCGGCGTCCGGATAATAGGTCCAGCGCTTCGAGGCGCCGACCGAGCCCGGTCCCAGCGCGATCGCGGGGCCCTCGCCGAGGCCATTGGCCTGCCGCCAGCGCTGCACCTCGTCCGTGGGGACCTCGAGCTGCGGCACCGGCCATTCCGGCGGCAGCGTCGCGCCATCGGGCAGCGCCAGAGCCGCGTTCTTGTCGATGAAGCGCGGCAGCTTCTTCTCGCCCCAGCGCATCGCGTTGATCAGGCCGAACCGGGCCTCGCCGAAGAAGCCGACCCGCTCGGGGATGCCGGCCAGCGCAGGCGCGATCGCCGCCTTCCAGGTTCGCGGCAGCACCAGCGCGGTGGCGTAGGCCCGCGCCCGCAGCTCGGCCGCCAGCGCCCATTGCCGGCCGAGCGCGAGCCGGCCGCGCGGCAGGTCGATGACGATCCCCTTGCGGACGCCGGGCATGTAATCGACCAGCGGGGCGCATTGGCGGGTAACCAGGAGATCGACCGGCCGGTTCGGCCAGCGCTTCCGGAGCACCCGGACCACGGTATGGCCGCGCACGAAATCGCCGATCCACATGTAGGGGACGACCAGGACCGGGCTGGTCTCCGAGGTGTCCTCGGTCTCGATCCCTAATATTGAATCAGAATTCATATCTAAATGGTGCCAGGCCGGGCCGATTGCGCCCCGTCGGTAACCGGTTCGCATCCCGAGGTAAAGCCGGCGTTGCCTGCGGCGCGGGAGTGGGGCAAAGCTGACGGCCGTAATGGAGCTGGATGGAACTTTGGGCAGGATTTCGTCATGTTTCTGGTGACCGGCGGTGCCGGTTTTATCGGATCGAACATCGTCGCCGCCTTGAACGAGGCCGGGCGCAGCGATGTCGTGGTCTGCGACATCCTCGGCCATGACGGCAAGTGGCGGAACCTGGCCAAGCGGCAGCTGGCCGATTTCGTTCCACCGGCCCAATTGCTGGACTGGCTGCGCGGACGGCACCTCGACGCGGTGATCCATCTTGGCGCCATCTCGGAGACCACGGCGACCGACGGCGATCTGGTGATCGAGACCAACTTCCGCCTCTCGCTGCGGTTGCTCGACTGGTGCGCGGCCAACACCACGCCATTCATCTACGCCTCATCGGCGGCGACCTATGGCGACGGCGAGCAGGGCTTTGCCGACGATCCTTCCGTGGCGGCGCTGAAGCGGTTGCGCCCGATGAACCTCTACGGATGGAGCAAGCAGCTGTTCGACCTGGTGGTCGCCGAGCGCGCCGCGAAGGGCGATCGGCTGCCGCCGCAATGCACCGGCCTGAAGTTCTTCAACGTGTTCGGCCCGAACGAATATCACAAGGGCGCGATGATGAGCGTGCTGGCGCGCCGCTTCGACGACATCAGGGACGGCCGTGTCGTGCAATTGTTCAAGTCGCATCGTGACGGCATCGCCGACGGCGACCAGCGCCGCGACTTCATCTATGTCGACGACGTGGTACGGGTGGTGATGTGGCTGCTCGCCACGCCCAAGGTCAGCGGGCTGTTCAACGTCGGCACCGGCAGGGCGCGCAGCTTCAGGGATCTGATCGTCTCGGCCTATGATGCGCTCGGCCTTGCGCCCAACATCCAGTATGTCGACATGCCCGAGCAGATTCGCGGCAGTTACCAATATTTCACCCAGAGCGAGGTCGATCGTCTCGCGCGCGCCGGATACAATGGCGGCTTCACTCCGCTGGAACAGGCGGTCGAGGCCTATGTGACCGACTTTCTCAACCGCGCCGATCGCTATCGCTGAGGCACCGATGTTCGATTTTGAAGCCCTCTCGCAAGCGATCGCCGGCCAGACCGTGCTCTGCGTCGGCGACCTCATGCTCGACGAGTTCGTCTATGGCGAGGTGTCGCGGATTTCGCCGGAGGCGCCGGCGCCGGTGATCGCGGTCCGGCGCAGCGAGACCAATATCGGCGGCGCCGGCAACGTCGCGCGCAATATCGCCTCGCTCGGTGGACGCTGCATCTTCGTCGGCCTGATCGGCGACGACGCCGCCGGTGTGGCGCTGACGGCATCGCTGGCCAAGGAGAGCGGCATCGAAAGCGTGCTGGTGCGCGATGCCGCGCGCCCGACCACGCGCAAGGTGCGTTTCGTCTCCGAGCACTTCTCCACCCATATGCTGCGCTCCGACTGGGAGCTCGCTGCACCCGCCGCGCCCGAGATCGAGCAGCAGCTGATCGATGCGATCCTGCCCCAGCTTGCGCGCGCCGACATCGTGCTGCTGTCGGACTATGCCAAGGGCGTGCTCACCGCCCGCGTGATCCGCAACGTGATCGACGCCGCGCGCCAGGCCAACAAGCGCGTGATCGTCGACCCCAAGAGCGCCAATCTCGCGATCTATCGCGGCGCCACGGTGCTGACGCCGAACCGCAAGGAATTCGCCGAGGCGACCCGCAGTCGCGCCGATAGCCTGGAGAGCATTGCGCAGGCCGCGCCCGACGCGATGGTCCTCGCCGACTGCCAGGCAATGCTGGTGACGCAGGGCGAGCACGGCATGACGCTGGTGACCCGATCGGGCGAGGCCGTGCATGTGCCCGCGCTGCCGGTCAAGGTGCGCGACGTCTCGGGCGCCGGCGACACGGTCGCCGCGATGCTGGCGCTGTCGCTCGCCGGCGGCGCCGATTGGGAAGGCGCGCTGCGGATGGCGAGCGCGGCGGCCGCGGTCGCGGTCGGCAAGACCGGCACCGCTGTCGTCACGCCGGAGGAATTGCGGCGCCGGATCCTGCCGCAAGCCTCGCTCGCCGCCGAGGACAAGATCGTCGCGGCCGGCGGCGATATCGACGCACATCTGGCGGACTGGCGGGCGCAGGACCTGCGCATCGGCTTCACCAATGGCTGCTTCGACATCCTGCATCCCGGTCACGTCAAGGTGCTGACCGCGGCGCGCCGCGCCTGCGACCGCCTCGTGGTCGGCCTCAACAGCGACGCTTCGGTGAAGCGGCTGAAGGGCGAGGGGCGTCCGGTGCAGGACGCCCGCGCCCGCGCCGAAGTGCTGGCGGCGCTCGAAGCCGTCGACCTCGTCGCGATCTTCGAGGAGGACACGCCGATCAACCTGATCACGAGGGTGCGGCCGAGCGTGCTGGTCAAGGGTGGCGACTACACCCGCGCGCAGGTGGTCGGTCACGAGATCGTCGAAGCCGCCGGCGGCGAGGTGCTGCTGGTCGACATCCTGCCCGGTCACAGCACGACGTCGCTGGTCGATCGCGCCCGCGGAGGCAAGGCGTGAGCGCCAGCCTCGCCAGTGCGATGGCCGCTGCCGTGCCGGCCTGGCGCGACCCGGCACGCTGGCGGGCGACCACCGATTTGGTCGCGATCCTGCTCGCGCTGACGCTGCCCTGGTCGACCTCGCTGGTCGGCATCTTTGGCGTGGTTCTGCTGATCGTGGTCGCGCCGACGCTCGACCTGCCCGCATTCTGGGAGCTCTTGAAGCGGCCGATCTGCGCGGCGCCGGTCGCGCTGTTCATGCTGGCTTTGGTCGGCACGCTGTGGTCGGACGCCGCCTGGGGCGCGAGGCTGTATGCGGTGGGGCCGGCGGCGAAGCTTTTGGTGCTTCCGTTCCTGCTCTATCATTTCGAGCGCTCAACGCGCGGAAACTGGATATTCGCCGCCTTCCTGGTGTCCTGCGTGCTGCTGATGCTGATGTCCTGGCTGGTGCTGCTGCATCCGGGGCTCGCGCTGAAGCCGCCCGTCGGCGCCGAGCGCGGCATCTTCGTCAAGAATTACATCGACCAGAGTCAGGAATTCACGCTGTGCGCGGTCGCACTGGCCTATCCGGTCGCGATGCTGCTGCGGCAGAGACGGTTGGTGCTGGCCGTGCTGCTGGCGGCGGTTGCGCTCGGGCTGTTCGCCAACATGGCCTTCGTGGTGGTGTCGCGGACTGCGCTGGTCACGGTCCCGATCATGGTGATGGTGTTTGGCCTGCTGCATTTGCGCTGGCGCAGCATCGCGCTGATCCTGTGCGCGATGGCGGTGCTCGCGGTGGCGGCCTGGTATTCCTCGCCGCAGCTGCGATGGACCGTCGAGACATTCACCCGCGACTATCAGATCTACAAGGAGCGCAACGCCCCGACGTCGATCGGGCTCCGGCTCGAGTTCTGGCGCAAGTCGCTCGGCTTCTTTGCTGAGGCGCCGATGATCGGGCACGGAACCGGCGCGACGCGCGGCCTGTTCGAGCGCGTCGCGTCCCAGGTCCGCAACCAGGCCACCAGCGAGGTGATCGGCAACCCGCACAACCAGACGCTGTACGTGGCTGTCCAATGGGGCATCGTCGGTGTTGCGGTGCTGTGGGCCATGTGGGTATTACATCTGCAGCTGTTCCGCGGAGCGGGGTTCGTGAACTGGATCGGGCTGCTCGTGGTGGTACAGAATATCTTCACTTCGCTATTCAATTCGCACATTTTCGATTTCCATGAAGGCTGGATGTACGTACTCGGTGTCGGGGTCGCCGGCGGCATGACGCTCAAGGCCCGATCAGCGGCAGCCGGGGAACCTGAACGGCCAATTCATCCATGATCGCTGGCATGGGCGCAGCAGATACGCTATCAGCCCTGTAATACCTGTTCTGAAACTCACAGTTGCGGATAGTCCACCCGTCTCATGGCGCGCCTCTCACAATTCACCCAGCGCAATTTCCTGATTCTGATCCATGACGCGGTCGCGACCGCGGCAGCCCTGCTGGCGAGCTTTTACCTGCGATTCGAAGGTAACCTGCTCACCGAGCGCATGCCGCTGGTGCTGCAGATGCTGCCGTGGTTCGTGCTGTTCAGCGTGGTGATCTGTTATTTCTCCAACCTGACCACGGCGAAATGGCGCTTCACCTCGCTGCCGGATGCGCTCAACATCCTGCGGGTCGCGGCGGTGCTGACGGTCGCGCTGGTGGTGATGGATTACGTGTTCATCTTCACCGGGATGAACAAGCACGGTTTCGTTTTCCTCGGCCGCATCACGATCATCCTGTTCTTCTTCCTCGAAGTGTTCGCGCTCAGCGCATTGCGGCTCGGCTATCGCTATTTCCGTGCGTCGCGAACGCGCCTTCATGCCCGCAGCGACAACGCGGCGCCGGCGCTGCTGGTCGGGCGCGCCGCCGATGCGGAGGTCGTGCTGCGCGGGATCGAGAACGGCGCCATCAAGCGGATCTGGCCGGTCGGCGTGCTGTCGCCGTCGCAGGCCGACCTCGGCCAGAAGATCCGGAATATCCCCGTGGTCGGCGGCGTCGAAGACATCGAGAGCGTGATTCGCGATTTCGAGGCCCGCCAGCGCCCGATCAAGCGCGTGGTGATGACGCCGTCGGCGTTCGAGCCGGAGTCGCATCCGGACAGCGTGCTGATGCGCTCCAAGCGGCTCGGCCTGATGGTCAGCCGCCTGCCGTCGCTGGACTCCGGCGATGCGCCGCGCCTCACCAATGTCGCGGTCGAGGATCTCCTGCTGCGCCCGAGCGAGAAGATCGATTACACGCGGCTGGAGGCGCTGGTGCAGGGCAAGTCGGTGATCGTGACCGGCGGCGGCGGCTCGATCGGCGCGGAGATCTGCGACCGCGTCGCGACCTTCGGCGCGGCGCGCCTGCTGGTGCTGGAGAATTCGGAGCCTGCGCTCTATGCGGTGACCGAGGCGCTGGCCGCGCGCGACACCGGCGCCATCATCGAGGGCCGCATCGCCGATATCCGCGATCGCGAGCGCATCACCCGCCTGATGAGCGAGTTCAAGCCCGATATCGTGTTCCACGCCGCAGCGCTCAAGCACGTGCCGATCCTGGAGCGCGACTGGAGCGAGGGCGTCAAGACCAACATCTTCGGCTCGGTGAACGTCGCCGACGCTGCGCTGGCCTCCGGCGCCAGCGCCATGGTGATGATCTCGACCGACAAGGCGATCGAGCCGGTGTCGATGCTCGGCCTGA
>Ga0153933_1000292_pt1 | contig 21499 bp, 17 predicted proteins | sample TSNJ017MetaG_FD_102275 | JGI IMG/M metagenome (GOLD analysis project Ga0153933, IMG submission 102275) | Attine ant fungus gardens microbial communities from New Jersey, USA - TSNJ017 MetaG | ecosystem: Host-associated > Fungi > Mycelium > Unclassified | place: USA: New Jersey, Wharton State...
CGATGAATGCGGTGTCCGGTGCGGAGCAAGCTGCATCCAACTGCAATTCAATCGGACCAATCACATCAACATCATGCCCCAACGGGGCAGTTGTCCACTCCAAGAACGATGGAGGGTCGGTTTCGCTTGCCCGCGGACGGTTGAGTCCGCTGCCAAGGTTCATATACGTCCTGGAACCGGCTTCGCCTTCGTCTTCACTCAAAAGCCCGTCGGCCCGCAATGCATAAGCATGATGCGATGTCTCACGGACAGGCCAGGTATCGCTGGTTCGCCAGCCTTCGGCCTCGGGGATGACGTAGCGGAAGCGCGGCCCGTCGAGGATGCCCGTTTCTTCCCCCTTGAGCCACTGGTCGAACCACGCGAGCGCCTCGATGTGAAGGCTCTCCCAGGGCCATGCGAGTCCATGCTCTCCCATCATGGCGACTTGCAGATGCTTGCTATTGGTCAGCCCCTCATAGGCTTTAAAGGTATGCGGTAGATGCAGCGGCACGTTCTGCCAGTCGCAGCCGATATAAACAGGGATCTCGATCCGATCCAGTAATGGGAGCAGATTGCGATCTTCCCACCAGGCATCTCGCAACGGATGCTCCGCAGCAATGGCGCGCCAGAGGTCATCCCATGGATGCGGGTCGTGGTGCAGCTTGAGCAGGACTTTCAAACCTGCGATCGCAGCTTCGCCATTGGCCATCTCAAACTTCTTGTGAATGGCTGGTGTGAGCAGGAGCGCGCGCATCGCGTCCACCAGCTTGCTACGCCAAAGCTTATTCGTGTGACCGGATGTCATGCCGATCATGTAGAGAAACGGCGTGACAAACCCGCTGCTCATCAATCCGTGATGTGTGCCCGATTCGTAAAGGTCGAACGTGCCGGCGATCGGCATGATGGCCCTGAGATGCGGCGGTCGCTCCACTGCGGCCTCCATCTGCGTCCCGGCAAAGTAACTGATGCCGATCATGCCAACATTGCCATCCGACCATGGTTGTTGCGCAGCCCATTCGACAAGGTCATACATATCTCGGCGTTCCTGACTGTCAAAAAAGCCAAAGGTGCCGCCAGAACCGCTCGTGCCCCTGCAATTCGCGATGACGTGAACATAACCGCGGGGGACGAAGAAATCCGTGGCACCCGCCTCAATAAAGCCGGCCGGGGCACCCAGGTTTTGAATCTGCCGCGGGTAGGGGGACGCGGCAATCAGCACTGGATACTTGCCAGGCGTAGAAGGCCGGTGCACATCCGCCAGCAAGGTAACGCCATCGCGCATGGGCACGACAACATCGTCGTCGTTGGCCATTTCGAAGGTGGGTCGCGACAGATTGCGATAATTTCTGCCCGTCGTTTGCGGACCGTTGAGCCGACGTTGACCGGGATCGATGCCGGAAGATTGAACATTCGTCATGGCGACGCTCCACTGTTTGGGGAAAGCCAGTTCGTATTCAGTCTACCTTCCCGACCCTCTCGAACTCGCGGATCGGCAATGTAAAGTCGGCTTCTCGTCAGTAATCATCGAAAAGTTCTAGCATCTTGTCGATTCGCGAGTTTCGTAACAGCCTCGAACAGGCCCGCAGAGGAGGGACGCGGAGGACGCACGCGGGCCGCAGCAGGGAGGAAACTTCCTCCCTGCCATCAAGGGCTTTTAGGTCTTATCGGGGTTAGCGGGGGTTCATCGGCTTGTCGAGATCTTCTACCAATCGCAGGCGGGTAGGACCATCCAGACTCTTGGTTTCGATGGATATGTCCGTTTTGAGACACACGGAGAACATCGTTTGATCCGTAAATTCGATGTGAATCTCGGGACCGTTGCTGCCGTCTTTGTCGATGCGGCAAATGCGGATCACCTTACCGGCGAGTTCTTTGCATTCGATCATGGAGCGTTTCCGATTCGAGCGAATATGACAGTAGATTGCGACGAACCGACCCTCCCCAGCACCAGTAATGGTGAAGGGACGTTTCGGATAGCGGGAGCATATCACACTCATCGTGTGTAGACTCATAGTGGTCAAGCGCAAACCATGAGGAGGTGCCCAAAGCCTCCCCAAAGTCAGTCTTCGGTAAGGCCGTGCGCTCTCTGCGAGAGCAGCGTGGTTATTCCCAGGAAGAGTTGGCGGAGCGAGCCGGTCTTCATCGCAATTACGTCGGTGGCGTTGAACGCGGCGAACGGAACGTAGCGTTGGAAAACATCGTCAAACTGGCCTGCGCTCTCTCGGTTCGGACGAGAGACTTGTTCGATTCGCTTCCATAGTCGCGTGGCCTACATCACCGTCATTCCTGCGATACATCAGAAGGCCAGCAGTCCGCTTGGGTAGGCCAATTTCGACCTGAAACGTCTCAGCTACGCGCTGCTTATCGAATTTGCGACGATAACGGCCACACATGCGCCCCAGTGCATGCCGAATGGATTGAAAAGTTCAACTAAATAAACCACTTATTTCTATCAACTTACGTCCGAAACGCTCAAGTTATGGGGCGATGGCCATTTGCAGGGACAGGCGTCGGTAGGCGAACATAAGGCGAATATATCGCCATGTCCTCGACCACCGCAATCCGTCTCCAGATTGAAACCAAGCTGGCAAACCGTGTCCCAGCCGCCCTCACGCTCAAGATCAAGCAGCCCCCCGAACTCTTTACGACCGGCGTCTGCGAAGTCGATACAGTCCTGGGAGGCGGCATTCCGCGCGGGAGCATCACCGAAGTCGCAGGCGCGGCATCGACGGGCAAGACATCCTTCGGACTCTGCGCTATCGCCTCGATTACGCAGTCTGGAGCCGCCTGCGCGTGGGTCGATGTGAGCGACGCGCTCTCGCCGGAGTCCGCGGCCGCCGCGAACATCGTACTGAAACGGCTGCTCTGGCTCCGCATGTCGGCAGAGCGCAAACAGAAGGTCACCGACAAACCGTGGTCGTGCTTGGAGCAAGCATTGAAAGCGACAGATTTGTTGCTTCAAGCCGGAGGCTTTGCCGCCATCGTCCTCGACATGAGCGATGTGCTAGCGCAACACACGATGCGTATTCCGCTGGCGACATGGTATCGCTTCCGTCTCGCAGCCGAGCAGGCCCGCACTGCTCTCATCTTTCTCACTCAATCGCCGTGTGCCAGCAGTTGCGCAGCACTCTCTCTGCGTTGTGAGCCGGCCAACGCTCGTCCCTTTAGTACCAGCGGTGAAACGGCTCTCTTCGAGGGGCAGCGATACACCCTGGTGCGCGAGCGTAATCGCAATGAAGGTTCTCCTTTCCTTTCTAAGAAACCACCGGCACGGGCAGAATGGCGTGCCGAAAATCTCTGGGCGAGGGTGCGGTAATGTATGCCGTACTTCATCCCCCGAACTTCGCTGCACAGGTTGCAGCGCAACAGCGCCCGGAGCTACGGAAGCGACCGTTTGCTCTTATCGACGGCGAGCCACCGGCGGAGATCGTCTTTGCGGCGAACAAAGCGGCGCGCATGTTGGGCGTGGAAGTCGGCATGACTGGCCTGCAAGCGGAATCGTTCCCGGAGGTTGTCGTTGTCCCCCGCGTGCACGGAGAGGAAGTCTCCGCACATTCGATTCTTCACACAATCGCGTGCATGTTTTCGCCACGTATTGAGTATGTGGAGACACATCCCGGCACTTACGTCCTCGACATACACGGCATGAACACTCTGTTTGGGGACGCCGCCCAGCTTGCCGGCAAATTGCGTATGCGCACTATGGCTGCCGGTTTCCTGGCAAACGTAGCTGTCACACAGAACTTTGATGCTGCCGTGTGTCTGGCACTCGGCAGAACCGGCATCTCTGTAGTGCCATCCGGCGAAGAGGCGAATGCGATACGGGATCTTCCACTGCGCGTGTTGGACCTCGTGCCGGAGCATGAGGAGACATTTCAATCGTGGGGCATTCATACCTGCGGAGAGTTGGCCGCACTCTCTGTGACCGATCTGATTGCGCGTATCGGGCAAGCGGGAAAGAGAGTGCATTCGCTCGCTCGGGGCGCGTGGCCGCACTTAATGTTCCCGATAGAACCGAGCTTCGAGGAGAGCCTGGTTGAACGCATGGAACTGGACTTTCCCGTAGAGATGCTGGAGCCTCTGCTGTTCCTGCTCGCGCGCATGACAGACGCGCTGCTGGAGCGGGTGAAGTCGAAGGCACGTGCCATTGCTCTGCTTCGTGTCGTACTCCATCTTGATGGCGGCAAGCAGCATGAGCGAATTATCCGACCTGCTCTACCACTCCATGACAAGCCCACGCTACTCAAGCTGTTGCAACTGGATTTAGAGACACACCCGCCAAGCGCAGAGATTGTCAGCTTGGAACTGCACGCACAATCTGCCGCGCCATACCGCGCGCAGCATGGTTTGTTTCTGCCCCAGGCACCGGAACCGGGAATATTGGAGGTGACGCTTGCGCGCCTTCGGAAGCTGCTCGGTGAGGAGCGGGTCGGTTCGGTCGAACTGAGAGACGATCACCGACCGAACGCCTTCCGCATGATTCCGTTCGCACCTCCGCCACCTGCGAAGAGCGAGAAACCACTACTCTCGGTGCCAACCGCTCTCCGTGTCTGTCGTCCGCCTCAATCTGTCGGCGTTGTGCTCTCCGGCAACGCGCCAACGCGAGTCATTTGGGACGGGCAGAGGTACGCCGTGCGCGAGATAGCGGGGCCGTGGCGCGTCAGCGGGCAATGGTGGTCGGAGGCGAACTGGTGCCGGGAGGAGTGGGATGTCCGGCTCGCTGGCGACACGGTGGAACGTGTGTGCCGGATCGCATTCGATCCGCGCTCTCGATGCTGGTATGTGCAGGGGACGTATGACTGATTACGTCGAACTGCACGCCCGCTCCGCCTTCAGCTTCCTTGAGGGAGCCTCCCTGCCTGAATTCCTGATGCAGCAGGCCGCCGAACTGGAGATGCCAGCGATGGCGCTGCTGGATCGTAACGGCATATACGGTGGGCCGCGCTTTCACATGGAAGGTCAAAAGCGCGGTGTACGCGCACACATCGGTGCAGAGATCGCTTTGAGCGACATGGGCCAGCGATTGCGGCCTGCAGCGTACCTACCGCACTCGCATCCGGTCGAACCTGTGCGGTTGCCGCTGCTGGTGGAGTCTCGCATCGGCTATCAGAACCTCTGCCGCCTCATCTCCCGTTTCAAACTACGCGAAAGCAAGAAGGCAGAGGGTGCGGCGCTTGCCGACGACTTTGCGGAGTATGGCAAGGGTCTGGTGTGTCTGACCGGCGGTACTGAGGGGCCTCTAGCTGCTGCACTGGCACAAGGCGGCTATGACGCAGCGCAGAAGTCAGTCGAGAGACTGGTGAGTATCTTCGGTCCCCGTAATGTCTACGTCGAGATACAACGCCACTTCGACCGCGAGGAAGAGCACCGCAACCGGGCCGCCATCCGTATCGCGCGGTCGCTCAACCTGCCTCTGTTGGCTACGGGTGGAGTTAATTATGCGACAGAGTACGAGCGCGAAATCCTCGATGTGTTCAGCTGCATTCGTCATCGCAAGACACTCGATACGGCGGGCCGCCTGCTGACTATGAACGCGGAGCGCAATCTTCGCTCCGCACGCGAGATGCAACGACTCTTCTACGACTATCCAGATGCAATCGTAAACACGAAGGAGTTGTCATCCCGTCTGCAATTTGAGCTGACCAGCTTGGGCTACGAGTTCCCGGCATATCCCGTACCCGACGGAGAGACGATGGATTCATTTCTCCGCAAACGGGTGGAGGAAGGCATACGCAAACGTTACTTGCCTAAGAATGATGCAGCGCTATACGACAAGGCCAAGCAACAAGCTGAAAAAGAGCTACGGCTGATTGAGAAGTTGGGACTCGCCGGATACTTCCTCATCGTCTTGGATATTGTGAACTTCTGCAAAGACAACGGCATTCTCATTCAGGGCCGTGGGTCAGCCGCCAATAGCGTCGTCTGCTATGCGCTCGAAATCACCATTGTGGATTCTGTGGGACTCGATCTGCTCTTTGAGCGGTTCCTGTCGGAAGAGCGCGGGGAATGGCCGGACATTGACCTGGACTTGCCGAGCGAGACAGACCGCGAGCGAGCCATTCAGTACGTGTATCAACGGTACGGCGAGCTTGGCGCGGCGATGACTGCAAACGTCACCACTTATCGCAGCCGTTCTGCCTCACGCGAGGCAGGTAAAGCGCTCGGCTTCGACAAAGCCACAGCGGGCCGACTCGCCGGGCTGGTCAGTTCGTGGGAATGGAAGGGGCCGAGCGACACGCTGGCGAACACCTTCAAAGCTGCCGGCTTCGATATGCGAAATGCACGCATCATGAAATATCTCGAGATGTGCGGGCGGATGCAGAACCTGCCGCGCAACCTCAGTCAGCACTCAGGTGGCATGGTCATCTGCCAAGGACATCTTGATTCCGTTGTGCCGATTGAGCGGGCGTCGATGGCCGGGCGCACGGTCGTGCAGTGGGACAAAGACGACTGTTCCGATATGAAGATCATTAAGGTTGATCTTCTGGGCTTAGGAATGTTGGCTGTCCTCAAAGACACGGCGTATCTCGTGCCGCAGTATTACGGCGTGCCGCTCGACTATGCACAGCTTCCCCAGGATGCGGCCGTTTACGAAAGCTTCGAGTTGGCCGATACCGTTGGATTATTTCAAATAGAAAGCCGTGCTCAGATGTCCGCGCTCCCGCGCACTAAGCCGAAGTGTTTCGCCGATCTGTCGATGCAGGTGGCTATCATTCGCCCTGGCCCAGTGACGGGCAAGTTCGTAAACCCCTACATTGAACGCAGGCTTGGTAGACAACCGATTACCTACTTGCACCCGCTATTTGAGCCGTTCCTTCACAGGACGCTCGGGGTACCTCTTTATCAAGAGCAGGTGATGAAGATAGGAATGGTTGCCGCAAATCTCACTGGCGGCGAGGCGGAAGAACTGCGCAAAGCGATGGGCGGTAAGCGCTCTCAGGCGATCATCGCCGGAATGACAGCGCGGCTCCACGAAGGCATGACCGCGAACGGAATCACGCCCGAGGTGCAGACGGAGATTATGCGAGTGCTCTCGACGGTGAAAGAGTTCATGTTCCCTGAGTCGCACGCGCACAGCTTCGCTTCGATCGCGTATTCGAGTGCCTACACCAGGTTTCATTACATCGCAGCGTACACCTGTGCGTTGCTCAACAATCAGCCGATGGGCTTCTATTCCCCGGACACGATACTCAACGACGCGAAGCGTCACGGCCTCAAAGGTTTGCCTATCGACGTCCAGCACTCGGATTGGTTCTGCACGCTCGAAGAGCTTAAGGAAACAGACCGCAACAAGTACGTCGGACCATTTGCCGCCAGAGTTGGCTTCAGGTACGTACAAGGATTGCGAAAGGAGATTGGTAATGCGATTGCAGAATCCCGACATGTGGATGGTCCGTTCTCGTCTGAGTACGATCTTCAACGCCGTGTGCCTTCGATACGGAGGGCAGAGCTCACGTTGCTGGCAAAGATAGGAGCGTTCAACTGGACAGGGGAGAAACATCACCGCCGCACCGCGCTTTGGCGTGCGGAACGCGCCGGGCAGAGTGTCGGACCGCTCTTTGCAGCGACTCCCGATGAGCATGAACTAGAGAACTCAGCACCGTTGCTGCCGATGACGATAGAAGAACGTTTGGTTGCCGACTTCGGTGGTACTGGGCTAACGATGGGCCCACATCTCATGGCATATCACCGAGAGGACATGAACAAAGCAGATGTCATCCCGGCTGGGAAGCTGAGAACAATGCCGGACGGTATCTACACCCGCATCGCTGGAGTCGTGATCGCCCGCCAGCGCCCCGGTACAGCCAGCGGTTTTGTCTTCCTCAGCTTGGAGGATGAGACAGGAATCTCGAATGCGATTATCAATCCCCATTTGTATGAACGGAACAGGGTGGCGGTGACGCGTGGCAAGATCCTTCGAATCGATGGCGCTCTTCAGAATCAGGACGGCGTCGTCTCTGTGAAGGCATCTGCCGTTAGCGTGTTGAAACTCAGCGAGATTGATGTGCGGTCGCGTGACTTTCATTGAGATATGTCGAATCGCAACATACAAGGTGGGGGGCGGAGAACGTCGTGCGTGGCCTCAGTCCTCATAGCTTGATTCAGCCGAACGCAGAATGGCGGGACCCTGCCTCAACTCAAGTCGCAGCTTGTTCATATCAGGCTGGACCGAAAACGGATGCGATTGATCGTACCAATGCGTCCGAAGCCAAAGGCTAAGGTCACCGGCACTTCGCTCATAGATGTATGTCGCCGAGGGATGGCTGTCGCCTTGCTCCCTCAACCCGAAGGATTCCGCGGCTGTTACCGCGGGAGCGAAAGAGCATTCTTCGGCAGCTGTCGCAAGCGCCTTTGCGATGGCTTCGAATGCTTCGTCGAATTCTGTTCGCAGATCGTGGGAAGGATTCTCGAAAGTCATTGCGAGCCATCCTAACAAAATGTACTTCCTTCGGCTCCCATTGTTCGCGGTACAGCATCATCTGCATTTCGAGAAGAATCTATCGGGCGACGAATGCTTTGAGCGGCAGGTATGCACTACACTAGGTGCAACGTCGTAAGTGATTGAATTTGTATCTAGATTCCTTTGACATGCGACGGCACTACCAAACTTGCACGGGGTAGTACCTGATGCCGTTGATGCCTCTCGATGAGTTTTTGCGGCTCTTTCCAATTCGCGCTTCGTCCCTGGCATGGTTCTTAGGTGCGGGCGCTTCTGCCTCAGCTCGATTGCCTACCGCGGGTGATCTAATTTGGCGGTTCAAGCGAACGCTGTACTGTACCAGCGCGAAGGTTGATCCGAGGACCTGCGATGACCTCGGCAATGAGGTTGTCCGTGCGCGTTTACAGCGATACCTCGATGGCACGGGCAAATATCCTGCGTTGAATGCGCCCGAGGAATACGCCTCCTATTTCGAGCAGACCTATCCTGCGCCTGAAGATCGGCGACGTTTTATCGAAACGATGTTGCAGGGGGCAACACCCTCGTTTGGGCATCACATTCTCGCCGCGTTGATGAAGGCAGACAAGACAAGGCTGGTGTGGACGACAAACTTTGATCGTTTGGTGGAGGATGCTGCGGCGACAGCCTACGGTTCCACATCTGCATTGACTGTCTCCACGATTGACTCCAGCGCAGTTGCTATCCGTGCGCTCAACGATGGAAGTTGGCCATTGCTGGGAAAGCTCCACGGCGATTTTCAGTCTGTGGCTCTCAAAAATACGACCGATGAGCTGAAAAACCAAGAAAGTGCGCTACGGGCCGCGCTCATCGAATCATGCAAACGGTTCGGTTTGATCGTCGCTGGTTACAGCGGGCGCGACGAGAGCGTGATGAATGCCCTCGAAGAAGCGGTCTCCTACCCTAATGCTTATCCAGGTGGACTGTTCTGGGTGCTGCGTTCCGGTTCACCCGTATACTCCCGCGTAGAGGCGCTTGTGGCTCACGCGCAAAGTGCCGGCATCCAAGCGGCCTTGATCGAAACAGAAACATTTGATGAGTTGATGGGCGATTTGGCACAGCAGGTCGAAGACCTTCCGTCCGGCCTCTTGGGAACCCTTAATAAGATGCGGTCGAAGGTCAGCAATGTTTCGCTCCCGGCACCGGGAACTGACTGGCCTGTAGTGAGAATGAATGCGGTCCCAATCTTGAGCTGGCCGAAGGAGTGCCGGAAATTTGATGCCAAGATTGGGGGAGCCAAGGAGCTACGCGAGCTACTTCGAGCGGAGACTGCAGAACTTGTTGCTGTGCGTTCTCAGCATGGCGTCCTGGCGTTTGGCGCCGATGCAGAAGTTCATCGCGTGTTTGCTGCCCACAAACCAGACAAGTTAGATCTGCATTCGATTGAAGCAAGCCGATTGTGGCGGGAGACAAATGAACTGAATCTCCTGCGGAATGCTTTGGTTCATGGACTGATTCAGAACATGCCTCTGATCGTCTGGGCAGGAAGGGGTGTTCATGAGATTCATATTGACCCAGCGACTGCGGACGCGCCGCAGCTTGCGCCGCTTCGCACCGCACTCAAGGTGATTGCCGGAACGGTCCCGGAGACGGACGTGAAGTGGTCTGAGGGTGTGTCGATCCGTATCGAATACCGATTGGGACGTTTATGGATGCTGCTGGAACCTACGGTTTGGTTTGAGAAGACCAAGAGCGACGACGAGCGATACATCTGCGGGGACTTCGTGAGGGAGCGGCAAGCGCGAAGATATAACCGGGCCGCAGACAGCATTCTCAATGCCTGGTTGCAGGTTTTGCTGCCTGGAACACAGGATGCCGAGATTCGCGCCTTTCATGGTCAGGCGGGAATCGAGGCGCGCTTCGTGATTTCACGACGGACGGCATTTACGAGGAGGAGTCTATGAAGCAAGATCGTTCGGCGCTTCCAGGATATGGGAAATCTGCGGAACCCCTCTTGCTCTTCAGTCCAGAGCGTCCGGGGGATCGTAATGTGCATCCGTTGCGTGGGCTTGTCCAATACGGCCCGTACAGCAAGAACTTTATTAATAGAGTTTTTGATCCAATCCGAGTAGCCACGATATTTCCCGACGGCATGAATGCACGCGTGAGGGCATTGTTCGATGAATTTGAACGCTCTCATAACCCACAGGAACGGAAGGACTATCTGATTCCGTTTCCGGGCTTCCGTACCGTCTTTGGCGTCAATCTAAAGCCTGCGGCGGGTGGATTGCACGTTGTGATCCCAGAGAATGCCGATGAGATCATCCACAGTAGTTCCCATCCTCATGTAGCACTTGCGCAACTGATCACGGATGCGATGACACGGTTAGACACCCGGCGCAATGAGTATGATGTGCTCCTGATCGTGTTGCCCGACCGATGGGAAGATGCCTTTGAGGGAGAAGACGATGGGTTTGACCTCCATGACCACATCAAGGCAATCAATGCGTCTCGCGGAACGCCGACTCAATTCATCAATGAGAGCGGCGCATTGGATTACCGATGCCGTGCGAGTGTCATGTGGCGGTTGAGTATTGCACTGTACTGCAAGGCGGGTGGCGTGCCGTGGAAGCTTGCCGATGCTGACCCTACGTCAGCGTTCATTGGGGTCAGCTACGCGCTCAAATTCGATCCGAGCGGGAAGGTGACTTTCGTGACGTGCTGCAGCCAAGTCTTCGATGCGGATGGAGCGGGACTCGAATTTGTTGCGCATGAAACCCGCGATGTGCATCAGGACGGCGACAATCCGTTCCTAAGCCGTAGCGAAATGAGACGTATCATGGCCCGCAGTCTCAGTCTTTACCAGAGGCGGCATGGTGGCCAGTCTCCGCAGAAGATCAGTGTTCACAAGACGACGGAATTCAAGAAGGATGAAGTCGAAGGCTGTTTCGACGCCTTTGACTCGATTGCCGAAGTGGATCTCTACCAGATCAAGCAGGAGGTTCCGTGGCACGGCATTCTCTATGAGAACGCAACTTCACCTGCGATGTATCCCTGTGAACGCGGGCTCTATCTCCCTGTGGATGAGAGAGAACTATTGGTGTGGACACAGGGGGACGTTCCCCAGGCGTCCAGTGGAAAGCACTTCTACAAGGAAGGCAAAGGTATTCCGCATCCCATCGCCATCCGACGATTCGGCGGACACGGGAGCTGGGATGGTCCGGTTCAGTCAATCCTCGGGCTGACCAAGATGAACTGGAACAATGACCAGCTCTATGACCGAATGCCGATCACATTGCAGTATGCCAGTAAGCTCGCTGCGACTATGAAATCTATGCCGATTGTCTCCTCGCGTCCTTATGAGCTTCGTCTGTTCATCTAAAGCAAAATTGCTGGATTGTGCGACTTATTTGAGACCGATCTGAAATTGAATCCCTAAGTATGAGAATCCAACTGCTGACTTGTGATTGAGAGAAGAGTGCAGTGATGGAGATATATGAAAGGACAGTCGGGAGCGAGTGTCCCAGCCCATCGGTTGGACGAAACCAGGCCTGCGGCAGCTCTAGAAGGGCGGAAACCGTCGGGCGAAATCTTCGGCGATTTACGGGAGCGAGTTTTACACTTTATCGGCGGTGCAGCGCGCTTCATGTTCGCTTGGATTCCAAGCTCGAACGCATCGACGAACTCTGTATCGATCTTCGTGATTGTGCTGAAAGATTCGAGTCATCTGCTAGCATGGGCCTTCGATAGTTAAAGGATAGGTGTCCTATGGGAATTGCGCTGGTCTTAGGCGCTGGTGCGAGCCGAGGTGTGAGTTACGCCAAGACTCGGGACATTCCGTCTCCATTGGATAGGGATTTCTTCGACCTTCTGCAACGCTTAGATCCGAATGGGAAGGACGAGCAGCAGATCGATAGAACGCTACGGTGGGTGCAACAACTCCCGATAGAGTATTGGCGGTCGATGGAGAAGTCCTTTTACACGCTGCATCTCAGGGCATATATGAGGGATAAACTCAACCGTCCTGCGCAAGGGAAGTTGATCCCGAAGGACGATGAAGATGTCGTGAGTACCTTCGTCATTGCGATTGGAGCGTTGCTTCGAGCCGCGCACGGCACCGAAACGTGCGACTTCCATAGGAAGTTGCTGTCAAAGCTCTACCTCAATGATGTCATCGTTTCCTTTAACTATGATCTTGTAGTCGAGCGAGCGATGAAAGCGTTGCCGCGCTTCAGTTCGATCCCCTTTGGCAATTGGCTCTACGGGTTCTCGAACCGCCCGAAGAAGTGGTTAGGTCCGACCGTCTTCAAAATGCACGGGAGCTTCAACTGGACAATGCCGGAGACAACGGGTGGCAGCTTTGGGGTGCGAACCCGAGGCTGGCCGGAGTTGGAGAGTGCTCCAGGCTTCACACGCTTCAAGCGGGAAGGAACCTCGTATCCGATTTTCTTGCCATTCTGGGACAAGCGGGTCGAGGCCGATCCCTGGAGAGAAGTGTGGGTAAAAGCCTTCGAGAATCTTGAAAAGATCGACAGCGTGATCGTGTGGGGCTATTCCTTACCGCCTACCGACGTGAAAGCGCAACTTGTATTCCAACTCGCGCTCTCAGACCGAGTATTCAATCTTTGTGTGATCGATCCTTCAGGGCCTGTGAGGGATCGATGGAGAATGATGTTCCCTGATGCGAAATTCTGGGAGTTCGAGACGGTTGAGAAGTTCTTCGATAACGTGCCGCGCTGGTGGCGAGACCATCCGGACGGCGATCCGGAGGAATAGATGAATCGGATGCATACCGTCATCCGATCAGGTCCGTCCGGGATTTACTGCCATTTGGTGGGATCATTCGAAAATCGAAATGGCGGGAACGGTTTCCAGGTAGAGCCGTTTGTCAACGGAGTGCCCTTTTTCTTGAAGCTTCGCCACCAAAGACTCGTAGTGCAAATACCCGCAAATCACAATCGTCGTCCCAGAGGCGGATTGAATCAACTTCTCGACCCAGGCATCCTCCCGGATGTCGTCTGAGGAAACCCTCACTGTGATTGCCTCTTCAAACATGCGGGGACGGTTGCGCTGCTCTTCCAAGATTCCCGCACTCTGCTTCTCTTCGATTGTCATATCGAGGTTGTACCAGCGCAATCCATACTCTGCGGCGAGTCTCTGAGCGACTGAGGAGTGGCCGATAGCCTCATGGTATTCCTCGGCAATCGCCGTAAGCGGCTCAACATAGCGGACGCCGATCCAAGCTCGCAGAAGGCCGTCAAATCCTGCTTCTGAGTGCTGCATTCTGTGATCAGTGCCGATTACCACAAAGTTCAACGCCTCGATCTCCAACCGGCCTCTCATCGCTGACCGCTCCTTACGGGGGAGACGATCGCCGCTTTCGTATCCACTCACTTTGTGGCTGATTTCACCGGTATGACTTTTTTCCCGATCGCGGGCATCGAAACGACCTTTTGAGCACCCGCCTTTTTCAATTCCCGTTGCTCGAACGTAGGCTCTTTGCTCTCCCGTTTATTTGCGAGATACGCATTCCACCAGTTCTCATCGACTTTCTTCTTGTTGCGAAGCTGTTGCACCGCAGTGGTTGGATGCACGATTGCCACGTACTTGTAACGCTGGTTGCCGACTTGCAGCGTCCGGATAAATCCGTTGTCCTCTAAAATCTTCATACGCTCCAGCCAGGTGCGGACTGCACGGCTGCCCACATATCCCGACGCGAATGCGTGCTCCGTCTCATGCCCCATCTCGATGACGCCTTCGCCGCGTTGTCGGCTGAGCAATTCCAGATATACGGAGGAAGGATCATGCTTCTTGCTAATCTCCTTCGAGGAAAGAAGCGCCAGCACAAGCGGAAGTGTACGAGGCACCGAGAACCAACCCTTCTCTCCTTCGCCGGTCCAAAGGTCTTCCTTGGCAAAGTGCTGTATCCGAATTTCCTCTCGACGTTTTGCTACTCCTGATTTGTCTGCCATAATCGTTCACTCCCTATCCATCGGCCATGCCACGAAGCGCGCTTTCGTGGCATGAAACCTTCGCAGTACGGCAACCCTCACGATGGGAGAACGTCCTGTCGATGGTTCAAGTATCCTTTGTTGGGCGAGCCATATCAACGACATAGGTTCGCACAATGGGAACGCAATACGCTGATGATAGCTCCGTCCGCTACGGAATCGGCTCTTTTCTGCACTTGGGCACACGCAGTTCGCGATTAATCGCGCTCCTAGAGCCTTCAGAGCCCACAAATGCCCCTGAAAATGCGGCGGCGGAGTGGGAAGGGGCGGCGGATCGGTGTCCAACGTGTCTAATGTGTCCAGCATGTCCATAGGTGTCCAGCGGTTCCTAGTGTCCACGTATGGCGTGAAAAGGGGAAGCGGGTGGACCCTATCGAGGGGGCGAGCGCATCGGACGAACCTATGCCGCGCTATTATGCCAGCCGTCCCGATTGATTGGCTGACTCACGCCGATCAGCCCGACTCGCTATCGAATCAGTCGGTGCTCGAACGCGGCATCGCGGTGTTCCACATCGCCAAGAATCCACTCCGTCTCCACCTTCCCGCTCGTCAAGGGCCAGTGCGTGAACCGGAGGTAAGGAACTTTGGGAAACCAGTTCGGATCGAAGGCAATGGCGGGTTCAGGATGGAGCAGGCCGACGACTCTCGACTCATTGGGATGGATGGTTATCAGCAGAATGGCGGAGATGCTCTGTCGGCGCGGGGTAATCATCTGATTGCCGGAGGCATCCAGCAACCCCAGACTGCAGAATGCAGCGTGGGCGAAGTCTGTCGTCACGTACTCAGGCCGTCCATCCAGCGGAACATTGATCTGGGGGGAGGAGGTCATCAGGTATTGAGCGGCCATGCGATCCATGAGCAGACCGGCGAAATCGTAGTCCGACACAATGGCGAGGACTCCTGGCAGACTGCGACCCCCGAGTTGCCGGGCCTTGTTCTTCGCCGAAGAGAGCAGCTTTTCGGTGATGAGGCCGAAGGCACCGCCGCCTGCGCCTGTCATCGTCCTTGGGAGGTCGGACTTCTTCGACATGGAGTCTGAGTCTAGCGAGGTGACTTCCACAAGAAACGAATCGGTGGACGATGGGTGGCAGAGGAAGTCTGGGCCTCCGGTGCCGGGGTCCTCAAAGATGTCAGGATTCTGCTTTTCCGCCCGGAGGAGAGAAAAGACAACGGCCTCTGCCTCAGCGGCCTTTTGGTCCGACTGATACCGCTTCTTATACTGCTCGAAGTGTTGGGCATATTGCTTATTGCGGGACAGAAAGCGCCAATAGACCTCGACGATCTCATTGACCGATACCCTCGGCGCTGATTGCCGCATAAGCTCTACACCTGTCTCTAGTGTAGTCGGCGCTCCAAATGGGCAGACCGAGCGCATTCGTCACTCAGCCTTCAGGCTGCGAGCCGCGAATGAATCGTCCATGATCTCACTTGAGTAGAGAGAACTGCGCGACGTAGAGCCCTCGGCCAGGGTTTGATTTCCGGATTCGTGCGCGTCCACCCACACGGCTCATCTGGCTGGGCGTCGCGGGGCAGGAATAGGCCCCACTAGGATCGTACATTTCGCCTTACATTCGGCTAGACCGCTGCTTTGGGTGGGCATTGAGAATTATGAGTGACCGCGCACTCGCGTATTTACGTATTTAATTGACATCACCGGACCTGTTTCGCCAGGCCCCTCTCGTTCGTGCCACACTGGTTAGTGATGAATTCCGTCCCACCGACCATCAAACAGCTCATCGCCCTTCTTGGCGGCTGGACCGTAATCACCGCTGCCGCGGTCGCTTGGGCGACCAAGCTGGTGAATGAGCGGATCTTTTCGAAATGGCGAAAGGATGAACAGACCACGCTGGAAGGGCTGCGGCATTCCCTGTCCAGCGAACGGGTGCTTCTGGAGAGCGCGATACGTGGGGCTCAGCAGGGGCAAGACCTCAGCCATGAAAAGCGCCTTCTGGCGATAGAACACATGTGGTCGGCTGTTCTCAAGTTGCGTGCAGCGAGTGATGGGATGCGCTATTTTCTTGGAATTCTTGTGCCAAGCGAATACGACCTCATCTTTACTGGCAAACAGGATTCCTTTGCTGCGGCGATAGCCAACATCAGTGATGATTTCGTGACGGGTGCGATGAAGACGGTCGATGATGTTGAACTGGACCGACCGTACCTCGGTGAAATTCTTTGGCTACGTTTCTTCCTATACCGGGCTTTTGTCGGCAGGCTCGGTTACCTCATCACCCGAGGCAAAGAGCGACGCCATATCGGAGACTGGCGCGAGGACAAAGGAATTCGCCAAATCCTATCTGGAGCGCTCCCGGAAAGTACGATTAAGACTCTCTTGAACAAAGAGAGCGTTGCGTCGATCTATATGGTCTTCGGTCAGTTAGAGTCCACGATCCTCGAAGAAGTAAGTCTCGTCCTTTCTGGACGCCGCTCTGCTTCGGACAGCTTCGAGAACGCGAAAGAGCTTCACCAGGCCGTGTCGAAAATGTCGATCCCGACTAAGGATTAGGCATGGCGGACAGCTGCGCCGGTTTCCGATAGCGGGAACCCTATGCGCCGATCTGCATAATGCTTCCTACGCCTGTCGCCCCCCCCAAATCAACGTCGAGCAGGATGCTGTACCCGCCGTCGTAGAGCGGCGGAGGAAAAAGAGAATGTGCGCTGACCATCTTGCCGCTACCCAGCCATTCCAGAGCCCGAGGTAGTTCGACCGCAATGACTCCATAAACCTGCTTCGAATAGTCGAGCGTGCGCCCAGAATCCTTCTCGCCGCGGCATCGAAACAGAAGGCCGTGCTGAGCATGGGGTCTGAGAAAGATCGAGGGCGCTGCCATGCGGAGATCCACTAACTCAGTATTGTCGCCCCAAAAGTATCCTGGCTTCACGCGATTCCGCCCGGTTATATCCGCAGCCACCAAGAGGATGTAAGCGTACTGCTTGGGGCCATCAGGAATACGCTCCTCAAAATGCATGAATTCGTGCAGCTTCCCCGAGAGATGCGCTCGATTACACGCAAACCAAAGCGCGACCCAAACGTTATCTACAAGATCAATCCAAGTAGTCCAGATTCCGTAATGTTGGAGGAGAGGTTCATGGGCATACTGTCCGAACGTATTGAATATTCCTGCACTCTTTCTGACCGTGGCTAGAACCTCTCCTAAAGAGCGCTCACGCTTATCCCTGCCTGCCTGTGTCTTGATATCTCGGTAAAGAGTCGGGCAGAGAGCGCCGTAGATTGCGCGCTGGCCTCGAAAATATATGCCCTGGCCCTTTTCTTTGGCGCAGACATATTTCAAGTAGCCGGCAATCGTAACCAGTGCGTGAGGGTTCTTGGCCACGATTACTTCGTGGTCGCCATCGACTTTTACCCATTCCGTGTTCGGAAATGTTTGTCTCTTGAGTCGATCGAATATCGGGGTGCTCATTGTCTTCAATCTGCCGAGCAATTGCTGCGGATTCACACAAATCTGCCGAATGTCTTGTATCCACTATATCGCGCTTATCACCGCCATTCGCCAGACGAGTGTGCAAGGCAGTCTACATCTGGAATCCTGCATTTTGCTCCGTCGAAAACTGCTGTCCGACTTGGAGCGCGGACGACTTGACTACATCGTGAGACAGTTTGCTGACGAGGGACGCTGCGTTATCTGTATAGATATGGGCATCGTGCGATCCTCTCGACACGGCCACGTATGCGAATCGTTTGTTGATGAGGTCTGCGTGAATGTGGCTATCGAGATTCACCATGACACGTTCCGCTGTCAGTCCCTGGGAGCTATGACTGGTGACCGCGTAGCCGTGATCGAAGTGCCGCATCTGGTTGGCGCCGAAGTTAACCGTTTTGCCGTTGTCCATCTTTACGGAGAGCTGGCCGTCTTCGTCGATGCGCTGCACCGTGCCAAGGTCGCGGTTAGCAACACCTAACTCTTTGGACGGAGCGGTAAAGCCCAAACGGTCGCCCACGGCAAAGTCCCGCTCTAGCTCGCGGTAGACGGTCACACCGTATAACCGCGCAGGGTTGTAAGTGACCGTGGTTCCGTCCACTTTCTGCACGGTGAGCAGGTTGTCTTTAGGTTGGGTAGCAATGACCTTCGTATAGCTTTGCTTTTCGATGCCGATGTCCTGACTGCCACGCGGATAGTGGAGTACGTCATTAACCGCATAGCGAGCGGCCCAGGTACGATCGGCTCCGGTCATATCGGAACGCGGGGCGAGCACGCGCATCGCATGATCTCCTGCAGCGACTGTGCCGAGGGCTTGCAATTCGGAACGCACAGCCTGATTGATCTGACGACGCGAGGCGTTATCGGGAGAGACGACGATGGTGTTCTCCGGGCTGGCAGCGTAGCTCCGCGCAATCGCCGCGATGCGCTGCTGCGCATCGGCAATCTCGGTGACGCGGCCCTGCTGTTCCAGGAGCGCGATGCCCTCGGCGATTTCACCGCGTGACAGATGCTCGACCGCCTTCAGCAGTTCGGGGGCTTCTCGTTGGCGCACGATCTGGTCAAGCTTGGCGGTCTTCATGCCGGCGCTGACCAACTGCTCGAAGGGCTTGCCGGCTTCGACGCCCTGATGCTGCCGGGTATCTCCGATAAGCAACACACGGTCGCTGGAATCGAGCTTGGCGAGGAAGTCGCGTACCTGTTTGGTACTGGCGAGACTCGATTCGTCGACCATGTACAGATGGCGGTCGGGGTTCGTCTGGCGGGCGCGAACGAGGAACCCTTGTAGAGTGTTGGAGGATATCCCGGCATCGCGGAGCTGGTTCGCGGCGCGGGAAGTCGGGGCGAAGCCTTCGACGACGTAGCCGCGCGCTTCGGCTGCTTCGCGCACCGATTTTAAAAGGGTCGTTTTGCCAACCCCGGCCCTCCCTTCCAGCCCGTGCACAACGTCGCGCGAGGTCAGAATCTCCTCGGCTGATGCCCGCTGTCCGGCATTCAAATGTTGTTGCTTTTCGGTATGAGCGACGGCAGATTGTATGGACATGATCTGCTCGGCGCGACCCTGCCCCTGTTGCATCCGGCGTAGGATTTCTTTCTCGGCCCGGATCGTTTCGGCGGTCGTGAAGCTCCGCCCTGAGTCATGCTTCTGTCCGGGCACAAGCTTGAACTCCCCTGCGGCGATGCGAGCCTCGAACCCGGCGCGAACTTCCGAGTATGTTGTTTCACTCATGCCGCGCCGTAAAGCATCGCGGTAAAGCTCGCGCTCGTCGCTGACTGCCTCGCGCTCAAAGCTGCGGTCACGGGCGTAGGTGACAGCCTGCCGTGCCACCTGTTGCGACCTCTCCCGGTCATGCTCGGGTGCATATTCTTGACTACGCCTCCGTGCGCCCGTCACAACTATGTCGGCCTGGTTACCGAACTCGGCGGCGATCTGCCGATGAGCGGCCAGTACCTCGGCGGGCGAGTGAATCTCTTTGCGGTCGCGGGTGGAGTGCGCGGCGATCTGCGCGGCCTCCGGCCCCTGATAGCCGGTCTTTTCCAGATGCTCGCGTATCTGCTGACTGCGCGGGCTGGAAGCGTCAAGGTACTCCTGCGAGTAGCCTTTGACCTCCGGTGCGCCACTCCGTCCCGGTTCAATTTCGTAGCCGAGATTGCGGAGACGATAGGTCAGTTCCGATTGATACACGGCAGTGGCAAACTGCTGTGACTCGAACAGGCCGCGCTCCTGTAAGGCCCGCGTCTGTCCGTTGTAGCGCACGGCGACATTGAAGATGACGGCGTGTGTGTGAAGCTGCGGCGCGGCGTAGCCGTCCACGGGTCGCGCGGTATCATGCTCGAACTTCGCGGCGATGAACTCGCCGGTGATTTCGGCGGCGTTGTTGCCGCCGATGCGGGCTTGCGTGTACCTTTCCAACTCACTCAAAGCAACGTTCACCGCTTCCCGGTGCGCGTCCCTCACCCGGTCATCCCCACCGACGAGTGCGGTGAGTGAGACCGACTTGGGCGCGGAGAATGTGGCGTCCCAACCGGCACGATGTTCTACCGGCGCAACTGTCTTCCCGTTCGCGCCTTCGTACTCCTGGACGACGCGATGACGCACAAGCTGCTCGGCGGTATGAGGGTGTTGGCCATCCGCGAGCCGCGCAAAGTGTTCCTCGCTCACGGCACCTGCGAGGTCGAACTTTTCAGCCAGCTTGCCATGCCACTCGCCCAAAGTCCGGTCGTCTTGTTTCCAATAGTTCTGTTCGGCAGACGTGAACTCCCTGGCGTGGTACGTCTGCGCCTGCGCTGCGGAGAGCGGTTTGGAGATCGTCAACATAGTTAATCTCCCAACGAGAATCCTGTCTCGACCGGCTCGTCTTCGCCATCGCCGGGAACGGTGGTTGCCGTTATGTCAGCCGATTTCGGCGGTTTCTTCGTGAGCGTTTTTGGATCGAATGTAAGGTCATCGTCGTCCAGCGGACGCGGCACAAACGCGGGCTGGGTGGCAGGGATGTCGTGATAGGCAAATGAGAATCTGGCTACGTGGTTACCCAATTTCAGAAAGGCGTGCCTGTCAGGGAGTCCGGAGATTTCCGAGTCAAGCACCAAGGGTTCGACCTGGCGCTCCACGCTGAAATTGTTGCCTGCCCGTAAGCCGGTGGAGTGTGTCTCCCGCAGCCGCTCGATCTCAACTTTGCCGATAGCGTTTGACACCCATTCGGCGGCCTTTGGCTCCGTGATTTTCAGGAATATCTTGGTGGCTGGCTGCGATAGCATCACCTCGGCCAGATGACCGTAGATCATCTCAAGCTGAGCCTTGCCCTGAAAACCGAGTATTAATGGGTTCTTCGCCTTTCTGTTCTCTGTGATTGCAGTATGCAACTGCGGCAGACGTTGCAGACTCGCCAGCTCGTCCAGCACGAACCAGACGGGATGCTGGCTCTCTTTCGGTTCATTCAAGAGATGCAATACAAGCAAATCAATCCAAAGGCTATGAAGCGGACGCAGGGCCTCGCGTTCGCTGGGCTTGGATGTAAGGAAGATCCATCCCTTGCGCTCTTCCGCCCATTCGGTCGCAGTCCAATGGCTTGCGGCGTTCTCTTTCCGTGGAAGCATTCGCAGGCTATCCGCGATCAAACCGAGTGAGGCCAGGACGCCGTTGCGCTGCTGCTGCGCTCCCTTTGCAATCA
>Ga0153933_1000293_pt1 | contig 21481 bp, 19 predicted proteins | sample TSNJ017MetaG_FD_102275 | JGI IMG/M metagenome (GOLD analysis project Ga0153933, IMG submission 102275) | Attine ant fungus gardens microbial communities from New Jersey, USA - TSNJ017 MetaG | ecosystem: Host-associated > Fungi > Mycelium > Unclassified | place: USA: New Jersey, Wharton State...
AACACGAGCGGCGCGCCCATCGCGACCCGCGTCCAGACCTGAGACTGCCCCGGCTTGGCCGATGCCATGACCTCAGAGCCCCTTCCCGTCCCGGATCGCCACCGCATCCGCAGCATTCCAGCCGAGCGACAGCATCTGCCCGATCTCGTAAGGTGCGGCGCTGCTCCGCGTCGGATAGGCCGCGACCAGCTGCGGCGCACCTGATGTCTCGGACTGGATGTAGAGCCGGGTCAGGCTGCCGCTGATCATCACATCGACCAGCCTGCCGGTGAGCTTGCCGCCTCCCTCAGTCGCATGCTCGACCATCAGGTTCTGCGGCCGCACCATGACCTTGATCTGCTGGCCGGCCTCAAACGTGGTGCCGTTGCCCACGGCGCGCGAGGCGGCCCGCTGATCGTCCAGGATGATGCCGAGCCCCTCCTGATCCACGTCGCAGATCGTCGCGGGAAGCAGATTCGATTCACCGAGGAAGTCCGCGACGAACACCGAGCGCGGGCGAAAGTAGAGATCCTCGGGCGTGCCGAGCTGCTCGATCGCGCCCGCATTCATCAGGCAGATTCGATCCGACATCGTCATCGCCTCTTCCTGGTCGTGCGTGACGTAGACGATCGTGGTGCCGAGCTCGCGGTGGATGCGCTTGATCTCGAGCTGCATCTGGTCGCGCAGCTTCTTGTCGAGCGCGCCCAGCGGCTCGTCCATCAGGATGATCGCGGGGCGATAGACGATGCAGCGCGCCAGCGCGATGCGCTGCTGCTGCCCGCCGGACAGCTCGCGCGGATAGCGTTTTGCCACATGCGGCAGACGGACCGTTTCCAGCGCCTCGGCGGTGCGCCGGCGCGCCTCGGCATCGCCCACCTTCCGCATCTTCAGCGGAAACGCGATGTTGTCCTCCACCGTCATGTGCGGAAACAGCGCGTAGTTCTGGAACACGACGCCGATGTCGCGCTCATAGGCGGGGCTATGCGTCACGTCGGCATCATCGACCAGGATCTGCCCTTCGTCCGGATGGGCGAGACCTGCGACCAGGCTCAGCAGCGTCGTCTTGCCCGAGCCCGAAGGCCCAAGCAGAGTGAGGAATTCGCCCTTGGCGACATCGAGGCTGGTCGGTGCCAGCGCAACGAAGTCGCCATAGCGCTTGCAGAGCTTCGAGATGCGAAGGCTCGATGAGACCTTGGCCTGTTCCGATCGCCGCGCAGTCGTCACGTCAGGACCCAGCTATTGAAGCGCTCGATCACGGCCGCCTGGTTGTCGAACCAGTATTTCGCATCGATCTTGAGGCCGGCCTTGATGTTGTCGGGATAGGTCGGGCAGTTCTTCGCGATCTCCGGCTTGACGTAGCTGAAGGCCTCGGGCTGGGTGAGGCCGGCGGGAAAATACTCGGTCAACTTGGCCTGCCGCTTCGGGTCGGATGCGAACTTGATGAATTCGCGGCAGGCATCGGCGTTCGGCGTGCCGGATAGAATCGACCAGTTGTCGCCGCCCCAGATGCCCTGATTCCAGATGATCTCGACCGGAGCGCCGGAGGCCTGCGCCGACTGGGCGCGCGACACCCAGGTCGGGAGCATGTCGATCTCTCCGGAAGTCAGCATCTGCTCGACCTGCGCGCCCGTCGTCCACCACACCGCGACGTCGGACTTGATCCTGTCGAGCGATGCGAACGCCTTGTCGAGGTCGCACGGGTAAACCTGCGCGGTGGGCTGGCCGGCCCCCATCAGCGCCTCCTCAATCGTGTCGAACGGATGCTTGCGGATGGCGCGGCGGCCCGGGAAATCCTTCACGTTCCAGAAGTCGGCCCAGGAGGTCGGCGCCTTGCGTCCCTTGAAGGCGTCGGAGCGATAGGCCAGCACCGTGGTGTAGACGTTGGTGCCGACGCCGTAGGGCGACATGTATTCGGCAGGAATCGTCTTGATGACCGGTTCGGATTCGAGGCCGTGCTTTTCGAGATAGGGCTTGCTGCCGCTGGTCAACAACAGGATCGCGGGCCAGCTGATCTTGGCCATGTCCCAGGTGTAGTTCCTGGTATCGACCATGGTCTTGATCTGGGCAACCGGCTCGGCATTGGCCTGCGCGCCGATGACCTCGATGCCGGTCGCTTCCGTGAACGGACGGTAGAACACGGCGCCATAGGCCTTGGTGTAGATGCCGCCGTCATCGCGGACCACGATGCGCTTTCCGGCCGCGCGCGACGGCGACCAGATCGCGGGCGTCGCCAGCGCTGCGGCGCCGGTTGCAAGCAGCAGGCTGCGGCGGGAAAGACCGGTCTTCACGATCGTGCTCATGTCTCACGTCTCCCTTGTGTCGGTTGCGTCGGATGATGGAGAAAGCGGCATTGCCGCGGGTAGCACGCGGCCCGGATTGAACAGCCCGGACGGATCGAAGGCCTGCTTCACGGCCCGCATCAGAGCGAGCTCGACCGGCGGCTTGTAGCGCGCCATCTCGCCGATCAGTGTGCGGCCGATCCCGTGCTCGGCGCTGAAGGTGCCGCGCAAGGCGGCAGCCGCGTCGTCGATGGCGCGTCGCACCCGGTCTGCGACCTCGGCGCGGTTGGGTATCGCCTCCCATTCGGCGAAACTGAAGAACGGGATGAAATGGATATTGCCGTCGCCCATATGGCCGACGACGACGATCGGGGCATCCGGCGCGATGGCGTGCACCGCCGCCGTCGCGTTCGCGATGAAGGCCGGCACCGCCGACACCGGCACGGCGGTATCCGAGGTGAGGCCGACGCCGGCCTTCTTGTTGGCTTCCGACACGCTGTGACGGAGCAGCCACATCGCCTTGCGTTGCGCTTCGCTCGATGCGACGACACCGTCGCTGATCAGTCCGAGTTCGAGCGCGCGCTCCAGCACCGCCTGCATGCTGGCCGCGATCGCCTGCGCGTCGCCGGTATCTGATAGTTCGACCAGGACATGCCAGCCGTCGATCTGCGCCACCGGACAGCGCCGGCCCGGGACCTGCTCGAGCACCATCCGGATCTGGCTGGCATTCATCAGCTCGAACGCCGAGAGCCGCGAATTGCAGGACGCCTGGAACAGGCCCAGCACGTCGAGCGCCTGCTGCGGACCATCGACCGCGAGCCAGGCCACGGCCTCCGCAGTCGGCAATGGGTGCAGCTTCAGCACCGCGCCGGTGACGATGCCGAGCGTGCCTTCCGAGCCGATGAAGAGATGCTTGAGATCGTAGCCGGTGTTGTTCTTGCGCAGGGCATAGAGGCCGTCCCAGAGCGTGCCGTCCGGCAGCACCACCTCGAGGCCGAGCACATTGTCGCGCGTATTGCCGTAGCGCAGCACACCGGTACCGCCGGCATTGGTGGCGATGTTGCCGCCGATCTGGCACGAGCCCTCGGCGCCGAGGCTGACCGGATAGAGCCGGCCGGCCGCGGCAGCGGCGTCCTGGATCGTGGCGAGCACGCAGCCGGCATCGACCTCCATCGTGTTGTTGACCGGATCGATCGACCTGATCCGGCGCATCCGGGTCAGCGCGACGATCACCGGCCGCCTGCCCTGGTCGGAGGGCGTCGCGCCGCCGCACAGGCTGGTATTGCCGCCTTGCGGCAACACCGGAACGCCGTGTGCGACACACAGCCTGACGATCGCGGCAACCTGCTCGGCACTCGACGGCAGCACGGCGCAAAGCGCGGGGGCCTGGAAGCGACCGCGCCAGTCTTCGGTCAGCCCGGCGAGATCCTCATCGCGGGTCGGAACCGCGTTGTCGCCGAGCAACTGCCTGAACGCCTCGATCAGTGCCATCAACCAGCCTCTCAGGGGGTCAACACCATTCCAGCGAGCCGGAAAGAAAGTAATCGAAATACGATTACTTCAATCGCATTATGATAATGAGAGCGTTGCCTCGCCGAGTCAAGCGGGGCTTTATGGAGGGGACGGCCGGACGCGGCCCGATCGGCGTCAGGTTTGCTGCGCGGTATCCGCTTTGCTCTAATGCAGCGATGAAGGATTCTGCCGAGGATATCGTTCGACGCGCGACCGCAGCGTTCAATGCCGGCCGCCCCCAGGACGCACAGCAACTCTGCGAACGCGGCCTCGCGCGCGCACCCGGCGAGCCGATGCTAAGCCATCTGCTTGCCGCCGTGCTGTTCAGCAAGGGCGAGATCGCGCCGGCGCGCACCCATGTCGAGGCGTCCGTCGCGCGGCGCCCGGACAATGCCGCGGCCCGGCTGCTGGCCGCGCGCATTGCGCGCGCGGCCGCCGATCATGATGCCGCGCTGGCGCATCTCGACCGCGCGATTGCGCTGAAGCCGCAGCGCGATCTCTTCATCGAGAAGGCCCGTGCGCTCGATCTCGCCGGCCACAAGGCCGAGGCGCGCGAGGCCTGGCAGGCGATCCTCAAGGCGATCCCGGAGCACCAGGAGGCCAGCGCCCGACTGGGCCGGCTGGCCTGGGACGATGGTGATCTCGCCGGCGCCGTGAGCCTGCTGGAGCGCGCGACCCAGGGCGATGCGCCGGCCTCGGTCTGGTTCGATCTCGGCGTTGCGCGGCAGGACCAGCGCGATCATGACGGTGCGGCGCTTGCCTATCGCAAGGCGATCGCGCTCAAGCCCGACTATGCGGAGGCTGCGCTGAACCTCGGGATCGCATTGCAAGAGCGCGGCGATCCCGATGCGGCGATGCGCGCCTTCGCGCAGGCCTATGGCTTGCGCCCGCAACTGTTCGGATCGATCGCGATGGCGCTGACCTCGGCCTCGCACGGCCGGCTGTGGCTCGATGAGGACGCGCTGCGCGCCGCTCTAGCTGGTTGAGCGTCCACGCTTGGCGCGAAAATGCTTGCGATAGACGTTGGGCGCGGCGAGCACCTCGGCGACGACCTTGGCATAGGCCTGCTTGTGCGCGTCGTCGAAAACCTCGAACAGCAGTTCGGGCGCCTCGCGCGGCACCGCAAAGCATTGCGCCACCGGCGTGCCCTTTGGCAGCACGCCGGTGAAATCGGGCCGCACCCACACCGCCGGAAAATTGATGCCGCCGTCGTGGAAGCGATCGGCGTCGACGAGGCCCGAGATCAGGCGGAACGGCAGGTCGTCGCGATTGACCGGATGGGTCGCAAACAGCGACCAGCCCGCGTCGACCTCGATGGTCCAGAAGCTGTTGAACTTCAGCGCCGCCTGCCCGTTCGCGAACGGTGCGCCGGCGAATTGCGCACTCGGGTGGAAGCTGAGCGGCGCGCGCGGATGGCCCTCCGTCGCCGGCTGCGGAATGTCCCAGTCCCAGGCGAAGGCGCCGCGCTCGACTTTGACGTCGCAGGGCAGCGGGATCATCACCCCGTAGGCCATCGCATCGACGAAGGGCGGGCATTGCTTGACGGTGCGGATCTCGCGGCCATGCACCGCGGAATGCGCCTTCGCCGGCATCGAGCGCAGCCAGTCGGGCAGCGCGCCGCGCGCCGGATACGGCCGCGGCAGATGCGCGGCGAGATCAGGATCGCAACGGAACGTCATGCGCATGGCGAACTCCCTGGCGGGCCGAGGAATTCAGTACGGCAATCCCGTCCGCAAAGCAAAAAGGCCGGGATTGCTCCCGGCCTCCTTGTCTCCGTGGGATGGCCGGGTCAAGCCCGGCCATTTGACGGTGTTGCGGCTTAGTTCGCCGAGGCGCGCTTCGGCGGAGTGGCCGGCCACGACTTGATCAGCGTGTCGTAGTCGACGGTCTCGCCCTTCGGCTTCTCGTTGGCAAGCTTGCGCTGCGGCGCAATGTTGCCATCCTTCTCCGACTTGGCGAACCAGTACTCCGCGCTCTCCTTCTTGTTGAGCTTCGGACCGCAGGCACCCTGCACACCGGACTTCTCGAGACGCTCCATCACCGAGTCCTGGGCGGCTGCGAGTGCATCCATCGCCTGCTGCGGCGTCTTCGCACCGGACGACGCATCGCCGATGTTCTGCCACCAGAGCTGCGCGAGCTTCGGATAGTCAGGCACGTTGTTGCCGGTCGGGGTCCACTGCACGCGGGCGGGCGAGCGGTAGAACTCGATCAGGCCGCCGAGCTTCGGCGCACGCTCGGTGAACGACTTGTCCCAGATGTCGGATTCACGGATGAAGGTGAGACCGACATGGCTCTTCTTCAGAGACACCGTCTTGGAGACGATGAACTGCTGATAGAGCCAGGCCGCCTTGCGGCGGTCGACCGGGGTCGACTTCAGAAGCGTGAGCGAGCCCACGTCCTGGTAGCCGAGCTTCATGCCGTCCTTCCAGTACGCGCCGTGCGGCGACGGGGCCATACGCCACTTCGGCGTACCGTCCGCGTTCATCACCGGCAGGCCGGGCTTCACCATGTCGGCGGTGAAGGCGGTGTACCAGAAGATCTGCTGGGCGATATTGCCCTGCGAAGGCACCGGGCCCGACTCGGAGAAGGTCATGCCCTGCGCCTGCGGCGGAGCATACTTCTTCATCCAGTCGAGATACTTGACGATCGAGTAGACCGCCGCCGGGCCGTTGACGTCGCCGCCACGCTCGACCGACGAGCCGACCGGACGGCAGCCTTCCATGCGGATGCCCCATTCGTCGACCGGCAGGCCGTTCGGGATGCCCTTGTCGCCGTTGCCGGCCATCGACAGCCAGGCGTCGGTGAAACGCCAGCCGAGCGAGGGATCCTTCTTGCCGTAGTCCATGTGACCATAGACCTTGACGCCGTTGATCTCCTTGATGTCGTTGGTGAAGAAGTCGGCGATATCTTCATAGGCCGACCAGTTCACGGGAACACCGAGCTCGTAACCATACTTGGCCTTGAACTTGGCCTTGTATTCCGGGTTGGTGAACCAGTCGTAGCGGAACCAGTAGAGGTTCGCGAACTGCTGGTCCGGCAGCTGGTAGAGGTGACCGTTCGGCGCGGTCGTGAACGACTTGCCGATGAAGTCGTCGACGTCGAGCATCGGGTCGGTGACGTCCTTGCCTTCACCCTTCATCCATTCGGTCAGGTCGACCGCCTGGCCGTAGCGGAAGTGGGTGCCGATGAAGTCGGAGTCGTTGATCCAGGCGTCATAGACGTTCTTGCCCGACTGCATCTGGGTCTGGATCTTCTCGACGACGTCGCCTTCCTGGATGACGTCGTGCTTCACCTTGATGCCGGTGATCTCCTCGAACGCCTTGGCGAGCGTGCGCGATTCGTATTCGTGCACGGTCAGCGTCTCGGACACCGCGTTGATTTCCATGCCCTTGAAGGGTGCAGCGGCCTTGATGAACCACTCCATTTCCTTCATCTGGTCTTCCTTGGAGAGGGTCGACGGCTGGAATTCGCCGCTGTCGATCCACTTCTTCGCGGCCGCTTCGTCCGCGCGAGCCGGCGCGGCGATAGTCACCGCTGCCGCGACGAGCGCAAGCGCGCTGGTCATCGTCAGAAGACTATCCTTGGTCGTTCTCAAGTGTCGCATGTTGATTCCTCCGTTGCAGCGACAAACTAACTAAACCCCAGGCCCGGGTAGACCCCGGATCTGCTCTTTTTCGTCTGCCTCAGACGGTGCGAAAGATCACCACGGCCGAAACAAGCGAAATCAGTGTTGCGAGCCACAGGCTCGTAATTTCAACGCCCTCCCCGATCGGCAACGTCGCGATCGGGTTGGTGCCGACCACGCCGATCCACACCAGATGGATCACCGCGGCGAGTATCAACGAAACGAACAAACGGTCGCCGCGCGTGGTCGGAATGCGCAGCACTCCGACGCGTTCGGCCTCGGGATAGACGGCGGCGAGCCAGATCATCACGCCGAGCGTGCAGGCCAGCAGCACGAAGAAGATTGCGGTCGGCGCTGTCCAGGCCATCCATGCGATGCTGTCCATCAATGGCTCCTTTAGACGCGGCCGAGCGCGAAGCCGCGCGCGATGTAGTTGCGGACGAACCAGATCACGAGCGCGCCCGGGATGATGGTGAGCACGCCGGCGGCCGAAAGTAGCCCCCAATCCATGCCGGCGGCCGACACCGTACGCGTCATGACGGCGGCGATCGGCTTGGCATCGACCGAGGTCAAAGTGCGCGCCAGCAACAGCTCGACCCACGAGAACATGAAGCAGAAGAACGCGGCGACGCCGATGCCGCTCGCGATCAGCGGCACCAGGATCTTGATGAAGAAACGCGGGAACGAATAGCCGTCGAGGAACGCGGTCTCGTCGATCTCGCGCGGCACGCCGGAGACGAAGCCTTCGAGGATCCACACCGCCAGCGGCACGTTGAAGATGCAATGCGCGAGCGCCACCGCCCACGGCGTATCGAACAGGCCGATCGCCGAATAGAGGTTGAAGAACGGCAGCGCGTAGACCGCGGCCGGCGCCATGCGGTTCGACAGCAGCCAGAAGAACAGATGCTTGTCGCCGAGGAAGCGGTAGCGCGAGAACGCGTAGGCCGCCGGCAGCGCCACCGAGATCGAGATGATGGTGTTGATGACGACATATTCCAGCGAATTGATATAGCCGGAATACCAGCTCTCGTCGGTGAAGATGCGCCTGTAGTGCTGCAAGGTCGGCGTGTGCGGCCACAGCGTCATCGTCGTGACGATCTCGGTATTGGTCTTGAAGCTCATGTTGACGAGCCAGTAGATCGGCAACAGGAGGAAGATCAGGAACAGCGCCATGATGACGCGGCGGCCGGGAATCGAGTGCATCAGGCCGCTCCTTCCTTGGCCGGGCGATCGGCGCCGGCATTGGTCATGACGGTGTAGAAGACCCAGCACACGATCAGGATGATCAGATTGTAGACCAACGACAGCGCCGCCGCCTTGCCGAGGTCGAACTGGCCGAGCGCGATCTTGACGAGCTCGATCGAGATGAAGGTGGTCGAGTTACCCGGCCCGCCGCCGGTCACCACGAACGGCTCGGTATAGATCATGAAGCTGTCCATGAACCGCAGCAGCACTGCGATCAGCAGCACGCGGTGCATTTTCGGCAGCTGGATCGCCTTGAACACCGCCCAGCGCGAAGCACCGTCGATCTGCGCCGCCTGGTAATAGGCGTCGGGGATCGACTTCAGGCCGGCGTAGCAAAGCAGCGCGACAAGACTGGTCCAGTGCCAGACGTCCATCACGATGACGGTGGCCCAGGCGTCGAACTCATTGGAGACGTAGTTGTAATTGATGCCGATGCTGTTCAGCACGTAGCCGAGCAGGCCGATGTCCGGGCGACCGAATATCTGCCAGATCGTGCCGACCACGTTCCACGGAATCAGGAGCGGCAGCGCGAGGATCACGAGACAGGCCGCGACGCTCCAGCCCTCGCGCGGCATCGACAACGCGATGATGATGCCGAGCGGCACCTCGATCGCGAGGATCACGGCGGAGAAGAACAAATTGCGGCCGAGCGAGGCAAGGAAGCGTCCGCCGAGGTCGCTGGAAGGATCGAGCAGTTCCTTGAACCAGCCGACACCGTTCCAGAAGAACTGGTTGTTGCCGAACGTGTCCTGCATCGAATAGTTCACGACGGTCATCAGCGGCAGGATCGCGGAGAACGCGACCACCAGGAACACCGGCAGCACCAGGAACCAGGCTTTTTGGTTGATGGTCTTGTCCATCAGGCGACCCCTTCCACCAAATGGCTGTCGGCATAGACGTGAACATGCGCGGGATCGAAGATCAGGCCGGCGGTGCTGCCGGAGACCGAGAATCCCGGTGGGACGCGGGCGGCGAACTTGGCGTCGCCGATGCGCACCCGCGCGAACTGGATGCGGCCGAGATCGTCGATCCGCTCGATCGTCGCCGACAGCAGGCCCGAGGCGGGCGCCGCGACATCGACGAATTCGGGCCGCACGCCGATCTCGATCTTCTTGCCTGCCGGCAGCACACCATAGTTGCGATGCAGGCCGATGACATGGCCGTCGATCCGCGCCTCGTGTCCGCTCACTTCCGCCGGTACGATGTTCATGCCGGGCGAGCCGATGAAGTAGCCGACGAAGGTATGCGCCGGCTTGTCGAACAGCTCGGCCGGCGTGCCGCTCTGCACGACGCGGCCGTCATGCATCACGACGACGGTGTCGGCGAAGGTCAGCGCCTCGGTCTGGTCGTGGGTGACGTAGATCATCGTCAGGTCGAGCTCGCGATGCAGCGCCTTCAGCTTCGAGCGCAGCTGCCACTTCAGTTCGGGATCGATCACCGTCAGCGGCTCGTCGAACAGCACCGCGGCGACGTCGGAGCGCACCAGGCCACGGCCGAGCGAAATCTTCTGCTTGGCGTCGGCGGTGAGCCGCGTCGCCTTGCGATTGAGATTAGGCGTGAGGTCGAGCAGATCGGCGATCTGCTTGACGCGGGCGTCGACCTCGGCCTTCGCCACGCCACGGTTCTTGAGCGGGAACGCCAGGTTCTGGCCGACCGTCATGGTGTCGTAGATCACCGGGAACTGGAACACCTGCGCGATGTTGCGCTTTTGCGTCGACAGCGGCGTGATGTCGTTGCCGTCGAACAGGATCTTTCCACGCGACGGCGTCACGATGCCGGAGATCAGGTTGAGCAGCGTGGTCTTGCCGCAGCCGGAGGGGCCGAGCAGCGCATAGGCGCCGCCCTGCCGCCAGGTCATGGTGACCGGCTTCAGTGCAAACGATTCCAGCGGCGCGTCGTTGCCGCTGTAGGACTGTGCGAGGTCGACGAGGTCAATGCGGGCCATGGAGCACCTCCCTCACTTTGAGTCTGGAGAGGCGACGAGGCGGTCAGCCGCGTCGAACACGAAGACGTTGTCGGGATCGATCGCGGCGTCGAGCACTTGCCCGGGTTCATATTCATGCACGCCGTGCAACACCGCGACCCAGTTCGAGCCGTGGACGTGAAGGTGCACAAAACTCTCCGAGCCGGTGATTTCGGTGACCGTCACCGCGGCCGAGAATTTGTGGCGGCCGGCCGTCGCGTTGCCGACCTCGAGCTGGTGCGCGCGGAACCCAACGCGGTAGGTGCCGTCGGGCACATTGGCGTAGAGGCCGGAGGCCTGCGCCTGCTCGCCGCCGGTATAGGTCACTTGCCCGCCCTTCTTCTCGATGCCGATGATGTTGAGCGGCGGATCGGAGAACACCTGGGCGACACGCAACGTATCGGGATGGCGATAGACCTTCGGCGTCTCGCCGAATTGCAGCGCCTCGCCTTCCCACATGCACACGGTGCTGCCACCGAGCAGCAGCGCTTCGGACGGCTCGGTCGTCGCATAGACGAAGATCGCGCCCGACGCCTCGAAGATGCGCGGCAGCTCGGCGCGCAGCTCCTCGCGCAGCTTGTAGTCGAGGTTGGCGAGCGGCTCGTCGAGCAGCACCAGGTCGGCGCCCTTGACCAGCGCGCGCGCGATCGCGGTGCGCTGCTGCTGGCCGCCGGAGAGTTGCAGCGGCGTGCGCTTCAGATAGGGCTCGAGCCGCAACAGGCCCGCGGCCTCGGCGACACGCTTCTCGATCTCGTCGCGCCGCTTGCCCTGCACCCTGAGCGGCGAAGCGATGTTCTCGTACACCGTCAGCGAGGGGTAGTTGATGAACTGCTGATAGACCATCGCGACCGAACGCTGCCGCACGTCGGCGCCGGTGACGTCCTTGCCGTCGACCAGCACGCGGCCGGTGGTCGGCTTGTCGAGACCGGCCAGCAGCCGCATGATCGAGGTCTTGCCCGACAGCGTCGGCCCGAGCAGCACGCTGAGCGTGCCGCGTTCCAGCGTCAGCGAGACGTCGCGGATGGTCGGAACGCCATCCACCGTCCTCGTTACATTCTGCAGCGTGACGCTCATGTCCGTCCTCCCGCTTCGCGGAGAGGACGTTCACCGGAGACGCGGTTGGCGGCCATCCACTCGTCGAGCGCGGCGATTTCGTTCGCCGTCATCCGCAGGCCCAGCTTGGATCGCCGCCAGACGACATCCTCCGCGGTCTCGGCCCATTCGTTCGCCATGAGGTACCTGACTTCGCTTTCCGTCAAGGTAGCCCCAAAGGATTGGCCGAGATCGTCAGCGGATTTTGCATTGCCCAGCAATTTGGCAGCGCGCGTGCCGTACGCATGCGCGAGACGGCTCGCATGCGGTTGCGAGAGGAACGGATGATTGCGGATCAATTCGGCGGTCAGCGCTGAGACCGCGGAGACATCCATGTCGCCGCCGGGCAGCGGCGCCTTGCCGGTCCAGCCCTCCTTGGCTTTCGCGCTGCGAAGATAGGGTGACAGCCGCTCCAGCGCCTCTTCAGACAGACGGCGATAGGTCGTGATCTTGCCGCCATAGATCGAAAGCAGCGGCGCACCGCCGGGCGTGTCGAGCTCGAATACGTAGTCGCGGGTCGCGGCCTTGGCTTCGCTGGCGCCATCGTCATAGAGCGGACGCACGCCGGAGTAATCCCAGACCACATCCTCGGGCTTGATCGGCTTGGCCAGATATTCGCTGGCGGAGGTGCAGAGATACTGGATCTCCTCCTTGGTCGCCTTCACCTTGGCCGGGTCGCCGTCATAGTCGCGATCGGTGGTGCCGATCAGCGTGAAATCGTCCTGATAGGGAATCACGAAGATGATGCGACCGTCCGCGTTCTGGAACATGTAGGCGCGGTCGTGATCGTAGAGCTTCTTGACCACGATGTGCGAGCCCTGCACCAGCCGCACTTTTGCGCGCGCATTGACGCCGGCGCCGGCCGCCAGCACCTGCTCGACCCACGGACCGCCGGCATTGACCACGACGCGCGACTTGATCACCTCGCGCGCGCCGCTCGTGCGATGCTCGACCGTGACGTGCCAGATGCCGTCGACCTGCCTGATCTCGACCGCACGGGTGCGGGTGCGGATATCGGCGCCGCGATCGGCCGCGTCACGTGCGCTCAGCGCGACCAGCCGCGCATCGTCGACGAAGCAGTCGGAATACTCAAAGCCCTTGGCATAGCGGCCTGCGATCAGCGGCTTGCCGACCACGTCCTTGGTGAGATCGACCGAGCGCGTTGCCGGCAACAGATGGCGGCCGCCGATATGGTCGTAGAGGAAAAGGCCGAGGCGCAGCAGCCAGGCCGGACGGAGGCCCGCGTGATGCGGCAACACGAAACGCAGCGGACGGATGATGTGGGGCGCGATCTGCCAGAGAATCTCGCGCTCGATCAGCGCCTCGCGCACCAAACGAAACTCGTAATACTCGAGATAGCGCAAACCGCCATGCACGAGCTTGGTCGACCAGGACGACGTCCCGCTCGCCAAATCATTCATTTCACAGAGGAAAACAGAGTTACCCCGGCCCGCCGCATCGCGCGCGATGCCGCAGCCATTAACGCCGCCTCCAATGATGGCGAGGTCGTAAATTCGATCCAAAGAACGCTTCCCCCGGCAACCGCCTTCGCTTTAGCGGTTTTACTTTCGGATCGGAGTAAATCACAAGCAAAAACGAAAGCAATCCGAAAATGGAACTTTCGGACGATTCTTTTTGGAGAATGACGAGCTTCAAATCGGGCCAGCACCACTGGCGGACCAACCCGGCTTCAATACTATCTTTGGATAGCCTCAGCTCGGTTCACAATTTTTGATATGCGGGCAAGCACTCCCAAATCAGAAGCAGCTTTGTTTGTGTTCGACCCGGAGCAGATGAAGCCGGGCGACGTCATGCTCGAAAAGGGCGACGGGTGGACGAGCAAAGCCATCATGATGGGCGACGGTGGCGGCTACAGCCACGCGCTCATCTACGTCGGTGAATCCAGCTTCGTCGAGGCAGTGCCGAGCGCGGTGCGGATTATCACGAGCACCCGGGTCTTGATCGACGACCCTTCGCGGTGGACCGTGCTCCGCCTGGTGGACGATGCGCACGCCGGAGAGATTGCTGCACGACAGGCCCGCATGATGGTCCACGCCAAATACAGCGTCAAAGGCGCGCTGGGTTCGGTCGTTCCCTTTGCGACCAACGCCCGCGACGGCGGAATCTTCTGCAGCCGGCTCGTCGCCGAAGCCTATGCCAGGGCTGGCGTCAATCTGGTCGATGGCATCGATGCCGCAAAGGTCACGCCGGCAGGACTACAATTCAGCTCCAGGTTTACCGAACTCGCTCCGCCACTCATGGAAGTACCGGCCGACGAGCGCGAGACTCTGACGGAGCACCTTGATCGTGACGCCAAGTATGTCGGCAGCCCCCGCCATCGCGAGTTGGTCGTTTCACAACGGATCTTCCGGAAGCTTCACAAGGGCATTCGCAAGCTGGCAAAGCCCGAAACCCCGAACCTCCCCTTCCCACCGAGAAACCTGAACGAGTTGCTCAATATTCTGGGATCCGACACCAGTCCTACCGCCTCCCATATCGCTGATCGCATCATGCGGGAGTTCGAGGCAACGGACTACTTTTCGCTGTGGCATGCCCCCTTGAGGGAAGTTCGAAACACCATCGCTGAAGAGGTGAAGCGCAGCCGCGACCCTGAAGACCGACGCGCGATCCAACGCACACTTGCGCCCGATGACACCCGCGCCCGCCAAGAACGCAACAGGCACACGCTTGCGAGCTACTATGCCGCGACACGCCATCCGATCTGGTTGATGTTGATCGAGGCCCACATGGAAACGGAAAGAATCCTGGCCGACATCGCCGGGTTGACCGCGAAGATCGGCGTGGAGAATCCCTAGCCGGATCGCAATACGATCACGCGGAAGCGCGTCAAATGCCCATCACACGCTGCGCAGCGTGACGGGCGTGGGCTCGTTCCCGTTGTCGTCGATATCGGCTTGCGGCTTGTCCATCGCCACGACGACCTCGATGCCCCGGCTGTGGCAGATGTTGGCGAGGCCGGCCGGCAGCGGCGAATCGGTGATGAAGGTCTGGATCTGGCTCATATGCGCGATGCGCACCGGCGCGCTGCGGCGGAGCTTTGTCGCATCCGACACCAACATGACGTTGCGCGCATTGGCAATGATCGCCTGCGCCACCTGGACCTCGCGATAGTCGAAGTCGAGCAGTGCGCCCTCCTCGTCGATCGCGGACGCACCAATGATAGCATAGTCGACCTTGAACTGGCCGATCAGTTGCGTCGCGGTCGAGCCGACCACCGCGCCGTCGGCGCGCCGCACGGTGCCGCCGGCCACCACCACCTCGATGCGCGGATGACGATAGAGCAGCATCGCGACGTTGAGGTTGTTGGTGATGACGAGCAGGTCCTCATGCGAGGTGAGCGCGCTCGCGACCTCCTCCGTCGTGGTGCCGATATTGATGAACAGCGAGCAGCCGTTCGGGATCCGCGCCGCGGCGGCAGCGCCGATCGCCTTCTTCTCGTCGGCGGCGACGAAGCGCCGCGCCTCGTAGGCAAGGTTTTCCACACCGGAGGCGATGATGGCGCCGCCATGGATGCGGGTCAGCGACCGCTGGTCGCAGAGATCGTTGAGGTCCTTGCGGATGGTTTGCGCCGACACCTCGAATCGCTTGGCGAGGTCCTCCACCATGACCCGGCCGAATGCGCGTGCGAGGTTGAGGATTTCAGTCTGGCGATGGGACAGTCCGGCCACGGCGGTACCCTTGAAGCGGTGAGTCTTGCCATGGTGCGACCGTTCGGCGCTGAGGTCAACGAGCAAGCGCGCAGCGGCTCACCATGCCATGGCCGATGCGACCAGGCTGATCAGCTCCGGATCGTCGAACGCCCGGGCGCTGGCGACCGCACCGGCCGCGACCAGATCGGCATGACTGAGCCCGGTCCGCATGCCGATCGTCGCGATCCCCGCAGCGGTCGCAGACTGCACGCCGGAGCGCGAATCCTCGAACGCCAGCGCGGCCCCGGCCGACGCGCCGGCGAGGCGCAAACCTTCCAGATAGGGCAGCGGATGCGGCTTGCCGTGCGCCAGCTCGTCGCCGATCACGACAGCCTTGAAGCGGCTGATAATGCCAAGCCCCGACAGCAGCAGTTCGGCATTCGGGCGCGGCGCGTTGGTCACGGCCACCATGGTGACGCCGGCGCGGTCCGCCCGGTCGAGCAGATCAATCAATCCCGGCACCGGCGCAATCTGGCCACCGACCAGCTCGCGGAAGATCCGCTCCTTCTCGCCCAAGATGGTGGCGCGGCGCGCCAGTGGTTCATGCGCCAGGAAACGCTCGCCGATCGATGCGTTGGAGAACCCCTGCAACTCCCTGCCGAAGCGCGCGTGGTCGAACACATGGCCGTGAGGGCCAAGCACCCGGTTGAACGCGGCGAGGTGAAGCGGATCGGTATCGGCCAGCGTGCCGTCGATATCGAACAGCAACGCCTTGCCTTGTCCCTGCGACATCAGAGCAATGATTCCGTGAGCCGGAATCCATCGATACAGGCAATTGTGTCGCGCGCAAATGATGCGTCAATGAGACGACCTACGACGCCAGTTGCAGCACTTCCCCGCAGGCGAGGCGGCGCGCGGCGCGTTCGGCCTCGCGGGCGGTGCGGAAGATCCGGCCTTCAAGGCGATCATACAGGTGCGACGCCGCAAAGAACTGGTAGCCGCCGGTATCACGCACCACGATACCCGCGGTCTCTGAACTCACTTCGATCACGTAACTGTCAGACATGGTCAGCCTCGGTTTTAAGTCCGGGCCGACAACGGAGTCGTCGTCGGTTTGTTCCTAACCCCTCACCACCTGTCATACCCCGCGCACGCGGGTATCCAGTACGCTGCGGCCTATCGGCTCAAACTCCAGCGTCTCTGGAATACTGGGTCACCCGCTTTCACGGGTGACGACACCGGTATTGGGGCTGAAGTGGGCACCTCATGTCGCGATTGTCGCGCCGTCGCGCTGGATCGGCTGCGGATGGCCCTGGTCGTCGATCGAGACGTAGGTGAAATTGCCGTCGGTGACCAGGATCGACTGTTCTGCGCGGCGGCGCAGCACCCAGGCTTCGAGATGCACCGTGATCGAGGTGCGGCCGACCCGCACCAGATTGGCATGGACCGAGACGAGATCGCCGACATAGACCGCTTTGCGGAAATTCATCGCCTCGATCGCGACCGTCACGGTGCGCGACTTCGCGAATTTGGAGGCGAAGACCCCGCCGCCGACGTCCATCTGGCTGAGCAGCCAGCCGCCGAAGATATCGCCATTGGCGTTGGTGTCGGCCGGCATCGCCAGCGTGCGGATGCAGAGGTCGCCACAAGGCTCGGTTTCCAGGTTCGGCGGCGCGTGGACATGCGTATCGGTCGCTTGCGAGTCAGTCACTTGAAATTCTCCCAGCCGGCATCAGGCGTAAATCGGTCACCGAATTTCTGCGCGAGCGCGCGCATCGCGGACACCACATTGTCGACACCGCGCATGCGCGCATAGTTGAGCGGACCGCCGCGGAACGGCGCGTAGCCGGTGCCGAAGATCATCGCGCCGTCGACCACGTCGGCGTCATCGACGATGCCCTCGCGCAACGCCGCGACGCAGACGTTGGACATCGGCAGCACCAGGCGGTCGATCATCTCGTCGCTCACCCGCGGCCCGGTCTCGGGCAGCGGCGCCTTCTCGGCCTTGCCGTCCTTCCAGGTGTAAAAACCCTTGCCGGTCTTGCGGCCAAGCTCGCCCTTGGCAACTTTCTCGCGCAGCCAGGCGGGCGTCGGCGGCAGATGATCGCCGAACTTGGAGCGCAGCATGTCGCCGACATCGAGGCAGATATCGAGGCCGACCTGATCGGCAAGCTCGATCGGCCCCATCGGCATACCGAACTCGACCGCGGCCGCATCGATCAGGCGCTGGTCGATCTTCTCGTCCAGCATCACCATCGCCTCCAGCATGTAAGGCGTCAGCGCGCGGTTGACGAGGAAGCCCGGCGAGCTCTTCACCGGTAGCGGCAGGCGGTCGATGGCGCCGACAAAGGCGCGCGCCTCGCCGAGCAAGGTGGGATCGGTGCCGTCATGGCTGACGACCTCGACGAGTTGCAGCCGCGACACCGGATTGAAGAAATGCAGCCCGAGCAGCCGCTCCGGCCGTTGCAGCGTGGTGCGCAGATCCTGCAAAGGAATGCTCGAAGTGTTGGTGGCGAGGATCGCGCCAGCCTTCATCCGCGGCTCGAGACCGGCATAGACCTTCTGCTTCAGCTCGAGCTTTTCCGGCACCGCCTCGATGATCAGGTCGGCGTTGCGGACGCCCTCACCCTCCATATCGGGGATCAGCCGGTCGAGCGCGTCGCGCTGGTCGATCTTCTTGCGCATGATCTTGCCGAACAGATCCGCAGCGCGCTTGATCGCGCCGGCGATCGGCTCGGCCTTCATGTCCGCGAGCGTCACCCTCATGTCCTGATTGGCGCACCAGGCGGCAATGTCGCCACCCATCGCGCCGGCGCCGATGACGTGGACGTGCGCGATCTTGTTGCCGCTGCCGGCGAGCTTCTTCATCTGCTCACGCAGGAAGAACACGCGGATCAGATTCTGCGCGGTCGGCGTCACCATCAGCTTGGCGAAAGAAGCCTTCTCGGCGTTCAGCATCCCGGCGCGGTTGCCGGCGTGCTTCTCCCAGAGATCGATCAACGCATAAGGCGCGGGATAATGCACGCGAGGCGCCGCCTTTTCGACCTCGCGACGCATGCGGCCGGCGAGGAAGCCGCGCACCGGAGCGGAGTTGAGGACCGTGTTGACGAGGCCGGGCTTCGCGCGCCTCAAGCGGCCGAACACCGCGTCCTTCACCGCATTGCGGACATGGCGCTCCTGGGTGACGGCGTCGACCAGGCCGAGCGATCTGGCGCGGCGCGCATCGATGGTCTTGCCGGTCAGCATCAAGGTCATCGCCTGCATCGGATTGACCAGCTCGGTGAAGCGCACCGTGCCGCCGAGACCGGGATGCAGGCCGAGCATCACCTCGGGAAAGCCGAAACGCGCATCATCGATCGCGATCCGCATCTGGCAGGCGAGTGCAACCTCGAGGCCGCCACCCAGGCAGAAGCCGTGGATCACGGCGACCGACGGCACGCGCAGCGCCTCGAACCGATCGATCACCGCATGCGCTTGGCCGATTGCGGTCTCGACCGCGTGGGGATCGGTGGCGCCGCGGAATTCGTTGACATCGGCGCCGGCGATGAAGCCGCTGGTCTTGGCGGAGCGAACGACGAGCCCCGCCGGCCGCTCGCTGTGCAGCGCCGATACGATGGCGTCGAGCTCCTCGAGCACGTCGGCGGAAAGCGTGTTGGCGCTGGCGTCGGCGCAATCGAACAACAGCCAGGCGATGCCGTCCTCGTCGCGGGTCAGCTTGAAGTTCCTGTAGGCGCTCTCGGCCGGCTTCGGCCCGAGCTCGAGCACGCGGTCGGCGAGGACGTCCATGATCTGCGAATCCATGATCACACCGTCTCTATCAACATCGCGCCACCCTGCCCGCCGCCGATGCATTCGGTGGCGACACCGCGCCGGGTGCCGTGCCGCTTCATCGCATTGACAAGGTGCAGCACGATGCGGTTGCCGCTGCAGCCTACGGGATGGCCGAGGCTGATCGCGCCGCCATCGACATTGAGTTTGGCGCGGTCGATCTCGCCGGCCGCGCCGTCGAGCCCCAAAATCTCGCGGCAGAATTTGTCATCGTTCCAGGCCGCGAGGCAGCCGAGCACCTGCGTGGCAAACGCCTCGTTCAGCTCCCAGGTCTCGATGTCCTGCAAGGTCAGCTCGTTGCGCTTCAAGAGCGTGCTCGCCGACAGCACCGGGCCGAGCCCCATGATCGAGGGATCGAGTGCCGACCACTGGCTGTCGAGGATGACCGCCTTCGGCGTCAGCCCATGCTTCGCGACCGCCGTCTCCGAAGCCAGGATCACCCAGGACGCGCCGTCGGTGATCTGCGAGGAATTGCCGGCGGTGACCTGCCCCCAGGGACGCTCGAACACCGGGTTCAGCTTAGCCAGCGTCTCCGGCGTCGAGTCCGGGCGCACACCGTCATCATGATCGTAGAACTTGCCGTCGCGTGCGAAGGCGGTCTCGACCTCGCCCTTCAGAAAACCTTCCTTCTGCGCGTGCGCCAGGCGCTGGTGGCTTTCGGCGGCATAGGCATCGGACTGCGCGCGGGTGATGCCGAAGAGATAGCCGACTTTCTCCGCGGTCTGGCCCATATTGAGCTCGGTGATCGGATCGGTGAGCCCGCGCTCGAGGCCGATGATCGGCTTGAGATAGCTCGGCCGCACCTTCAACGCCGCGGCGATCCTGGCGCCGATCCCCTTGGCGCCGGCGAGGCCCGCGAACCAGCGCACGCCGGCATTGGGCCAGACCAGCGGCGCGTGGCTCAGCGCCTCGGCGCCGCCGGCCAGGATCAGGTCGGAGATGCCCTCGCGGATGTAGCGATAACCGGTGTCGATCGACTGCATGCCGGAGCCGCAATTGATCTGCATCGTGAAGGCGACCATCTTCTCGCCCATGCCGAGCCTGAGCGCCGCGACCCGCGCCGGGTTCATCTCGTCGGCGATGACGTTGACGCAGCCGAGGATCACCTGGTCGAACGCGGTGGGCGCGAAGGGCTGCCGCGCCAACAGCGGCCGGCCGCATTGCACGGCGAGATCGACCGGGGTGAACGGGCCGGGACCGGAGCGCGCCTTCAGGAACGGCGTCCGGCTGCCGTCGACGATAAAGACTGGTCGCGCCATCAGCCCGCCGCCCTCTGCTCACCCAGCTCCTGGAAGAACTGATGCACGTCGGCGGATTTCTTGTAAATCGGGGACAGCACTTCGGGCGCAAAATCATCGACCTCGATGACCTTGGCGACCGCCTCATGCGCGGCGGCGAGCTTCTCACCCTCCGCCTGGGTGATGACGCCCTTCGCGACCGCGTCCTTCCAGTCGTGAATGCGCGCCGCGTGCAGCTGCTTGGCGGCATCCTCGGCCTCGGTGACGAGGCGGAACGCCTTCTCCAGCCGCGCGATGCCACCATCGTCCTCGACAAAGGCGAGATCGGGCGTCAGGCGGTCGCGCGCCGCTGATGGCGACAGCACGAGCTGCGCGCATTGATGCACAATTTGGTCGGACGGACCGGTGACGCGCGCGCCAAACGGCTGGATCAGGAATTTCAGCATCACGCCGACGAAACGATTCGGCAGGTTGGCCGTGATCTCAGCGAGGCGCCCCTCGATGGTCTTGAAGCCGGACGCCATGCACCATTGCAGCGCGGGTAGATCCTCCTTCTGCCGGCCCTCGTCCTGCCAGCGTTTCAGTGCAGCCGAGAGCAGGTACAATTCGGACAGGATGTCGCCGAAGCGGGCGGACAGCATCTCCTTGCGCTTCAGCGCGCCGCCGAGCGTGAGCAGCGCCATGTCGGCGCAGAGCGCGAATGCCGACGAATAGCGCGAGAGCTGGCGATAGAACCCCGTCGCCTCGCCGGCATCCGGCGCCGGCGCGAACAGGCCAAAGCTCCAGCTGCGGCCCCAGGCGCGGAACAGGGTCGCGAAGCTGTGGCCGACATGCTTCCAGAACGCAGTGTCGAAGGCCGTCAGCCCCTTGTCGCGATCGGGATCACGCAGCGCGTTCATCTCGTCGAGGAGATAGGGATGGGCGCGGATCGCACCCTGCCCGAACACGATGAGATTGCGGGTCAGGATGTTGGCGCCTTCGACCGTGATGCCGACCGGCACTGAGCGGTAGAGCCCGCCGAGATAATTCTGCGGTCCGTCGATCACCGCCTTGCCGCCATGGATGTCCAT
>Ga0153933_1000294_pt1 | contig 21334 bp, 23 predicted proteins | sample TSNJ017MetaG_FD_102275 | JGI IMG/M metagenome (GOLD analysis project Ga0153933, IMG submission 102275) | Attine ant fungus gardens microbial communities from New Jersey, USA - TSNJ017 MetaG | ecosystem: Host-associated > Fungi > Mycelium > Unclassified | place: USA: New Jersey, Wharton State...
AGAGCGCTGGGACAGCGGCAATGCCGATTTCCCGCCGACCTCGTTCCAGGTTTCCAATCTCAATGCCGGCACGGGCGCGAACAATGTGATTCCCGGTTCGCTCAAGGCCTTGATCAATTTCCGCTACAGCACGGCAAGCACCGCGGCTGGATTGCGCGAGCGCACCGAAGCCATTCTCACCAGGCATGGCCTGGACTACGCACTGGAGTGGAACCTTTCAGGCGAGTCATTCCTCACGCCTGCAGGCGGCCGGCTGCGTGAAGTGGTGGTGTCCGTGTGCCGCGATCTTTGCGGCATGGAACCGGATCAGAGCACCGGCGGCGGTACCTCGGATGGACGTTTCATCGCGCCGCTGGGCGCGGAAGTGGTGGAACTCGGGCCGGTGAACGCCACCATCCACAAAGTCGATGAATGTGTGGCCGTCGCCGAGCTGGAGCGGTTGCCGGATTTGTACCAATCGACGTGCGAGCGCATGTTGTTGGCGTAACCATGCGCGGAGCCGGCATCAGTTCGATGCCGGTTCCAGTACCAGGGTATGCCGGTCATTGCCGGGCATCAGCGGAGTCGGGCGGCCCTTGACCCAGTCTTCATGGCCGGCGCCATAGAACGGCGATAAGGGGTTGTCGCTTTGTCCGCCTGGCATTTCCAGAATGCCCTGATCCTCATGGCCGGGTGCTACATCGAAACGTTCTGACGCCCCGAAAGCGGGCGCGGCGACGCGCGGCATGTTGTGATCGCCGGGCAGTTCGTCGTCCGGCATGTTGAGGAAGCGGCCAAGGAAGGCGGGCAGGGCGCGCGCCAGTGGATGATTGATATCCGCGTGATTCACTTCGCCCCAGGTGCGCGCCGCCAGTCCGCCGGGTTGTTGGCCGAGCGTGTCAGCGACGTTGCGTGCCGCTTGCAGCAGCAACGCACGCCAGTCGTGATAAGCGGGATCGAGCAGGTTGACGGGTTGTTGCTGGATCATCGCCCATACCGCTGCTTCCTGGTTGCCAGGGCCAGGCCATTCGAAATCCGCAAAGCGTTGCTGGATTTGCGCCGCAAAGGGCGCCAGCGCCAGCTTGTGCACTTCCTCCCGGAAGGCGTGAACAAGACGGTAATCCACACTGTCCGGCGCGGCCTCATTGCGCCAGGTGGCCGTGAGCTGGCGCAGGCTGTTGAGCGCGGGATCGTCCACGTTGGCCAGCGTTTGCTGCAGCAATTGCTGCCAGCGGGTCAGGAACACCGCGTGATCGTCGAGCTGGATATCGAGCATGTTGCCAGGGCCGAAATCGGCGCGGGCATGCAGATCGTCGCGAATCTGTTGTGCGCGTGCGCCGAGATCGTGACCGCCGTTGCCCAGCAACGCCAGTTCATCGCCGCCGACGGTGCGATTGTTGGCGGTCCACAAACGTCCGTCGCTGGGATTTTCGATGCGCGGATATTGCGCAGGCGGTGCCCAGCCGGTCCAGCCGGTATTCGGCTGCGACCAGTCGGCCGGCCGTTGCGGATCGAATCCGCTGCGTAGCGGGATGCTGTTGGTGGCGATGCTCCAACCGATATGCCCGGCGCTGTCGGCCACCAGGAAATTCTGCGGCGGTATGCCCAAGATCGGCGCCAGATCCAGCGCGGCGCCGACGTTGGTGGCGTGCTCCAGTTGCATCATCGCCAGGTTGTAGCCATGCGGCTGATTGCCGATCCAGGACAGGGCGAGCGGCGTGCCGTCCGTGTCCTTGGCGAGGATCGGTCCCCAGCGCGTGTCTTCCACCTCCAGGTGATACGGCGGAGCGCCCTTGATGTTGATGATCTCGTCGTGCTTCTCGATCGTGGCCCAGCCTTCCGGAACTTTGTAGCGGCTGGGGTCATGCGGGTCGCGCAGCACGCGTACCCAGTCTGACCAGTCGCCGTAACTGTTGGTGAAACCCCACGCGATCTGGCCGTTCGATCCCACGATCAACGCGGGCGTACCCGGCAAGGTCACACCCATCGCATCGCGTTGCCCGTTGGGTGCGGTGGGATCGGGATAGCTAAGGCGGGCGCGGAACCAGATATCGGGCACGCGCAATCCCAGGTGCATGTCGTTGGCCAGGATCGCAGCGCCATGGGAATGGCCGAGATTGCCCGCGACGGCGAAGCTGTTGCTGCCGGGATAGGCGACATCGATGGGCGATGCCTGGGCGAAAGCGACTTTCGCGTTGGCCGCTGGCACGGCAAGGTGGCGAAGATCGTAGACGTCGGCACTGGGAGGGGTGGGCGAGGGCGATACGACACCGTTCAGCGGTGCCTCCCAGTTCGGATCGGGCGAAAGCAGGAAAGTCACCAGGGTGTCCGGCAGCACGGCATGCATCTGCGCGATCTGCAATTCGCGCTGATCGCGGCCATCGCCGTTGAGGTCCAGATACATCGCACCGATCACCAGCATGCTGTCTTCCGAACGCCAGGGTTGCGGCTGTGCGCGCAGCAGCAGGTATTCCCATGGCTTTTCACGCAAGTGGGCCAGACCCGCGTTGACGCCATCACGGTACATGTCGAGCATGTGTTTCTGGCCCGGCGGCAGTGCCGCGTAAGCGGCCTCGGCGACGGCGCGCAGGCGCTGGCGGCGATGATTGATATCCACCTTCAGCGCAGCCGGGCCAACCAGTTCCGACAATTCACCGGCGGCGGCGCGCCGCATCAGATCCATCGGAAAGAAGCGTTCCTGCGCATGCACATAACCGAGCGCAAAGGCGATGTCATCACGCGATTGTCCCGTGATGGTGGCGGTACCGAGCGCGTCGCGGCTGATGGTAACGGGGTGTCCAAGGCCGGTCAGCGACTGGGTGCCATCGAGTTGCGCGCGGCTGCCGGCCAGCAGCCACCATCCGGAAGCAAGGACACCGATTACGATCAGGACGATCAACAGCAAGCCTGTGCGAAACCAGCGGAAGCGCGTTTTCATTGGTTGGCAAACACCGCAAAGATGCCCGCATAGGGCTTGACCATGAAGGTGGGCGCACCGGCATAGCCGGTACCGTCGATGTAGAACTGCGAGATCGTGCCATCCAGGTACAGCGCGTCGCGGCAACCGAGTTTGTCGCGGAACAGCGACGCAAAGGTGTGGAAATTGACCGGCGACTCGCTGACCGCGAACAAAACCTTGTAGGGCGAGTGCGCGCAGACGCCGCTACGCCATTTGGTGCTGTTGGAATCATCCACGAAGCGGGTGTTGATCTGCCCGTTGATCACCAGCATGGGACCGGACTGAGTGGCCCAGTCGACCGGCTTGTTGTCCGCCTTGAACTGCGTGCTGGTGCGCACGTCCGCGTGGCCATCCGGATAGACGGCAAACACGCCGTTGGGCGGGATCGAGAAATTGCCCGCTGCCGGATTGCCGCGGAACAGGTTCAGCGGTACCAGCGTCTTGCCGTTTTCGACATACAGGCCAAGCGGAGAGAACGATTGGTCGTAGATGCCTGCGTTGGCCGCAAACATCAGCCGCTTGTTGTTGGCAGCGCCCCACTCGCGCAGTGTCTGGATATCGCCGAAGGGCTGGCCGGTGTCGGGGTTCTTCCAATGCAGGCTCAGCGATTCGCGGTGCAGATCCAGGCTGACCACCGTGAAATCCTGGCCCTGGAACCGGACGTCGCGGCTCTCCATCGGCTGTAGCTGGCTATCGCAACCGGCCAACGCTGACAGCAACCCGAGCAGGGCGAGCAGTCGGGGCATCAGGCTGCGGCGCAACCGCTTGGCAGGCGAGGTCGGTAGCATCCCATGATGGTCGCCGCCCGACCGTCTTGGACGCAAGAGCAAAAGCGCTTGCCCAGGGCTTAAACTTCAGCTTTGCCGTCGAGACGGACCGCATGCCCTACACCCCGATTGTCGCCACGCTTGGCTATGTACTCTCGCCGGATCGGCGCAAAGTCCTGATGATTCATCGCAATGCGCGGCCCGACGACCAGCATCTGGGCAAGTACAACGGACTCGGCGGCAAGATGGAGCCTGGCGAAGATATCGCCACATGCATGCGGCGCGAGATTCGCGAAGAGGCCGGCATCGAATGCGAATCGATGCATCTGCGCGGCACGCTCAACTGGCCCGGCTTTGGCAAGCAGGGCGAAGACTGGCTGGGTTTCATCTTCGTCATTGACGGCTTCCGTGGCGAACCGCTGACACAGAATCCGGAAGGCACGCTGGAATGGGTCGACCTCGACCGGATCATGGAACTGCCGATGTGGGAGGGTGATCGCCATTTTCTGCCGCTGGTGTTCGATCGCGATCCGCGGCCGTTTCACGGTGTGATGCCGTACAAGGATGGCCGCATGCAATCGTGGGCGTTTACGCGGCTATGAGCATGCGAAACATCGAGATCGTCGCGGTCATGTTGCGGCACTGAGCCGGGAGCAATGGCTGCCCTTGATGGTCGGCCGTTCGTAGGTCAGTGCGGCTGACTTAAACCATTTGTTCCTGCGAATCAGCGTCCCGGGAACGCCGAGCCCCAGCTCGGCATGCGTTGAGGGCCGAGCTGGGGCTCGGCGCTCCCGGGGCGCATGGCAGCTCAGGGCGCTTGCTTGATTGCGACGACCGCGTTGAGCCCGCCGAAGGCAAACGAATTGCTCAATGCCGCACGCACAGGCATCGCGCGCGCTTCGTGCGGGACATAGTCGAGATCGCAAGCCGGATCGGGTCCCAGATAATTCAACGTCGGCGGCACGATACCGTGGCGCAAGGCACCGATGGCCGCAATCAACTCCAGCGCACCGCCTGCGCCAAGCGCATGGCCGTGCATCGGCTTGGTCGATGAAATGGCCAGCTTGCGCGCATGGTCGCCGAATACCTGATGGATGGCGCGGGTTTCGGTGCAGTCGTTGGCGGCGGTGCCGGTGCCGTGCGCATTGATGTAGTCGATCTCGCTCGGCTGCATACCTGCGTCCTTGAGTGCCGCTTGCATGGCGGCCGCCGCACCGACGTCGGATGGTGCGGCGATGTCGCCTGCGTCGGCACTCATGCCGACGCCCGCCAGCTCCGCCAGCAGGGTGGCGCCGCGTGCTTGCGCGCTTTCCAGCGTTTCCATCACAAACATGGCCGCGCCTTCGCCCAGCACCAGTCCGCGCCGGTTGATGCTGAAGGGGCGGCAGGTGTCGGGTGCGAGCACGCGCATGGCCTCCCACGCGCGTAGCAGGCCGAGCGTGATGCATGCTTCCGCGCCGCCCACGATCGCCGCATCGACCAGACCGGCGCGCATCATCAGTGCGGCCTGGGCGATGGCGTGGTTGGACGAGGCGCAGGCACTGGCGACCGTAAAGGTCGGTCCGGTAATGCCATGCGCCATGCTGATCTGGCTCGGCGGCGCATTGCTCATGATGCGCACGATGCCGAGTGGGTGGAAACGGCCGCTTTGCTCGCCGTAGAGCTTCTGGTACAGACCTTCGCGCGTTTCCTCGCCGGCGACCCCGACGCCGACGACCACGGCGGTGCGTGAAGCGCGCTCGTTGCGGAAGTTCAAACCGGATTGGCTGACCGCTTCATTGGCCGCCGCCAAGGCGTATTGACTGAGCGGATCGAGAAACGGCAAGCGTGCTTCGTCGATGAAGGCGCGCGGTTCGAAATCGGAGATTTCCGCGGCAATGCACGCGTTGTTGCGCAATTGGCTCGCGTCGACACGCCGGATCGGGCCGATGCCGCTGCGGCCTTCCGTCATCGCCCGCCAGGTATCGGCGGCATTGTGGCCGAGCGCGCAAATGGCGCCCATGCCGGTGATCACGATACGTTGCATCAACGTCAGCTTTGGGGGGATTTCTGCGCGAGCTGGCGATCTACCGCTTCGACCAGGTGGCCGACGGTGCCGCTTTCAAAATCCGTATCTTCATTGGGAAGGTTGATGTTGAAGTGTTCCTCGATATCGAAGATCACTTCGATGGCATCCAGCGACGCCACGCCGAGATCCTTGAGCGTGGACTCGGGCTTGATGGTGGTGATATCGATCTTCGCCTGCTTGCTGATGATCTCGAAGACTTCCTGCTGCGTACTCATGCATCGATTCCCCGGTTTTCCCCAAGCGCAAGCGTGACGAAGTGTTCATCGGTTGTCCATAAGACGTCCAGGCGATACGGTCGTGAAGCACAATTTCTTGACGTCATCGTGACCACCGAGCCTTTCGTGAATCTGGACTATATCTGCCGCGTCAGCAATGCGCAGGCTTCAGCCAAAGATTCGCGCGAGATAGGTAAACCTGGCAGTTCGTGAATGCCGTACAGGCTCTTAGTCGCCTGCCGCGGCACCCAGGGCGCCGTCTGCCGCGCCGGATGCTTCGTTTTCCAATGGCGCACCTTTCTCGGCAAATGCCAGGCAAACGATGCCCAACATGATGACACCGGCACCGAGCAGGCGCATGGGCGTCAACGCTTCGTGGAACAGCCAGGCCGAAGCCAGCATCACCGTCACCACATCGAGGTGCGAGGCGGCGAATGCGGGACCGATCGGCGCGTGCTTGAGCAGGCTCATCCAGGTGAAGAAGTTACCGATGTAGCCGATCAGCGCGATGTAGATCCAGGGATGGCCAAACACGCGCGCGACCCAGGCAAGGCTCGCCTCCGGCGGAAACGCATGTTCGCCGGTCAGCTTGAAACTCAGCTGCACTACCGTGTCGAAGGCCAGCAGCAAGGCGAAGCCGGCCAGGTAGAAACGCCAGGTCTTCATCCACCCAGCCCCACGATGGCCACGCCAGCACTGACCAGCAGGATGCCGCCGACGCGCAGCGGCGTCAGCTTTTCCCGGAACAGCAGGCGGCCGGCAATCATGATCACCACCATATTGATCGATGCCAGCAGCACACCCTCGGACAGATCAATCAGTGACAGGAAGGCAATCCAGGACAACAGATGCGTGGCGTAGGCCAGGAGGCCCAGCCAGATCCACGGACGGCGTGCCATGTAGCGCCAGCGCGCCAGCCCGTCACCGGCGCGCGGATCGCTGGCCGCGGCCTTGAAGGCGAGTTGGCCGCCGGTATCGAGCGTCACGTTGAGCAGCCACAACGTGGCGACAAGCGGCGACATGCCGGATATCTCAGGCGACGGCGCGCGCGCTGGGCGTGCAGCTCGCGGCGATCTTGGAAAAATACGCCGCCGAGCCGTTAATCAGCGTGCGGCGCTCGCGATCGATGGTGATCATGTGATAACTGTCTTCCAGCAACAGCATTTCCACTGGACCCGATACCGATCGCGCCACCAGATAGGCGTTTTCCAGGCTGGCCACGTCGTCTTCCGTCGCGTGCGCAATGAAGCAGGGTGCGGTCACCATCGGCAACTCGCGGCGTACCACGGCGGCCATGTCGTACATCTGCGCCAGTGACGGCCATGGGTTGCCGGGCAGGCCGGCGGCAGCGCTGTCGCCGCCGAGCATCAGGCCGCTGATCTGCGCACGCAGACGTTCGTCGCGCAGGCCATAGGGTTCGTTTTCGTGCACCATGCGGCGCTTGCCGATGCCCAGCCGGCCAATCAGCGGCAGCAGGAAGGAGAACCGGCGGCCGTACCACGGAATCGCCCAGCCGTCATAGCGGAACGTGGCGCCGTAGACGCCGACGCCGCGGACCCAGTCGGGATGATCGGCCGCCAGCTTCAGCGCGAGTACCGCGCCCATCGACAAGCCCGCCACGAACAGGTGATCGACTTCGTTGCGAAAGCGCTCGGCGGCGGCCTCCACACTGGCGTACCAGTCTTTCCAGCCGGTCGCGAGCAGATCGTCCACGTCGCCGCAATGGCCGGCCAGCTGCATGCCGTAGACGCTGAAACCAGCGCGATTGAGACCCTTGCCAACCAGGCGCATCTCGGTGGGGGTGCCAGTCAGTCCATGGATAAGCAGGACGCCGGAACGGCCGCCTTCGAAGCGGAATTCAACGTTTTGAATCACTGGGGGCTCTGCGACGGACCAAGGGGCGATATCGTCACAGTCTGTCGGGAAAGGCTTTCCACCTGCTTTCGGTGGTTTATCCCCTGATGGAAAGGGGATGAATCGGTGTCAATGCCCGAATCCGCCACCGCCGAATGTGCCGAAGCGGCTTACCCCGATGGAAACACCCACCGTGCCGGTGGGATGGTCGCAACTGCCCGTGTTCTTGACGACGCTGACATCGCCGGACTGATAGGAGCCCGAGGGGATGTGACTGCCGGTGACCACGCCCATGCCGACATCGCCGTGGACCTGAGGCTGGTTGTAGGTTGAGTCATCGCAGGCAGTCGCGTTGCTGCCGTCGTGGTTGCCGCGGGCGCCGCTGGTGTCACCGTAGTAAAGCCCTGGGGTGGCCGCGGAAGGGGTTTGGCCGTTGATCGTCACCGCACTCGGATTGGGCACGGCGGTGGATGAATGGGCCGGCTGGGCAGTGGCAGTGTTGGCGCTCGCACCTGGATAGGGCGTGTTGGCTGGAAGCTTGAGGTTCAGCGGCTGACTGGCCGTTTGCGCCCATGCAACGGTGACCAGCAAGCTGGTTGCCAGGGCGGTGATGGCTCGTCTGTTCATAGGTGCTCCAGGTTTCATCACGCATATAACGCACGGCAATGGCTTGCGGTGCACAGGCCTGTTGGACGACTTGCGGTCTGATGAAGTTCCTTCAAGGGCGGGAATCGTCAATCGGGAATCGGGAATCGGGAATCGTTTAAGAGCGGTCACTGGCGAAGGTGCGGAGCCACGCTCTTACGATTTCCGATTTCCGATTGACGATTCCCGCACCTTGGTTAACCCGTCGTCTCGATCCGCTCCACGCGCCTTAGGCCACGCGGCAAGACCCCGCCACGCGTGGCGCGGTTGCCGCCGTACTCGACCAGGTCTGCCCATTTCAGGGTCAGCTTGCGCTGGCCGGCAAACAGCGTGACTTCGCCCTTGCCCTCGGTCACCACGGCAACGCCGGCGACACGCTCGTCGCCACTGCTGAGTTTCGACTTCGGGATCTCGATCAGTTTGTTGCCCTTGCCCTTGTCGAGTTCGGGCAGCTCCGCCACCGAGAACATCAGCAGATGGCCTTCGGTGGTGACGACCACGATGCGATCGCGCGAGGGATCGGCACTGACCTGCGGCGCCAGCACGCGTGCGCCATCGCCGAGGGTGATGATCTGCTTGCCGGCCTTGTTGCGTCCGGTGAGCGCTTCGAAGCGAGTGACGAAGCCGTAGCCGAAGTCGGTGGCCAACACCAGGCGCGTGTCGTTGTCACCCGCGGCAACCGCATCGAAGCTGGCGCCAGCCGGGGGCGTGAAGCGTCCGGTCAGCGGTTCGCCGTTGCCACGGGCCGAGGGCAGCGTATGCGCCGGCGTGGAATAGCTGCGGCCGGTGGAATCGATCACCGCAACCTGTTGCGTGGTGCGCGTCTTCACCGTCGCCAGCAAGCTGTCGCCTTCGCGGTAGGACAGGCCTTCGGCGTCGACATCGTGGCCCTTGGCGGCGCGGATCCAGCCCTTCTGGCTCAGCACCACGGTGACCGGCTCGCTGGCGACCAGCGCGCTTTCGTCCATCGCCTGCGCGGCTTCGCGCTGCACCAGCGGCGAGCGGCGCTCGTCGCCGAACTTGGCCGCGTCGGCGCGGATCTCTTCCTTGATCAGGCCCTTGAGCTTGGCCGGCGACTTCAGCAGCACATTGATCTTGGCGCGTTCTTCTTCCAGCTGATCGCGCTCGGCATTGATCTTCATTTCCTCGAGGCGCGCCAGCTGGCGCAGCTTGGTTTCGAGGATGTAATCGGTCTGTTCTTCGCTGAGCTTGAAGCGCGCCATCAGCACGGGCTTGGGCTCGTCTTCGGTGCGGACGATGCGGATCACCTCGTCCAGATTGAGGTAGGCAATGCGCAAACCTTCCAACAGGTGCAGTCGGCGCTCGACCTTGGCCAGGCGGTGATTGAGCCGGCGCGTGACCGTATCGATGCGGAAGCTCAGCCACTCGGTGAGGATGCGCCGCAGATCCTTCACTTGCGGGCGGCCATCCAGCCCGATCATGTTGAGGTTGACGCGGAAGCTCTTTTCCAGATCGGTGGTGACGAACAGGTGCTGCATCATCTCGTCCGCGTCGACGCGGTTGGAGCGCGGCACGATCACCAGGCGGATCGGGTTTTCGTGATCGGATTCGTCGCGCAGGTCCTCGATCATCGGCAGTTTCTTCGCGCGCATCTGCGCGGCGATCTGCTCCAGGATCTTCGAGGGGCTGACCTGATGCGGCAGCGCCGTGATCACGATATTGCTGTCTTCGCGGGTGTATACGGCGCGGGCACGGATCGAACCGCCGCCGCTCTGGTACATCGCGATCAATTCGTTGCGCGGGGTGATGATTTCCGCCTGGGTGGGGTAGTCCGGGCCGCGCACGTGTTCGCACAGATCGGCGACGGTGGCATCCGGATCGTCCAGCAGGCGGATACATGCGCTGGCAATTTCGCGCAGGTTGTGCGGCGGGATATCGGTCGCCATACCCACCGCAATGCCCATCGAGCCGTTGAGCAGCACATGCGGCAAACGGGAAGGCAGCCAGCTGGGCTCTTCCAGCGTGCCGTCGAAGTTCGGCACCCAGTCCACCGTACCCTGGCCGAGTTCGGCCAACAGCACCTCGGCAATCGGATTGAGCTTGGACTCGGTATAACGCATCGCCGCGAAGCTCTTCGGATCATCCGGCGAACCGAAGTTGCCCTGGCCGTCGATCAGCGGATAGCGGTACGAGAACGGCTGCGCCATCAGCACCATGGCTTCGTAGCAGGCGCTGTCGCCATGAGGATGGAACTTGCCGATCACATCACCGACGGTGCGTGCGGATTTCTTCGGCTTGGCACTGGCGGCCAGGCCAAGCTCGCTCATGGCGTAGATGATGCGTCGCTGTACCGGCTTCAATCCGTCGCCCACGAAGGGCAGGGCGCGGTCCAGCACCACGTACATCGAATAATCGAGGTAGGCCCGCTCGGCGTATTCCTTGAGCGGGATCTGTTCGTAATTGGCTTGCAAGTTCATGGGGTTGTTCGTTTGGGCGCGGGGCGCCGCGGGCGGGGAGATGGTGCCAGATGCTGGCGGCCTTAGGCTAGAATGCTCCGATTCCTGTCGTGGGCGGAACCATGCACTTTCTACGTACTGCCGCAGTTGCCGTGGCCTGCGTCCTGGTCACCGGTTGCGTATTGTATGCGGGCCACCGGCCCTTGCTCGGCTATTCGGACAAGCATCACCCCAAATCCGATACCGCCCTGGTCGTGTGCGCCGAGCAGCCGGGGTTCATCTGCGGCATTACCAGCGTCAACGATAAGAACACCTGGGAGAAGTTGAACGGCGGCAAGACCCCGTGGGTGCGCGTGTTGCCCGGTGCGCAGGTGATCAAGCTCACGCTGTCCAACTCGCATTTGATCAACCGGCCGTGGCTGAAGATCGACCATGTGCAGGCGGGGCATGTCTACCGCATCGACGTGGCGTTCAACGGCACGGCGCTGACGGCGTCGTGGACGGACCTGGGCAAGATGGATTCCTACACCATCCACATGCCGCGACAGCCGTTGAAGCCGAAGGCTTATACGGCGACGTTCGATTGAAGTTTTGCGGTGTGGCAGGCGTCGCTCAATCCTGCTGCACAACAATTCCCATCTTCGCCAGCTGCGCCTGCACGCTATCCGGCCCCGCCAGATGCGCCGCGCCAACGGCAATGAACACCGTACCCGGCTGCTTCAGCATGTCGCGGATCTTGCCCGCCCAGGTGCTGTTCCGCTGCACCAGCAGCTCCTGGTAAAGCGCAGGCTCCTGGTCTTTCAGTTCGTCGTTTTCCAGTTCGGCAATGGCGGCGACATCACCTTGTTTCCAGGCATCGACCAGCTTCATCAGCTCCTCCTTGTCCTTGTCGATGTCGTGCAGGGTGTCGCGCAGAAAGGCGATCTGCATCGGTGCGGAAAGGCTGGCGAGAAACTGGATCTGCTGCTCCGCCGTTTCCAGGCCGAGCACGGGTTTGCCGGCGCGGATCATTTGCGCCTTGAGCTGCTTGTCCACGCCTTCGGCCGGATCGAGGCCGGCTTTCAGCAAGGGCGCTACGGACAAGGTCAGTGCGGCCAGCCATGGCTTCATGGGTTGCAGCGTGGTGATGCCCCCAGGCAGGCCGGCCAGCTGCGCGGCTTTGGCGAGCGCGGCGTTGTCGCTTTCACTGAGTTGCGTGGAAAGCGGATGGGCCGAATCGATGCCATAGCGCAACACCAGCGCTGCCATGCTGGCCTGATCGTCATCGGTCAGTTCGATATACAGCGACTGGCTTTGCGCCAGTGCCTGATCGAGCGCCGGGAAGCGCCAATCGGTGTCATTCGGCAACAGGTGCACGGTGCCGAACAGGTACACCGTGCTGTTGCCCACTTTGGCTTGCCACAAGGCGGGATGCGCCACGGCATTGCCGCAGAGCAGGAACAGGCACGACAGCAGCAACAGGAATTTCTGGCGCATGGGCATGAGGTTTCCGGGGCCGGTCAACGGGGTACGCGATAACCGCCGGGCACGCCGTGCGGACTCAAGGTGAGTTGCCACAGCTGGTCGCGCCGGCTGCGGAAGACCGCGGCCGATACCGACAGGTAGAAATGCCACATGCGGCGGAAACGCTCGTCGTAACGGGCCGAAAGCGTCGGCCACGCGGCGTCGAAATTGGCCCGCCATGCGGTCAGGGTGCGATCGTAATCGGCGCCGAAGTTGTGCCAGTCTTCCACCACAAACAAGCCTTCCAGCGCCGTAGCCACCTGGCTGGCGGCAGGAATCATGGAGTTGGGGAAGATGTATTTCTCGATCCACGGATCAGGCCGGGCCGGCGAATGATTGCTGCCGATGGAGTGCAGGAGGAACAGTCCGTCGCTGTGCATGCAACGGCGCGCCACCTCGAAATATTCCCGGTAGTTCTTCCCACCCACGTGCTCGAACATGCCGATCGACATGATCGCGTCGAAGGGTTCATCGAGTTCGCGGTAATCCTGCAGGCGAATCTCGATCGGCAGGTCGTGGCAGAGTTCCCGCGCCAGCTCGGTCTGTTCTTGAGAGACGGTAATGCCGACGCCACTCACGCCGTAACGTTCGGCGGCGAACTTCAGCGCCTCGCCCCAGCCGCAGCCGATGTCGAGCACGCGCATGCCGGGCTTCAATTGCAGCTTGCGGCAGATCAGGTCGAGCTTGGCTTCCTGCGCGTCGTCCAGGTTGGTGGCTTGAGCCCAGTAGCCGCAGGAATACATCATGTATTTGCCCAGCATGGCCTTGAACAGGTCATTGCCGCGATCGTAGTGGGCCCTGCCGATCTCGAACGCGTGCTGGCCGCGCTGCAGGTTGATGAAGCGGGCCTTGAGATGCGCGATCAGCGTATCCAGCGATTTCAGATGCTCATCCACATGGCTGGACAAAACGCGGGTGAAGAAGCCGGGAAGATCGCCGGCATCCCACCAGCCATCCATATAGGCTTCACCCAGTCCCAGCGATCCATGCGCGAACACGCGCGCGTAAAGTTGATCGTCGTGAACGTGGAGATCCGTCGGGGCCGGACCGTCGATGTGTATGCCCGCTGTTTCCAGTAGCTCGGCGGCGCGTTGTCTCAAGGAATCCTGACTCATCCTGTTCCTTCTTTGCCCAAGATGCCCAAATGTACCGGCGACCAGGCGTACACCAGATCGACGCGTGCTTCGCGTACCAGCCGCAGCAGTGTCTGTGCGTTGGGTTCGCTCAGCAGGAATTCAATCTTTTGCGGCAGGTCGTCGGCGAGTTCGAAGAAGTCTTCGTGATGCAGCACGCCATGCCGGCCGAATCCAGCCGTGGCGCGAAATACCGAACCGCCGCCCAGCTTGTGGCGCTTGGCCAGTTCCAGCAGCCATTCGGAAATCAGCAAGCCGTCATGGCGCGCATGTACGTGCGTGTAGAAGCGCAGGAAGACGCCTTCGATGGAGCCGTTGTCGAACGAAGTGTTCATGGCAATCCGCTCCTTAATGGCGCAGCAGGCCGCGGGTAAGGAAAATGCCGACGATCGTCATGGCAAGGCTGCCAAGCAGATGCACGGCCACATGCGTGCCGAACCACAGGTACTGCCCGCGCAGCAGCAGTGTGTCCGCTTCGGCGGAGAACGTCGAGAAGGTGGTCAGCCCGCCCAGAAAGCCCGTCATCATGAACAGCCGCATCTCCGGCGGCAGGGTTTGAAAGTGCTCGAAGATGCCCATCATGCAACCCATGATGAGCCCGCCGGTGAGGTTGGCGGCCAGGGTGCCGAGCGGCAGGGTAGGGAAGACGGGGTTGAGCAGGATGCCGAGTATCCAGCGGATCCAGCAACCCAAGGCGCCGCCCAATCCGACGGCAAGGAATCCGGTGATGCTCACGTAGTGTTGTCTCCTGACTGCAATGGTTCGACGCAATAGGTCGGCTCCACGACAACACAGGCACGCCTGCGCCGCCGGAAACCGGTGGTGCAGGCATCATCAACCTTTCGGTGGTTTGTTCCACAAGAACATGCTGCATAAGTGCAGGCCTTGGAGAACGGGAGGCATGCCATCTCCCTCATGTGCAGAATGCTAGCCGAAGCGACAACGGGTTGGTAGCTAGGGGACGAGCGGATGAATCAAGATGGATTGACCAGCTATGGGCGATGCGCGGCCAGCTCCGGCATGGCTGCGATCATCTGCGCAACTTCTTCGGGTTCTTTGCCGTACCCGGCGATGACATGGCGGCCGGCGCCATAGGGTCCCCACTCGTTGGCACTGGTGGTGGTAAAGATGCCCATGGTCGGCACATCCGACGCGCAGGCCAGATGCATGATGCCGCAATCGGCGCTGATGTAGACATTCAGGCTGGACAGTACGCTGGCGATCTTGCGCAGATCGCTGGAGTAATACGCGGGATAGCGTGAGCTGAGCATCGATTCGCCGGAAGCAGGCAGGATTTCCACAATGCGATGCTCCGGGTATTGCGCTTCCAGCACACGAATGAAGCGCATCCACCATGCTTCGCCCAGCAGTTTGGGGCCGGTGGCATTGGCGAAGATGCCGATGATGCCGCGGCCTGTCGAGCTGATGCCGCTGGCGGCCAGCGAACGCATCAACGTTTCCCGGCCCTGTGCGCGTTCGTCCTGCGCGAGGCGGATGTCCGGAACGGGATAGTCCGCATGGGTATCGCGGCCCATCGCGCTGCGCAGCAAATACACCGGCCGGCGCCCTTTGCTTTCCAGCTTGTCAGGCAACGGCACGGCATGGGTAATTTCGCCGTGCTTCTTCGGACTGCTGAAGCCGAGCGTGTAGTTTGAGTTGGACAACAGTGTCAGCAGGCGGCCGGTCTGCGACAGCGGATCGGCATCGATGGCCAGGTCGTAGCGAATCTTGCGCATGCGCCGCAGCGTGCCGAAAAACTGGAAAGGGTGGCCGACACCATGCGCCGGCAACCGGAAGATGCGCTGCACGCTGAAAAAGTGCCCGTACACATCGTTGGCGATCGGGCTGCGCGTGAGAATGTCAATCTCTGCCGCCGGATAGACCTGCTCCAGTTCCGACAGCAGCGGCGTGAGCAACAAGGTATTGCCCAGGCTGTGGCTCACGTGGCAGACCAGGATCCGGTAAATCCCCTTGTCCGGCAGCGGCTCGGACGTCGGCTGCCCGTGGCTGCCGAACACCATGCGCATAAGCCGGCGCGCAATCTTGCGGCGCAGGTCGTTGATCGGATCGTAGTAACGCGTGTTCTTCAGCACAGGCAGCTTCGCGGCGGTAGGGCGACGGCGACTATACCGGTTCGCCGGCCGCTGTCAGCAAGCCGCGTTGCACCAGCCAGTCCCGGGCATTCTCCGCATCCTGTTCGAACCATGCCTTGGCCGAGCCGAGCCGGAAGGTGTAGCCCCAGGCATCCATATCGGCCATTACGCGCTCGCTGCCGACGCCGGGCAGGGTGCTGCCGAGCACGATCTGCAGATAACACACGGCGTCTTCCTCGGCGATGGAGTCGGTGGCGTCGGTGTGCGTTTCAGCACGGCGTTCTGGCGGCAGCACGATCAGATGGCCGGCTTCATGCAATAGCGAATGCACCGGGGTATCGCCACGCGCATAGACCGTGCTGCCGATGATGCCGGCTTCGTCTTCGCCCCAGTAGCTGCCGGGAATGGCTTCGCCGTCCGGCACGCGGACCAGCTTCAGGCCGTAGTGGGCGAGCAGCGATTCGAGGGCGGTGTGGTCGGCGTCGGCGAGACGCAGGACAGAGGCGGGCATTTGCTCCCTCTTCGCTCCGGGCAGAGGGGTGGATGAAGGGTAAGTCTTGCGAAAAGACGGACCGTTGAGTGCGAGGTAGAAGGATGTTCAATGCGGCGAGAAGTGCGAGCCTTCACCCCAACCCTACCCAGGAACCGCCCTCTTGCCCGGCCGTCATTCCCGCGAAAGCGGGAATGACGACCCGAGGCTTTTTCACGGCCTCGGAAGGGAGAGAGAAAAACAATCAGGTCGCAGGATTGCCCGCCGGCTTACCATCCGGCAGCGCCACCGACAGCTCCAGCACTTCATGCCCACTGTCGCGTTCGAGATTGATGCTGATCGCGTCCAGGTCAACGTTGACGTATTTCTTGATGACCTCGAGCAGTTCGTTACGCAGCAGCGGCAGGTAGTCCGGCGCGCCCCGGGTGGAACGCTCTTGCGCGACGATGATGCGCAGGCGTTCCTTGGCGACGACAGCGGTGGGTTCAGGCTTACGCTTCAGGAAATCGAGGATGCCCATCGCGATCAACCTCCGAATACGCGCTGGAAGAAGCCCTTCTTGGGTGCGTCAAGGAAGCGCATCGGGCGGGTCTCGCCGAGGATGCGGGCCACGGTGTCACGATAGGCCTGCCCGGCGGGAGAATTTTCGTCCACGATCACCGGCACGCCGGCGTTGGATGCGGCGAGCACGTTTTCCGATTCCGGAATCACGCCGACGACGTTGATGCCGAGGATTTCCTCGACATCCTTCACGCTGAGCATCTCGCCTTGCTCGACGCGTGCCGGGTTGTAGCGAGTCAACAGCAGATGCTGGGTGATGGCGCCATCGCCGCGTTCGGCACGGCGCGTCTTGCTGGCCAGCAGGCCCAGGATGCGGTCGGAGTCGCGCACCGAGGACACTTCCGGATTGACCACCACCACTGCGTGATCGGCGAAATACATGGCCAGGTGCGCGCCTTTTTCGATGCCGGCGGGCGAGTCGCAGATGATGTAGTCGAACTCATCCTTGGACAGGTCGTCGAGCACCTTCTCCACGCCTTCCTGGGTCAGGGCGTCCTTGTCGCGCGTCTGGCTGGCGGCGAGCACGAACAGATTCTCGTAGCGTTTGTCCTTGATCAGGGCCTGCTTGATGTTGGCCTCGCCGTGCACGACGTTGACGAAGTCGTACACCACGCGGCGCTCGCAGCCCATGATCAGGTCGAGGTTGCGCAAGCCGACGTCGAAGTCGATCACCACCACCTTCTTGCCCTGCATGGCCAGGCCGGTGGCAAGCGATGCGCTGGTGGTGGTCTTGCCGACGCCACCCTTACCGGACGTCACAACGATAATCTCAGCACTCAAGGGTTCGTCTCCGCTGGTCTTTTTTTAATGGTCGGTCGTTTATGGGAAGGGCGTCGTTATTTCAACGGCGCAATCAGCAATTTCTCACCGTCGAGCCAGCATTGCACAGACTGGCCCTCCAGGTCTTTCGGAATCTGCTCGAAGACTCGGTAATGGCCGGCGATGGCCACCAGCTCGGCACGGAAGTCCGAAACGAAGATGCGCGCCTTCACGTCTCCCTGTGCGCCTGCCATGGCCCGGCCCTTGAGGCTGCCATAGATATGGATGCTGCCGTCGGCAATCACTTCGGCGCCGTTGGCGATCGCGCCCGTGACGACAAGGTCGCGGTCGCGCGCATAAACCTGCTGGCCCGAGCGCACCGCACCTTCGTGATGCTGTGCGCCGACGCTGTTGCCGGGTGCGGGCGCGGCCAGCACCGGCTCGCGCACCGGTGCGGCGGGCGCAGGTGCTGGCACCGGGCTGGGCGTCGGCGGCGCAATGCTGCCGCCGTCGGCAGGCTCGTAGGCGGCGCGGAATTTGGCGATCAGCGGCAGCCCCATGCGCTGGGCCAGTGCTTCGGTGGCGCTGGTGCCGTATGCCAGGCCCACCGGCAACATGCCGGCGCTGCGCACGGCCTCCAGCAGCGCGTCGACCGTGCCGTCATCCGGCAGGTTGAGCAAGTGGCTCAGGTCCAACACCACGGCGGCGCGCGAGAAAAGCTGGGGGGCGGAACGCACGCGGCGCTCCAGTTCTTCGCACAGCGCGGCGGCGTCAGGGCGTTTTACACGTACGCAGGCAATGCCGACTTGGCCGAAACGCAGGTCGCAAGCGTCATTGGCTTCCATTTTTGCATTCATGAGCGCCGCTCTCCGGCGAGGCGGCGCGATTTGGAGTCGTCATTCAGAAGCGTGAGGCGACCCGCCAGCCAGGGCAGGTCGGGCAGGCCGCCATGCTCCAGATACGTGTCGCGGACGAAAGCGTAGCTGGGCAGGTCCTTGGCGAGCAGGCTCACCTGGGGTCCGTCTTCGCCCATGCGCTGCTGGCCGACTTCCTGGAAACCGTAGGTGCCGTGGAACAGCACCACCACGTCATCCGGCGGCTCCAGGAACACTTCGCAGGTCAGCAGCGGTACGCGCACCTCGGCGAAGCTGTTCACATCGCAATAGAAGATGCGGCCCAGCCCGTGGCGGCGGAAGGCGTTGGCGATGACGATGCGGTCGATATAGACGAACGACGGGTAGTGTTCGCTGAACCAGCGGTAGTTGGGGCTGCTGTAATCCTGGCCATCGCGCAGGGCGATCAGGAACCCGGCCAGCTGGCCGTCGATCTCGGCGACCCGGAAATAATCGGCGTGCTCGTAGAAGTAGCGCAACTGCGCAGCGTCCAGCACGAGAATGGAGCGTCCGGCGGTGTTGTTGAGCGCCAGTACGGCATCCAGGTCGTGCTCGCGCACGTCGCGGATGGCAAGGGCCATGCGTTGCTCCGCAGTGAGTGGTTGCTAAAAGACCGACTGACGGCCCAGCTCAGGGCGCATTATGGCATGTGCCATGTGGCGACACATCCCGTGCTGCGGCATGTAAAGGCTTTGTAAAAGCAGGAGCCTTGAACAGGCTCCGAGGACTCCGGCCCGCTCTGGATTCTGCTCAAATCTTCACCACTCGAGGCCGGGTCAGCTCGAAAGGTGAAAGTCTGGCCGGATCCTGGAGTGAGTTTCCGTACTCGACCCGCATGACTTCCCGCGCATTACACCCCCTCCACAGAGGCCTATGATGCGCCGTATGGCGAAGACCCATTCCAATCACATCCAGGCATCGCGCATGACCGGCCTGTTCTCGCATTTGCGCGTGAGCACGCCCGCGATAAGCAACTCCAATCACATCAGGGCGTTGCGTATCACGGGCCTGATCGCCTATCTGTGCATGGGCACGCCTTTGTTCACCAACTGGGCAACCGAGCGGCTCGATCTGCTGAACAGCCCTAACTTCGCCTTGCTGCTGTGGACGCTGTCGTATTTGATCTTCGGCATTCTTTATCTGCTGATCACCAACAATCTGGGCGCGAGCACCAATATGGTGGCGCGACTGTTCGGTCTGCTGCTGTTGACGGCGGCGGCGCTGATGGTGGGGTGGTACAGCCATAGCGGTCTGTCCGCGACTTTGCTGGTGGTGGTGGCGGTGGTGTTGCCGTGGTTGGTGCCATTCTGGGTTGGCGTGGCGTGGATCGTTTTTCAGACGCTGTGTCTGTCTGCGCTGTTTTCCACGTTCGCCGAACTCAAGCACAGCATCATGCTAGGTGTGCTGCAGGCGAGCATCTATACAGCCTTTTCCATGCTCGGCTTCGTGGCGTCATTGGTTGCCAGCCAGCAGGCCGAGGAACGTGAAGCCTTGCGGCGCCTCAACTCCGAATTGCGCGCCACGCGCGCGCTGCTCGCCGAATCGACCCGCATTGCCGAGCGCATGCGCATTGCGCGCGAGCTGCACGATCTGATCGGCCATCACCTCACGGCGCTCAGCCTCAATCTGGAAGTGGCCAGCCATCTGAGCAACGAGGCTGCATGCGAACATGTGCGCAAGGCGCAGAACACCGCACGCCTGCTGCTGGCCGACGTACGCGAGGCGGTCAGCGAACTGCGCCAGGACGATGCGATCGATCTCACCCAGGCCTTGCAAAGCCTGATCGACGGGGTACCCAGCCTGCATGTGCACCTGAGCACGCCGCCGCGCTTCAGCGTGGAGGATCCGCGCCGGGCCCAGGTGCTGTTGCGCTGCGTGCAGGAAATCATCACCAACACGGCCAAGCACGCCGGTGCGCGCAACTTATGGCTGACGTTTGCCTATGATGATGAAAACCTGCTGAGCCTGAGCGCACAGGACGATGGCCGTGGCACGGCTTCGATCCTGCCTGGCAATGGCTTGTCGGGCATGCGCGAGCGCCTGGCCGAGTTTGGCGGTGATGTGTCGATGGAAAGCGAAACAGGGCAGGGTTTTGCCCTGCGTGTCCGTCTTCCTTTGGGTGAAGCTTCCGTGCTGGCGCATACGCCGTCACGTTTCGAGCCCCCCGCATTGAGCCTGACCTGATGCCCTGCAACAATGCCATCTTGCCAGTTCAATCGTCTTTGTTTGTCGTTGTATGCGTGTGGCCTGTGACGGGCCGTCAAAGCTGCGAGGATTCACGATGATTTCCGTTTGTCTCGTCGACGACCAGAATCTGGTTCGCCAAGGAGTGCGTTCCCTGCTTGATCTGGCGGAGGACATTCGCGTTGTCGCTGAATGTGCCGATGGCGTTCAAGCGGTGCAGGACATCCCGCACATCAAGCCGGATGTCGTGTTGCTTGATCTGCGCATGCCCAACATGAGCGGCCTGGAAGTGCTGCAGACGCTTTCTGCACGCAACGAACTGCCGCCGACCATCATCCTCACCACCTTCGATGACGATCAGCTGGTGCTGCAGGGCCTGAAAGCCGGCGCACGGGGCTACCTGCTCAAGGACGTATCGCTGGAGCAGTTGGTGGAGGCCGTACGTACCGTGGCGAATGGCGGTTCGCTGGTGGCGCCGATGGTGACCCAGCGCCTGCTGGCAGGGGTCGGCCGCATCCATAACCAGTTCACCAGCCTGGAGCAGCCCGACCCGCTGACCGAGCGTGAGACCGAAATCCTGCGCCTGCTCTCCGGTGGCTACAGCAATAAGGAAATTGCCAATTCTCTCAAGGTGGCCGAAGGGACCGTGAAAAATCACGTTTCCAACATTCTCTCCAAGCTCGGCGTGCGTGATCGCACCCGGGCGGTGCTTAAGGCACTGGAGCTAGGGATCGTGTGAGGTTTTTGGGGGCGTAAATCGGGAATCGTAAATCGGGAATCGCCAGAGCAAGAGCAGGGGCGGTGTACAGCAAGC
>Ga0153933_1000295_pt1 | contig 21279 bp, 17 predicted proteins | sample TSNJ017MetaG_FD_102275 | JGI IMG/M metagenome (GOLD analysis project Ga0153933, IMG submission 102275) | Attine ant fungus gardens microbial communities from New Jersey, USA - TSNJ017 MetaG | ecosystem: Host-associated > Fungi > Mycelium > Unclassified | place: USA: New Jersey, Wharton State...
AGCGCGTCAATATCGTCCTGGCTATTGCTCGCTGCGGGGGCCGGCGCCGGGGGTGGCGGCGGCGCGGCGACAGGCGCCACCAAGGGGGCGACCACGCCGCGCTGCGGCGGGCGCCGCGATGCCGAGAAGATCGGCCGGGCCACCGTCGCCGACAGTGCCGACAACGGCACCGCCCACAACGGATTGCCGCTCGGCAAAGCCTTCGCAGGCTCCCGAACCGGTCGAGCGAGCGCCTTCAGACTGCCGATATCGACCGAATCCGACAGGTCACCGGGATGATCGGTGGGGAGAACCTCCAGGGACGAGGTGGCAGCCAGCAGCTTCGACATCGAACAGACAGACACCAGCGCGCCGCAGAGCAGCGCAAAGGCGATGATTTTCGGCAGTCTGACCATTCGGATCCCGATACCGGCGGCCGACACCTGTCGCGGCGCAGCCGACCGGCTGACAGCCTATCCGCCGCGGGTCATTCCTTCAACCCGATGCGCGACCTGCGGCGCCGGCGCCGCCAGCCGTCACCGAGCCATCCCGAGCGTGCGCAGGGCGAGATTCTTGATGTTGCCAAACAGTCACGCTGGGCAAAATACGAAGGCCCGGGGGGCCAAAACGGCGGCACGTTCCGCCCGGCGCGTTGCCTGCCGTCGCAGGGCCGTGAGAACATGGGCAGAATCGGGGCAGTTCGTGGCGCCCTGGTTTGCCAATTGTTCGGACGCATTGACCTTAAGAATTTTCGAAATAACGCCGAGTACCGCTATGGCCGATCTGAAATTTCCCAGACTGGATGCGCGCACCGGATTGCGGTCGGTGACGCGGCATTCGATCGCGGTCCTGCTCGCAACCACGGCGCTCGGCGTCGTCTCCGCACACGCCGTCGACGGCACCTGGACCGGCGGCGGCAACGAATGGACCATCGGCAGCAACTGGACCTCGAACCCGACCGTGCCGGACGGCACCGCGACGTTCACCGACACGGGTCAGACGGCCGTCACGATCAGCAACCTTGCCTCGATCGGCGCCATCAATTTCACGTCGGTGCCGACGGCCCAGGCCTACAGCTTCAGCATCAACAACACCTTCATCGTCAACGGTGCGGGCATCGCCAACAACTCGACCAATACGCAGACCTTCGAGGTCACCAGCGGCAATACGTTGGTCTTCAACAACAGCGCATCGGCCAGCGCCGGTACGGGCGCCGTTCAAATCACGAATGACGGCAGCGGCTTCGTCGCGTTCCAGAACTCCAGCAGCGCCGGTACGGCGACGGTCACCAACAACGGCATCTTCCAGTTCTTCGATACCAGCACGGCGGGCAGCGCCAACATCACCAACAGCGAGGAACTGGATTTCTTCAGCGGTTCGTCGGCCGGCAGCGCGACCATCACCAATACGGGCAACTCAACGATAACCTTCAACAACACCTCGAGTGCCGGCACGGCCACCATCGTCAACAATGCACTAGGAGCGTTTGCCGGAACGCTGCAGTTCAACAATTCGTCGACGGCCGGCAGCGCCATCATCACCAACAACAGCGTGATGCAGTTCAACGACAATTCGACGGCGGGCAACGCGACCATCACCAACAACAGCTCGTTGACGTTCAGCAATTCCGCAAGCGGCGGAAACGCCGTCATCACGACCACCAACGGCGCGACCACGAGCTTCACCGGCTCCAGTACCGGCGGCAATGCGCGGTTCATCACCGATACCGGCGGCACGTTCGACATGTCGGGCCTGACCTCGGCCGGCATGACCGCCGGCTCGATCGAGGGCGCCGGCAGCTATGTGCTCGGCGCGAAGACGCTGACCACCGGCAGCAACAACCTCTCGACCCAGGTCGATGGCGTGATCTCCGGCACCGGCGGCGGCCTGACCAAGGTCGGCACCGGCACGCTGACACTGACCAACACGGAAACCTATACCGGCGCTACCACGATCAATGGCGGCACGCTGGCGCTGTCGGGGGGAACCGCCAGCATCGCGAATTCAAGTCTCGTCACCGTCAATGGCACGTTCGACATCTCGGCCTCGACCACGCCGTTCAACCTGATCAATGCGCTCGCCGGCAACTCCAGCGGCGTCGTCAACCTCGGCGCAAACAGCCTCGCCATCAACAACGCCTCGACCGAATTCGCCGGCACGATCCAGGGCAGCGGCGGGCTCGAGGTCCTTGCGGGGACGCAAACCCTCTCCGGCACCAACACCTACACCAACGCCACCCAGGTCGATGCCGGCGCCACGCTGGCGCTCAAAGGCAGCGGTTCGATCGCAAGTTCGGCCTATGTCGGCTTCTCGCCGGGCGGCGTGGGCCAGGTCGGAACCTTCGACATCTCGCAGACCACGACGGGCGCATCGATCGGGGCGCTGTTCGACGTCGCCGGCGTCGGCGTTGTGGCCCTGGGATCGAAGACGCTGACGATCACCAATGGCAGCACGTTTGCGGGCGTCATCCAGGACGGCGGCATCGGCGGCGGCACCGGCGGCAGCGTCGTCATCGCCAACGGCGCCGTGCAGCAATTCGCCGGCACCAACACCTATACCGGCTCGACCACGATCGCGGCGGGCGGCGAGCTCGACCTCACCACCCTGGGCGCCGGCCAGAACGGCAGCATCGCCACCTCCAGCGGTGTCACCGCCAACGGCATCTTCGACATCACGGGCCTCACCACCAGCGGCGCCTCGATCAAGTCGCTGGCGGGCGCCTCGACCGGCCAGGTCAATATCGGCAGCAAGACGCTGACCATCACCGCCGCGAACGGCAACTTCGCCGGTGTGATCGGTGACGGCGGCCTCGGCGGCAACCTCATCCTCACGAACGGCACGCAGGTGCTCTCGGGCGTCAACACCTATACCGGCACCACCACGGTCAATGGCGGCACGCTGGTGGTCAACGGCTCGACAGCGACGTCGTCGATGACGACCGTGAACGCCGGCGGCACGCTGGCGGGCTCCGGCACCGTCGGCAACACATCGATCGTGGGCGGCACGCTGGCGCCGGGATCGATCGGTGGCAGCGTGGGAACGCTCAACGTGCAGGGCAATCTCACCTTCACCGCGGCCTCGACTTACCTGGTCCAGGTCAACCCCACGACCTCCGGCCTGACCAACGTGTCCGGTACCGCCAATCTCGGCGGCGCAACCGTCAACGCGGTGTTCCAGCCTGGCGCTTACGTCAACAAGCAATACACCATCGTCACCACAGGCGGCGGGCTCGGCGGCAGCACGTTCAATCCGACCGTCACGTCGAACATGACGAACCTGCAGACGTCATTGCTCTACGACGCCCAGAACGCCTATCTGAACGTCAAGCTGGTGTTCGTTCCGCCGACACCTCCAACCCCTCCAACGCCGCCGACGACGCCGACGTTCAGCGGGTTCACCATCAACCAGCAGAACGTCGCCAACACGCTGGTCAACTTCTTCAATTCCACCGGCTCGATACCGGTCGCCTTTGCCGCACTCAATGCCACCGGGCTGACGATCGCCTCCGGCGAGCTCGGCACCGGTATCATCCAGTCCTCGATCAACGCCGACGGCCAGTTCCTCAACCTGCTGCTCGATCCGACGGTCGCGGGCCGCGGCGGCGGCTTCGCGGCGCCCGGCACGGTCTCGGGCTTTGCCGGCGACGGCAGCGCGTCGGGTTATGCCGATCGCCGTCCGGCGACCGCAAACGAGCGCGACGCCTACGCGATGGCGACCAAGGCGCCGCTGTTGGCGCCGCAGCCGATCAACCGCTGGAGCGTCTGGGCGGCCGGCTATGGCGGCTCGGCCAAGACCGACGGCAATGCGATCGTCGGTTCGCAGGACACCACGTCGCAGGTCTGGGGCACCGCCGTGGGCGCCGACTACAAGGTCTCGCCGGATACGCTGCTCGGCTTCGCGCTCGGCGGCGGCGGCACCAATTACTCGTTGGCCAACGCCCTCGGCAGCGGCCGGGCCGACCTGTTCCAGGCCGGCGTGTTCGGCCGCCACAATATCGGCCCAGCCTATCTGTCGGCGGCGCTGGCCTATGGCTGGCACGACGTCACCACCAACCGCACCGTGACGCTGGCCGGATTCGACCAGCTGCAGGGCCGCTTCCAGGCCGAGTCGTTCTCGGCCCGCTTCGAGGGCGGCTACCGCGTCGCGACGCCGATGGTCGGCCTCACGCCCTATTGGGCGGCGCAGGTGGTCAGCTTCCGCCTGCCCTCCTACGCCGAAACCGCCACGATCGGCACGCCGCTGTTCGCGCTGAACTATGCGGGCCAGACCACGACGTCGACCCGCACCGAGCTCGGCCTACGCACCGACAAGTCCTACGCGCTGCAGGACGCGATGCTGACGCTGCGCGGCCGCGCCGCCTGGGCACACGACTACAACAACGACAGCTCGGTCACCGCGATCTTCCAGTCGCTGCCGGGCGCGAACTTCGTGGTCAACGGCGCGAGCCCGAAGCCGGACTCCGCACTGGTCAGCGCCGGCGCCGAGGTCAAGTGGCTGAACGGCTTCTCACTCGCCGCGACCTTCGAGGGCGAGTTCTCCAGCAACCTCTCGAGCTACGCCGGCAAGGGGGTCGCCAGATATAGCTGGTAAGGCCTACGGCCTGTCGAACCGGAAGCGGAGGCTGTGCCTCCGCTACTTCGCGCCCTGCCACTGGCCGGAGACACCGAGCACGACACGGATGTGTCCGGCGGCGCTGTCGCTGGTCGCCGTGGTCTGCGGCACCTGCACGTCGAGCTGATCGACGAACAGGAAGGGCATGCCGACCTCGAGATCATAGAGCAGCTTCTGCAGCGCCGGCTGCTCCATCTCGCAGCTGACGACGAGGCCGACGAAGCCGTCCTTGGCCTGGGTGCCCAGCACGTCGACCTGCGAGGACTGCACGGTGCCGCCGACATTGCCGACCGCGGTCGCGACCCGCTGCAGCAGCGCGGCGCCCGCCACCGTGACCGTCGGCCCTTCGAGGAACGGGACGCCCGGATGCTCGGCCGACAGTGCCGCGATGTTGCGCGGCTTGCGCCCACGCAGCTGCTCCAGCAGGTCCGAGGCCTGTGCCAGCGCGCTCTGGTGATCGAAGATGCCGGCGATCGCGACGGCGCTCGTGGTCACCAGCCCGATCAGTACGGCAAGATAGAGCACGACGGCGATCAGCGGCGACTGCGTCAGCGTCCGCGTCACGACATTGCCCGCGCCGACACTCGCCGCACTCATGGCGTCACCATGGCGTTGAGCGTGTTCTTCGGCTCGACATGCGCCTCGATATGGAAGCGCTCGCCGGGATCGGACGGCGCGCGCGTGGTCGGCGCATAGAAGGTGGCGCGGGTGAAGTGCTGCGACCGCTCGATCAGCGGGATCAGCGACGGCGCATCGCCGGTGATGCCGGAGATCTGCAGCTTGTCGCCGGCCAGATGCAGCTCGGTGACATAGGTGTGGTCGGGCAGCACCCGGCTCAGCGTCTCCAGCACGATGACGCTCGAAGGCGTCTCGTATTTGCGCCGCTCCAGCGCCGCGATCGGCGAGCGGTCGCCACCGTCGGCGCCGTCGCGCATCGCCGCGCGTCGCGCCGAAATCTGCCGCGCCACCTCGTCCTCCTGCGCACCGAGGCTGCTCGCGACATAAGTCGAGATGCCAACCGACAGCACCGCGGCCGCAGCGGTGGCGCCGAGCACGAGCTGCAGACCGCGCTTCAGCCGCGCCGCGTCGAGATGCCCGCGCGCGCTCTGCTCGAACACCTTGACCGGGGTCGCCTGCCCCGCGACTTTAGTGCAGACCGCGACCGCCGACGGGTGGAAAGCGGCCACCGCCTGGGTGTAGCCGGTCGCGACCTTGCGCGTGGTCGCTGCGACCATCGTCGAGATGGTGTCGCTGCCGCCGGCGACCGGCGCGGTGCAGCCGTACACCGCTTCCGTCGCGCTCCACGGCGTCAGCCGGTCGATCTGCGCGCGCACGATGCCTTCGACGAAGTCCGCCGCCCGCGCCGGTAGTTCCAGTGGCCGGAACAGGAAGCGCTTCGGCTGCAGGACAATCTCGACCCGCTTGCCGCGGAACAGCGGCGCGAGGTTGGGTGCCGACAGGGCGCCGTCGGCGAAAGCGATGCGCGAGGGGCCATTTTCGGCCTTGGCCTCCTTGCCGACAGTCTCGACGTCAAAGCTGCCGTCATCGGTCTCGACCAGGCGAACGACGCGCGGCGAGACGATGCGGCCGATGCCTGCGATGATCGCGTTCGCGACGCTTGCGGTCCAGGCTCCAAGGATCGCGTTGATGGTCGAAAACACTGTCATCTCGAGGAAACCCTCTGCGGCGCCGTGCTGCCGTCGGAATTGTTGCGCCAGGACAATACACGATAGGGCTCATCGCCGCTGTCGAGAAGCAGGATCACGACGTCGCTGCCGCGGCGCTGGCCGTTGCTCAAGGCGGCATCGATGGTGACGCGGTAGGCCCGCGACGAGGCGAGCGTCAGGCCCTCGCCGCCCGCCATGCCGATCAAGGCGCGTCGGTCGACCGTCGGGTCGCTGCGCTGCGACAGCACCGATTGCAGCGTCTCCGGCGTCATGTTCGGCAGCGCGGCGAGCACCTGCGGCGCGGCGTCGACGACGTTGACCTCCGCCACATTGCTGAACACGGTCACGAAGGGCAGCATCCGCTCGATCACCTCGGGCGGGATGCCGCGGACCAGCCACAGCTCCTCGGGCGCGGGAAACGGCGCATGGCGCGGCGCGTAGGTGGAACCCGAGGTCTTGTAGAACACCGTTTCGGGATCGTTGTCGCCCTGCTCGGTCGGCGACCGCCAGGCAAGGATGCGATCGGCGTAGCCGGCCGCATCCGACGGTTCGGCGCCGAGCCCGGTCATCAGGCCCGCCAGCAGCGGCTTCGAGGCAAGATTGAGGTCGATCCGCGCCGCCTCGGAGCAGAAGGTCACGAACACCCGGCCCTGACCGACGCGGGCGTTGAAGGTCCCGCTCGACGGCCGCGTCGCATCGTTGTTGCCGGACAATTTGAGCGCGGTCAGCTCGAGGGCGGCGGTGTCGAGTGCCTCGGCCTGAATCCGGTCGGTGCTGGCAGCCACCACCACGGCGGTGTTGGTGACATAGGTGAGATAGACCAGCACCAGCGCGGTGAGCGCGGCCAGGATCCATAGCACCGCGACCACGATGAAGCCGCGCTGCGCCCGGGACGCCTGTGCCGCGGTCACAGCTGCTCATCCTTCTTGTCGGTGGTCGTCGAGGGATTGGCGCGCGCCGTCAGGCAGGCGATGGCGTTCTTCGCCCGCGCGCATTCGGCCGGCGCGTTGACATGGACAGTCGCGGCACTCGACACCGCCAGCACCTGTCCGGTGGCGGCATCGCGCACCGTGACGCGGACCATGGCCGGCAATTGCAGCTGGTTCCGCCACGTCGGCTGCCAGACCCGGTCGGGCCCGGCATAGTTGAAAGTCACCCGCATAGGGGAGCGGATCAGCACCACCTGGTCGATGAAGCGGATCTGCGCGTCGGGCGGCATCGGGCTGAACGGCGCGCGCTCGCGCACCAGCGCCAGGCCCTGCGCGTCGGCTTTCTCGCTCAGGCGGATGATTTCGAGACCGGGACGCGTGCTCGGTCCGACCGCCGTGCGCACGAAGGTGACAGAGAGCTCGCTGCCCTCGAACAGCGGCCGCTTGCCGTCCCCGCTCATCGGCACCATCTCGGCGACCGACAGATCGGCAAGCAGGCGCTCCATCCCGATCGCCAGCCGCTCGGCGCGCTGCACGCGCGTGATGCCGCGGTTCCAGTTCGGCATCCATTGCGCGGTGACGGTCGCGAGCGTGCCCAGGATCACCGCCATCAGCAGCGTCGCCAACAGCACCTCGAGCAGCGTGAAGCCGGCCTCGTCGCGCCAGAGATCACGCCAAGAAACCTGCCGAAAAAGCTGACAAGACACACCTAATGATCGCTGCCGTCTCATTGGGCGACCTTCGGCCCCGACGACTGGGTCGGCTCGGCCGGCTTCGGCCCCGGATCGGCGGCGGCGTTCGGCACCAGGCGTACGGTCGTGACCTGGATCTGCGCCCCACCCGGCCCCTGCATCCGCATGTTGACCGCAAGCGGCACGAAACGACTCGGCGGCGCATTATCCTCGGCCGGCATGTTGATCGGCGCGACGTCGAGAAGCCAGCGATGGCCGGCCAGGACGCCGCTTTGCCGTCCGAGTTGCAACGCGCCCCGCGCCGGCAGTCCCGCCAGCACGGTTTCGGCGGCACCGCTCAGCGCCAGCCGCTGGTCGATCGTGCGGATGCCCTGCACGGAGGTGCCGATCACGGCGCCGATCGAGCCGAGCACGGCCGCGATGATCGCCAGCGCCACCAGCGCCTCGATCAGCGTAAAACCCCGCTCACGATCAGAGCACCTTTTGCGGGACAATTTCGACCCCTCCGGTCAGCCAGTTGACGCGGATCTCGTATCCGACGCCCGGGCGCTCAAGCGCGATCGTCCCGCCGCAGGACATGCCCGACGGAAAGAAGTCGATCGAGTGACCGGCCCTGCGGTCGGCGCAGCGCGAGGCCAGCGCCGAATCAACGGTCACGTCGCGTGGCAGCCGGACGATGCGGCCGGTGGCGCCGGAGCGGATCGCCCGCGCCTCGGCGTCGACCAGGGTCGCGATCGGCACATGCCGTCGCAGCGCCGCGCTGCGGTCGGCCTTGAGCAGCGCCGCGGTCTCGACCGCATAGCTCTCCAGCCGCGCCCGCGAGGTGGCGCGCGGGATCGCCGGCAGGATGATGGCCGCGAGCATGCCGATGATCGCGAGCACGCAGAGGATTTCGATCAGCGCGAAACCCGCCTCGCCGCGCTCCCGGTCAGCGCGAGGCACTGGTGATGTCAGCTGCCGTGCCACTGCCGCCTTCCTGGCCGTCCGATCCGAGCGAGATGATCTCGTAGGGCGCGCGCTCGCCCGGCGAGCGATAGAGGTAGCCGTGGCCCCAGGGATCGTTTGGCACGACGCCGCCGCGCAGGTACGGCCCGTTCCAGCCCGGTGCATTGTTGCCGCGGGTCAGCGCGGCCAGTCCCTCATTGCTGTTCGGATAGCGGCCGAGGTCGAGATAATAGAGATCGAGCGCGCTGGCGAAGCTCTCGATCTGGATCTTCGCCGCCTTGGCCTTGGACTCGCTGAGATAGTTCAGCACGCGCGGTCCGACCAACGCCATGATCAGACCGATGATGGTGATCACGACGAGGATCTCGACCAGCGTGAAGCCGGCCTCGCCGCTACGCCGGCGCCGCGCCGGCCTTCTGGGGGATTTCCGCGATATCTTCATCTTCAACAACCTCAATCGACGAGCTGACTAACCGACATCAGCGCCGTCATCACAGACACAATCAAACCGCCGACCACGAAGCTGATCACGATGATCGCAGCGGGCCCGGCAATCCCGACCACGCGATCCAGCGTGCGCTGCAGCTTGGTCTCATAGAACTCCGCGACCCGGCCCGCCAGCATCGGCAGCTGCCCGGTTTCGTCGCCAAGCCGCAACATGCGCACCGCCATTGCCGGCAACGCGTCCGTATCGGCGAGCGCGTCCGACAATTTTGCTCCATGCCGGACCCGGTCGGCGGCATCGGCCCAAACTGTAGTCGAGCCGATTGACGCCATCATGTCGATCAGGATGCGTAGCGTCGTGGTCAGGTTGACGCCGCTGCCGAGCAGCAGCCCGAGATTCCGGCAGAACAGCGAGGTCCGGTAATATTTCATCACCTCCCTGATCATCGGCAGCCGGGTCACGGCCGTCAGCAGGCTGCGGCGCACGCCTTCGCGCCTGAGCAACAACCAGGTGGCCGCGATCACCGCGGCCAGGGTCGCCAACACGGCGTCGGAATTGGCCCGCAGGGAGGTCGAGAGATTGAGGCAGGTGAGGACGATCGGATTGACCTTGGCGCCGAAATCCTGCAGCACGCTGGCGAACTGCGGCAGTACGAAGGTCAGGAAGAACAGCAGCACGCAGCACGCCGCACCCAGCACGAACAAGGGATAGCGCATGGCATCGCCAAGCCTGCGCTTCAGAGCTTCGGTGCGGGTGCGCTCGTCAGCGAGCACCTCCAGCACGCGGTCGAGCGAGCCCGAGGCCTCCCCGACCCGGATCAGCGCGACATACATCGCCGGAAACAATCCCGGATGCCGCGCCAGCGCCTCGGCCAGGCTCTCACCGGCCACCACGCGCGAGCGGATGTCGGCCACGATCGGCCGCAGGCGGCCGAAATCGCGGTCGGCCGCGAGCAGCTCGAGCCCGTCGTTGATGCGGGCGCCGGCGCGCAACAGCAGCGCGAGGTCGCGGGTGAAGATCGTGACATCTTCCGGCTTCGGCGCATTGAACAGGCTGAGCGCGCGGCGCGCCGTGCCGCCCTCTTCCAGCGAGACATTGTCGACCAGCACGAGGCCGAGCCGCTCGATCCTGGCGGCGACGTCACCGGCCGCGGGCGCTGCGATCGCGCCGGAGACGAGATCGCCGTCGGTGTTCATGGCACGGTAGCGGTAGTTCGGCATCACATCACCGGACTGTCGTGACGCGGAAGACCTCGGGCACCGTCGTGACGCCGGCGCGGCACTTGGCGACGGCGTCAGTCAGCATCGTGGTCATGCCGCCGGCCATGGCGGCCTGATCGATCAAATGCGAATCCGTCTGCGGCCCGACCAACCTGCGCACCTCATCGCTCATCTCGAGGATCTCGAACACGCCGTTGCGGCCGCGATAGCCGGTACCGCCGCAGCGCTCGCACCCCGCAGCCTCGTGCACCACCTCGCCGGCCGAAAAGCCGATCACGGCAAAGCGCGGATCGTTGGCGATGTCGGCAGCGGAGAGCGTGTGCGGCACCTTGCAGCGGTCGCAGAGTATGCGCACCAGCCGCTGCGCCACCACGGCGCGCAAGGTCGACCGCAACAGGAAACCCTCGATGCCGAGATCGATCAGCCGCGGCACCGCGGCAGCCGCCGTGTCGGTGTGCAGCGTGGACAGCACAAGGTGGCCGGTCAGCGCCGCATGGATCGCGATATGCGCGGTCTCGGCGTCGCGGATCTCGCCGACCATGATCACGTCGGGGTCCTGGCGTACGAAGGAGCGCATCGCCGTCGCAAAGGTCAGGCCGATCGACGGCTTGACCTGCGACTGGTTGATCCCCGGGATCTCATATTCGACGGGGTCCTCGATAGTCAGGATCTTGCGCGTCGGCTCATTGAGGATCGACAGCATGGTGGCAAGCGTCGTGGTCTTGCCGCTGCCGGTCGGGCCCGTCACCACGATCATGCCGTGCGGCAGCGACAGCAGATGCGTCATGATCTTCTCGTCGCGCGGCGCGAGCCCCAGCCGACTCATTTCGAGCAGGCCGCGATCACGCGGCAACAGGCGGATCACGGCGCTCTCGCCGGCCTGTGTCGGCATCGTCGCGACGCGGACGTCGAGTTCGGCGCGGCTGACGCGGACGCGTGCGGCGCCGTCCTGCGGAAGACGACGCTCGGCGATGTTCAGGCCTGCGAGAATCTTCACGCGCGAAATCAACGCTTGCGGCGGAATTCCCGACGGCGACGGGATCGCGCGCAGCAATCCGTCGACGCGCATGCGGACGACGAGACCGGTGCGGAACGGCTCGATATGGATGTCGCTGGCGCGCAGCTCGACCGCGCGTTCGAGCAGATCGTTGAGCGCGCGCACCACCGGCGCGCCGCTGGCGAGATCGCGCAGGCTCTCGATATCATCGTCGGACTGCGGGCTCGTCCCCTTCGCCGCCTCGTCGGCGCCAGCACCTTCGGCCTCGATGCGCTGGTCGAGCGAGGTGGTGATGTCCTCGAACGAGGCGACGGTGACTTCGACCGGCTCACCGAAGACGATCTCGGCGGCGCGAATGGCCGCGGTGTCGGAGGGATCGGCAACCGCGATGCGATAGCCGCCGTTTGGCGCGCGGAACGGGAAGATCGTGGACTCGCGCAGGAAGCGGCGCGAGAAACCGTCGAGGCTGGGCGTTGCGGCGAGCAGTTGCGGCAGGCTCAGGCGCACCACGCCGAAATAATTAGAAACCTCATCGGCGAATTCGGCGGCGGAAAGGTCGGTCGCTTCCCACAATTCGCGCAAAGGGCGCGCCAGGGTGGAATTGGCCGGGCGTTCGACGCGCGCACGCGCACGCGGCGGCAACGAATATTTCTCGAGCAGATGCTGTCGGAAGGTCTCTGCGGACAGGTCGCGCATCGGAATTCCTACCGCTAACCTTGTTACCGAAATACGACAGCGGGCGCATGCCGCGACAGGGCCTTGGCGCTTGACTCTTCTAGTAGCAAAAACATAATCGTAGCGCAAATTCAGGAATCGTCCGGGGCCGCTGGGGACCGGACATCTGGTTCGGTTTCAACCGTAGCATCGGTAGGCGTCTCTTGTTCAAAGTGGTGCATCCGCTTTCGCGCCTGCGTTCAGGGTTGGCTGGAACGCTCGTCCTTTTTTTGTCCGCGTTGGCACTGAGCGCGTGCATGGTGACCGCCGACCAGTCGGTGGAGAAGAATCCAAAAGATCCTCGCGCGCAGGACATCACCGAGAAAGTTAATTCGATCGACCTCGAGCCCCGTCAAACTACGGACGCGGCTACAGGCGGCTTGCGGCAGCAGAGCGCGTCACGCCCCTCGATATATCTCAGCGACGGCACGACACCCGCCGGCGGCGCCCTTGGCGAGCGCGATGGCGGCGGCAACGGCTATGACCTCAACTTCGAGAATGCGCCGGTCGCGACCGTCGCAAAGGTCATCCTTGGTGACGTATTGAACGTCGGCTACACGATCGACCCGCGCGTGCAGGGCACCGTGACGCTGGCCTCGGTCCGCCCGGTGCCGAAGGCGGACGCGATCTATGTGCTGGAGAACGCGCTGCGGATGACCGGCGTCGCGCTGGTGCGCGACCGCACCGGCAGCTATCGCCTGCTGCCCGCGGCAGAAGCGGGTCCCGGCAGCATCGACCGCTCCGACACCATCGAAGCCGGCCAGGGCATCAGCGTGGTGCCGCTGCGGTACGTTTCGGTGCAGACCATGTTCAAGCTGCTCGACGGGTTCGGCGTGAAGGCCACCACGATGCGGCCCGACAACGGGCACAATACCCTGATTGTAGTCGGTAGCGGCTCCGATCGCGCCGCCGCGGTCGACACCATCATGAGCTTCGACGCCGACTGGATGCGCGGACAATCCGTCGGCATCTTCCCGGTGCACAATTCCTCGCCGGAGCCGCTGCTTTCCGAGCTCGAGAAGATCATGGATTCCGGCGAAGGCGGCCTCAGCGCAAACCTCGTCAAGTTCCAGGCGATCAACCGCCTCAATGCCATCCTCGTGGTCAGCCAGAAGCCCGAATATCTCAAGCGTGCCGGCACCTGGATCGCGCGGCTCGACCGCTCGGACACTGAGGCGATCAATCTGAAATCCTATCAGTTGCGCTATGGCAATGCGAAAACCGTGGTGGCGCTGCTCAACGAGATGCTGATCTCTCCCTCGGGCGGGGCTGGTTCCCTCGACAACGGCACCAACCAGATCGCGCCGGGCTCGGGCGTGTCGATGGCCTCGTCGGGCAGCAATCCGGTCGCCTCGCTCAGTGCAATGCCGACCGCGGCGTCCGGCGCGGCCACGCCGGTCACCGGCGGCGGCGCAAGCGGCGGTGGTGGCAGCAGTTCGGCACTGAACACCCGCGGTGCCCCTCCGTCGGGCCAGGACCAGTTGGCGTCCAATTCGATCGCGTCGGGCAACAAGCCCGGCACCAGCAGCTTCCTGCCCAATGTCCGCATCACCGCCGATCTCACCAACAATGCGGTGCTGGTTTACGCCAATGCGGACGCGCAGCGCATCGTCGAGGAGACCATCCGCCAGATCGACCGGCCCCAGCGCCAGATCGCGATCGAGGCGACGATCGCCGAGGTCACGCTGAACAACCAGTTGAACTACGGCGTGCAGTACTTCCTGGCGAGCCAGAAGGGTTCGATCTCCAGCACCACCGCGACCGGCGGTGCCACCACCAACACCACCGAGCCGCCGAGCAACGCCGTGAACGCCGCTGCCGGCGCACTTCTGTCGCGCGCTCTCCCCGGCTTCAACCTGCTGGTCGGTTCGGAAAGCTCGCCGCGCGTCATCCTCGACGCGCTCCATAACGTCACGGACGTCAAGGTGCTGTCCAACCCGTCGCTGGTCGTGCTCGACAATCAGGTGGCGACGTTGCAGGTCGGCGACCAGGTGCCGTTCTCGACCGGCACCGCCACCGTGCTGACCGCCAACAACACCGTGGTCAACACCATCGACTACAAGAACACCGGCATCATCCTGCGCGTGCAGCCGCGCGCCAATGCCAACGGCCATATCGTGCTCGACATCGAGCAGGAGATCTCCAGCGTCTCCTCCGCCGGCGCCAACGGCCTGACGCCGACGATCGCGCAGCGCCGCGTCAAGAGCTCGATCGCCGTCAATAGCGGGCAGACCGTGCTGCTGGCCGGGCTGATCAGCGAGACCGAGAACAAGCAGCGCCAGGGCATTCCGATCCTGGATTCGATCCCGGGCGTGGGCGATGCGTTCGCAAATACGACCAACGCGCGTGCGCGCACCGAGCTGATCCTGTTCATCCGCCCGACCATGATCCGGGATCCGGTCGACGCGCGCACGATCGCCGAGGAGATGCGCAGCAAGATGAACAGCCGCCTGGTGGGAACCAGCGATGCAGTCGTCGTGACGAGCCCGCCAGGGGTCCAGCCGCACTAGAGCGTTTTCGAGCGATGTGGGTACCGGTTCGCGTGAAGAAAATGCATCAAAAAAAGAATCCAGCGCTCCGTTCCGATTCCGTGGGAACGCAGTTCTAGCGGGCAAAGCCCCAGGTCCCGGCCGCCGACCATGCACAACGCCGGACAGATCCTGTGAACGACGACCCGCTCCGCCAGGTCGGCCTCACCATCATCCTGCTGGGGGTGGTGGTGGCCAGCATGATTGCCGCGCCGGGGCTGGACGGGATGCTGGGCGCCCTGCTGGGGGCGCTGATGCTGGCGATCGCGGCTGTTGACGCCGAGCGCTACATCATTCCAAACGAGCTGTCGGGCGCCGCGGCGGCGCTGGCGCTGCTCAGGGCAGCCGTCGTGGGTCCGGACGCCGGCTGGTACGGCATCGCCTGGGCGGCCGGCCGGGCGGTCGCGATCGCACTTCCCTTCCTGGCGCTGATGGCGGGCTATCGCGCCTGGCGCGGCCGCGACGGCCTCGGGCTCGGCGATATCAAGCTTGCCGCGGTGGCCGGTGCCTGGCTCGGGCTGGTCACGGTGTTTGCCGTGGTCGAGGTCGCAACACTGGCGGCGCTGGCGGCCTATGTCGCCAGCGGCGCGCTGCGGCGGCGGCCGCTGCGATCGACCGCTTTCCTGCCCTTTGGCCTGTTCCTGGCGCCGGCGATCTGGCTCGGCTGGCTGGCCGAGGCACTCCTGGGTTAGGCGCGTGCTCGAGCAGCCGCGGGATGCCCGCGACATTCCAAGATCGCGACACCTCTTGGAACTTCATTCCCAATGGAGCGCAGCGAACCCGATACAACCCGTCATGGCTCCTGGTTCTCTCTTGCGCTGCGTCATCCTGTTGACGATCGCGCGGTTGTATCGGCCCGCCCTCATGCCGCGTGTTGATTGGGCTGCTGTCTACAACCGGCGAGAAATATTGCGCCTGTCGAATGCCGCCCCGAAAAAAGCTTGTTACAAAAGATTTGGTTGGTTACCTTTGGTGCGGGAGGCGAGCTCCGGGGCAGATTTTTTCTAATAGTAAATTGTAGCGACTGCAGACCGGCGTGCGCCGATCCCTCTTTTCGCTGCCGAAGGCGGCATTCTCATTTTGGAGAGGGTCATGCGTCATTTATACTTAGCGTGCGTCGCATCGGGACTGCTGTTGCAGTCCGTCTCCGCCGCAACTGCGGCCAATGTCGCGAGCTGGGTCGCGTCGACCGGCAATGACAGCAATTCCTGCACACGTGCGGCGCCATGCGCGACGTTCGCCGGTGCTCTGGCGCAGACTCTCGACGGCGGCCTCATTGTTTGCGCCGATTCCGGGTCCTACGGCACGCCCGGATCGGGATTGACGATCACGCAGGGAGTCGAGATCGATTGCCGAAATGTGAATGCCATCGTTGATATCACCGGCAGCACAGGCGTGGTCATCAACGTCACCGACCCGGTACATCAGTCGGTCACAATCCGTGGTGTCACCATCAACGGCAGGATCGGTGCGAGCGGCCGCGCGAACGCAGCCGGGGTTTCGATCCAGGCGGCCCAAACCGTGGCGCTGAGCCACGTGCTTGTTGAGTGGTTCGCATTGCAAGGCCTTATCGACACCCGCACTGCCGCGACCAACTCAACACTGGAGCTGACGGATTCTTCGTTCGCCGGCAATACCGGGGCGGGTATCGTTTTGGCGATGACCCCGAACAATTTCAATATCAGTGTCGACCTGGACAACGTGTATTCCGGCTACAACGCCTATGGCATCGCCGTCGCAAGCGGCAACCGGGCCCGCATCACTAATTCGCATTTCCCGTATGACCCGGTCGGAGTCGAGGTCGATTACGGCGGTCAGGTTGCACTCAGTCGTTCCATCATTGACTATTCCTCCAACACTGCGATTGAAAACCTCGGTACTATCGTCGTGGGAGCGAGCGATATTACCTACGTCTCGACGGTGTTCAGTGGTGGCGGCGCGACCTACACGAACGGCAACAGCCGAATGAACTATTACGGCTCGCTCGGCGTGACTCCCACCGTCCTGCCGGTTTCGCAAGATCACGGACAGCAATAGGCGCCTTGCCTGACTGTGGTCATTGCGACCTGCCGACAATTGCCGCTGGTGACCTCGCGATCTCCAGCGGCAAGCGGCCGACCCCGGCGGAACGTTGTTCCGTTGTTCCATGTGGCACGGCTTAGCCTAGCCTTGGCAAACATGCCCGGGCGAGCCGATCATGTCCTCTCCCGAGAGTAGACATCGGCCGATCGAACTGATGAGCAGACCGCCTCGACCTTCAATGCTCGCGGGTCGGCTTCCATTCCAGCGCGCGCAGGCGCGCCTGCGCGAGCTCGCCGCGGGACATCTTGTTGTTGACGGCGTCACGGATGCGCTGACGCGCATCGCGCGCGCTGGGAGGCGCGGCCGCCGTCGACAGATTGAGCCATTTGCCGGCTTCCACGATGTCGCGCGGCACACCCTGCCCGCGGTCGTAGAGCAGGCCGAGCGAATATTGCGCGAGGCCGTCGCCCTGCTCGGCGGCGCGGCGGTACCACATCGCCGCTTCCGTGTAGTTCTGCGGCACGCCGCGGCCGGTCTCGAACATGAAGCCGAGATAGGCCTGCGCCGATGCATTGCCGTGCTCGGCCAGCGGAATCAAGATCCGCGACGCCCGCGGATAGTCCTGGTGATCCAGAGCCGAGATGCCCTGGCTGAGCGATTGCGCCGAGGCACTGCTTGTTGTGATCGCAACCAATACGATCGCAGCCACAACGGCAGAGAGCCGTGACACCAGGTTGCGCTTCATCGAGCCAAGATCCTCAAGGCAGAACATCATCGATCCCATCATGTCGATCCCGTGGCGCACACTAGAACATGATCCGGAAAGCTCTGTGAAGCCGCCTCACGCCTGCGCGATTATTTCGGGACTGCGCCAAAAACCTAATTTCTCCCGAAAAATCAACGCGATTCATGCTGTCCAGTCTCCGCCCGAGAAATATTCCGTTTCTATCGTCGTGACTCGCAAGCCGCGCCAAGCATGACGCGAACGGATCCTCACCGGATCTAGCCCGCGCACGGCTCACACGGCGCGGGCCACCGCAACACGGCTGCCGCCGGCGGGCCAGCGCAATCCCGCAAGGGTCAGGCGGACCTCGGCACGAAGGATCGCGGTCAACGGGCCGTTGATGCGCGGATCGAGCGTGAACTCCCGCTCGATCTCCTCGTTGTTGTCCTTGCCGCGGCCCTTGAGGCGGCTCGCCATCATCAGCGGCAGCAGCAGCGAGGTGTAGGATGTCGAGAACAGCACCTCAAAGCCGTTGCGGCGAAGCTTGGCCTCCAGCTCGCCGCGGCGATAGCGTCGCTGGTGATAGGAGATGTCGTCGACGTGGCTCCACAGCCAGGGATGCTGGGGCACCGCGATCATGATGCCGCCTCCCCTGCGCGTCGCGGCACGCATCCCGCGCAGCACGCCCTCATCATCCTCGATATGCTCGATCACGTCGAATGCGCCGGTGAGGTCGAAGACGTCGTGGGCTGGAATGTTGCGCGCGTCCATCTGCACGAACTCGACATCCGCAGGCAGGCGGGCCCGCGCGTGGGTGAGCCCCGACGGATGCAGCTCCGAACCGACCAGGCGCCGCCACGGCCGCGACTGCGCCACCGCGCGCAGCACCGCGCCATTGCCGCAGCCGACTTCGAGAAAGCTGCGGGCCTCCGGAAAGAACTTGTCGGCCAGCCCGACGATCAGCTCGTTGCGGGCCACGAACCAGAAATGCTCGGCCTCGATCCTGGAGAGCATGTCGAAGGATCGCGGATCCATGCCGCTGATGGTGTCGGCGAGTTCGGGCGCGAACATCGGGATGCCACCGCTCTCGGCCGTGACATGTCCGCACGCAGCGCAGGGCCGGCCGAGCGGCCACACCGGCGCGCCGTCGACGACCGGCTCCTCCGTGCCGCACGCCAGGCAGCGGCGGCGGGGTTCGACGCTGCGCAATCCCGGTGCCGGACGCGGCGCCGACGAGGCTGCGATAATTCGTGAATTCATGCGCGAGACGCTGTATATCCGGCCTGTACATATCCGGCCGGTATCCGCCGCTCATGGCGCCGTCACCGGCCGACCGATAACTGTTCGTACCAATCGCCCCGCGTCAAGCCCTGCCCGGCGCGCGGACTCCCCTCTCATCCGACCCCAGCTGCCAAACGTGCGAATCTGCATCATCCAGTCCTGTTACATTCCGTGGAAGGGATTCTTCGACCTGATCGGGCGCTGCGACGAGTATGTCATCTTCGATCGCATGCAATATGTGAAACGGCACTGGCACAACCGGAACCGGATCAAGACCGCTGGTGGCGTCGAGTGGCTGACGATTCCGGTGATCACCAAGGGCCGGTTCGAGCAGCCGATCGACGAGGTCGAGATCGAGAAGCCGTGGGCGGAAAAGCACTGGCGTACGCTCGAACTCGCCTACCGGCGCGCGCCGTTCTTCGAGCAATTCGCAACCGTCTTCAGGCAATGCTATGAGCGCGCCGAGCGCGAGAGGCGGCTCACCGACGTGAACGAGCTGTTCCTCAAGGAGATCTGCGGACTGCTCGGGATCACCACGCGCATCGTCAGGGACACCGCCTATCCCGCGGAGGGCGCCAAAACCACGCGGCTCCTCAACATCGCGCGGGCCGCCGGCGCAGACCGCTACCTCAGCGGTCCGTCGGCACGCACCTATCTCGACGAGGCTGAACTCGCTTCAAGCGGCATCACCACCGAGTGGATGAGCTATCAGGGTTATGGCGAATACGCCCAGCAGCACGGCAGCTTCGAGCACGCGGTCAGCGTGCTCGACGTGCTGTTCAATACGGGCAGCGAGGCGCGCCGCCACATCAACCAGGCTTCTTGATGGTTGCCGGGACTGGGGGTCAACGCGCCAACGTACAAAGCCGAACCCGGGCGCAGGCGCCCGGGTTCGGTGTCATGATCAGTCTGCCGTTACTGCTGGCTGGCGGTCGTGGGAGTAGAGCCAAGCGTCACGTTGCCGAACACCCTGTTGGTTCCGTAGCTCGTGGGCGTACCAGAAAACGCGGTGTTGTTGAAATTGATGTTGGAATTCGACAAGCGGATCGCGCCGCCGGCCATGACACCGGTGCCATTGCCGTTGATCGCGCTGTTGTCCACGGTCAACTGGCCGCCACTATCCGCCTCGACCCCGGCGGTTGCGTTGCCCGAAAAGTCCGACTGCTTGGCGGTGACATTGTTGCCTGTACCGACTGCGATGCCGAAGGCGTTGTTGAACGACTTCAGGCCGTCGACCGTCATGTTGGTTACCGACGCGCCTACCGCGGCTACGCCGGCTCCGCCGTTGAAGGAGACCAGCGTGTTTTTGATCAGAAGCGTGCCACCCGTATTGGTACGGACGTCGGCAATGCCCTGCTGCGTAAACTGCTGGATCACGCAGTCCTCGATCGTCACGACGCCAGCGCTCAAGATCTTGATGCCGGCAATGCCGCTATTCAATCCCTGAACATCCAGGTTCCTGATGGAGACCTTGTCGGTCGAGGCGGCTGAAATCACGATGCCATTGGTACCCGCCACCAGCACCGAACCGAAGACCTCGTGGCAGTTGAGGCTGATCGACTTGGTGATGGTGATGGCGCCAAAGCCGCCGGGATCGAGGCAATTGATTTCGCCAGCCGGCGCGGTCTTGGAGATGGCGCCGGCAAAGGTTTTGCAAGGTGCAGTGCGGCTGCAGGGATTGGCATCATCACCCACGCCGGATACCCAGGTTCGCGTCGCCTGGGCGTGGGCCGGAGCCGATGCAAACAGCGGGATCAACAAACCAATAAAAAGCGCGAGCAAACCAAAACGACGCATGTCTAACTCCTTGTCTTTACAGCTATTTCCATGGCCAAGATTAAAAAATGAGGGTAGAACCGGCAATCAGGGCGCCAGGACATCCGTATTCCAAAACGCCCCCAGCCCCTCCGTTTCCCGAGGTTGTACTCTTGGAAGTTATGATCTCTATGGTCTTTGCCACCAGCTAGCCGCTAGACAGCAAATAAAATGCCGCAAATCAAGTACGCAGGCCCAGTTTTCCAAGGCGCCCGACCACGCGCTGACACCCCTTGGAGATTGGGTTATTCAAACCGGGCATCGGTTCAATTACCCTCCGCTTTTTTTGAATGCCGACGCTGCGTTGTAGGCGTTGTGCGATCCGGGCTGCAACTGCGACATCCGAACCTATAGCGAGCGATCCGTGAAACTCTCCATCGTGACAACCTTGTTTCGATCGGCTGCTACGATCGAGGAGTTCTGTCATCGGGCTATGAAGGCCGCCGGCGCGATCGTCCCGGACGTCGAAATGGTGATCGTTAACGACGGTTCCCCCGACAACAGCCTCGATCTCGCACTCGCGTTGCACCATCGCGATCCCCGCGTCGTCGTCGTCGATCTCGCGCGCAATTTCGGGCACTACAAGGCGATGATGACGGGTCTCGCCCATGCCACCGGCGATCTGGTCTTCCTGATCGACAGCGATCTGGAGGAGCGTCCGGAGGACCTGGCGCTGTTCTACCAGCGCTTCGAACGCGGCGACAGCGACG
>Ga0153933_1000297_pt1 | contig 20955 bp, 14 predicted proteins | sample TSNJ017MetaG_FD_102275 | JGI IMG/M metagenome (GOLD analysis project Ga0153933, IMG submission 102275) | Attine ant fungus gardens microbial communities from New Jersey, USA - TSNJ017 MetaG | ecosystem: Host-associated > Fungi > Mycelium > Unclassified | place: USA: New Jersey, Wharton State...
CCGCCCGGGAATCAGGCTGGGTAGTCATGTTCATACTTGCCGGACTCAATCGATAAGCTTTTGCAGCGATGCAAATTCGATTAGCGCGGCGAGCGAGGACAAGCCAAGTTTTTCCTGGATGCGGCTCTTGTACGTACTCACCGTCTTGTCGCTCAGAAACAGCCGAGTGGCGATATCCTTGTTGCTCACACCCCGTGCAAGATATTGAAGCACCTCGACTTCACGCGGCGACAGCAAGTTTAGTCCACCCTCTTTGCCCGTGGCGGCTTCAGCCGGAAAGCAGTCGTAACCAAAAAGAACCGTCTTCACCGCAGTAATCAGTTCGCCAATTTCCCGTCCCTTTCCGACATAACCGTTTGCGCCGGCAAGGCGCGTGTGACCGGCCATAGCGTGTTCCGGTTTGGCTGAAAGTACGAGAATACGGATTTTTTCGTTATTCATCCGAATACGGCGAATCATGGAAAGTCCATCGAGACGGGGCAAATCAAGGTCCAGAATTAGCAGATCTGGATCTTCAGTTAGCGCCATTTGCAAACCGTCTTCGCCGTCGCCGCATTCACCCAGTACCTCGAGCTCCGGATCTGCGCGTAGCACGCTAGACACTGTTCCGCGAATCATCGGGTGATCGTCGATAATAACGATTCGTTTCATTTACCGCTCCATTTAACGAGTCTTCAATTAATGGGCGCAAACCTGAATCGAACCGGCGCACACCATAGAAAATAAATTTTACCAAGTAGATGCGAACATCAGTTCGCAACAACATCGCCATACTTTCCGCAATATCCATGGGATTTTTCCTACGAGATATCTTCAACTTTCCTTCCTCAAAGTTGTAAATGCCGGACGACGCCAATATGAGATCTGTAACCTGGGAAAGTCCACACTGACGCGTCAATCACAGCCCGGGTATCAGATACGTCCCAATTTCGGTAGGGCGAATTTAATGCTGACCCATGACGGCGTGCGTACCGCTTTCGCGCGCACGTTTGCAATTCGAGTTCAAAGAAAAAAATCGCCGAACCATCAAGGTTCGGCGATCGGTACTACGTCCGATACAGGCGTTACTAATCCTGCGGCTCTTGCTGCGGAATGTCCTGTTGCTGAATCTGCGATGCATGGCTTTGCATCTGCTGCATCTGCGGTTGTTGCGAATGTGAGCCGCTACGCATGAAGTCAAGTTCAACGCGGCGGTTCGGCTCCAAACAGTCAATCAGCGCCTGATGGTTGCGGTTGTTACACTGCACCACCGGATCATCCTTGCCCAAACCCTTTGCGCTCATCGGCACCTGTACACCACCGCTTTGCAAATAACGTTTGACTGTCTCCGCACGCTTGGTCGACAGTTGACGGTTGTAGCTGTCACTGCCCAGACGGTCCGTGTAGCCCTCGATGCGGATACCCGTCACGTCATCTGCGGATTTGAGGTCGCGAATCAGTTGGCTGAGCTTCGCCTTGCCCTGAGGCAGCATGCCGGCCAGATCGCCACGGTCGAACCTGAAGGTAGCGTCGGCCTGCAGCGTCATCTTCTGCGGAATCGGCAAAGGTACGGGCGTTGCGGCTGCCGGTGGCGTACATGCCTCAAGCGCTGCGCCAATTCCCGGTACACCCTTCTGGACGCCGTCGACCAGACGCTGGCTCTCATCGAAGTCGCGGATCCATGACTCGTGGCCCGCGTGTATCAGTTCGACTTCGGAACAAGCCGTCAGGCGTTGCGCCTCCAGGCACTGTGCGAACAGCGGCGAGGTCTTTGCAGCAAGCACCTGCTTCCAGAGATCCGGACGGATCACAGCGGCAGTACGCAACTCGGGATTGTCGACCGACAAACCCTGTCCGGTTTCCAGCGCCGTAGTCAGGCGATTTGCTTCGACCAGCGCTTCCTCGACAAAGCCCCATCCGTCGTGCGTGGAACGCTCGCTACGGGCCGCGTCGAGCCAACATTGCGCCTTTTCGCCGAAGTAGTTGTTCTTACGGTCGCCCAATGCGTTCAAGCGGGTTTGCACCGCTCCCAGCATCGGACCGTTATGAACACCGCTGTAGGTCGAAATCCACTGTGACGTCACCGCTCCGGCGGCCTGGCTCTGCGTGGCGCTAAACCCGTTCTGCAGGACCGTGGGGTCCTGTATCTGCAGCTGATCGCGCGTCGTGGACGATGCGCAGCCAGCCAACATCGCGGCGAGCGCGATGGCAATCAATGAATACTTCATGTCTGTTTCTCATGGAAAGAGGGTCGCACGGAAGCTTCCCGTGCGACCCAGACAGCTAACGTCTCAAGCTTCTACTCAGGGCCTTACAGCCGTTGCTTAGTTGCCGAGAACGATGCCGATGCCGGCGCGGACGATGGTGCTATTGCCGCCCGAGCTGGACACGCCAAGGTTGTAATTGATCGTGCCCTTCTCGTTCCAGCGCGACACACCAATACCGAGCGCCTGGTAGCCACGGTAGTTGGCCACACCGGCGTTCAGCGTCGTGCGACCCGGCAGGTACGGCGTGACGATGTTCAGCGCCGAAGCCGAGGCAATACCCTTGGACGCGCTGCGGTCAACATTCGAGATCGAGTTGTTCAGACCGCCAATGGCGTTGCTCAACTGACCGACGTTGACGGCATCGGTTGCCTGCGTACCGGCTGCGACGTTGGTGATCTGACGCTCGTTGCCAGCCGAACCGACTGAGACCGAGTTGTCGCGATCCGTCGTCGAGTTCGAACCCAGCGCGACCGAGTTGTTGTTCGGTGCCGAGGCGCCATCACCCAGCGCAACTGAGTGATTGCCGGTCGTCTTGGTGCGTGCACCGATGGCAATTGCTGCATCACCGGATGCCGACGCGCCGTTGCCGATCGCAATCGCGTCTGTGCCAGCCGCCGCTGCTGCGGTACCAGTAGTCCCCGCGGCCGGAGTGCCGATGTTGATGTACGTGCTGCCTCCGCCGCCAGCAAGGTTATTCACCTGGCTTTCGAGGCTGGAGAACTGCGAATAGTTAACCGCATCAGTCGCGTTAGTACCCGCTGCTACGTTCGTCAACACCACCGGTGTAGCCGAACCCACGCCACCCAGCGTCACCTGGCTCTTTGTCGAGTCGTCGTAGGCCACTGCGTTCGACGTTCCGCCATTGCCTCCGTGGTCGGCTACGTACGATTGCATCTGACCAAAGTTGACAGCGTCGGTCAGGGCAGTCGCCGCTGCCACGTTCTTCAACTGGGTCGGAGCGCCGCCCGCGTTAAACGTCACGGTACCCTTCGTCAAATTGTCGTACGCAACAAACGCGTTGGTCACGTTGCCCGAGGGGTCGACATTGAGGCCAGCATCCTTCAACTGCTTGAGGTTGACCGCTTCGTCGTCAGTCGTCGCGGCTGCCACGTTCGCCACCGTCACCGGCGTCGTTGCGCCAACACCGCCCAGCGTCAGCATGTCGCGCTTCGAGCTGTCGTACACCACGCCGTTCGTTGAACCGGTACTAGCAAGGGAGGCGACTGCGTTGAGCGCAGAACCGACGTCGTTGTAAGTCCCGCCATCCACGTTGTACGACGGCTTCGAGAGTTTGCCGTCCGTGCCCACCGTGGAATTTCCGCCCAATGCTGCGGCAACGCTGGTTGCCGTGCCGAACAGTTGCGAACCGTTGATCGCGTCCTTGCTGCCCGACGTGATCTGGCCCGGTGCCACGTTGGTCAACACAACCGGAGTCGTGGCACCCGCACCACCGAAGGTGACCTTACCCTTCGTCGTGTCGTCGTACGCGACGAATGCATTGGTCACGTTACCGCTGCTGTCGACATTCGCACCCATCGCCTTCAACTGCTGGACATTCACCGCGTCACTGTTTGCCACGCCGGCAGCAAGGTTCGACACCGTCACAGGGGTCGTTGCGCTCGTACCGCCGAGCGTGACCTTACCCTTCGTCGTGTCGTCATACGCGACGAACGCATTGGTCACGTTGCCGCTGCTGTCGACATTCGCACCCATCGCCTTCAACTGCTGGACGTTCACCGCGTCACTGTTTGCCACGCCGGCAGCAAGGTTCGATACAGTCACAGGGATCGTTGCGCCCACACCGCCGAGCGTCACCTTCGTATGTGTTGAGGTGTCATACGCCACGCCGTTGGTCGACCCGGTACCCGCCTTCGCGTCGACAGCCGCGAGCGCTGAGCCGACGTCGGTGTATGTGGTGCCATCCAGCGTGTAACCCGGCTTCGAGAGCTTGCCGTCCGTGCCCACCGCGGAATTTCCGCCCAATGCTGCGGCCACGCTGGCTGCCGTGCCGAACAATTGCGAACCGTTGACCGCATCCTTGCTGGTCGAGGTGACCTGCCCGGCTGCCACGTTGGTGAGCGTCACCGGCACGCTTGTCCCCGTGCCGCCGAAGGTCACCTTGTCATGCGCCGACGTGTCATAAATAACAGCGTTCGCCGAACCTCCGCCCGAAACCGCCGCAATCGCGTTATTCAACTGCTGAACGTTGACCGCGTCGGTATTAGCCGTGCCTTGCGCCACGTTGACGATCTGACGCTCAGCGCCAGCCGAACCGACCGACACGCTGTTGGCACGATCTGCCACCGAGTTGTAACCCAACGCCACGGAATTCGCTGCGGTAACGCTGGAGTTGGCGCCCAGAGCCATCGAATTGACGCCCGGCGTATCAACGAACGAGTTGCTGCCCATCGCGATGGAATTCGTGGCGTTCGTCTGCGCGCTCGAGCCGAGCGCCAGCGAGTCCAATCCTTGTGCGTTCGCGTTGTAACCGATCGCCACCGAGTTGTCAGCCTTGCCGCTGGTAGACGCACCGGCACCGATCGCCGTCGTATTCGTCGAACCAGCGAGTGCGCCGGAGCCGACAGCGGTAGAACCGTCGTGGAACGTACCCGCGCTCGCGCCAACAGCCAACGACCCTACACCCATTGCGCTCGCCATCGGACCGATCGCCATAGCATTCAGCGCGTTGTCCGTGGACGTGGGTCCAGCGCCGCCCGTAACGTTGGTGCTGACCGCGATGTAGTTGGTCACCGGCACCGCCGCGCCTAACGTCGAAGCACCCAAGAGCATCGACTTCACGCCGCTCGTCTGTTGCACCTCCTGGGCCATCTGCTGTTGCAGGGTACTCTGCAGCGCAGTCAGCTGACCAAATGTTGCAACGTCGGTAGCCGCCACACCGTTCGCCACGTTCATGATCCGGCGTTCCGCCCCTCTGGAACCGACCGAAATCGTGTTCGCCGCGCTGGTTACAGAATTCGAACCAAGCGCCATCGAATCCGCGAATTGCGAGCGTGCGCCAGCGCCGATTGCCAGCGAGTTAAGCCCACTTGCATACGCACCACCGCCGATCGCGACCGCTTCACCGCCCGAGGCGATTGCTGCCGACGACGTCGATACCACCTTGATGTACTTCGTCGTGTCGGTAATGGTGTTGTTAATCGCACCAACAGTCGAATCAAGCGCACCGAGTGCCGAGCCGACGTCCCCAAACGTGCCAACGCTAAGTGCGTAGCTCGGCTTCGTTACGGTGCCGCTCGAGCTCACGCTCGACTGACCGCCCAAAGCATTCGCCACGCTGGCCGACACGCCATACAGTTGCGAACCGTTCACCGCATCGTGACTGGTCGAGGTTACTGTCCCGGCTGCCAGATTTGTCAGCGACACCGGCACCGTGGTGCCAGCACCACCCAGGGTAACCTGGTTGTGCAACGAGGAATCGTACTTCACGACATCAGCGGTGGCCGTGGTCGACCCGGTCGTCACGGCGGCCTGCAGCTGGCTAACGTTCACCGCATCAGTCGCGGCAGAACCGGCTGCCAGGTTTGTCAGGCGACGCTCCTTACCTGCCGAACCCAGCGACACCTCACCGACCGGTGCGATACCGGACAGCGTGCCGCTTGCCTGCAGGTACGCCTGAGCACCCAGGTTAGCCGTGGTCGTCGCGTTTGCACCCAATGCCACCGAGCCGTTTGCCGTCGCCTTCGCATTGCCGCCAATTGCGATTGCATCGGTGCCGGTTGCCGTCGAGTCCGCCAACGTCGAACTGACGTGGAAGTACTTGATGCCAGCACCGCCATTGGTGATGTTGTTGATCGTGTTGGTGACGTTCGCCACACCACCCGCGACGTTCGCTACGTTCTGGTTCGTCTGGTACAGCTGCGAACCGTTCACCGCATCAGTGCTCGACGCCGACGAAATATCGCCAGCTGCCAGCTTGGTGATCTTCGTCGAACCGTTCGCACCCTTCAGCGTGATGGTGTTCTTCGTCGAGTCGTCATACGAGACAAACGCGTTCGTGATGTTGCCGCTCGAGTCGATGTTTGCACCCATCGCCTTCATCTGCTCGACATTCACTGCATCGTTGTTCGCCTTGCCGTCAGCCACGTTCGCAAGCGTCACCGGGGTCGTCGAGCCTGCACCGCCCAGCGTCACCTTGTTTTTGGTCGTGTTGTCGTACGAAACGAACGCGTTCGAAATGTTGCCGCTGCTGTCGATGTTTGCACCCATCGCCTTCAACTGCTCAACGTTCACCGCATCGTTGTTCGCCTTGCCGTCAGCCACGTTCGCGAGCGTCACCGGCGTGGTCGAACCTGCACCACCCAGCGTCACCTTGGTGTGCGACGAGGTGTCGTACATCACCGAGTCAGGGGAACTGCTCGAGGCTACAGCCACGAGGGCCGAACCGACGTCATGATAGGTCTTCCCGCCGATCGTATAGGACGGATTCGTGATCGAACCATCCGTTCCGCTCACGGCTGCCTGGCCGCCCAACGCAGCCGTGAGGCCTGCCAGCTGGCTGACGTTCACCGCATCGGTGCTGGACGTACCGGCCGCCATATTAGCGATCTTGCGTAGAGTCGAAGTCGAGCTGTTGCCTACCGAAATGGTATTGGCGCGATCAGCCACCGAACCGGCGCCGAGGGCCACAGAATTAGCCTGCGAAGCGGAAGCGTTCGCACCCAACGCCATTGAATTGGTCGCCCCTGTCATCACGAATGCGTTGCTACCCATCGCAACCGAGTTTGCCATGTTCGTCTGGCTACCCGAGCCGAGTGCAAGCCCGTTTGCCCCTTGGGAGTTAGCGTTGTAGCCGATCGCCACAGCGTTGTCCGCTAAGGCGTTCGTCGACGCGCCAGCACCAATGACCGTCGTGTTCAGGGCCAGCGCAGCGGCCATATTGCCCACAGCAGTAGAACCGTCTTTAGCTGTACCTGCACCTGCACCGACGGCCAACGAACCTTTACCCAACGCGGTAGCCGTCGGACCGATCGCCATTGCGTCCAACGAGTTGTCCGTGTTAGTGGCTGTCCCGCCGGTGACGTTCGAGCTTACCGCGATATAGCTGGTTACCGGCGTCGACGCGCCCACCATCATCATCGACTTCACGCCGCTTGTCTGCTGAGTCAGTTGCTGTTGCAGCGAGGTTTGCAGAGCGCTTAGCTGACCGAAGGTCGCCACGTCGGTCGCCGCTACACCGTTCGCAACGTTCATGATCCGGCGTTCCGCACCCTTGGAACCAACCGAAATCGTGTTCGCAACAGTAGTCGTAGAATTAGAGCCAATCGCCACTGAATCGGCGAACTGCGAACGCGCACCGGAGCCAAGCGCCAACGAATTTGTTCCGCTCGCGTACGCTCCGCCGCCAATAGCCACGGCTTCGCTGCCCGTAGCGATTGCAGACGAAGACGTCGATACAACCTTGATGTACTTCGAAGTACTCGCAACCTGCCCGTCGAGACCATCAATCGCCGAGCCCATTGCGTCGAGCGCTGAGCCAACATCGTGGTAGGTCGTGCCGTCCAAAGCGTATGCCGGCGCCGAAATCGTGCCGTTTGTGTTTACGACCGTGTTGCCGCCCAGTGCGGCTGCCACGCTCGCTGCCGTGCCGTACAGTTGCGAACCGTTGATAGCGTCCTTGCTGCTCGACGTGATCTGGCCGGCCGCGACGTTGGTCAGACCGACTGCGCTTGTCGCGCCCGCACCGCCGAGCGTCACGTTGCTCTTGGCCGCGTTGTCGTAGGCGACGAACGCGCCCGTCACGTTGCCGCTACTGTCGATGTTGGCACCCATCGCCTTCAGTTGCTCGACGTTCACCGCATCCCTGTTCGCTACGCCGTCGGCCACGTTTGACAACGTCACAGGCGTCGTCGCTGCTGTCCCACCGAAGGTCACCTTGGTGTGCGCCGCCGTGTCGTACTTCACGCCATCGGTTGAACCCGTACCGGCCTTTGCGTCGACTGCGGCCAGCGCTGCACCAACGTCGCCGTACGTGCTGCCGTCCAAAGTGTATGCCGGCTTCGAGAGCTTGCCGTCTGTGCCCACCGTGATGTTGCCGCCCAGCGCCGCTGCTACGCTGTTCGCAGTACCAAAAAGTTGCGAACCGTTGATCGCGTCCTTGCTGCTCGGCGTGATCTGGCCGGCCGCCACGTTGGTAAGCGTCACCGGCACGCTTGTCCCCGTACCGCCGAAGGTCACCTTGTCATGCGCCGACGTGTCATAGATAACAGCGTTCGGCGAACCTCCGCCCGAAACCGCCGCAACCGCGTTATTCAACTGCTGAACGTTGACCGCGTCGGTGTTCGCCGTGCCCTGTGCAACGTTGATGATCTGACGCTCTCCGCCAGCGTAACCGATCGATACTGCGTTTCCACGATTGGCTACCGAGTTCGAGCCCAGCGCTACGGAATCGCCCCCCTCCGCATCGGCACTAGAGCCGATCGCGACCGAGTTTAAGCCGACTGCCCTCGAATCATCCAACGTCGAATTGGCGTGGAAATACTTGATACCACCCGTGACAAAATTGTTTATCGCGTTGGTTACGTTTTGCGCAATGAACGCGACGTTCTGGTTGGTCTGATACAGTTGACCGCCGTTCACCGCATCGGTACTGGCAGCCGAGGAGATGTCACCAGCGGCGACGTTCTTGAGCTTGACGGGCGTCGTGTTACCCACGCCACCAAGCGTTACGCTATCGCGCGCGGAAGAATCGTAAAGCACAACGAGCGGCGACCCCGCGATGCCGTTATTCACAATGTTGTTGACGGTGTTCGTGACGTTGGCGACGTTCCCCGACAGATTCGCCAAATTGTTCGCAACATTCGCCACGTTCTGATTCGTCTGGAACAACTGCGAACCATTCACCGCATCCGTGCTGTACAAAGACGAAATGTCACCGGCAACCAGATTGGTGATCTTCGTGCCTTTCGAGCCCTTCAACGTAATCAGGTTAGACGCCGAGGTATCGTAAGTCACAACGTTGTCGCCGCCGCCGCTGGGGTTTCCGCCGATACTTTCGATCGCCGCGTTTAGCTGATCAACGTTAACTGCATCAGTGCCCGCCGCACCCGCCTTAACATTAGTAATCTGACGGGTATATTGTTGCGAACCGTCACCCGACAAATAACCGACCGACACCGAATCGGTACGACTAGCAACCGAATTCGCGCCGAGCGCGACCGAACCGGACGCCAGAGCAACAGCGTTAGCACCGTACGCGCTAGAATTGTTGCCGATCGCCATCGAAAATGGACCTGACGCAACTGAACTAGCGCCCGTTGCCCGCGCATCGGAAGATTGATCGGTCGACGGCGAATTCGCGTTGAAGTAACGCGTGCGCTGATACAACTGGTTCCAGTTTACGGCATCGCTTGCGTTGGTGCCGTCCGCTAGATTTGTGATCTTCTGATTATTCATGGTGGCACCGCCCATCAGGCTCGCCGTTCCCCACACATCAAGGTAGCCACCAATCGCCACAGAATTGAGCGAAGCATTGCCGGGCGTGCCCGAGTACATCAGGATTTCTTGACCGACGTTGCCTAATCCACTTGCGGTCATGCTGCTGGTCGGGGCCTCACACGCAGAGCCAGTGATTAGGAAACCATTCGCTCCCGGGTTGTCCCTGTATCCATAACAGGCGTCGACCATGCCGAAAGAGTGCCCAATCGGGTTGTCGTTAAGAATAAGTTCAGCGTGCGCCCCGGTGCTACCCAACAATGCCATTGCCGACGCACCAAGTGCCGCTTTGGATACCGACGACTTCTTACCACGTGCCTTGGTCGTTTCCGCTGCGGCCACGTAGGTGCCTGCAGATGCGTTCCATACTGATTTGTGTACCTTGTTCATTACCCTTGCATTCCTTTAAAACGGGCAAGCCCCGCTTGCAGTTCAATTTGTGAAACCTTGTATGAGCGGTCTCCGCAGAAAACTGGCCGCGCGACAGAGGCTCGATCCAGACTTTTCTCGCGTCGTAAATCTAACTGCAGCGCCTATCCCTAAAAGTCAGGGAAAGAGAAACGCGAGCGAGAATTTTCTGAATCACCAAGAGATAGTTCGCGACGATGCCGGATTCCCGTGTCTGGCCTGAATTTCAGCCCATTTCTGGGTGACCAAAACGGCACTGCATACGTCGCGCGATGACAACATCGACGCGTGAATAGCTCGCCACTCCTCGAGTCCCGTCGATGCCCACCCGTCGGCCATATCCTGCAGCCCACGCTGCGGCGACCTTAAATAAGACTAAATGTGTCGCTCACGGACATCCGATCTTCTGCATTCCTACTTTTTTTGTTTGATTTCTTGTTGTATGCCTCCATGCAACACTCGCCTAATCGACTTGAGGCACCAAAGTTACGTTCCTGAAAACGCCGCGAAGCATGAGGAATTACGCCTCGCCGGTTCAGAAATTTCCCCACCCCGCGAAGCGAATGCATTCCTATACTTCGCCCCGACACTGTTGCTCGTGCGTTTTGAGCAGTGAATTGTTTAGTTTCTGTTGTTCGAAACAACAAAGCTTGCAAAGCCGTGTCCAGGCAACACTCAATCTTTTGTATTATTTTTTTGAAATAGAGATCATGAAAATTTCTCAAATCCGTCGCAAAAGCAAGCAGCTCGGTCAAGGCATGACCGAATACATCATCATCGTCGCTCTGATCGCCGTATCGGCAATCGGCGTGTACTCACTGTTCGGTCAGACGCTGCGCAACCAGACGGCTGGCCTGGCCGTCGAAATGTCCGGTCAGAACGCCCAGAGCAACATCACAACGTCGCAGACCAATGCGAACACGGCGACGACCAACGCCAACAAGACGAAGAACATGGGCACGTATAACGACAGCAACAACGCCAACTAATCTCCGACGTTTAGCGATATACACCATGAAACGCTCTGCCCGTAAGGGCAGGGCCAGGGTCGCCGGCGCTAGCGGGCAGGCGCTGGTCCCTGCATTAATTTTTCTACTGGTCGGCAGTATTGGCCTGTACGTGGCGTTCAACTCATTTCAGATGACGAGCGCCAAGATCAAACTCCAGAATACCGCCGACGCCGCTGCCTATAGCGCAGCTGTGCTGCAGGCGCGCGACTACAATTTCTCCGCCTATACGAACCGGGCTATGGTCGCGAATCAGGTTACCGCCGCGCAAATCGTCGCGCTGAAGTCCTGGATCGACGAGCTCGACTCAACCTATGGCACGACACAGGTCGACGATGTTGTAAGCGGCATCGCTGATCATCCGGACAAATGGAACACGCCCAAGAACGCAGGAAAAGCCGACATCGCTCCGGTACGCGCGACCTTGGACGCGCTGTTGCCAACCATCGAGAAAGGTATCGGGTCCTTAAACCGTGCGCTAAGCGTCGCCCAGGCTAACTACCACTCGGCGGTTTTCAGCACCGTGCCCAATACCGCCAATGTAATCGCACAGCAAAATCAGCCCGACACGCAGGTCACTGCTGGATACTTCATCGGTTCGCGCAATGCCGCCCAACTCGCCGCGTGGCGTTCCTATACAGTTGCCGTCACCCCTGCCGGGTCGGCTGGTTCTGACGACTTTGCGGACGTGGTGACAGATGCGAATACGCTCGACGGGTTCATCAAAAATCGTGACTCCAGCCGGAGCGTCGCGCCAAATTTTCAGCAATTGAGCGACACCGCCGACAGGATTTGCGGAGCAAACAGCTACATCACCGTTAACGTCACGCACGACGGTGGCACCCAATTGCGCAACGACAAGGCAGGTTGGGAATCAATCGACGCCAGTACCGCGCACGTCAAGATTAGCTGCATTGGCCCGCTTGAGGTTGCATCGGGCTCTGGCGGAAGCGCGAATGGGAATATCACCACCTTCATGGCCCACCCTCCGTTCGTTGCCTGGCAAGACTGGGCAGGCTACGGCGGTTACTTCAATTTCGGCTTTCAGGGAAGCGCAACGCCTGGTTGGCAGGTGCCTGACTCGATGGCGACCCAGTTCCGCGCGGGCCCTGGGGCCTCACTTGATGCGACCAACGGCGGCCTGTTGCCATATAACGAGGTCGACGGTGTGCCCTTTGGCAACCAGGCACCGCGCATCACGATCGAAGTGACGCGCAACGGCAATACGCTGGTGCAAACCCCCGGTCTGCAAAGTAACGGAAACATGGGCGCCAACCCCACCCCCGCCGGTGGCGCAATCCGCGCACTCTCGAGCGCCAACGCCTATTTCGTTCGTCCTGACGAGACGTCGCTTGTATCGATCATCGGTGGCCTGAAGAACGCGAGTCAATGGGCGCGCCCAGACCATAAAACCGAGTATCCGAGCCTGTTCAGCCCGTACTGGCAAGCACGGCTTGCGCCCGTCAGCGACAGCGAGCGCCAGGCCGCGCAGGCAGCGCAAATGACGGCTTCATCACAGGTACAAAAGCAATGAAACGACTTGACTCCAAGAAGGCCGCGCAATCCGGACAGGCAATGACCGAATTCCTGGTCTCGATGATTGCCGTGATGAGCGTGCTGTTCCTGGCCATCGTGATGCTCGGAAAATTCAACGATGTCCGTAACCGCACGTTGATGGGTTCGCGCTACGTCGCCTAGGAGCGCACGGTTTGGACAGACAGCGATCCGTCGAAGAACTACGTCAGCGATTCGTCCACCACTGAAGGCTGGTCGGCGAAGTATGGCAGTTCCGCACTCCCCGTCTCAAAGACCGACACGGAGATCCAGCATGAGGCTGTGCAGCGATTCGCGGTGGGCGACAACGTAGCCGTTTCCGGCAGCGACCGGACGCAAACCCAATTACCTGGCACCCGGCCGGCAATGTGGGACGACTACGGCGGCCAGCCTTTGCTCGCCTCGGCGAATGACGTGCTTGTTTCGACTGGCGTTGGCAATGACCCGTCGAGCAGTCAGACGACTTCTGCGAACGCCTCGTTAGGCTCCATGCAGACCGCCGCCGGCTATTCCTTCGGTTCCAGGTTGACCGTGCCGACGCGTACCCTGCAATTCGGCACCATGAGTATGGCCATCGCTGAAAACAGCGATGTATTGAAGCGGCTTTGGCCGAAAAGCGGTTTATTGCCCAGTTTCAGCGGCCTGGTCTTCACCGACACGAATGTATTGATGGCCAATGCCTGGGTACCGGACGGCACCACCAACGCGAAGGCCCTTTTCAGTCAGGCTGTACCGGCTGCCAACGCGCCGCTCGTACCGTCATCCGGCTACATGGGCCTGCAGAAATACGCACCGGAAATCTCCACACTTCAGTTCGGCCGTGTTCAGCAAGACGTTGTTCCTGGAAACCGGGTAAGCCCATGAGATTCGGTCTTTGCCTCACGCGCATCGGTTGGCTAACCTGCGCGTTGGTTTCCGGTATTGCATTTGCCGGCCCCGCGTGCAACAAGCAGCCCGTCCAGACGCAAAGCATTGAGGCGATCGGTCGCGACATGATTGTGAACGGCGTGCCAACCTCCGTTGTCGGCATCCAGGCAGCCGGTACACCACATGATGTATCGAATGAATTCCGCGAATTCTGGACTCGCGAAGGCGTTCAGATCAAAGCTCAAGTCAGTCCGTCAGGAATGCTACTTAGTGCTTTGGATAGTCCGTGTCTGTACGTACTAAGTATCCCGCCCCAACCAGATGGGGCACGCACCCGGGGGCTTATGAGCGTGATCAGGTTAGGCGGCGACCCCGTCAGCCATCAGGTGCCCGACGACGCCATTCCTTTGCCCGAGGATGGAAAGACCATTTCGGATGTCGAAAGTCGCGATCCGGGTCAGAGCGGGCGCACATGGATGATCGAAATGCTCGGGAGCGCTCGCTGGAACGCGCAGCAATACCGCAGCCGGCTTACTGCGCAAGGATGGTCCAGTGTGGGTCTTCAACCGACCTACCGGCTTGAAAGCGGTCAATCGCTCCCGGAGACGGCTTTCGCGATGCAGCATCGCAGCGACAGCCTCGATGCCAGTTTTTCAGATCGCGACGGAAAAACCGTGGCGGTAATCAATGCGACAAGGAACCGTTGAGATGAAGCAACGAAGACAGTTTAAACATAGGGTTGCGCAGCGCAGTCGTCAACGCGGCCAAGCCTACGCCGAGTACATCGTGGTGACAACTGCCCTGATCAGCATCCTGCTAATGGAGGCAGGCGACACCATGTCTCCAATTGCTGCCCTTATCGCCGGGTTCAAGTCGTTTTTTAGTGCCTATAGCTTTACCCTCTCGCTTCCCTGATCCGCCAAGATCATTTTGTTATGCTTAAAAAAATTAAACTTCGCTCGCTCCTTGGAAATTCCTGGGTTCTGCTCATCCTCGCTGTATTGATTGCTGGTGGCCTGACTTTCCTTCTGTACAAATATTTAACTGACCGTGAAAACAAGCTCAAGGCAGACATGGCTGCACGTCGTGTACACGCCGGCATCGAGGTGGTCGTGCCGGCGCAGGACGTGCCGGTCGGCACGCCGCTGACGAGCGGCGATTTCGTTTCGCGCGAAATCTCCCCGGACCTGGTCTACGACGACATGATCCGCGCCGAAGATTTCTCCAAATACCGCGCTTCTCACCTCGTGAAAGCGGTGCGCCGCGGTCTGCCGCTGCGAGCGGGCGATGTCGACGCCCTGCGTGGCCGTGACTTCTCCGACATCTTGCCGGCCGGTCAACGCGCAGTGACGGTCGAAATCGACACGGTCAATTCGACAGCACTGATGGTGCGTCCGGGCAATCGTGTCGACGTCTATTGGGTTGGCAAGATGTACCACGAGGGTCAGGTCTCCGACGAGAAGAAAATGACCCAGCTCATCATGCCGAACGTACTGGTGCTCGCCACCGGTCAAGATATGCGCCCGCGCGATGCAGGTGAAGCCGCCGAGCAAGACCAGGCGAACGCTAATAGCAGCGCTATGAGCCGGCAGGACGGCATGGGTTTCACCACAGTCACTTTGCAGGTTCCTGTTGATGACGCTCCGCGCATTGCCCTCGCGCAAAAGATTGGCGGCCTGCGACTCATCTTGCGAAACGCCGACGACAAGGGAGCGAATGGTCCTGCACTGGTCAAGGAAAGCGACGTATTCATGGATCCGGATCGGATCACGACAAAAAGTTCCGTGTCTGTTCCGGGCGTCGAGGTGATTACCGGTGGTGGCGTAAATAGCATGGTGATAACACCTCAGGGCACTCCGTCCGTCGGGCAAGACACGCAGGTGGCCGCGCCCACTCCCGCAAACGCAACGCAGCCAACGTCAAGCGCACCGTCTGATCCCGCCGCATCCGCGCGGCAGCCAAGCCTGTATGAGCAGGCCAACGCGATCGCCCAACAACTGCAGAAAGCCGCCGACCGCAACACGTCGACGCAGAACTAAGTAAAGAGCACAGGTTTCAAATCATGAAAGTCAAATACAACGCGACGCGGTTGCGCCGCCGGGTTCTGCCGTCCGTTCTGATCGGCGTTCTGTTGTGCGACGCCGCGCCCGTGGTACTCGCGCAGGCGACATTCTCGTCGGCCAGCGACACCACCGCAGCCAATACTCGCGTGCTCGAATTGTTCCGCGGAGAAGTGCGCATTTTGCATCTGCCAGGCACGATCAAGCGTATCGCGATCGGCAATGGCAAGCTGATTACCGCCAACGTCGTCGACGGTAGCCTGATGCTGCTCGGCGAGCAGGACGGTGTTACCTCGCTCGTCGTGTGGAACGAAAAGGGTATCGCATTGCAAACCACGGTGCGCATTGCGAAAGCGGAAGTGAGCGCCTCAATGGAACAGTTGCGCGCCGTGCTGCGGTCCGTGCAGGGGCTTCGCATCGACGCGATTGGCTCGAACATTGTGCTCTCAGGTGTCGTGCATCGCGACATGGTGCCGATCGTCAAGGCGGCCACGCAAGACATGAAAAACGTGGTCGACACCACCACTGTCGACGAGGGGGATGCGCTCAAGAAAACTGTCCACTTCAAAGTGCAGATCATGGAAGTCACGCGCAACGCGCAGAAAAACCTTGGCATTGCCTGGAACAGTAGCTTCAACGGACCACAAGTAGGCGGCGCGACGAGTGTTGCGACCGGCGCTGCGAAGGCTGTTACGGCGGGAACCAGCTATTTCCTCGCCGGCATCGCGTCCAACATCACCTCTCAGATCAACTTCGCTGTCGACAATGGGGACGCTTACGTCCTTGCTGCACCCGAACTGAACACCAAGAGCGGTGGCACCGCGAGCTTCCTCGCGGGCGGTGAAGTCCCGATTCCGCAATCTGGCGCGCTCGGCACCACCAATGTCGAGTACAAGCCCTATGGTGTCAAACTGAGCATCGTCCCCGTCGTGGATGCGAACAATATCATCTCGGCACATCTGACAACCGAAATCAGCCAGATCGATCCCACGGTTAGCTATGGCGGCATGCCCGGCTTTCTGACCCGCAGCACCACGTCCGATATTTCGATGCGCGCGGGCGAGACGCTCGCCATCTCCGGACTCGTCAGCGCGGACGCCGCGAATGACAGCAATGGCATGCCGTTCCTCGGTCAATTGCCGGTCATCGGGCATCTGTTCCGCTCGGACAGCTTCCGCGCGAAGAAAAGCGATCTCGTGATTTTCGTGACGCCGGTCATTTCAGACCCTGAACTTAGCCCGAACACCGATCTCCTCGCGCGCGCCGACAAGCTGGATCAGAGGTACCAGAATGAATATGGCAATCCGAGTCCGCTGATCTCAGACGAGGAAGATGAGTCGCATACGCGGGCGCCCCGGACACCGATTGGAGCGACTCCGGCGCGCCTTCCTGCGCCGATCCGCAGCACCGTGGCAGTTCCGGCGCCCGCCCCTGCGCCCCTTCCTGCGTATCCGACTAGCAATACGCCATCTCAAGCTGCACCAGTACAAGCCTCAACAGGTGTACCGCCTGCCGGCGTCGCGGAGGCGTTGCGCATGCTGAACGCCGCACAACATCCGCCAGCCGCAACGGGCGGCGTCGCGAACGGTTCGCAGTCCACCACAAACGGCAAAGTGCCCCCGCAACAGGTTGGCGTACTCGGCAGCTCCGGCAACTAACGGAACTTCGTGGAGATTCAAAATGCTCAATCTACAAGTTCACACGCGTAACGCGCCTGTCCGCGCGTTCCAGATCGATCTCGGTTGTACGATCGGCAAGGATGTCAGTTGCGACATCGTCGTGAAGGGGATGCTGGTCGGCAAGGTGCAGGCTCGCATCGTCAAGGAAAACAAGGCTTACTATATCGAAGACCAGGGTGGCATTGCAGCGACGCTCGTCAACGGATCGCCGATCACGCGCTACGGACCGCTGACCGAGGTCGACCAGATCGAGATCGGCAACACGACCATGAAGATCGTGCGTGCTGCTGCAACCGGACAAGCGGCGTCGACCGCACACGCGGCACCGACTGCAACGCCGACTGGCGATGCCACGCCGCAGGCCGTTCCGTCAGTAGCGCCGGTCGCGGACGCTCAAGCCCTCTTCGCACCTGCTACCACCACGACCGAATTTTGGTCACCGGACGCGACGGCCTCGACGGTGCAAACTCGTGCCGCCGAACTGCACCCTACGACCCAGCCTGATCCGTTCCGTGTTCTGCCCACCGCAGTCCGTGCGCCGTCCAGGCACACCGGAAACTCAGCGGCAGAACCGCTGCCCGTGGCACCGATCAATAGCCCGCTCGGAATCGATTTGCGTAAGCGAGCTCACATGAAGGTGATCGCGGCGCTCGATTTGCGTCGTCTGAACGTCGCGCGCATGGAAGACGACGAGTTGCGCAAGACCGTCAGTTCCGCTCTTGATGAGATTTTCAGCCACGACGCCAGTTTTCGTACACCGGACATCCCGCTGGATATCCTGAAGAAAAGCGTGTTTGACGAGGTCATTGGTCTCGGTCCCCTCGAAGAACTGATCGCTGATCCGACGATCTCCGAAATCATGGTCAATTGCCACAACGAGATTTTTATCGAGCAATCGGGGCGACTGACCCGTTCACCGGTGATCTTTACGGACGATCGCGCGGTCATTGGCGCCATTGAACGGATCGTGGCGCCTATCGGTCGCCGCATCGACGAAAGCTCGCCGATGGTCGACGCGCGTCTCGCAGACGGTTCGCGGGTCAATGCTGTGATCCCACCGCTCGCGCTGAAGGGACCGAGTATCACCATCCGGAAGTTCTCCAAGCGAAAGCTAGGTGGCGAGGATCTGATCAAATTCGGCTCGATGTCGTCGGCGATGCTCGAGTTTTTGCGCACTGCCGTGGAGCAGGGCGCCAACATCATCATTTCCGGTGGTACGGGCTCAGGTAAAACGACGCTACTGAATGTGCTGTCAAGTTACATCCCTGACGACGAGCGTATCGTCACGGTCGAAGACGCCGCAGAACTGCAGCTGCACCAACCGAACCTCGTGTCGCTTGAGGCGCGCCCTGCCAACATGGAAGGCAAAGGCGCTGTGCACATTCGCGACCTCGTAAAGAACTGCCTGCGGATGCGGCCGGACCGGATCGTCATCGGGGAATGCCGGGGCGGCGAAGCACTCGATATGCTGCAAGCAATGAATACCGGCCACGACGGTTCGCTGACGACTGCCCACGCCAACACTCCGCGCGACTGCATTGCGCGTCTTGAAGTGATGACACTTATGGCTGGTCTCGATTTGCCGGTACAGGCGATTCGCGAACAGATTTGCTCCGCGGTCGACATCATCGTCCAGCAGTCCCGCTTCTCATGCGGCTCACGTCGAGTCACGCACATAACGGAAGTGAGCGGCATGGAGTCAGGCATCATCACGCTGCAGGACGTGTTCGTTTTCCGGGAAGAGGGTTTCGCGGAGAACGGCAAGATTCAAGGTCAGTTCGTTCCTACGGCTTACATTCCAGACTTCTATCAGGAGTTGATCCGCAGGCGCATTCCGGTCAATACCGACATCTTTACCGGTGCGGAATGAGGGGTCGGTCATGAGTCTTCCTGTCATTCTCGCGGCGGCCTTTTTGGGCAGCATCTTTCTCATCTGGATGATCGCCCGGATGGGCAGCTCCTCGCTCAAGGCCGGGTCAAACCAGATGGTCGGCGAGATCGAGTCGTCGCTCGCCGATGCTTTCGTGTTCGTGAACCGGCAGAAGATGGCCGCCTGGAGCATGCTCGCTATCGTCGGACTACCCATCATCGTCTTCCTGCTCAGCCACAGCATACTGATTGCGCTGGCATCGGTGCCGCTCGCGTTGATGTTGCCCAAGAAGTACCTCGCGCGGATGCGTAAGAAGCGTATTGAAACACTTGAGAAGCAGTTGCCCGACGCGCTCCTGATGATGTCCGGCGCGCTGCGTGCCGGCGCAAGTTTCCCGACTGCGTTGGAAGCGGTGGTGCACGAAGCCGCCCCGCCGATCTCACAGGAATTCGATTTGCTAATGCGGGAAATCCGCCTCGGCATCGACCTGGACATCGCCATGCGCAACGTCGAAAAACGCATTCCGGTTCCTGATTTCATGATGGTGACCGCCGCAGTCACGATTGCGCGGGAAGTGGGCGGCAATCTGGCCGAGGCGCTGGAGTCAGTCGCACGCACGCTGCGCGAAAAGTTGCAAATGGAAGGCAAAATCAAGGCGTTGACTTCGCAGGGGCGCATGCAGGGCATTGTGATGACCTGCTTGCCGTTGTTCCTGATGCTGGTTCTCCGCTTCATGGAACCGAAAGCGATGGCGCCGCTGTTCAACGAGCCGATCGGATGGGGCACGTTGGCCGTCATCGCCGTAATGGAATTTCTCGGCTACAAGTCGATTTCCAAGATTACCAATATCGACGTGTGACCTATGCTGCTTGTTATTGCTTTCATTATCAGTATTGGCGTGATAGCCGTCATCATCATCGGCTACAAATCTATTAACGGTTTGACCGAATCGGTCCCGGATGAAGATCGCGTCTTCCTCGATCCGCTGCCTAAGTCGCTGCGAATGTTATGGCCGCTCGTTAACTTCGTGGCGCATCACTTCGGCGATAAGTTCGGCAAGAAGCTCATCGAAAGGACCGAACTTCAATTGCGCCTGACCTCGCTCACGTTCCTGATGAACGCGCGTCAGTTCCTCGCCTTGTCGATCGTCGCTTCGATTTTGGCCACGCTAATCGCACTCCTCGCCATGATAGCGCTTGGCATGTTCTCGTTCTTTGTGCTCCTCGGCGCCGCACTACTTGGCTACTTCTACCCACGCATCTGGACACGCGATGTTCGGCGCCGCCGCGTGGCACGAATCCTGAAGCATCTGCCTATCTATCTCGACTTTCTGACCCTGGGCGTCGAGGCCGGTCTGAACATCAACGGTGCTCTGCAGAAGGCCGTTGAAAAGGGACCTGAAGGTCCGCTGCGCTGGGAATTCGAGCACGTGCTACGCGATTTGAAGTCCGGTCTGAACCGCTCGGAATCGCTGCGCCGTCTCGACGACCGACTTCGAATCAAGGAAGTGACCAACTTCGTCGGTGCGGTTGTTCAAGCCGAACGGATGGGCTCGGGCTTAGCGAAATCATTGCGTTTTCAATCCGAGCAGCGCCGCAGCGAGCGCTTCCAACGTGCCGAGAAACAAGCCATGGAAGCACCTGTGAAATTGGTGTTTCCGCTGCTGCTGTTCATCTTCCCGATTACCTTCATCGTGCTCGGATTCCCAATCGTGATGAAATTCGTGCAGGAAGGTTTGCTATGAAATTGACTCGGCTCTATGTGAGCGGACGGGATATCGGCGTCAACGTGTCGGTGACTGAAACCACTCGC